>Ga0075030_100001336_pt1 | contig 22173 bp, 13 predicted proteins | sample LitLauG_LLR_2012_FD_71393 | JGI IMG/M metagenome (GOLD analysis project Ga0075030, IMG submission 71393) | Freshwater sediment microbial communities from Pennsylvania, USA - Little Laurel Run_MetaG_LLR_2012 | ecosystem: Environmental > Aquatic > Freshwater > Creek > Sediment | place: USA...
TTGCACCCGCGCCGACTCTGTTAAAATCACTGTTTCTTCAACAGCTTAGAGGGCCTCCTTGTATCGTTATCTAGAGCGTCGTCTCGTCCAGCGAGTGCTGGCGTGCTTACAGCAGCGTCATCCCGGCGTGTCGCTCCCGACCGTGGTCATCGAGCAGCCTCCGAAGGTCGAACTCGGGGATTTCGCCATCCCACTATTTCTATTTGCCAAACCGCTGCGCACCGCGCCGCTAAAGATTGCGGAATTGATTCGTGCTGAGATCGGTCCAATTGAAGGCATTGCCGAACTGCAAGTTGCGCCGCCGGGGTATCTGAACGTCAAGATCGACCGTGCCTGGATGGCCGCGGCACTCGCGGCTGAACAGAAACCGCCCGCCGACTCGACACACGGCAAAATTCTGGTCGAGCATTCGAGCATCAACCCCAACAAAGCCGCGCACATAGGACATCTGCGCAACGCCATTCTCGGCGACACCTTCGTTCGCCTGTTGCGTTATGCGGGCAGGGAAGTCGACATCCAGAACTACATCGACAACACCGGCGTTCAGGTCGCCGATGTGGTCGTCGGCTTCACGCACCTCGAAAAGAAGTCTCGCACGGAAATCGAGGCTCTCGCCCGCCAGCCTCGTTTCGATTACCACTGCTGGGACGTCTACGCTCGCGTCTCCCAGTGGTATGAGGAGGACAAGCAGAATCTGCAGGTGCGGCTCACGACCCTGCACGCCATCGAAATCGCCACCACCGAAACGGCCGCCATCGCTGACTTGATCTCGACCGCAGTCCTGCGCCGCCATCTCGAAACGATGGACCGTCTTGACATCGAATACGACTTCCTTCCCCGCGAGAGCGAGATTCTTCACCTGCATTTCTGGAACGCCGCCTTCGCCAAGCTGAAAGAAAGCGGCGTGCTCTTGTTCGAAAACGAAGGCAAGAACAAAGGCTGCTGGGTGATGCGGCGCGCAGGGACAGAAAAGGCCGAAGGCGACGAGGCCTACCTGGACTTAGCTGTTGCCGAAGACTTTGATCGCGTTTCAGAAGAAGACCAGAAAGTGATCGTCCGCTCCAACGGGACCGTCGGCTACGTGGGCAAGGACATCGCCTACCACATGTGGAAGTTCGGGCTGCTGGGCCTCGATTTCGGTTATCGCAGGTTCTATCGCTATCCGAACAATCATGACTGCTGGATTTCAACGACATTAAACGAGCCAAAAGCCGAGAAAAACCATCCTCACTTCGGCGGCGTCGCCGAAAACTACAACGTCATCGACGTACGACAGTCGGAAGCGCAGAATACAGTTAAGGAAGCCCTGCGCGGTCTGGGTCACGGAGAAGCTGCCGACCATTTCACGCACTTCTCCTACGGGATGGTCGTGCTGACTCCACGCTGCGCGGCCGAGCTCGGCTACAACCTGAGCGAGGAAGACAAGACCCGATCCTTCATCGGCGTCAGCGGGCGCAAGGGCTTCGGCGTGAAGGCCGACGACCTGCTCGACCAGCTCATTGCATCCGCCAAGAAAGAAGTAGATTCCCGCCATCCGCAGCTCAGCGAACCGGAGCGGCTCGGCATCGCGACGCAGATCGCCATCGGAGCCCTCCGCTATTTTATGCTGAAGTACACCAAGCAATCGGTAATCGCCTTCGATTTCAAAGATGCGCTCAGTTTCGAAGGTGAAACAGGCCCGTATGCGCAATATGCGGTAGTGCGCGCCACCAGTATCTTCCGCAAGGCCGGAGTCGATCCTGACAAGTTCCCGCTTGAGGTGACGAACTTCGAGCCTTACGTTGACCTTCAGCATAGTGTGGTCGAACAGGAACTCGCCCCGCAGTCTTTCTCAGAGATCAAGAGCAGATGGGCAGGAGAGATTGATTACGCGGCGAGTTTTACAGGCCCTGACGCCAATGAATTCTGGGAACTGTGGCTCGCCTCGTCCAAGACGTCCTACGTAATCGGCCAGTGCATCACCACGACGGAACCCGCCTATCTGGCGAAGCACGTGTTTCAGTTGGCCCAGCTTTTCAACACGTTCTACCATCGCCACCCCATACTCAGCGAGCTCGACGAACACCGTAAGCAGTTCCTGCTAGCCACGGTGCACGTGGTTCGTCGCGAACTGATTCGGGCCCTCTCGGTTATGGGTATTACAGTGCCGCCCGTCATGTAAAATGCGTGCCAGCCGCGGCGGGTCTGCGCCGCATCCCCTGTGCCCATGAACAACCCCGCTTCCCGATCCGCTCCCACACGTCCGGTGTTCCGCCGTATTGTTCTGCTACTGTTTGCATTCCTTCTCATCATGGCTGCGGCCGGATTTCTCTACGAGAACATCTCCGAAGCCCGCGACCGCCGCTTTAACCCGATGTTCGGACGACTCATCGACGTGGGAGGGCGCAAGATGCACCTCGACTGCACGGGTAACGGAAGTCCCACGGTCGTTCTTGACTCCGGACTGGGCGACAGCTATCTTTCCTGGCGCAAAGTGCAGCCTGAGATCGCGAGGTTCACCCGAGTCTGCTCTTACGACCGCGCCGGTCTCGGCTACAGCGACCCCAGTTCCCAGCCTCGCACGAGCAAAGTGATTGCCGAGGAACTGCACAACCTGCTGCAAGCTGCGAGCATTCCCCCGCCGCTTGTCGTCGTTGGTCACTCTATGGGGGGATACGACGCTCGCGTATACAACAGCCTGTACCGAAATGAAGTTGTCGGCATGGTTCTCGTGGACGCGCCTCATCCCGACCAGGAGAATCGATTTCCTCCCGAGTTAAAGAACCTGGAAGGAAGCTGGCAGCGTGAATCTCAGTTCATCGCGTCCACCATGCCCTTGGGGATTCCGCGCCTGCTCGGCCTGTGCGCAAACGATGCCGTGACTCGTGCCGCCGACTGCAATTGGCACAGTGCCGGAGAGCAACTGGCCGAAATCAGGGCCTTTCCCGAAAGTGCCGCCGAGGCCGCCGCTGCGGGGGCGCTTGATGATCTGCCGTTCGCAGTTCTCTCCCATGATCCTGACAAGCCGTCGAATGACTTGCCGCCGGACGTCGCGAAACCCACCAATGAAGCCTGGGAGAAAATGCAGGAGGAACTGGCCCACCTCTCGACGCGGGGCACGCAGACCATTGCCAAGAACAGCGCACATTACATTCAGATCGACCGCCCCGACGTCGTCATCGAAGCAGTTCATAAAGTGGTAGAACAAGCTAGACAAGCGCAGTCGCAATCGACTCCGGCGAACCATTGATTGCTCCTGACTCTGATCGTTGAAACCTGCTACCCTTTTGGCACGCCTTGAGTTCCCCTTACCGCCGACGAGTAGCGCCGGCGTCCCGCCGGCTGTCGCGAGGCCATCCTGGCCTCGCCCCGGCATGCTCCCAAAAGCGTCTTAGGAGTTCTTGATGGAAGCCCCTGCACGCACGACACACATTCTGATTGCCATTGTCTTTCTCCTTGGTCTCTTGGTTCCCGGTTTCGTTCGTGGTCAAGACTCAGGGTCCGGCGCCCCTCCCGCGGCTCCCTCTCAGCGCCCGCGCATCGGACTGGCCCTCAGTGGTGGAGGCGCGCTGGGTCTCGCTGAAATCGGAGTCATCAAGTGGATGGAGGAAAATCACATCCCTGTAGATCGGATCGCAGGCACCAGCATGGGGAGCATCATCGGTTCCATGTACGCGACGGGGATGTCTCCCGCGGAAATCCAGAAATTCGCGGAAAAGATCGACTGGGATCAGGCGTTCCTTCCCGAACCGAGGTATACCGAGCTTTCTTACCGCCGCAAACAAGACCGCCGCGACTTCCTGGTGGCCGCGTCGCTCGGGCTCAAGCACGGTCTGAAGGGACCGAACGGACTCAATTCCGGTCACGCTGCGGGATTACTTCTGGACCGCTTCGCGTTCCCGGATTCAGATATTGCTAACTTCGACGATTTGTCGATTCCTTTCCGGTGTGTTGCAACGGACATGCAAACCGGGGAGGCGATTGTATTGCACGACGGTTTTCTGGCAGACGCGGTTCGAGCATCGATGGCAATTCCCGGCGTCTTCACGCCAGTGGAACTCAACGGCCGCGTACTGGCCGATGGCGGAATGGTGCAGAACATTCCGGTCGAGACTGTGCGCGACATGGGGGCAGACTCGGTGATTGCGGTCGAACTCCACTATCCTCCCGGGGACACGGCGCAACTGGGAACTCTCACCGGCGTACTCTCCCGGGCCGTCGACATCATGATCACTCAGAACGAGCGTCGTTCCCTGGCGCTTGCGAACGTTAATGTCCGGGTTGACATGAACGGGTTTGCCATCACCGACTACAAGCGAGTCAACGAACTCGTCCAGCTTGGATACAAGTCGGCAGCCAGCCAGTCAGCCGATCTTTTGCCATACGCAATCGCAGATCCTGCTGAGTGGCAGCGATATCTCGATGATCGGAATGCCAGAAAGCACTCGCCGGTCACTACGGTGGACAAGGTCGTGGTAACAGGCGCCGATGCCGATACGGATCGAAGAATCCAACAGCAACTCGCGAAGCGTCTGAAGGAATCACTCGATCTGCCGAAGCTAGAGACGCAACTCACCCGTATAGCCGGCGAAGGCCAGTTCGACCGTTTGGGCTATGAGGGCTTCACCCAGAATGGAGTGCCCGCATTACGCGTGACGGCCCACGAAAAAACCTATGGCCCGCCGTTCATCGACTTGGCGGTAAACGTCGAAGGCTCCGGCGTCGCAGCTTTTGATTTTTCCGCCGGCACCCGAGTGACATTCATGGATCTGTTCCACCACGGAGGCGAGTGGAGATCAGACCTCCTCTTTGGTTCCAGTAATCTGGCGGCCACCGAGTTTTACCAGCCCATCGCTCAATCGCGTTTTTTTGTGGCCCCGTACCTTTTCGCGTCCAAGTTTGCCCGCAACTCGTTCAGCGGCCTGACTCGTATCGCCGTCTTTGGCGATGAGCGTGCCGGAGGTGGCTTCGACATCGGATACAACTCCGGCCGCAGGAGCGAATTCCGCCTCGGCTACGAACTTTTCGAAGGAAAGCTCGCTCCTCTGGTCGGGGCTGCTGGGCTCCCGATCGTGCACGGCAGTACGGGCGAATTCCGGGCGCGCTTCGTCTGGGACGGACAGGACAGCCCATCGGTCCCCAGTCGCGGGACCCGCATTGTGGCGACAGCCACGCGCGTGCTGCAAAGCCCCGATCTGGCGCATCCGATCGGGCAACTCGACGTGCAGACTTCAAGTTTCATCCCCCTGAGCGAGAAGACCTCGCTGTTTATCGATGCCTCAAGCGGCAGTACCTTCCGCGGCTCCGCCGGACCGTTCCAGGTGTTTGCTCTCGGTGGTCCGTTCCGACTGGGTGCTTACCTTCCAGACCAATTTATCGGGAACTACTACGCCTACGCCTCGCTGGGTTTTCGGCGCGAGCTGTACCGCATGCCGCAGTTCGTAGGAAAAAGGATTTACTGGGGTGGATGGTACGAGGCGGGATCGGCATTCGGCTCTCAGACAATCAGCCCGGGACCTGTGGTGGTGCGCGGCACGTTCAATTTAGGAATAATCGCGGATACTATCGTAGGCCCGATTGTGCTGGCTGGGAGCGTCAGTCCGACAGGTCAAAGCCGCGTGAATTTTTCCATGGGACGGTTGTTCTAGAACCTCGAGCTATGAGCTGGGAGCAATGAGTTGTGAGCAATGAGCTAAAACCCACTTTTCAGGAATTGTACGGCAAAACCCGATAGATGAGGTTTCAGGCGATCGGTTTCGCTACGGCGACAAATTTCGAGCACGCACTGGCCGTTCACTCAATCTACTGCACATTGGTATACTGCGCCTTTCAGTCCAATTCCAAGAATTTGCCTGGAGGCAATCCTGATTCGCCTGAAGCTGCACCTGCTCCTTTTCCTGGTCGCAGCCTCCTCCGCTGCCCAGGAAACTCCGTCGCAAGCCACGTCACAGCCTCTGTTTAAGCTCCAGGAAGTGATGATTCCCGTACGCGACGGTGTTCATCTGCAGACCATAATCCTTACACCGATAAACCAGCAGGGCCCCTTACCCATCTTGTTCCGTCGCACTCCGTACGGCGTCCCTGAAAAGCCCCCCGAGCAGATGCCGCCCTCGATGAAGGAACTTGCGCAGGATGGCTACATCTTCGTCATCCAAAATCTTCGGGGACGCTTCAAGTCCGAAGGAGTTTTTAACTTATCTTCGTGGGTCGACCTGAACGATCCCAAAGCCACCAACGAGACTACCGACGCCTACGACTCCATCGAGTGGCTAGTGAAGAATGTTCACAACAACAACGGCAAAGTCGGTATGTACGGCGTCTCATACGACGGGCTGACGACAGCGCTGACGCTCCTTCATCCGCACCCCGCGCTCAAAGCCATCAGTGAACAGGCGTCGCCCGTCGATCAGTGGATGAACGACGACGATCATCGCTACGGCGCTCTGCGTGAGAGCTACGACTTCGAATATGCCGTGATGGAGCAGGCTGACAAGAACGCGAACACCCACTTCGACTTCGAAACCTACGACACTTACGAGTGGTACCTGAATCTGGGACCGCTCTCGAACATCAATGCGAAATACCTGCACGGCTCCATCCCTTACTGGAACTCCAGCGTCGACCATCCCGACTACGACGAATTCTGGAAGAAAGAGGCATGGGTAAGCCAGCTTCATGCCTCAACGGTGCCAAACCTGAATGTGGCCGGCTTCTGGGATCAGGAAGACCCCTGGGGGCCATGGCAGATTTTCCGCCGCGCGGAAGAGAACGATCCGCAGCACACAAATTTCATGGTTGCCGGACCGTGGTTCCACGGCGAGTGGCAGGCTCTGAAGGGAGAGGGCATCGGACTCATCCCATTCGGAGGGCACGAGACCTCGCGCGAGTTCCGGGAGAACATCGAGGCGCCATTCTTCCGCTACTACCTGCACGACAAAGGAGAGAAGCCGCAGTGGCAGGCCAGCACGTTCCAAAGCGGCTCCAACACGTGGCACACTTACTCAGTGTGGCCACCGAAAGAGGCGAAGACCACGAATCTTTATCTTCACGCCGATGGCACGCTCTCATTCAGCGTGCCGGGGGCCGAGAGTAACAAGGGATATCGCGAATACGTCTCTGATCCGGCCAATCCTGTGCCCTACCGCGAGCGGCCCATCTCGCCGACATATCCCGGCGGCGACTGGCGCACCTGGGAGGTTGCCGATCAACGCTTCGTTGATCACCGGCCGGATGTCCTTTCCTTCGTCAGCGAACCGCTCGATCACGACGTAACCGTGACCGGTCCGGTTGCGGCAGATTTGTTCGCGTCAACTTCAGGCACGGACAGCGACTTTGTGGTCAAGCTGATCGATGTCTATCCGCAGGATGCTCAGAAGAACGCATGGAGTCCAGGCGAGGGACCAAAACCCGGCCAGTACGCGCAATCTCTAAACGGGTACGAGTTGCCGATCGCGATGGAAGTTCGGCGTGGCCGATATCTCGCAAGCTTTGAGAAGCCGCAGCCGATGACTCCGGACAAGCCAACCGAGTGGAATATTCCGCTCAGCGATCGTGACCACGTCTTTCTGAAAGGCCACAGGATCATGGTGCAGATTCAGTCAACCTGGTTCCCGTTGATCGACCGCAATCCGCAGAAATTTGTACCCAGCATATACAAGGCCACGGCCGCCGATTTTGTTCCAGCCACACAGAGCGTTTACTGCTCGGCGGACATGCCGTCGCACATCGTACTGCCGATTATGCCCTGATGTAGCGCCGGCGTCCCGCCGGCCGTCGCGAGGCCATCTTGGCCTCGCCCCCGCGGACGAAAAAATGGCCCGGTATGAAAACCGGGCCATCCTCAACCCCTGCCGCTATTTCCCGCCGGCATTCCCGTGTTGTCCCAGCCACGACGCCAGCTGCCGCTCCTGTTGCGATTTCAAATCGATGCAGTTATTAATGCGCTCGATCGACTGACGGTAAGACCGTTCAGCCGTCGCGATCTTGTGAGCGTTGAAGAACTCGGTTACCTGATCGCGCATTCCTGCGTCGCAGAAACCGCTCGTGGCTTGCACCACCTGCGCGCTGGCAAATGGACCACCGGCTTTCTCGATCTCGCTCCAGTGCTGGCGAATGAAGTCCCACGCCAATTTCTCCCCATCCGGGTTCGCGAGCACGCTGGTAACCAATTGCAGAGCATCTTGCGACCGTACGTCGGGCGAGATTGCGAAATCCAGTGTGCGCTGCAGCAGTTTCGGATCGGTGAATTGTGGCAGCGTGAAGAAGTAAGCGTAGTACTCCTCCGGCGACTTTGTATTTTTCAATGCGGCCGTCACTTTATCGTAAAATTCGGAATCGCCATTGATGGCTGCCAGAGGCAGGGCAGAGCCGGCAAGTTCATGGTCCACAGAGGCTGGATCTGCCAACCCTTTGTCGGCGATCTTGCGCGCCTCGGCGAGCGCGTCAGGATCACGGGCATCCTGTCCGAGCGCCGTCAACAAGCGTGCCCTCAAAGTTCTTTGTTCTTCGCTCTCGCCGGGCTTGGGCTCCCAACCCACTTCCTTCATCATGGGCGTCATATACTGCCGCAGCCATGCCTGGAACGAATCGCGATCGGTCTCGCTGACCAGATATTCGCGGATATAGTCGAGGCGCCCCAAAACATCTTCCAACACGGCTCGCGTGCGGTCGTTTTGCAAACCCTGTGCAAACGCGAGGTAGTCCCCCACGGGTTCACGGCCCACACGAATGGAGGCCCAGATGTCGTTCTGCAGAGCGATCCTCTCGGCGGGGCTCAGTTTGGTCTCGGCATCATGCGCCAGGGCACGCACCACATCCGGTTCGTACCCAACGCGGTAATATCCCGTCGCGCCCGCGTTGGCAAGAACCCAGCTCGAGCACCCAGGCAGAGTGAAACTCTCCTCCTTCTTCGTCAGCAGTTCGCACTTTGGTGCGCCAGTGGTTGCCGATCCTTTCAGGCAGAGGGGAATTTGCCATAGCTGATCATTGGGAGATTCGAACTTTGCCCGATCGAAGTAGTAGCGCTGCTGTGTCACCTTGACATTGCTGGAATTACCTGAGCACTGCGCTTTTACGTTGACAATGGGCTCGCCCGCTTGCAAAACCCACGTTGGCATGATCTTGTCGACCGGCTTCTTGGAAGTGTTTGACTGGGCATCCCAGAAGTCCTCGGCGGTCGCATTCGCGTATTGGTGTTGTTTCAGATATGCGTTGACGCCGGCGCGGAAGGTCTCCTCTCCCAGATACGATTCCAGCATGCGGAGCACCGCAGCCGCTTTCCCATAGGCGATACCGTCGAACAGTTCCTGAATCTGCGCCGGAGTTTCAGCCGCCTGATGGATGGGGCGAGTGTTGGCCAGAGCGTCCACATTGAGAGTTCCGCCTGTGCCGCTTACGTCATCGAGCTTGAAGTTCCATTCCGGCTTCCAGGCATCGACCGGTTTGCTTGACATCCATGTGGCAAAACCTTCGTTCAGCCAAACGTCGTCCCACCACTTCATGGTGACGAGATCGCCGAACCACTGGTGTGCCATCTCGTGCGCGATCACGCCGGCAATGCCTTTTTTGAGATCCACGGATCCCTGTTTTTCGTCGATCAAGAGAATGACTTCGCGAAATGTGATGCATCCGGTGTTCTCCATAGCTCCGGCGGAGAAATCGGGAATGCCGACGAGATCCAGCTTGCCGTATGGGTACTTGATGCCAAAATATTTGTCATAGTAGCTGAGGATGTGTTCCGCTGATTCCAGCGCAAATTTACCCATCTCTTTCTTGCCCGTAGTCGCGTAAACACGAATCGGGATTCCGTCGGCTTCTCCCTCGACGTATTCGAAATTTCCAACCACCAGCGCGGCCAGATAGGACGACATCTTCGCAGTCGTTGCGAAGCGCACCGTGTGCTTGTTGCCAGGGCCAGGTTCGTCGGAGATGACTTTCTGGTTGGAGATCGCTGCCAGACCCTTATCCGCGACTACGGTGATATCAAAAGTGGCCTTGTAATCGGGTTCGTCAAAGGATGGAAAGGCGCGGCGGGCATCGGTCGCCTCAAATTGCGAGGACGCGTACTTACGGCCCTGATCATCCTTTCCGATATACAGGCCGCGCATTTCGTTGTCGAGAATGCCCGTGTACGTGATGTGGATCGTCGCCGGACCGGCAGCCAACGGTTTCTCGACCGACAACGCAACCATCTCTCTTTCTTTCTCGGGGGTGACCTTTCCCTTCTGCGTCGTGCCTCCGCTCGTGATCGTCACTTCGTGGAAGTCGATGTCGACCGCGTTCAGCGTGATCTCGGAGGTCGGCTTCAATACCTGGATGGCGGTCGTCTCGTCGCCTTCGAACTTCGCGTTCTCCAGATCCAGTGTGAACGTCAGTTTGTAGTTCTCAGGTCTTGCCGTCTCGGGCAACCGCTGGGCGATGGCCGTCGAGAAAGTCAGCACGACAAAGGTCAGAGCTGCAAAAATCTTCTTCATGGAATAATCCTCGGGAAGTTGGATGGAATGGCTTCCTGATCGATGTTCTTAAGTCCCAAAATACCCACAGTTGAGGCGATCTAGTCTGAGGCTACTTACGTAATGTTAGCTCCAAAAGTTCAATCGTGCGCGGCGATGACCCCATTCAACACCGTCATCTGGCAGTGATTTGCCCCAAACCAGTACGGAATCTCGCGGTAATCCTCGACCTCGAAGACAGCTAAATCAGCATCTTTTCCTGGTTCGATGCTGCCCTTGCAGTCAGTCCTCTGGAGCGCGAACGCCCCATTGATGGTCGCGGCGGCGATTGCTTCAGCGGGGGACATCTTCATCTGTGTGCATGCCAGCGACATTGCCATGGGCATGCTGATCGTTGGCGAAGTTCCTGGGTTATAGTCCGTTGCCAAGGCAACCGGCACTCCAGCGTCGATAAAGCGCCGTGCATCAGGATAGGTCTTCAGTCCCAGAAAGTAGTTCGCTCCGGGCACCAGCGTCGCGACTGTATCAAGTTCAGCCAATTGCCTGACATCCTCGTCGTTCACATGGTCCATGTGATCGAACGACGCCGGACTGAAGCGCAAAAACCGGCCAAGCGATGTCTCCGAAAGCTGGCCCATGTGCGCCCGCACGGATAATCTGTGCTCCATCGCGGCGGCAAAGATCTGCTCCGTCTCTTCCGGAGTAAACGCACCGGTGTCGCAGAATACGTCCACGAATTGGGCGAGATTCCGCCGCGCCACCCGCGGAATCATCTCTTTACAGACGATCTCGACATACTTTTGTGAGCAGCCCTGGAATTCTTTCGGAACAACATGCGCTCCAAGCAGGGTAGGGATAACGGTTCCAGGCCAGCGGTGAGCGGCTGCGCGGATTGCCTCCAACGACTTCAGTTCCGACTCAAGAGTAAGTCCGTAGCCGGACTTGGCCTCAACCGTCGTCGTACCGTGCGCTGCCATGTCCTTTAAGGCGATGAGGACCCTCTCGGTGAGAGCGGCCGTGTTTGCGTTGCGAACCCCTTCCAGGCTGGAGCGTATTCCGCCTCCAGCAGCGGCGGTCTGCTCGTAAGAAGCGCCTTCAATCCGCTTTTCAAAGTCGACCAGCCGCGGGCTGACGAACACGGGATGCGTGTGGGAATCGACAAACCCGGGAATGACTACTTTGCCGGCGCAATCGACCTCGGAAAGTTGCTTGCGATGCTTCCTGATCCAGGGATCTCGCAGGGCATCTTTGGTTGTGCCGATAGAAACGATCTTGCCGCCGATGCAAAGCACCGCGCCATCATTGATGATGCCGAGTTCCTTGAGGTCAGAGCCGCGGCGCGGACCGAGTTTGCCGGAGGCCAAGCGCAGCGTAAGCATCTGCCTAGCGTTCCGCAACAATGTCGCATTCTGGGATTGCCTGTTAGATTTTCGACGGGAAGTCACGCTGAGGAAGTGTAGCAGCCTGAAACCAAGGGGCTCTCGACAGAGTAGCGTCTACGCCTGAATATCAGGCAAATGGTATAATCAGGCAGGAGCGAGACTATGCAGTCTGCAAGAGTAGGCAAGCGCGGAGCGATCATCGTGCCGGCGAATTTGCGCAAGCGCTTCGGTATCGAAGAAGGAACGATCGTGACGGCAGAGGAGAAGGAGGATGGCATTCTGATCCGCCCCGCCGTCGTAATCCCGGTCGAGCGCTACAGTCCCCAGCGAAAAGCGGAATTTATTCTTTCCAACGCCATCGACGAGTCGGACTACCGTAAAGCACGTAGGGCAGTTCGCAAACTCGGGATCGATCCGGATTCGGTTCCACATCGGCGGCCTTCATAAATGGACCGGTTGTTTCTTGACGCAAATGTTCTGTTCTCTGTTGCCTATCGTACCGATGCGAGGCTCCTGGCACTTTGGAAACTCAAGAATGTTTCGCTCTGCAGTTCGTGGTATGCGTTGGAGGAAGCAAAGATCAACCTGGAAGACGAAGGTCAGCGGCAAAGGTTGCAGGTGCTATCCGCTAAAATCCAATTGTTTGAAGCTGCTGATCGCGAACTTCCACGCGAAATCTCGCTACCCGAGAAAGACATACCAATTCTTCTCGCCGCAATTGCCGCGAAAGCGGATTACCTATTGACCGGCGACGTTCGTCATTTCGGCCCTTACTTTGGCAAAAAGATAGAAGGTGTTGCCATCCTTCCGCCCGGGCAATATCTCAAGAAACGAATCTAGCTAGAACGTCCCATCGGTACGTTTACACCGGCCCTCTTCGCGAACTCCTGGGCTTCGTCGTAGCCCGCGTCGGCATGGCGAATGATTCCCATGCCTGGATCGGTCGTCAGCACACGCTCGATTCGCTTCGCCATCATCTCGCTGCCGTCAGCAACTGTTACTTGGCCGGCGTGGAGCGAGTAGCCGATTCCTACTCCGCCTCCATTATGGATGGAGACCCATGAGGCGCCTGCTGCGGTATTGACCATCGCGTTCAGCAACGGCCAATCGGCCACGGCGTCGGAACCATCTTTCATGCCTTCGGTTTCGCGGAATGGAGACGCGACCGAGCCGCAGTCAAGGTGATCGCGGCCGATCACAATGGGAGCTTTGATCTTGCCTTTCTTCACCAGATCGTTCATCGCGAGGCCGAATTGTGCGCGCTCGCCATAGCCGAGCCAGCAGATGCGGGCGGGCAGCCCCTGGAACTTGATGCGCTTGCGGGCGAGGTCGATCCAGCGGCGCAGAATGCCGTTGTCGGGGAAGAGTTCGAGAACCAGATCATCGGTGACGTGAATGTCTGAGGCTTCGCCCGAGAGCGCGACCCAGCGGAATGGTCCACGTCCTTCGCAGAACAGAGGACGAATGTAGGCGGGAACGAATCCGGGAAAGTCGTAGGCATTCTTCACGCCCCGCTGGAACGCGAAGGTGCGGATGTTGTTTCCGTAGTCAAACGTAACCGATCCCATCTTCTGCAGGCGCAGCATGCCTTCGACATGGCGCGCCATCGCGTCGAGAGACTTCTCTTGATAGGCCTGCGGATCATGCTTGCGCAGTTCGAGCGCTTCGGCGAACGTCATGCCGTTCGGAACATATCCATTGAGCGGATCGTGCGCAGAGGTCTGATCGGTCAGGATGTCAGGAACAACGCCGCGTTCGGCGAGCTTGGGGATGATGTCGGCGCAATTGCCAACCAGTCCGACGGAGACGTTTTCCTTCTTGCGGACAGCATTCTTCAGGATGCGCAACGCTTCGTCGAGCGTGGTCACCATGAAGTCGCAATATCCGGTCTTCAACCGCTTCTTGATGCGTTCGGGATCAACGTCAATGCCGAGAAAAGCCGCGCCGGTCATGGTTGCGGCTAAGGGCTGAGCTCCTCCCATTCCTCCCATTCCACCGCTGACGATCAGCTTGCCGGCGAGATCGCCACCGAAATGTTTTTCTCCCGCGGCAGAGAACGTTTCGAAGGTGCCTTGGACGATTCCTTGCGAGCCGATGTAGATCCAGCTTCCGGCGGTCATCTGGCCGTACATCATCAAGCCGGCGCGCTCGAGTTCGTTGAACTTCTCCCAGTTCGACCAGTGTCCGACGAGGTTGGAGTTTGCGATCAGAACGCGCGGGGCGTGATCGTGCGTCTTGAAGACTCCAACTGGTTTGCCCGACTGCACCAGCAGCGTCTCGTCGTTTTCGAGATTCTTCAGCGTTTCGACGATGGCGCGATACGCTTCCCAACTGCGTGCGGCGCGGCCGGTTCCGCCGTAGACCACGAGGTCTTTGGGGCGCTCAGCGACTTCCTCGTCGAGGTTGTTCATGAGCATGCGCATGGCGGCTTCCTGTTGCCAGCCTTTGCAGGTGATCTGATTGCCGCGCGGGGCGCGAATGGACGTGGGGGCCTGAATCTCGGTTTCTACGGGCATGGAACGATGGTAGTAGTTCTGATGGAGTGGTGCAATTCGGCTGCATTTCAAATTCTTCAACCACGAAGGACACGAAGGTTCACGAAGGAAGGCACTGCGATTGGACGCTTCTTGCTTTGTGAAGATCCGGCGCGAAAGCATCCGCGAACCAGGCTCCCGTCCGAATTTATCTACAGGCCGATGTGACATCTGCCCTTGTCCGCACCGAAAAAAGAGCGGATCATTGCCAAGGCGCTAGCAGTACGCGACCGCAGATCTCGACGCGATCTAAGTTCTTGGATCTCAGGATTTTGCCCCTAAACTATTGTGGGCGAAGGTTTTAATCTGCGATTTTCCTTAAGCGCATGATTCCAATGGACCAGGGGGAGGGGGATACCCCCTTCGCAGTCGCATCTATTTCGAACTTCGGATAAAGACTGGCACCTTAAGCAGAGAATTTGAGAGTGATTTCCGCTCGTGGCGGCGAGACGCCGCCACGACAGCCGCCGGGGATGGTGGCGCTACCTAGAACGAGAGGCGGGCGCTCATTTGGAGTTCGCGGCCTGGGGTCATCGCCATGGTGATGGTGCCGAACTGCGGCGTGTTCACGAAGCGGTTGGGAGTGCCCAGGTTGACCATGTTGAGAACATTGAAGGCTTCGCCGCGGAACTGGAAGCTGGCGCGTTCGGTCAGGCGGAAGCTGCGGACTACGGCGATGTCGAGAGTCTGCAGCAATGGTCCGTACACGGAGTTTCTCCCTACGTCACCGAAGGTGTAAGCGGAAGGAGTGGCGAAGGCGGCGGGATTGAACCACTCATTTGCCGTACGCGTGCCGGGGCCGAAGATTGGCTGGCCGGTGTAGTTTGCGCGGATCGGGTTCTCACCGAGGACGGTGCCGGCGTTCGCCGTGTCGCCGAAGACTGAGATGGTGAACGGCATGCCGGATTCAACCTGGTAGACGGTGCTGAATTGCCAATTCTGTGTTGCCAGCTTCGTCCACGTCGCGCGCTGGAATGCCGGGATGTTGTAAACCGCACTGAGGGCAAGGCGATGGCGGACGTCGCAACCGGGGCCTTTCTCGGCGGCGAGATCACTGTTGTTTTGCGGGATCGCGCTCTCGTCCATGGGTGAGCGGAAATCCGGCGCGTTGGTCAGGTTCTTGGCGAAGGTGTAGTTCGCGAGGAAGCTCAGGCCGTGGGAGTACTTCCGGCGAACGTTCACATAGCCTGCGTGGTACCAGCTTTGTGCTGTGTCTTCGAGAAGATTAATCGTGCTGACCGGGAACGTCTGACTCTGAATGACCGCGGTCGTGCTGCTCGGAGTTAGCACGGTCCCGGGTACGAAGCTCAACGTGTGGAACGGACGGCGCGGTCCGAGCGGTCCGGGTCCGGGAGGCGCATTGTTGATTAGATGCGAGCGCTGAAGATGGAAGCCGCGCGCGCCGAGGTACCCGACTTCAAGTGTTGTGTTGCCGCCGAGAGTCTTTTCGATTTGTGTGTTCCACTGCTGAACGTACTCGGCGGGAGCATGCGGATCGAAGGAGGTGAAGCTGACCGTCGTAGCTGGCAAGGTGCCCGTTCCGAGAACGGGAGTTCCGAAGTTCAGAGTATTGGTGTAGAGAGATGCAGGCGGGGTGAAGTTGTCGGCCTGTTGGGTTTCGGGGAAGACGTAGGGAACGTTGTGGCGTTGGTTGCACCAGGTGTTCTGGTCGACCGGGGTGTAGAAGATTCCGTAGCCTCCACGGAGCACGAGGCCGAAGCGCGGGAGGTTCTTGGCGATTCCGAAGCGGGGCGCCACGTTGTGCTTGTTGGAATACATGAGTCCGGTCGGGTAGCCGTTCTGGCCACCGATGAAGACCGAGGGCACGCCGTTATTGAAGATCAAGTTCGAGTTTGTTTCGGCAAGATCGTAGAGGGGGCTGGTGTATTCGTAACGAACGCCGAAATTGATCGTCGTGTTGGGAGTGATTTGCCAGCTGTCTTCGGCGAAGCCGTCGTATCCCCAATTGCGGAGATTCATCTGCGGGACTCCAGCCTGGCGCTGCTTGACCGTGGGCAGCGCGAGCAACAGACTCGCGAATCCTGAGCCGCTGCCGTCGTTGAAGCCGAACTGCGTAGTGTAGCCGTTGGTGAACTGGTAGTAGCCGCGGTTCTGGAAGAATCCCCACATGGGCCAGATGAAGCGGCGGGCATCGCCGCCGAAGCGGAGGGCGTGATGGCCATGCTGCCATGCGAACGCGTCGCGCAGTTCGATCGTCGTGTCCCAGGCATGCATGGGAGTTGCAGCGAAGGTGTCGCCGATTCCGGTGTAGCCTTGGGCGGCAAACCAAGGGGCACCCCAGGCACCCGGTCCTCCGAAGCCGATTCCTTGAATGCCGAGTTGCCCGACGATGTCGTTGGCACGGTTGTTCTGGGAAGTGTGGTCCATCGAAAGGCGGGACAGGGCCAGGGAAGCCGTGTTGAGCTTGTTGCCGGTAAAAACGTGATTCCACGAGATGACGGCTTGCTGGGAGAGATTGTCGAAGTTAGCGCCGAAGCCCGGGAGATTCTCGGTGGTCGAGGTGCTCCCATTGCTCGGAGAGAATCCGTTTTCCGAGCCGAGCGAATAGCGCGCCATGGCCGTGTCGTTATTCGAGAAATCGTGGTCGACGCGGACGGTTCCCTGATCCTGATGGTGCGTCTCATTGCGGATGTCGAGGTAATTATTGGAATCCGCGCCCGTGGACGACATCATCATGCTGGGCATGGGAACGTACTTCATCAGGAAAGCTTCGAGATTCTGATTGATGCGGTTGCTGGGAATCTGATTGTTTGGGAACTGGCCGCGGGTGTAGGGATAGTTGGAAGGACCCGTCGGGAGTTTCGGATTGTAATTCGGGTTGGCGACGGCGGTCGTAGGATCGTAGATCTTCACGTTGCTCATACTGAAGTCACCGGTGATCTCGGCAGGCGTGGGAACAGTAAGGGTCTGGGCGTCGGCTTGCGCGAGGCGCAGGCCTTCATAGTTCAGGAAAAAGAAAGTCCGCTTGTCTTTGCCGAGGAGCGGGCCGCCGAAAGAAGCTCCGAAATTATTCTGAACCAGGTGGTTGTTGCCCATGGACTGAAAGGGGCTGGCATCCATGGCGCCGTTGCGAAGGAATTCGTAAACGGTGCCGTGATACGTGCTGGTGCCAGAGCGCGTGACGATGTTGATCTGACCGCCGCCTGCGCCACCCATGTCGGCGGTGTAGCTGCTGGTCACGACCTGGAACTCCATCACGGAGTCGGGCGAAGGGCTGAGGTTTTGCGTGTTGAAAGTGGGGTCGGTGTTGGTGGCGCCGTCGAGCAGGAAGAAGTTAGCGTTAGGACGGGCTCCGCCGATGACCACGGCGGAGCGCTGTCCGGGGCGCCAGTACAGGGGATTGGTCTGTCCAGTCTGGGCGCCGAAACCGACGTGGGCGCCGGGAACCGTGAGCACGAGATCGATGAGCATACGGCCATTGAGGGGCAATTCCTGAATGGACTTGGGTTCGACAACCTCGCCGACGGCAGCATCGGTAGTATGAAGGATCTCGGGAGTGGAACTGACCTCGACGCCCTCTCTCACGGCGCCGATCTTTAGCGCAACATCCAGCGCCAGCTTTTGCCCGACTTCCACATGCACACGCTGCACCACGGGAGCGAAGCCCGACGCAGTGGTCGTGACTTCGTAGTCATCGGGTAGAAGGGCGGGGGCGTAGAAGATGCCAGCCTCGTTTGTGGTGACGGACCGGGTGGCGCCTGTGCTCAGCGCCTTGAAGTTCACGGTGGCATGGGCCACAACGAGAGACTGCGAATCCTTTACCGTGCCGGAGACCACGGCGTAATTGCTCTGGCCAAGCGCGACGGCGGATAGAGTGAGAGCACACAGAACAGAAGAGAGAGTTCGCATGGACTACCCCACAGAAGATTCTCGGGCGCACACCAGGGACGCTGCAGAGGATTCCCCAACCCCACTGCCCCACGAGTGTCCGAAAGGGTAGACAGGAATGCGGTAGGCCGCAATAACTGGAAAGCATTAGTGGCGTGCGAGGTCCGTTCTGGAGGTAGGGATGCTTCGACGGCGCAATCTCCTTCGCTTCGCTGCGGAGATTGCTTCGCTCAGCAGGACAATGCATGGAGCTTCTGGTTGCTACATGCTGCGGGGGCGGGGCGCCCCCGCCACAGCCGGCGAGACGCCGGCGCTACGGTCGACGGGACGACGGTGGTGGGATTGACGGTACGACGGTGGTGCGGGCTTACCAGGTGCTGTAGGCGGTGCCGTCGCTGGCGGTTCCGCTGGAGGTGGAGTGGACGTCTATGATGCCGGGATCCTGCTGGTCGACCGCCATCAGCAGGTCTTCCTGCTGAACTTCCCAATTGGGCTGGCGTGTCATGGGGTCTTCCGGGATCTTCCGCAAATATCCCGCGGTAACCAGATCGTCGAGAGACTGGGGAGCTTTTTGCTTGTCGAGGGTGTATTGAGAAATTACGGAGCGCAGTGTGGCCAGGTTTGCGCGCAGTACGGATTCGCGAGCCTGCACGATCGACTGGTTGTAAACGGGGACGGCGACGGCCATCAGGATCATGATGATGCTGATGACGATCATCAGTTCGAGAAGGGTGAAGCCTTTGGAGAGACACAGCTTCCCACGTCTCTTCTTGCCACCCGCGGGAGTGTAGCTTTCAACAGGAGACGTTGCAAGCAACGTCTCTACGAATTGGTTTACGCTTGGCTTCATTTACCAGTCTTTGTATTTCGTGCCGTCCAGGCCGGTGCCTTCCGATTTGGTAAAGACATCGAACACGTTCTGTCCGCCCCAGGAATCGGAGTCTGCATCATCCTGCATTGACCGGAGGCCCCATTCCTTGCTGTTCGTCATGGGGTCTACAGGGATAGAACGCAGGAACTTGTATTTCTTGCCGGCCGGGCCGTCGATGCCCTTGACGAGTTCGTCGAGGTCGGGGGGGTAGTTTTGGCTATCGACCTTGGTCTGGAAGGCTCCCCGGTCGGCCGCATCCTTATAGCGGTCGATGGCGTCACGCATCTCCCAAAGGGCCTGGCGCAACCGCTTTTCCTTCTCGCGCTGGATGGTGACCCGCGCCAATGGCAGGGCCATGAGCGTGAGTATGGAAAGGATCGTCGCAGCGACGATCAGTTCCAACAGCGTAAAGCCGGACGCGCTCTTTGCCATCGATCGATTGTGAACTCTCGAAACCATCTGTACTTTGCTCCGCTTCAAACTGCACATAAACTATTGCACCGTCACGGAAGCCTGGGCACCGTTGACGGTGATTGCCTGCAGCCCCGGATCGCGTGCTCCACCTCGCGTGATGGTAAGAGGAGTCTGACCGGAGGTTTTTGCCTGGAAAGTTACGGTGACTACGGCTCCCTGGCCGGAAACTCCACCGGCGCCACTCGGCCGCGAGGCGGTGATCTGCGATTGGCCAAGGGTCTCGTCCTCGCGATGGACGAGCGTGACGACCTGGCCGTCCTGCGAGAGGAAGCCGCCATTCGACACGTTCACCAGTTGCAGCATCTGCGGGTTGTAGTTCAATTGGACGGGCACCGAGTATACATTCTGCGCGCCGGAGATCAGCAGGTTCACAGCGAATGTGTTGCCCTTCTCCGTTTGAATGGTTGGCGGATCAAACAGGAAGCTGGGGTTGCCTGTGGAGTTGCCATTCTGAGCGGCGGGCTGCGCCGTGGGATTGGGGCGAGCGGGCTGCTGATTCAGCGCCTGTCCGGCGGGGACGATCGACTGAGCTCCATTCTGGCCCGGCGGAGCGGTTGTGGCCGAGGGAGCAACCGCCGGCCTGGGCGCATGGTGCAGTTCGATTGTGGTGGCCGTTCCGATGTCGATCGCGCGTTGGTTGAGTTCATTGACATCGCTGGCACGGATGATGTGCGGAACGATGGCAAAAATGATTTCGTTTTCCGAATGATCCTGGGTTGTCTGGCCGAAGAGGTATTTGAGAATGGGAATCTGGGCCAGGCCGGGAATTCCGCTCAACTGTTTGGTCTGCTGGTCTTCCATGATGCCGCCCAGCAGGTTGGCCTCGCCATCCTTGAGGCGGATCTCGTGCTCGATCTTGCGCTGTCCTATGATGGGCTGGCTGATGCCGCCGATGTTCGACTGACCGGTGACGGCGGAAACGTCCATGGTCATCTTGAGCGTAACCTCGCCGTTGGCGTGGACGCGGGGGGTGACGTCGATGTTGACTCCGACGTCCAGATACTGGAATTGGGTGTTGACCAGCGGGTTGATGCCCACACCGCCGATGCCGGGCTGGAACGATCCGGTAGCGACCGGCACTTTGTCGCCGATCTTGAGCGAAGCCTTCTGGCCATCGAGGGCGCGAATTTGCGGATTCTGGAGCAGCTTGGTGTCGCTGGCGCCCATTACGAGCGACAAATTGGCGGCCGGAATGGTGACCTGGAAATTGGTCGCGTTCAGATTGCCCAGATTGTTCAGGTTGATGCCGTTGGTCGAGGTTGTTGTTCCGGTGGTCGTGGTTCCGGTGGTCGTCCCTGTGGTCGTGGAATTGGTGATGTTGTTTTGCAGCGTCACGGTTGCGCTGGTGGGCGGGTTCAGGCCCAGCGTGCGGGAGCGGTCTTTACTGACCTGCATTACGGCGATATCGATGATGACTTCAGGACGCGCCTTGTCGAGGTCTTCGACGATCTTCTGGGCGAGGGCGACCTGGTCAGGAGTACCGCGCACAATCAGGGCATTCTGTGAGAGCAATTGCTGCACGCGTGTTACATCGAGCACGGCGCGAATGGCGTTCACGACATCCTGCAGTTCGGTGGGCAGGGAGAGATTCGTAAGATAGAAAGTTTTGAGGACGCTCTGTTCCAGTTCCTTGCGCTTGGCAGGATTGTCGGCCGCGACAAAAATGGTGTTGGTAGTGACCGGGCGCCAGAAAGTTTTGGATTCGAGCGCAGTGATCTCGAGCGCTTCTTCCAGCGTAACTCCGTTGAGTTCGACCTTGATGGGCCGAGGAGTGTAGTCGGGATCAAGCAGTACGTTGATGCCGGCCAACTGGCCGATGGTGCGATAGACGGTGTCGGATTTGTCGGTGAGCTTGACGGTGATCGGAACGTTCGAGATGGGACCCAGTTCAACGGGGCCCGCGGCTTCGTGGATTTTGCGCTCGATGCTCGATGGAGGCCCGGCGGCCTGCGGTGGCGGATTGCGCTGGTCGTCGATCATCTTCTGTGTGCGGAGCAGTTCCTGCTTCGCAATGAAGAGCGAAGGATCAACACCCAAGGCTTTCTGGAACTCGGCGAGGGCTTCATCGAGCTTGCCTTCTTCCCGCAGCTTCTGGCCGCGATGCACGATCGCGGATGCGGCCTCGAAGCGGGCATGCTCAAACGCGGCACGATAGCGGAGGTCTTTCGGCTTCAGCTCGTAAGCCTGCTTGTAAAAATCGTAGGCAGCCTCGTACTGTTGGCGGGCCTCGGCGTCCTGGCCCTTGGCATACAGGTCTTTGGCTTTGTCGGCGGCGACGGCTGGGAGGGTTGCGGCGACCAGCCATAAAAAGAGAGCTGGACGCATTAGGCGTCTCATTCGATGGTCCTCACGACATTGTTCCTCTAAAATGCGAACTTCGCCGGACAACGGCTTCCCGACGTTTCCGCCCGTCTCACCGCCGCTGTTGCGGGGGGAAACCACTGGATTCACTTAAAAACTCGCGGTAGAGCGATTATAGCATCGCCATTTTATGGTCCCGAAGTGCTTGCGCACACTAGAGTTACACTCTTTGGTCGTAGGACCAAAGGGGAAACTCGGACCTCGGACCTTAGGCCTCCGACCGCCTATCTTGAAACCGGCTGGCGTTTTGCTAAGGTCCGCGGTCTGAGGTC
>Ga0075030_100001342_pt1 | contig 22141 bp, 19 predicted proteins | sample LitLauG_LLR_2012_FD_71393 | JGI IMG/M metagenome (GOLD analysis project Ga0075030, IMG submission 71393) | Freshwater sediment microbial communities from Pennsylvania, USA - Little Laurel Run_MetaG_LLR_2012 | ecosystem: Environmental > Aquatic > Freshwater > Creek > Sediment | place: USA...
GTCCTGCTCGAGCAGGACCGGCGCGTAGCCTGCGCCCGCCTGCAGGGGCGCGCTCTGCACGAGCCGCCAGAACCAGCTGTGAAAGGTTTCTATGGCAATGGCCGGTTCGGCGGTTACGACCCGCTCGTAAAGATTGCGCGCCTGGGGAATCGCCTGCAGCGCCGCGGCCTCGGACATGCCCCGCTGGCGCAGCATATTGGCGATGTCCGCGTCGGCGCCGCGCGCCAGGGCAATCAGGTCGGCGTTGAGGCGCTGGCGCATTTCCTGCGCGGCACGCCGGGTGAAGGTGATTGCAAGGATGTGGCCGGGTGCAACGCCCGCGAGCAGCAGCCGCAGCATGCGGCCCACCAGCAGCCAGGTCTTGCCGCTGCCCGCGCAGGCCTCCACTACGCAGCTGCCGGAAGGATCGAGCGCGCGCGCCACGAACACGTCGCGGCCCACGGCACGTTCATCGATGGTGTATTGGCTCATGGCGCCAGCGGTCCCGGCTTGCAGGCCGCTGCAGTGTCAGCGGGCGTGGCGGCAAAGCCGTGGCGGCAAAGGCTGCGCAGTTCGCAACGCCGGCACACGGATTCGGCGCCGCTGGCCGGCAGCGGAGCACCGCTGCCGATGCGCTGCAGGTCCTGCGCGATGCGCTGGCCAAGCTGGGCGACATGCGCATTGAACGGTGCCGGGGCGGGAACCAGGGTGGCAACGCCAGCGGCCGGGTCGGCCGGGTCGCGCGGCGGCTGCAGGCTGAGGTAGGCCGCCTCGGCCGCGGGCGGATCGAACAGGAGTCCATAGAAGAGCAGCTGTATCGCCTCGCCCGGGTCTTTTTGCGCGCGCCGCAGCGAGCCCGCGTCGCGCGCCTTGTAGTCGAGAATGCGCAGGCCGGCAGGCCCCGCGTCGATGCGATCGGCGCGGCCGAAAAGGATGACGGGATCGCGCCCGGCCAATGCCAGCGGCTGTTCAAGTTTTGCCTCGCCATCGCTCCAGCGCCAGCCCTGCAGGCGGTCCTCGCGCAGCCACTGCAAAAAACCCGGGACGAGTAGCCGCAATCGCTGCCGATAGGCAATGAGCGCTGGCCGCTGGCGCAGCAAGGGTGCAAACACCGCATCGATGGTCGCGCGCAGCGCCGCGGCCTCATCAGCGACTGCGCCAGCGCGCACTGCGGCGCCCCGCGCCGCGCCTGCCTGGTCGCGATGGAATTGGTAAAGCGCACGGTGCAGCGCCGTGCCCAGGTCGCGCTTGTCGGGGACCGGCCGCAGGCGGGCACCCTCGCGCAGCCCCAGCACCCGCAGGCCGAAGAACCGGTAAGGACAGTCGACCAGATCCTGATACGCCGTAGCCGAGAGGCGCAGCGGCACCTGGCCCGGAGCAGGTGCGCGCACAGGACTCAGCGCAGCAGCCACCGTACGCGTTTGCGGCGTTGGATCGCGCAGCGCCTTGCCGCACCCGGCCAGATCGGCAAGCAGCGCAAGCCGGTCCAGCATCGGCGACAGTGCTCGCGGGGCATCGCCGTCGCGCTGGCGCCATGTTGCTTCCACCGATGGCGTGCACGCGAGCAGGCTGGCCAGGTCGAGCAGTTGCTCGCGCTCGCGTTGCGCGTCCGTAGGCAGGCCCAGGTCGCGGAGCACGGCGCCGGCGAGCAGCCCGCCCGCCGCACGCCGGCCGGGCAGATGTTCGGTGTCGACGCCGATCAGCAGGGCAGCGTCGAAACGGCGCAGGCGCGTGCCAGCCAGGGTCGTCATCGCGACCGGGCTCGCGTCGGCGGTGCCAGTTCCCGTGCCGACTTCCTCGAAGTGCTCGGCCAGGAAGGCGCGGAACTCCGGCAGGTCCAGGCGCAGGGTCGCGCCAACCAGCTGTTCGCGCAGCTGCCCTGCGGCCTCGAGGACGGCCTTGCCCACCGGATCGGCGGCCAGCGGCCGGCGCATGCCCAGCTGGTCGAGCGTCGCATCGAGCAGTCCCAGATAGCGTCCCAGCGAGCCCGGCTGCTGCCACCGGCGCGCACTTTCGAGCAGCGCATCGATCAGGAGCAGCGCGTCGCCGGCGAGCGCAGCCGGCACCGGCGGATCACCGTCGGACGGCGGGCACGCCGCGCGCCGCGCGATGGCGGCACGCACGGCCGCGGCTCCGCCGTGCACTTCGTCGTCGATCAGCACTGCGCGGACATAGGCGACAAGCGCACCCTTGGCCTGCGGCGCAATGGGGATGCGGGCGGGCAGGCCGTCGTCCGGCCACTCCAGGGTAAAAGGCGACTGCAGCCAGTCGAGCAGGTCGTCGTGCGCGAAATCGGCGATCACGAGATCGATCCAGCGCATCACGGCGGCCGCGGCGCTGGTGGTCGAGAGCTTCCAGCCCGCCTCGTCCGCCACCGCGATGCCGGCACGATCGAGCAGAGCGCGAACGCGGCGCGCGGCCAGCCGGTCCAGCGTCACCAGCGCCACTGCGGTGCAGCCGTCCGACACCCGCGCCACGGTCCAGGCGGCGGCCACAGCGGCCTCCTCTTCCAGGGAATTGCAGCGCCAGATGGCCGGGGGTGCAGCCAGCGCTGCGGGACCGGCGGCGCGCAATTGCGCCGCCAGATCCTGGGCGCGGTGGGCAATGGGCGGCGCGTCGGCTAGCGTTCCGGCCAGTTCGGGCCAGGCGGCAGCCAGCAAGCGATGGCCCTGTGCGAGCGCCGCATCGTCGCCCTCGACGAGTACTGCCGGATGACCGCTGCGCGCTGTGTACGCCTGGCAATAGGCGATCTGCCACGGTGCCGCGCCCTGCGGCACGAGCCATAGCAGTGGGCCGTCGGCCGTGGCAGCGCGGCGCGCAAGGCATTCGCCCAGCAGCATGGCGCCCCGCTCCGGATCAAGGCCTGCCCGCCACAAGGCCAGGACGAGCTGCGCCTGCGGTTCGCCGGCCGCGGCTGCGCGCTGGGAGAAATGGCGCTGGACGGCCGAGCGCCAGCGCCCGGCGAAAGCCTCGACCGCTCCGCAGGCGGCCAGCGTGAGTTCGTCGCCCAGAACCGCCGCGTCGCGCGCGAGCGACCAGAGCGCTCCGGCCCGGGCACCGAAGCGCTCGCGCACCCACCCGTTCTGCCGCAACGCCTCGAAGAGGTCCGCACGCTGGGCTGTCGTCTGGACGGTATCGAGCCCGGTCCATTCCTCGAGGGTCTGCACGCGCGGCGCGATGCAGGCCCGGGCGTCCAACGCGTGGTGCAACGCGGCGCGCAGCAGCGGGGCGTGATGCAGGCGCGGCACGATCACCTGCACGCGGCGCAAGTCCGTGGCGGCGGTGTCGGCATCGTGCCGTGCGGCGCCCGTCACGGCCGCCAGATCGCGCACCCGTTGGGCTACGGCAGACCACCAGCGGTTGTCCCGGGCAATGCGGTGCACGGCGCCGCCGGCGGCCGGCGGCCGCGCTGCCTGCGCCGCGCCGTGCGCATTGCCATCCGTGGATTGCATGGGTCCTCGCCAGCAGAGAAAGGCCGATTTTGCGGTGTTTTTGTTCCGACGCCAGCACACGGCCAAAGTGCTACCATTGGGCCTTACGCGTTTGCTGCGCGCCGGACCATTTTTGACACGGGTATGGTCCTGCGTGGCAACGGGCGTAGAGCTCAGTTGTACTGTTCGCAGTGACGCTCAATCCCCCGGCCCTTCTCCTGCTACCGAATCTGCCGGAAAGGATGGGCGCCGGCAATGGGGTTTTCGCCGGTTGCTGCCGGATTCCGGCTTGCCCAGGACCTCAACCTTATCAACCATCACCGTATCCCTGCCCGCTGGCCGGGCATTTGGAGCCGAGGGTTTCCACCAAATGAGTGACATCAAGACGCTTTCCGACGCCAGTTTCGAGCAGGACGTTCTCAAATCGCCCACGCCGGTCCTCGTGGACTACTGGGCAGAGTGGTGCGGCCCCTGCCGCGCAATTGCGCCCATCGTTGCCGAGGTTGCCGCCGAATACCAGGGGCGGCTGTCGGTCGGCAAGCTCAATGTCGACGACAACCAGCTCACCCCGGCGAAGTACGGGATACGCGGTATCCCCACGCTGATGCTTTTCAAGAACGGCACGGTTGCCGGAACCCGCGTCGGCCAGCTCTCCAAACCCCAACTCATAGCATTCATCGACAGCAATCTCTGATTTTTTCCTCGACGGGCGGCGCGTGCCGCCCGTTGTCCCCCGCGGGCGCGGTCGACGGCATCTGCCTGCACCTCCAACCCGGTGCTCTGCCGTTGCAAGTGATCACCATCGCCCCCTTCCCGCCCGAGCCCATCGTACGAAACCCTCTGCGCACACCCCACCCCCATGCAACTCTCTGAACTAAAGGCGCTGCACGTCTCGCAACTGCTCGAGATGGCCGCCACGCTGGAAATCGACAACGCCAACCGCCTGCGAAAACAGGAGTTGATGTTCGCCATCCTCAAGCGGCGCGCCAAGACCGGCGAGCAGATCTTCGGGGACGGAACGCTCGAGGTGCTGCCCGACGGCTTCGGTTTCCTGCGCTCCCCCGAGACCTCGTACCTGGCCAACACCGACGACATCTATATCTCGCCGTCGCAGATCCGCCGCTTCAACCTGCATACCGGCGACTCCATCGAAGGGGAGGTGCGCACCCCCAAGGATGGCGAGCGTTACTTCGCGCTCGTCAAGGTCGACAAGGTCAATGGCCAGACCCCCGACTCCACCAAGCAGCGCATCCTTTTCGAGAACCTGACACCGCTGTTTCCCGACAAGCCGATGACGCTCGAGCGCGAAATGCGCGGCGACGAAAACATCACCGGCCGCCTCGTCGACATCATCGCCCCCATCGGCAAGGGCCAGCGCGGACTACTGGTATCGAGCCCCAAGTCGGGCAAGACGGTGATGCTGCAGCACCTGGCCCACGCCATCACGGCCAATCATCCCGACGCCGTGCTCATCGTGCTGCTGATCGACGAGCGGCCCGAGGAGGTGACGGAGATGCAGCGCTCGGTGCGCGGCGAGGTGGTGGCATCCACCTTCGATGAGCCGGCGGTGCGGCACGTCCAGGTGGCCGAAATGGTCATCGAGAAGGCCAAGCGGCTGGTCGAGTCCAAGAAAGACGTGGTAATCCTGCTCGACTCCATCACGCGGCTGGCGCGTGCCTACAACACCGTCGTTCCGGCATCGGGCAAGGTGCTCACCGGCGGCGTGGACGCCAATGCACTGCAACGCCCCAAGCGCTTCTTCGGCGCGGCACGCAATATCGAGGAAGGCGGCTCGCTCACCATCATCGCCACCGCCCTGATAGACACCGGTTCCCGCATGGACGACGTCATCTACGAGGAGTTCAAGGGCACCGGCAACATGGAAATCCACCTTGAGCGGCGCCTGGCCGAAAAGCGCGTCTACCCCGCGATCAATGTCAACCGCTCGGGAACCCGACGGGAAGAACTCCTTCTCAAGCCGGAAATCCTGCAGAAGGTATGGATACTGCGCAAACTGCTCTACGGCATGGACGAAATCGAGGCCATGGAATTCCTGCTCGACAAGATGAAGCAGACCAAGACCAACGCCGAATTCTTCGACATGATGCGCCGCGGCGGCTAGCCGGCCGCTGACGCTGCCTGCCGCGGAGGGTGGCACCGCGGGGTACCCGGGCACTTGCCTAAGTGACCCCGCCTGGATTATGATTGCGGGTTGCGTTTGACTGGGTGTGAGCGTTTTGCCAATGCAAAACCGGCATCCGGTGCTGCGCATGGCCAGAATGCGCGACCAGAATACGAGATCGGAAAATGAAAGAAGGCATACACCCCCAGTACCGCGACGTCGTTTTCGTGGACCTTTCCTGCGATTTTAGTTTCGTCACCCGCTCCACCGCGCCCACGCGCGAGACCATCAAGTGGAAAGACGGCAAGGAATATCCGCTGGTCAAGCTCGACACCTCGTCGGAATCGCACCCCTTTTACACGGGGGCGCAGACGCGCGTCGTTGAAGCCGGCCGCGTCGAGAAGTTCCGTCAGAAGTTTGCCGCCAAGACCAAGGAAGTCAACGCCGCCGCCGCGGAAGCAACTGCGGCCAAGTCCAAGCGCCGCTGAGCGCTATATCGGCGCCCGGCCAGCCGCATGCCGAGTCCGTGGTACCCGCCCGCGGGGTACCACCGGCGTGGCCCGGCAATTGGAGTGGGGCCCCGTCTCGGCGGATACCTCCTGCGGTGCATACCAAACGAGGCAGCCCCAGGCTGCCTTTTTTCTTGGCAGAATCCGCCCGAATGCACCCCTGCCCCCAGATTGCGGACCTGCCGGTGAGCGTCAATGCCGGTGCGCCTACGGTTTGCCGGCCACGCCGCAGCCCGACCCGTCGCCGCCATGATTGAAGCCCCGCGCCGTTCACCGGCGCATATCTCGGCGCAAGCGGCCGCGACGCTGCCCCGTTGGGCCCTGGCAGGGCTGATGCTCGCCTTCATCGCACCGGGGCTTTTCGGCCACGATCTCTGGCCGCAGGACGCCGTGGGTTTCGGGCAGATGTGGTCCATGGCGCACGGCAGGCTGGCCGACTGGCTGCTGCCCAGCGTTGCCGGCGCCCCGGAACTGCAGGGGGGGCCGCTGCCCTACTGGCTGGGTGGCCTGCTCATCCTGGTGGCCGGCCCGCTGGCCGGCGACATCAACGCCGCGGCGGCAGCCAATATCATCTGGATTCCGCTGGCCATCACGGCGCTGTGGCACGGCGTGCATCGCTTCGCCGCGCGCGACGAAGCCCAGCCGGTGGCCGGCGCCTTTGGCGGCGAGGCCAGCCGGCACGACTATGCGCGCCTGGTCGCGGACGTCGCCGTTTTGGTGCTGGTCGGAACGATAGGAATACTGCTGCGTCTGCATCAGACCCAGGCCGACGGCGCGAGCGTAGCCATCGTGAGCGTGGCCGTTCTTGCCGCCAGCCTGGTCGAGAGGCGCCTGTCGGTGGCAGCAATTCTGGGCGGCGTCTGCATAGGCGCGCTCGCCCTCACCCAGGGCCCGCTGCCAGCCGCTGGCCTGCTGCTGGGCCTGCTGGGGGTGATTTGGCGCTCGCAATTCGGCCCCGCGCCGGCGCCGCCGCGCGGGCCCCAATTCGATGCCGTACCCATGGCGAGTGAACCCGCTCAAAGCCCGCGGCGCGGCTTTACCCCGGCGCTGACGGCCAGCGCGCTGCTGCTGACCCCGGCCGTGCTGCTGGCCGGGGCGTGGCCGCTGGCCGCCCATCTGGCCGCTCCGCACGCCGCCGAGGCGTATTTCGATTCCTGGCGAGCCGCCGTGCCTATAGGCTTGCCCGGACCCGATGGCGGCGCCTGGCTGCTGCGAACCGGTGCCTGGTTCCTATGGCCGCTGTGGCCGCTGGCCGCCTGGTCGGTCTACGCATGGCGCTCAAGCCTGCGCGCGCCGCACGTGGAACGCCCGCTGCTGCTGCTGGGCGGGCTGTTCGTCGCCCTGCTGTTCAGCGTGCCGCTCGATGAGCGGGCGCTCGTTGCCCTCATTGCGCCCATGGCGGTCCTGGCCGCATTCGGCGCCACCTGCCTGCGCCGGGCGCTCGACAACGTCATCGACTGGCTTGCCATCGCGATATTCTCCCTCGCGCTGATTTTCTTCTGGGGCTACTACATCGCCATGCAGACGGGCACGCCCAAGGCCATGGCCGCATCCATCGCGCGACTGGCGCCGGGCTACACGCCCCACGTGCAGTGGGTGGCGCTGGCACTGGCGGCGGCGGCCGCGGTGATCTGGTCCCAGATCGTCGCGTGGCGCGTGCTGCGGCGCCCGCAGGTTCTGTGGCGCGGTCCCCTGCTGGCTGCGACGGGGATAACCGTGGTGTGGATCACCGCCAATGTCCTTTTCCTGCCGGCTGTCGACTATGTATTTTCCTATCGCACCTTTGCCATGGAACTGGCCGCGCAGCTGCATGCGCGCGGACTGGAGCAGGGCTGCGTACAGGCGCACCGCATCCCGCTTGCCGAACGCGCGGTCATCGCCTACTACGGGAAGATTCGCTTCGACCGCGAGGGATCGACCGAAACCTGCCAGTTTGCCCTGCACCGCGAAGCACGGCGCGCTTCCCTGGACCAGGATCCGCCGCCCGGCGTGCGCGGCATGTGGGAACTGGCGTGGGAAGGCCACCGCCGGGTCCGACCGGAGGAGCGTTGGCGCATCTGGGCGCGCGAACGCTAGCGCCGCCCTATCCCCGCAGCCCGCCCCGGCGCTCCCGGGGCCCCGCACCGGAGCGCGCGATAATGCGGTGCCTTGCGAACCTACGGACGATTGCAGGGTCCAAAATCCGGAAAAAGTTGCGCGCGCCCCGCGCGCACCCGCACCGGAACGGGAACCGGCCCTAGTGCCGGCACGTCCGCCGGCAGCAGCAGCGACCCGCACGCTTGGCGGGAGGGAGATATCGGCGATGAACCCATCCACCACCAGCGGCCGCCGCGCCATACGCCGCGCCGACCTGATCGAAAGCGTAGCCAGCGCATTGCAGTTCATCAGCTACTTCCACCCCAAGGATTTCCTGCAGCAACTGGGCCGCGCCTATGAGAGCGAGCAAAGCCCGGCAGCACGCGATGCCATTGCACAGATTCTCACGAATTCGCGGCTCTGCGCCGAGGGACGTCGCCCCATCTGCCAGGACACCGGCATCGTCAACGTATTCGTCAAGGCCGGCATGGACGTGCAGTGGGATGGCTTCGACGACGGCCTCGAGGCCGCCATCAACGAAGGCGTGCGCCGCGCCTATCTCGATCCGGACAACACCCTGCGCGCGTCCATCGTCGACCCGCCCGAAGGCGCGCGCCGCAACACCAAGGACAACACGCCGGCGGTGATCCAGGTCGAACTCGTGCCGGGCAATGGCCTGGACATAACCGTCGCGGCCAAGGGCGGGGGCTCGGAAAACAAGTCCAAGCTGGTGATGCTCAATCCCAGCGACTCCATCGTCGATTGGGTGCTGCAGACGCTACCCACGATGGGCGCCGGCTGGTGTCCGCCGGGAATGCTGGGTATCGGCATCGGCGGCACCGCGGAAAAGGCGATGCTGCTGGCCAAGCAGGCCCTCATGGAGGACATCGACATGTTCGAGCTCAAGGCGCGCGGGGCGCGCACCGAGGTCGAGAAGCTGCGCGTCGAGATCTACGACAAGGCAAATGCCCTGGGCATCGGCGCCCAGGGCCTGGGCGGGCTCACCACCGTACTCGACGTGAAGATCCTGCAGTACCCCACCCATGCCGCGGGCAAGCCGGTGGCGATGATCCCCAACTGCGCGGCCACCCGCCACGTGCATTTCCGCCTCGACGGAAGCGGCCCGGCGCGGCTGCCGGTGCCGGAACTCTCCGACTGGCCCGACGTCCAGTGGCAGGCCGATCCGGTCCGCTCGCAACGCGTCGACCTCGACACACTCACACCCGAGCAGGTTGCCGCCTGGAAGCCCGGGCAGACCCTGCTGCTCTCGGGCCACATGCTTACCGGCCGAGATGCCGCGCACGCCCGCATCCGCGACATGCTCGCCCGCGGCGAAAAGCTGCCGGTCGATTTTCGCGGCCGCGTGATCTATTACGTCGGACCTGTCGACCCGGTGCGCGACGAGGTCGTCGGTCCGGCCGGCCCCACCACGGCAACGCGCATGGACAAGTTCACCGAGATGATGCTTTCCCAAACCGGCCTGCTGGCCATGATCGGCAAGGCCGAGCGCGGTCCGGCCGCGATCGAGGCGATCCGCACGCATCGATCCGCGTACCTCATGGCCGTGGGCGGCGCCGCCTACCTGGTTTCCCGCGCCATACGCGAGGCCAGGGTCGTGGCATTTGCGGATCTGGGAATGGAAGCCGTGTACGAATTCAAGGTCGTGGACATGCCGGTCACGGTCGCCGTCGATTCCGGAGGCACGTCGGTGCACCAGACCGGGCCGCAGGAGTGGCGCACGCGGATCGCCGGCATACCCGTCGTGGCCGCTTGAGACCAGCATGTCCGTGCGCATGCCTGCGGCTTCACCGGCACCCATCGGCGTGTTCGATTCGGGCGCGGGCGGCCTGTCGGTGGTTGCCGCGATAGTTGCCGCCTCGCCGGGCCAGCCCATCGTCTATTTTGCCGATACGGCATACGCACCCTACGGCACGCGCAGCGACCAGGAAATCCTCGTCCGCACGCAGCTGTGCTGTGCAACGCTGCTCGAGCGCGGCGTCAGCGCGCTGGTGGTCGCCTGCAACACGGCGACCGCCAACGCCATCGACGATTTGCGTGCGTGGGCGCCGGTACCCGTGATCGGCGTCGAGCCCGGCCTCAAGCCGGCCGCGGCGGCCACGCGCAATGGCGTGGTGGGGGTGCTGGCAACACGCGCCACGCTGTGCAGCCGGCGCTATCGCGACCTGCTTTACCGGGTCGGCAGCCAGGCGCCGCAGGTACGGTTCGTCGAACATGCCGCAGTGGGCTGGGTGGAATTGGTCGAGTCCGGCGACCTCGAATCGGTGCGCGCCCGCACGCTGGTGCGCCAGGCCGTGCGGCCGCTGCTCGATTCCGGCGCCGACACGCTCGTACTTGGCTGCACCCACTACCCGTTCCTGCGGCACGCCATCGAGGCCGTTGCCCCGGACGTGCACATCATTGAAACCGGCCCGGCCGTCGCGCGCGAGCTGCAGCGCCGCCTGGACGGAGCGGCGCCTGGCGGCGCGCAATTGCACGACGCCTTTGCGGACGGCGGCGGGTCGCCGCTGCTGCGCCTGGAGTCCAGCGGCGATCCCACCACCTTTACGGCGCTGGCACGCCAGCTGCTGGCATCGGTGGCGGCGCAACTGCAGGCCGGCAGTCAAGCCCGGCACCTGGCGGCAGGGGTGTGAACCATGCGAATCGTGATCATCGGCCAGCAGGATTTTGGCAAGGCAGTGCTCGATGCGGTGCTCGCGCGCGGGGATACCGTGGCTGGCGTATTCTGTGCGCCCCAGCAGGCGGGCGCCCGCGCCGATCCCCTGCACAGCGCCGCCGCGGAGCGCGGATTGCCGCTGGTGCAGCTGCCCTCGCTGCGCGAGGCAGCGGCGCGGGACGCCATTGGCGCCATGAATGCGGACATCGGCATCATGGCCTACGTGGTGCAGTTCGCACCGCAGGATTTCGTGCAGATTCCGCGCCTGGGCACCATCCAGTACCACCCGTCGCTGCTGCCGCGCTACCGTGGCCCAAGTTCGATCAACTGGCCCATCATCCGCGGCGATACGGAAACGGGCCTGAGCATCTTCCGCCCAACCGACGGCCTCGACGAGGGGCCCATCATCCTGCAAAAGCGCGTGCCCATCGGGCCCGACGACACCCTGGGCAGCGTCTACTTCGAGCACCTCTTCCCGCTGGGCGTGGCGGCCCTGCTCGAGGCGGCCGATCTCGTTTGCGCAGGCCAGGCACACGAAACGCCGCAGGATGAGGCGGCGGCAAGCTATGAGGGATGGTGCCGGGCGGCGGAAGCGCGCATATCCTGGCATAACCATGCGGACCAGATCTACAACCTGATACGCGGCTGCAATCCGGCGCCCGGAGCGTGGACCACGCACAATGGCCGCAAGCTGTCGATCTTCGACGCACGCAAGCACCCGACGCGCACCTTTGGCGCCGTCAAGGGCAAACCGGGCGAGTGCATTGCCGTCGGCGCAGACAGCATATTGATCGGTGCGCAGGGCGGACAGATCGAGGTCTTCAAGGTGCGCGGCGAGGACGGGCGCAAGCTGCCCGCACCGCAGTACTGCAGCGAATCGGGACTGCAGGCCGGAATCGTCCTGGGAACCTGAGGACGCAGGCCGGCCCGCGCCTATACTGGCCCGGAAGAAACAAGCGGAGGTGGCGCGATGATTTGGTGGGCGTGGGTCGTCGCCGGCGCAATTCTGCTGGGCGCCGAGTTGAGCGTCGTCAGCGCGCAGTTCTATCTGGTATTCATCGGCGCAGCGGCCATGGCGACCGGCGTCGTGGCCGCACTGGCCCCGCAGCTGGGCACATGGCTGCAGTGGGCGGTCTTCGCCGTGCTGGCGCTGGTATCGATGGTTGGCTTTCGCAGCCGAATCTACGGGCGGCTGGGCGGCCCGGGCGCGACGCCGCGGTCGGCCAGCGCGCTGAGCGAGATCACGCTCCCCGATTTGCTGGCGCCGGGGGCCAGTTGCCAGGCCGAACACGCCGGCAGCTACTGGACCGTGCGCAACGACGGCGATACCGCCATCGCCGCCGGCGAGCGCGCCCGCGTCGTGCGCCGCGACGGCCTCACGCTGACCGTCCGTTCGGCGTCGGCGACACGGCAAACCCAAGTCTGATGGAAATGGAAAACATGATCCTGTCCTATGCATTGATCGTCCTGGCGTTCCTGGTGGTCATCGTCATCGCCAAATCGGCCACCGTCGTGCCCCAGCAAAGCGCCTTCGTCATCGAAAACGTCGGCAAGTACAGCCGCACGCTGCAAGCCGGGTTCCACGTGCTGCTGCCGTTCATGGAGAAGGTTGCCTACCGCCACAGCCTCAAGGAGCAGGCGCTCGATGTGGCCGAGCAGATCTGCATCACGCGCGACAACGTCCAGGTGGCGGTGGACGCCGTTCTGTACATGCAAGTGCTCGACCCGCACCTGGCGTCCTACGGCATCACCAACTACAACTTCGCGATCGGCCAGCTGGCCCAGACCACGCTGCGCAGCGAGATCGGCAAGATAGAACTCGACCGCACTTTCGAGGCGCGCGGCATCATCAACGCCAACGTCGTGGCCGAACTGGACAAGGCGTCCGTGGCCTGGGGCGTGAAGGTCATGCGCTATGAGATCAAGAACATCACGCCGCCCAAGGACGTGCTCTCGGCAATGGAAAAGCAGATGCGCGCCGAGCGCGAAAAGCGTGCGGTGGTGCTCACCTCGGAGGGCGAGCGCGACGCCAAGATCAACCAGGCCGAAGGCGACAAGCAGCGCGTGATCAAGGCATCGGAGGCCAACAAGCAGCAGCAGATCAACGAGGCCCAGGGCCAGGCCGCGGCCATCCTGGCGGTGGCCACCGCCACCGCCGAAGGTCTGCGGCAGGTGGGAACCGCGCTGAGCGAGCGCGGCGGCATCGAAGCCATGCAGCTGCGGATCGGCGAGGAATACGTGCGCCAGTTCGGTAAGCTGGCCAAGGAAAGCACGACGCTGGTCATCCCGGGCAACCTGAGCGACCTGGCCTCGGTGGTCACCATGGCAACGAGCATCGCGCGCAAGAGCGGGACGAATTAGCGCCGGTTCATATTTTTCTTTACGGATACTTTGCCCGTTTAATTCTCTGCGCTATGGAATAGGGCCGGGGAGGAAGCCCGCGTGGTTGAATCTTGCGTTGGGCGTCGCACACGAGTTCCGGCTGCCCTGTGCGCGGACCGGCCCCAGGTGTCGCGGTTGGCCCTGCGGGCCAACTGCGCTGCGCTGCTCGGAACCGTGGCGCACGGCCGAGCAGCGCAGTCGCCCCCGCAGGGGGCGACCACCGTGCCGCCGGCACCGGCGGGGCCCAGTCCCCACTGGCTGCCATCGCGTCGTCGCCTAAGGGAATCTGCGCATCGACTGGCGCCGCCACGGAAAACCTTCCGCACCTTGCCACCAGCGGCGCGGCGGCTACTCGAGCGGAAGCAATGTTCTATTTGCCGCCTTGAGCCATTCGCGCGCGAGCGCACGGCCCTCTTCTGCCTGGACGACCCCAGCAGCGGTCTCCATCTGCCGCGTGAATTCGTCGTCCTTGGACACGAAGCCGCGGGATTCGAGTATGGCCTGCCACTTTATGGCCTCGACAAGGCTGCGGGCCACGCCGCGCCCGAAGTAATAGTCCTTTACCAGCGCCAGCTGGCCGGCCAGTTCACCCTGGTCGGCGGCACGGCGCGCCCACTGTGCGGCCAGCATGTCGTCCTGGCGCACGCCCTTGCCCTCCTCGTAGACGGCGATCAGGCGGGACTGCGCGCCGGCATGGCCCTGTTCGGCCGCCTTGCGAAGCCACGTCGCATAGAGGACATCGTCCTTGGGCACCCCGAGACCGTCCTTGTAGAGCGTTGCGAGGTGGAACTGGCTGGGCGGATCGCCGCGCTCTGCGCCGCTTGTGAGTGCGGCAAGCGCAGCGGCATCACCGGTGGCAGCCTTGCGCGACAGCTCCGTGGCCGATTTCTCGGCGGCCACGCGATCGGAGGCCCGCTGGCCCTCGGCGGGCAACGCCGGCATGCCTTGTTCCGCCCGTACCGGAGCACCACCGGCAGCAAGGACAGCAGCAAGCAAAACCGCCACCATTTGTCGCCACGTCGGCAGCCGATAGTTGATAAAGATCCCGCTCATTTCCCTCCCTGGACGGCTGCAGCGCGCAACCGCGGTCGTTTCACTGCGCAGAAAAGACACCGGTGGAAAGATAGCGGTCACCCCGGTCGCAGGCGATGAAGACGATAGTGGCGTTTTCCGCGGACTGGGCGACACGCAGCGCGATGGCCAGCGCTCCGGCGGCCGAGACTCCCGCATGAATGCCCTCCTCGGATGCGAGGCGCCGTGCCAGCGCCTCGGCTTCGGACTGGGTGACCAGTTCGATGCGATCGACCCGCGCCGCGTCGTAGATCCTGGGCAGATGGCTCTGCGGCCATTTGCGGATGCCGGGGATCTGCGAGCCCTCGGCGGGTTGGGCGCCAATGATATGGATGGCCGGATTCATTTCCTTGAGGTAGCGCGACACCCCCATGATGGTCCCCGTGGTTCCCATGCTGGAAACAAAATGCGTGACGCCGCCGCGGGTATCGCGCCAGATCTCCGGCCCGGTGGTTTCGTAGTGGGCGCGCGGATTGTCGGGGTTCGCGAACTGGTCCAGAACCACGCCTTCGCCCCGAGCCTGCATGCGCTCGGCCAGATCGCGGGCATATTCCATTCCGCCGCTCGCGGCCGGTGTAAGTATGAGTTCGGCGCCATAGGCCTGCATGGCGGCGCGGCGCTCCGTCGACAGGTTGTCCGGCATGATGAGCGTCATGCGATAGCCCTTCATGGCCGCGATCATGGCCAGCGCGATTCCCGTGTTGCCGCTGGTGGCTTCGATCAGCCGATCGCCTGGCCGGATGTCGCCGCGTTCCTCGGCGTATTTGAGCATGGCGTAGGCGGGGCGGTCCTTGACCGAGCCGCCCGGATTGTTGCCTTCGAGCTTGGCCAGCAGGACGTTGCCGCGCTCGGCAAGCTCGGCCGCCGCGATGCGCTGCAGCCGGACCAGGGGCGTATTGCCGATGGCAGCCTCGACGGTGGGAAACGCGGGCTTCATGCCACCGCGTCCAGTTCCTCGATGCGTTTGGGCGAATAACTGTCCCAACTGGCGCAGCCCGGGCACTGCCAATGGAACGAGCGCGTGCGAAACCCGCAGTTGCCGCAGCGGTATCGCGACAAGTTGCGCGCCTGGACGCTGATCAGGCCGCGCAGCAGGTCGAGTTCACGATCCCCCTGGGCGGTGGCAGCGCGTATCGCCAGCAAGCGCTCGAAACCCAGGAGCGAGGGGTGGCGCTTGAGCTCGTCGCGCAGCATGGTCTCGGCCGATGCCGGGCCTTCCCAGTCGAACGCCCGCCGGTACCCGACGTCGAGCAGGTCCACCGAGGGGTGATCGAGGAGTTCGCGCCGCAGCAGGTTGAGCGCCTCGGCGCGGCGCCCGGCCACGTCCATTGCCAGTGTGAGGCGCTCGGCGATCAGCGGCAGGTATTCGGGCGCGTTTGCCGGGATGCGCAGCCAGTGCTCGATGGCCAGGTCGCCGTTGCCGGCGCCCTGGGCGATGTCGCCGGCCAGTATGCTGGCACGCACCGAGCTGCGGTTGGCGACCAGCGCCTCCTCCAGAGAATGCTGGGCGGCTGGCGGGTCCTTGGCCGCCACGGCCCGCTCGGCGATCTCGCAATGGAAGTGGGCGATGGCCACCCGGTGGGTTTCGCCAGCCTCGCGTTCCAGTCGCCGCGCGCATTCGATAGCGCCTTGCCAGTCGCGCTCCATTGCATGAATGCGCAGCAGCGCCCGCAGGGCCTCGAAGCGGTGGCGCGGATCCTCCACGAGTTCGCGGAAACTGGCTTCGGCGCGGTCGAGCAGCCCGCCCTTGAGATAGTCCTGGGCAAGTTCGGCCATGGCGTTTGCCCGCTCGGCCGCCGGCAGGTCGGCGCGGCTGAGCAGGTAGTTGTGGATGCGCACGGCGCGCTCGAACTCGCCACGCCGGCGGAACAGGTTGCCCAGGGCGTAATGGAGTTCGACGGTTTCGGGGTCGACCTTGGCGATGGCGATGAACGCATCGATAGCCCGGTCGGGCTGATCGTTGAGCAGGAGATTGAGACCGCGAAACAGCGACTGCGGCGCCCCGCCCTGGTCGGCGGTGCGCACGCGCGCCTCGTAGCCCCGGGCCCACCAGCCGATCAGGAAGAGCAGCGGCAGTGCGAGCAGGTACCAGATTTGCAGGTCCATGAGGAGCGTTCTTCCGCTAGGGGGCGAGGTCGGCCGGAGCGCTTCAGCGCCGCCGGCGTGTTTCGAGCTCGAGATCTCCGGCGGCGCCGCCCTGCCGGGCAGCCCGCGTGAGCGCGATCTCCGCAGCCTGTTGCACGGCGCGTTCCGCACGCGCCGGCTGGACGGCCTGGCGCCGCAGCCGCAACATGCGCGGAACCAGGGCAAGCGAGCCGGCCACCGCGCCGGCCAGGAAACAGCCCAGCATCACGAAGGGCAGCGGCACGCTCTGCCATTGGAGCGAGGCGCCCAGGTGGAGGGGCACGGTGGCGGTATTTTCCAGCGCAAACCAGAGCGCCAGCAGGAAAAAGACCAGCCGGCCGATCCAGGCAATCAGGTCCATGCGCGTCTTTCGTGCCGGATCATTCACCCGCGAGGGTGGCCGAACCATTGCCCGCGCGTTCACCCTCGGCAGCACCGTTGCCACCGTCGACGCGTTCGCGCAGTTCCTTGCCAGCCTTGAAGTGCGGCACGTTCTTGGCCGGCACCTCGACGCGCTCCCCGGACTTTGGATTGCGGCCGATACGCGCCGGGCGGTAATTGAGCGAGAAGCTGCCAAAACCGCGGATCTCGATTCGACCGCCCTGCGAGAGTGCCGCACCCATCATGTCGAGGATGAGCTTTACCGCCTCGTCGGCGTCGCGCGCCACCAGCCGCGGGTTGCGTGCGGCCAGCCGGACGATGAGTTCCGATTTGGTAAGAGCGCGGGGCGCGGTCATGGCGGACGGGCGTCGCAAGGTGCGGTCGGGCCGGCGCGCAGGGCGCGCCGGCGCCGTCTCGATACCCCGCTACTTGGTTTGGGTATCGAGCTTGGCCTTGAGGAGCGCGCCCAGGTTGGTGGTGCCGGTCGTGGCCTCGGACTGCATGCGCGCCATCGCTTCGGCGGTTTCCGCGGTGTCCTTGGCCTTGATCGACAGGTTGATGTTGCGATTCTTGCGATCGATGTTGATGATCATGGCATGAACCGCATCGCCCTCCTTGAGGTGGTTGCGCGCATCCTCGACGCGGTCGGGCGAGATTTCCGAGGCGCGCAGGTAGCCTTCGATGTCATCGCCAAGCGCGACCACAGCGCCCTTGGCGTCGACCGACTTGATGACGCCGTCGACCATTGCACCCTTGTCGTGCGAGTGGGCGAAGTTGTTGAACGGATCGCCGCCCAGCTGCTTGACTCCCAGCGAGATGCGTTCGCGCTCGACGTCGATGGCCAGTACCAGCGCCTCGAGTTCCTCGCCCTTCTTGAATTTGCGCACGGCATCCTCGCCGGTTTCGCTCCAGGACAGGTCGGACAGGTGCACCAGCCCATCGATGCCGCCGGGCAGGCCGATGAATACGCCGAAGTCCGTGATGGACTTGATGGCACCCTTGACCTTGTCGCCCTTCTTGTGGGCGATGGCGAAGTCGTCCCACGGATTGGGGCGGCACTGCTTCATGCCCAGCGAGATGCGGCGGCGGTCCTCGTCGATCTCCAGGACCATGACCTCGACTTCGTCGCCAAGCTGGACGATCTTGCGCGGATCGACGTTCTTGTTGGTCCAGTCCATTTCGGAGACGTGCACCAGACCCTCGATGCCCGCCTCGATCTCGACGAAGCTGCCGTAGTCGGTGATGTTGGTGACTTTGCCGAACAGCCGGGTGCCTTGCGGGTAACGCCGTCCGAGGCCCACCCACGGGTCCTCGCCCAGCTGCTTTACGCCCAGCGAAACACGGTTCTTGTCCTGGTCGAACTTGAGCACCTTCGCGGTGAGCTCCTGGCCAACCGCTACGACCTCGCTCGGATGGCGCACGCGGCGCCAGGCCAGGTCGGTGATGTGCAGCAGGCCATCGATGCCGCCCAGGTCGACGAACGCACCGTAGTCGGTGATGTTCTTGACGACGCCCTTGACGATGGAGCCTTCCTTGAGGTTCTCGAGCAGCTTGGCGCGCTCCTCGCCCATGCTGGCCTCGACCACGGCGCGGCGCGAAACCACGACGTTGTTGCGCTTGCGGTCGAGCTTGATGACCTTGAATTCGAGCGTCTTGCCCTCGTAGGGGGTGGTGTCCTTGACCGGGCGCGTATCCACCAGCGAACCGGGCAGGAAGGCGCGGATGCCATTGGTCATGACGGTAAGGCCGCCCTTGACCTTGCCGCTGATGGTGCCGGTAACCAGTTCGCCGCTGTCGAGGGCCTTTTCCAGGTTCAGCCAGGCCGCCAGGCGCTTGGCCTTGTCGCGCGACAGGATGGTGTCGCCGTGGCCGTTTTCCAGGGCTTCGATGGCGACCGAGACGAAGTCGCCGGGCTTGACGTCCAGGTCGCCCAGATCATTGCGGAATTCTTCGAGCGGGATATAAGCCTCGGACTTGAGCCCGGCGTTGACGACAACGAAATTGAAATCGACGCGGACCACTTCGGCAGTGATCACTTCGCCGGCGCGCATCTCATGGCGCGTCAGGCTCTCTTCAAAGAGCGCGGCAAACGATTCGGGGGCGACTTCGGAACTGCTCATGGTGGCAACAGAGGACATGGGGACTTTCGGTCTTTCGGTTCTCGCCGAGGTTTTGCACCGGGGCGGTGTTGATCAAATACGCGGGGAGATCCCTCCGCCGCGCGCCGTTTCTACTGCAACTGCCTTCCCTGCGGGTTATTGCGCACCGCTACTGCATGCCGCGGTACCACTGCAGCACCTGCTCGACCACGGCGTCTGCCGTGAGCACGCTGCTGTCGAGCACGCGTGCGTCCGGCGCCGGCGCCAGGGGCGCGAAGTCGCGCGACTGATCGCGCTGGTCGCGTTCCTGCATTCCCTGCAAAAGGACCGAGAGCGTAGCAGAATATCCCTTATCCTTCAACTGCTTAAGACGGCGCTCCGCGCGCACCTGGACATCGGCGACCAGGAACACCTTCAGGGCTGCATCGGGGAAGACGACCGTGCCCATGTCGCGGCCATCGGCCACGAGACCCGGGAAGCGGCGATGGCGCCGTTGCAGGTCGAGCAGTGCCAGCCGCAGCGGCGCCACCGCCGCCACCTTCGAGGCGGCAGCACCCACATCCTCGCGGCGGATGTCCTCGGTGATTTCGCGCCCGGCAATCCAGATTCGCCCATCCTCGAAGACCGGCGCCAGATCCGCGGCCAGGGCGCACAGGGCATCGGCACCGTTGAGGTCGACACCGCCTTCGATGGCCAGCAGCCCGACGATGCGGTACAGGGCGCCGCTGTCCAGGCATGCGTATCCCAATGCACGCGCCACGCGGTGGGCCACCGTGCCCTTGCCGGATGCGGTTGGCCCGTCGATGGCGATGACCGGCGCGCTGCCGGCTGCTGCGGCCGCATCCGCTGCCCCGTTCATAGGGGTCCGGGCGCCCGCAGGCGCTCGAGTTCGTCGAAGAAGTCGGGAAAGGTCTTGGACACGCAGCGCGGGTCGCGGATATGCACGGGCACGCCCAGGGCCGCGGCCAGCGCAAGGCACATGGCCATGCGGTGGTCGTCGTAGGTATCGATCCATGCCTCGCGCGCATGGCCGGGGGCGGTGACCGCGATCCAGTCGGAGCCGCTGCGGACCTCGGCGCCCAGCTTGCTGATTTCGGTCGCCATAGCCGCTATGCGGTCGGTTTCCTTGACCCTCCAGGAGCCGATACCGTTGATCCGCGTGGTGCCATCGGCAAACAGCGCCAGCACTGCGGCGGTCATGGCCGCATCGGGGATGGCCGTGGCGTCGGTCTCGATGGCGCGCAGCCGGCCGGCCGGCGCCCGCACCTGCACCCAGTCGTCGCCCACCTCGACGTGTGCGCCCATCGCCGCGAGCACCCCGGTGAATTGCAGGTCACCCTGCAGGCTGCCGCGGCCGACGCCGCTCACCCGCACCGGTCCGCCGGCAATGGCGCCCAGGGCGAGGAAATACGAGGCGCCGGAAGCATCGCCTTCAATCGCATAGGACCGTGGCGATACGTAGTTGCCCGGCTCGACATGGTAGCGGCCGCCGCTGCCGGTGATTCGCGCGCCGAAGGCCTTCATCATGGCCACGGTCATGGCCACGTAGGGCTGGGAAATGAGTTCACCCTCCACCGCGACCTCGATTCCCTGGACCGGCGCCCGGGCGGGTGCGGCCATGAGCAGGCCGCTCAGGAACTGGCTTGAGACGTTGCCGCGCACGCGCACCACCGGAATTTCCGGATCTGACGGGGCGGCTGCGGCCGCTTCGATCTGCAGAGGCGGATACCCCGGCACGCCCAGGTAGGTGATGCGCGCGCCCATGGCATTGAGCGCCTCGACGAGGTCGCCAATGGGCCGCTCGCGCATGCGCGCAACGCCGTCAAGACAGTAGTGGCCGCCGGCAAACGCCAGCGCGGCGGCAAGCGACCGCATGGCGGTTCCCGCGTTGCCCATGTGCAGTTGCGCGGTCGTCACGGGAAAACGGCCCCCGCAGCCGGTGACATGGGCGACGGCGCCTTCGCGCGCGATATCCACGCCCAGGGCCTGCAGAGCGGCGATCATGACGCGTGTGTCGTCGGCATCGAGCAGGCCCGACAGCGTCGTGGTGCCCTGGGCCAGCGCCGCCAGGAGCAGCGCGCGATTGGACATGCTCTTGGAGCCGGGCAGGCGCATTTCGCCGCGGGCCGCCGCTATGGGCTGCACGCAGAGCACCGCTGGCCAGGCGCGCTGATCGGCGCGCTCGTCGCCGCTAGCCCCGGGAGCGCGGTCGGGCTCAGTCACCGCAAGCCTCCTGAAGGCCGGCGCCAAAGCGCTGCTCGCGGCGCACGCGGCTTGCACGCTCGAAGAGCCGAAGCAGCGCGCTGCCATTGCCGGAATCGAGCGCCGCCTGGAGCGCATCAAGCCGGGCGCGAAACGCCGCCAGCTCTGCACCCAGGGCCGGCGCATTGGCCAGGGCAATGTCGCGCCACATCACGGGATCGCTGGCAGCGATGCGCGTGAAATCGCGAAACCCCGCTCCGGCAAACTGCAGCTTGCGGGCCCCGTCCGGCTGCGCCGAGATGAGATCGACCAGGGCGAAGGCCAGGGCATGGGGCAGATGGCTGACCGCGGCGAATATGCGGTCGTGTTCGGACGCCTCCATGCGCTCGACGGCAGCGCCGCAGGCCCGCCAGCTGTCCTCCACCCACTCTAGCGCGCAAGCGTCGGTATCGGGCTGCGGCGTCACCACGACCCAGCGCTCGGCAAACAGGTCGGCACTGGCGTTATCGATTCCCGGGATGGCGCCGCCCGCAATGGGATGGGCCGGTACGAATCGCGAAAAGCGGCCGCCCAGCGCGGCACGCGCCTGCGCAATGATGCCCGCCTTGGTGCTGCCCACGTCGGTGATGATGGCATCGGCGCGGGCGTGGCGGGCCGCCTCGACGAACAGTGCTTCCATGGCGCCGACGGGCGTTGCCAGCACCACGACGTCGGCGCCGCGCATGGCCTCGGCCGCTGTCGACACGACCTGGTCGGCAATGCCCTGTGCCAGCGCCCGCTCGGCTTGCGCCGGATCGCGGTCATGGCCGGACACCGCGGCTATGCGACCGGCGCGCCGCCACGCTGCCGCGAGCGAGCCCCCCAGCAGGCCGCAACCGATGAGGGCAAGCTTCATCGCCTGCCGCTCAAGCGGCCGCCGGGGCTGCGGGGATTGCCGGGGCCGCCGCGCGCGCCGCCGCCAGGGCCGCGGGCAAGGCCGCGAGAAAGCGCGCATTTTCCTGCGGCAGTCCCACCGAAACGCGCAGCCACTCGGGCAGGCCGTAGCCGGCCACGGGACGCACGATGACGCCGCGCGCCAGCAGTTCCTGGTA
>Ga0075030_100001343_pt1 | contig 22126 bp, 18 predicted proteins | sample LitLauG_LLR_2012_FD_71393 | JGI IMG/M metagenome (GOLD analysis project Ga0075030, IMG submission 71393) | Freshwater sediment microbial communities from Pennsylvania, USA - Little Laurel Run_MetaG_LLR_2012 | ecosystem: Environmental > Aquatic > Freshwater > Creek > Sediment | place: USA...
CCACGAAGATGCTCTCGCCTTTGCCGGCTCGAATTGGGCCAAACAACTGGGCGACTTGGGAACAAGCTGCCCCGACCACTTCCTGCGCACACGCATTTGCCCGATGTTCGTGGATTGGAATCCGGGCGAAGAGAGCGTCGATGCTCTCAAGAAGAAGATTGCCGACGAAGCCGTGGTTTATCGCGCCGATTATGCGAAGTACTATCATGCTAACGCCACCCCCGATTCGCCTAAGCTGCGCGATTCAAATCCGTCGGTTGTGATTATTCCGGGACTCGGCCTGTTCGGCTTCGGCAAGAACAAAAAAGAAGCAAAGATTACCACTGAATTCTTTATTAACGCTATCCATGTGATGTCCGGAGCCAACACCCTCGCATCAGGAGACGTGGCGCATCAGTATCCGCAAGCCAGGCGCGCCGAACAGTCGCAAGAATTCAAGAGCTTTCAGAACTACGTCGCTCTGCCCCGCTCGGAAGCATTCCGTATCGAGTACTGGGCCTTGGAAGAAGCCAAACTGCAGCGCATGCCGCCGGAAGCGGAATTCAGCCGCAAGATTGTGATGGTTGTGGGCGGCGGCAGTGGTATCGGCCGCGAAGTCGTTTTGCTGTTGGCGCGTAAGGGTGCACACGTTGTCGTGGCCGACATGAACGAACAGGCCATTAAGGACGTTGCTGCCGAAGCCGCCAAGATCTCTTCAACCGACGCGGTTACCACAACTAAGATCGATATCTCGTCTGCAGAGAGCGTAGCCGTTGCCGCCAAAGCGGCAGTCCTCGAGTTCGGCGGAATTGATGCTATCGTCAATACCGCCGCTATCTTCCCTGTGGCTGGCCCCAGCGGACAATTGACTGAGGCGCAATGGAATACTACATTCCTGGTGAACGTGACCGGCAATTTCCTGTTGGCGCGCGAGTGCGGCTGGGTGTTGCGCGACCAGAAATTGCCCGCGTCGATCGTGCTCACCAGTTCCGCCAACGCTGTGGTGTCTAAGCACGGTAGCGAAGCGTACGACGTGAGCAAGACCGCCTTGAATCACCTGATCCACGAGTTGGCCGTTGGGCTCTCGCCGTTGGTTCGTGTGAACGGCATTGCCCCAGCCACCGTTGTCGCCGGCTCAACCATGTTCCCGCGCGACCGCGTCATCGGCTCACTGCAGAAATACAAAATCGAGTTCTCTGAAAGCGAATCAACCGAAGAATTACGCAACAAACTTGCCGATTTCTACGCTCAGCGCACGTTGACGCGTCGTCCGATTCTGCCGCAAGATTGTGCTGCGGCCATCGTTTGGCTGGCGGGTGATGAAAGCGCCAAAACAACGGGCCACATCATTCCCGTAGACGGCGGCCTGCATGAGGCGTTCCTTCGCTAGGAAGATGGAACGCATTTGTTTCGTCTTACAGGTAAAGCCAGAACGGCTAGCCGAATACAAAGAGCGCCACAAAACAATTTGGCCTGAAATGCAGCAGGCTTTGCGTGAAACTGGTTGGGGGAACTACTCGCTGTTCCTCCGCCCCGACGGCATGCTAGTTGGCTATCTTGAAACGGAGAGTTTCCAACAGGCGCTATTCGGCATGGCGGCTCGCGAAGTCAACGCACGCTGGCAAAAGGAAATGGCCGATTTCTTCATGAACCCTCCCGGTGTGCGGCCTGATCAAGCCATGACTCCCTTAGAGGAAGTCTTTCACTTAGACTAGAACGTTTCCTGCTTGAAACGCGGCAGCATGAGGTGGATGATCAGTAGGCTGAAGAGGTACATCGAACCTGCAATGAAAAACAACGGCGCGTAGGCTTCGTGTGAGATCGTCAGCCACTTGCCGATAGCCTTTGAGACGAAGATACCAGCGAACCCACCGCCCATACCTCCCAGGCCCACTACGGAGCCTATGGCTTTGCGCGGGAAACAGTCTGAGGGAATCGTGAAAAGATTCGCCGACCAGCCTTGATGGGAGGCGGCCGCGATTCCTATGAGAGTGACAGTCAGCCACAGATTGCCCCCAGTAAATGGAACAAAGGCCACCGAAAGTACGAGGCAGGCAAAGACGAACATGGCCGTTTTACGAGCCCGTGTTACTTCCCAGCCCATCTTCATGAGTCTCGACGATAGCCACCCGCCGCCAATGGACCCAACATCGGCGGCCAGATAAATAGCAAACAAAGGTGGCCCCGTGTGGAGCAAATCGATGTGATATTTGGTCTGCAGAAAGCCGGGTATCCAGAACAGATAGAACCACCAGACTGGGTCCGTTAAGAACTTGCCGCTCAAAAAAGCCCAGGCCGAACGCTTGGTCAGCAGCGTTCCATATGGAATCTTCTCTGCGGTCTCTTCGGGGACATCGGAGCGTATAAAGGTGAGTTCTTCTGCTCTAGGCTGGCGATAGAACAGAAGCCAAATGAGAATCCACGACAGACTGAACGATCCGGTAACGAGGAATGCTGCGTGCCAACCGAAGCGGGCGACGACGACGGGAATAATGAGTGGAGCGATGATGGCGCCCACGTTTGTCCCGCTATTAAATATACCTGTGGCAAGAGCCCGTTCTTTGCGCGGAAACCAATCGGCGACTGTCTTTAGAGCGGCCGGAAAGTTGGCCGCTTCACCGAGACCAAGCCCTAGCCGAGCAATACTGAATTGGACTATATTGCCCGCGAACGCATGCCCAATCGATGAAAGCCCCCAAACCAAAACCGCCAAGGTGTAGCCGATGCGGATACCGAGCCAGTCGATCACTCGGCCCGCCACGGGCAGCATCAACGCATAGCCAATCTGAAAGATGGCTGTGATTGTTCCGTAATCGTCGTCGGTCCAATGAAGATCCTTGGAGATCGTATTCTTTAGGATGCCCATGACGACACGGTCCATATAGTTGACCGTCGTGGCATAAAATAACAAGCCGCAGATGAGCCAGCGAAAATTGCTTGTCGCTGTCCTCTGACTCGTTGCACTAGGCGATGCGACTGGGTCGCCGGTAATCATGAGGCTATTCTATCCATCAAGGTGAAAAATGCTGCTTCTTAAAAATGCATCGCTGATTGACGGTACTGGCGCCGAGCCCGAAACAGGGTCAATTCTGCTCGACGGTGAGCGGATTGAAGCCATGGGGCCAAACCTATCAGCCACCGATTGCCAGAAGATCAATTGCCAGGGACTCACCGTTACGCCGGGCTTTATCGATATTCACAGCCATTCCGATTTGCAGGTGATTGAAGGGTGCACTGAAAAGCTGAAACAAGGCGTGACGCTGGAAGTTGTGGGCAACTGTGGATTTTCTCCCTTTCCCCATTCCGGCGATGTGTCAGCGCTGCGCGAGTTCGGATCTGGCATCCTCGGGCGCACCGATGGTTGGGGCTGGCCGAACGCCGCTGGTTATTTGCGGGCCATGGCGGATAGTTCGTCGAAAGACAGTGCGCTCTCCTTAGTGGGCCATGGAAGCTTACGTATCGCCGTGTGTGGGCCGGGGCAAGGAACGCCGACGCAGGCGCAGCTCGATCATATGGCTGGCATCCTGGACGAATCGCTGGCGGCCGGTTGTGCCGGATTTTCTACCGGTCTCATGTACGCGCCCGGTTCTAGCGCGCAAACTCCTGAATTAGAACGTCTCTGCGAGGTTGTTGCGCGCCGAGGCAAATTCTACGCCACCCACATGCGCAGCTATTCCGATACCCTCTTGGAATCCACCCGCGAACAAATCGCTCTTGCCGAAAAAACAAAGTGTCGCTTGCAGATCTCGCATCTACAGGCAGCGGGGCGCGCCAACTGGCATCTGCAGCAGCCGAACCTCGAAGAAATCGAAGCCGCTCGCGCTCGCGGTGTCGATGTGGAATTCGATATCTATCCTTACCAATGTGGCAGCACCGTTTTAACGCAGTGTTTACCCCAATGGACTTTGGATGGCGGGAACGCCGCGCTTCTCAATCGATTACGCCATCTCGATACGCGAAAGACGATTTGGAAAGAGATGAAAGAGAAATCGCGCTTTTGGAGTGATGTCACGATTTCGTCCGTTGCCACAGATGCCAATGAGCCTCTCGTTGGGAAAACCGTTGCCGAGATTGCAGAACTGCGCGGCGTCGATCCGGAAGATTGCGCCATGGACTTGCTTGTCGAAGAACACGCTGCCGTAAATATCGTTTCGTTCAACCAGAGCGAAGAAAATCTACGCCAGCTCATCACTCACCCGCTCTGTTCTGTAATCACAGACGGATTCTACGTCAAAGGAAAAGCTCATCCGCGTCTATATGGGACTTACCCAGAATTGCTCGGGAAGTTGGTCCGCGAACGCAACTGGCTCTCCTTGAGTGAAGCCGTGCATAAGAGTACTGGCAAACCGGCCGCACGCTTGAATCTCCCCAATCGGGGCGTTTTGCGCCCTGGCAACGTGGCCGATCTCGTCGTCTTTGATCCCGTTCGGATCAGTAGTCTCGCAACTTACGATGAACCGAATCAAGCGCCGCGCGGCATTAAGCACGTCATCAAGAATGGCGTCATGGCATGAGTAAAAGGCGCTGGCTTGTTCTGGCCTTTGTTTTTCTCGGCATCTTGGTTAGCTATATTGACCGCGGCAATTTGAGTGTTGCGAATGAGAGCATCGCCCGCGACCTGCATTTCCCACCGTCGACGATGGGACTTTTGCTTTCTGCTTTTTTCTGGAGCTATGCGGCGTTCCAGATTCCTGCCGGTGCGTTGGTTGACCGCTTCGGTGTGCGCGGAGCCTATGCCATGGCCTTTGTCACCTGGTCGCTGGCGTCGGCGAGCATCGCGCTGAGCCGCGGGTCGGCTGACATCTTCGCGTCAAGACTGGTGTTGGGCCTCGCGGAAACCGTTGGTCCCGTCGCCAGCTTGGCAGCCATCCGCGCCAGCTTTTCAGAGCGGGAAAACGGCCTCCCTACTGCTATCTACATCGGTGGTCAAGCGCTCGGCCCGTCGCTCAGTCTTCTTTTGGGATCGATGTTGCTCGTGCATTTCGGATGGCGTGCTATGTTCGCCGTCACCGGCTTGGTCGCGCTCATCTGGGTCCCCGGTTGGTTAAAGGTGGCGCCTGTCGTGGAGAAACAAGTCAGCAAAACGTCAGGCTTCGCGTGGAGACCTTTGCTCACCAGCCCCACACTCTGGGCGATGGCCGCGTTCATCCTGTTCTCTTCCTATTACTGGTATTTCGTGCTCACCTGGGTACCCGCCTATCTCACAACCTCGCGTGGCTTCAGCACTCTAGGCATGGGCCGAATTCTCTCAGCGGCGTTGGCTTGTATGGCCGTTGGAAACGTTGGCACTGGTTTCCTGTCCGACTATTTCTTGAGGAGAGCCGAATCTCTTTTTCAAGTTCGCGTGTGGTTCGTTGCAGTAGGCTCTCTAGGCGCGTCATCCCTCATTCTGCTCAACGTGCTGCCCGGTAACGTCATGGGAATGGCGGTCTTGTTCGTGTCAGTCTGTTCGTTTGGAGTCGTCAGTTCGAATTTTTGGACGCTCGCGCAGAACGTCGCGCCCGCGGTGAAGGTGGCGCGTGTCATAGGCTTCCTGAATACCGCCTCGCAACTCGCAGGCATCGCCGCGCCGTGGATAACAGGCAATATCATCGGTCCCGCGAAGCATTTCCCTCCCGCTATCGCCATCGCCGGAATCTGCCCGCTCGTGTCTCTGATTCCGCTATTTATCGCGAGCCGGGGGATGGCGACCCTGCGGAACTCTTTACAGGAGACGATGAATTAGAAAGCGCCAGCCTAGCCGCCTGCAATCCGCCCGCGCGTTGGATGCCGGGAATGTTCAGATGAAGAAGGAAGTCTTCGTCTGTACCCACAAAGCCAGCAACGTTCCCCTGCAGCCTAACCGGCGTTGGCGCAACTGCGGCGGCAAAATATACCCATATTGCCGCATCGCCCAGTCCTATCACTTCCACCTGCCCGTTGGGCGCCGATTGTTGAAGAAAGGCGATGGCCGTCAAGATGTCCTGTACCCGACACGCATCATCGCTTAGGTTGAACGTGAGAAAGTGATTATGCGAACGGTTTCGTGGCGCGACGGCACTACCCGTTTGAAACGCATCGATAAGCAACACGCGGCGCTTCTGTTTAACCAACGCCGCCACTTCCGGGCTCTGTCGAGCTACCGCTGTCCCTTTAGGGTCGATCACTAGCGCCGGCGGGCCCTTGCCCTCAATCAAGATTCCAGGAACGCGGTCACCCACATCTGGACGACTCAAAACAATACCTGTATCATTCTTGTCGCTAATCACCTTCGCCGGCCATTCAGCACCCATCGCCAGTTGCAAGCGTTCTTTCACGGACGGAGTGTCTGTGTTGAGACTTTGCCATTGCTGATACACACCCGCATAATTCGCCGCGCCATCCGGAAGCTTGCGCCCTTGCAGCGCGAGCATGTCTTGCAGCATTTCAATCGGAACATGCTTCTCGGCAATCGGAGCGACGTTCGTCTTGCCCAGTATCCGCTTTGCGAAAAAGCGGTAGACGCCTTCGCGGCTCTTTTGATTGAAGTTATGCGGCGCCTCAATCTGGATGACTTCTACATTGTCCTTTTTGCCATACAATTCGTAAATCCGCTGAATCGCCGGAAACTCTTCACGCGGCACATTCGTCGTCCAATCGCCCGTGGCGGAAACCAGCAGCATAGGCTTGGGTGCAAACATAGCCGCGATCTCTACGTTATTCGTGCCAATCCTCAATCCCGCCGCGTTCTCACAGAAGTCGCCGCCCTGCATGATCGCCGATACCATGTTCACCGGAGCGGCAAAACTGATGCGGTCGTCTACCGCAGCGAGGAGAAACGCCTGCGTTCCGCCGCCCGAAGCCCCAGTCACGGCAAGTTGTGTGGCGTCCACGTCGGCTAGTGACGCCAAAAAATCTGTCGCTCGCAGAGAGTTCCAAAGCTGCAACTGCAGCGGACCGAACGACCAAAGCACCTCGGCCGGAGTACCAAACTTGTGCGGCGTTTGAATCGTATCGTTATAACCAACCATGTCATAGGCAAACACCACGAAGCCTTGTTTGGCAAGATTGATGCCGAGCGCCTGGCCGGAAAAGAGATCTTCATTTTCCAATCGGCCATACGTCCAATGTCCGTGCGGATTCACAACGCCCGGATGTTTGCCTGCCGTGTCAATTGTCCGATAGAGATTGCCACCCAAATAATATCCCGGCATGGTCTCCAACAGCACCTTCTCAATCGTGTAACCATCCCGCTGCAAGCGCCCGAAGATCTCCGCATGCGGAGCACCCCGCTGCGGCATCGGAAACAATCCCGTGGCCGAAAGAATCTGTTTGCGTAAGTGCGCTTTGCGTTGCTCCCAATCCTGCAAGCTATGAAACTCGGGGAGCTTGGCGTGAGTATCTGTATCGGGTGTATTCGTATTGCGACTGTCCTGCATCGGGACCTGAGCGGCTAAAACCGCTGCAGCGAAGAGCATTGTAAAGGCTCGCATGTCAGAACAGCGTATCAGTTTGCGGGAACGTCCGCCAGTGGCACGCGAACGTAACGGATGCGCTTTCGGTTCCACGTATAGGTGGCATACAAATCTCCGTTACTCGCCTGAATCATCGAGGGATATGAAAATTCTCCGGGATCGCTCTCCAACGTTTGAAAGACGCGGAAGTGCTCACCATCGGTGCTGACAGCCAAGTTGAGAGGCGTTCTACCTTTCGTTGTGTTGTTGAAGATCAACACCACGCGCCCATCGCGCAAAGAAACCGCATCGATTCCAGAATTTGGATTTGGCAGATCGAGAGTGTGTACGGCGGACCAATGTAGCCCACTGTCGTGCGAATCGGACACACAGATCCTACCGATTTGTTCGGTGGAGCGCGCATACATCCGCAGGGTTCCATCTTTGAGTTGTACGACCGAAGGCTGAATGATCCCGTAGTTCCCACCGTTAGCGGTAGGGTTATCCGGCGCCGCAATCGGTCCGATACGGCTCCACGTCTGGCCATCGTTGGTGCTCCGCTCAATCCAAGCTGCCCAAGAGCGATAGCTTTCCACCGAAGTCCCGCTTACGATCGTCCCGTCTGGCAGCACGAGCGGCTTAGCCCGAATCGGCCCATAGAGGCCTGCGGGCAGATGCTCTACCGCCGACCAAGTCTTCCCTTCGTCTGTGCTGAAGCGCCGCCCTGCCGACCAAACATTCGGGTGCGGTCCAAACTTGTAATAGAACCAGAGTTTGCCGTCCGCGCTGTGAAATAAGACTGGGTTATAGCACGCAATTTCTGGTTCGCGCACAAGTTCAACTGGCGCGCTCCACTGGCCGTTTGATCGGCGCGAACTCCAAATGGCCACGTCAGGCTTACCTTCTCCGGACCCGCCAAACCAGGCAGCCAGCACGTCGCCATTCTTCAGTTCAACAACGGTGGACGCATGAACGGAGGGGAACGGCGCTTCCGTGTAGATGAATTCAGAAACAACAGCCGCGTGCATGAGCGAAGCGGCACCCAGGAAGGTAATGATTAGTCGGCGCACCCATACAATATCTCACTGGTGCTGCCAGACGTGCACCCAGGTGACATAAAGGTTGATGCTGCTTGCGGTGACGCCTGTGGTGTTCCCGTACGTCCAGTCCACACCTTCTTGAGAACCCAGCATCAGGTAATAATTCTGTTGGTCGAAGATCGGATAGGTGGAGGCGGTGAGAATCGGCTGATTATCGAAATACCAGGTGACCTGTCCTGGCACCCAAAGCACTCCATACGTGTGCAGCGCCGAAAAATCAACGCCTGCCAGTGCGTACGCATTCTTGCCGCCATTGTTGGCAACATCCACGGCCTTTCCATTGATCGTCTTCCAATCGTGGATCGTTCCGAAGAACGTCTTTGCATTCGTTGGGTCGCCTTGTCCCTCGAAAATATCCAGCTCTCCTGTTTCAGGTGCCGAAGCAAAACTTTGAATTGGAATCATCCAAAAGGCCGGCCATGAACCGGTGGTGACGTCCCACTTCATCCGCGCTTCAAAATAGCCATAGCGAAACGCTCGGCACGTGCCACCCTTCGGAGCGCACGAACTGATCGTGGTGTCGGGCGGGAGTTGTCCGCGTGGCCACGCCAAATCAAGCAACGACGAACCAACCGAAGCATCAAAAGGGACTGGTATCGTCTCCCACCAGATGCCGGGATACCAAGTATGGCTACCTGTTCCATCGGGCGAAAGATCAAACGCCGAAAAATCATCCGCGAACGTCAGCGAATAACCGGCGGCTTGCGATGGGGGTGTGAGTTGGTTAGTCGGCGTCTGTGTCGGTGAACTGGTTGTCTGCGGCGATGGAGACTGATTCCCGCAAGAGAGCGAGTAAAACAGCCCTGCCAGAGCACCCAACTGAATCCAACCCCTATGCAACCGTCTCTTCTTCTTCCACTCGGTAAAGCCGTTCGTCGCTTGCATCGTATTCAAACAATTGCGCGTAGCGTCCCCAGTCAACCAAAGTTTGGAACTGCTTCTCCGCTTCCGAGGCGGAAAAGTGCTCGTCCAGAATATCCAGCAGAAACTCTTTGCGTATGCGCCCATTTTTCTTTTGATTGATCGTCTCAACCACGGTAGATGCAAACGGAACTGTTTTTAGTACTTGTTCTTTGAATATCTGATGACTTCGGTGAACGTCGGCGGTCGCGAATTGAGTGCCAATGTCGGTAATCATCACGTCGCCATGTTCCACAGTCGCAAAGCCCAACATGCTGGAAGCGTCAACTGCTGGAAGAAGGTCGTCTACTTCCAAGCGAAGGCTATCCGCCAGCTTCGGTAAATCTTCGCGTCCCCCGCGGTCATGCACAATTTCTAGGAGACCGCTGATTCCGCCAACTCTGGCGTGGGGCAGCATCATGAAGCGGTCTTGCTTGGTGGGAACGTCTCCAACAGGCGCTTGCGGATTGGTCATCACGGTGTAGATGTAATCGACCAAAGCCACAAAACGCGGGCCTTTCTTGTCACGCGGTCTCGGAATATCTACCTTGACTTCTCCACGAATCGTACCCGGATTCGCGCCCAAAATAACAACCCGATCAGCCAGCAGTACGGCCTCCTCGATATTGTGCGTCACCAGCAGCACGCTCTTCGCCGGAAACGCGCCGCGCTCCCAAAGATCGCTAATTTCACCGCGCAAGTTCTCAGCCGTTAATACGTCTAGCGCGCTGAAAGGCTCGTCCATCATCAGCACATCCGGCTTCATCACGAACGCGCGAGCAAAGCCGACGCGCTGCCTCATGCCGCCCGAAAGCTCCTTCGGGTACGCGCCCTCGAACCCCTCCAAGCCCACCATGCCAAGCGCATGCACCGCTTCCTTTTCGCAATCCTCTTTCGCCACTCCACGCGCGAACAGCCCTAGTTCTGCATTTTCTTGTACTGTCAACCAGGGCAGCAAAGCGAAGCTCTGAAAAACCATGGCCACGCCCGAGTTCGGCCCTTCGAGCGGCACTCCCTTCATCAAAACCCGGCCACTGCTGGGCCTTACCAATCCAGCAAGGATGCGTAAAAGCGTGCTTTTACCCGATCCGCTGCGGCCCAACAGCGCCACGATTTCAGCCTGCGCAATGTTGACGGAAACTTCCTCCAGGACTGTCTGCTGTCCACCAGCGGGTAACGGAAAACTCTTGACCACTTTTTCGGCAGTGAGTAGATTTGTAATCGGTTCCATTTTGTTTGCTCCCCATCAACCCAGTCTGTATTTATTTTCGGCCAGGGCATATAAAGGCCTCCAAACGAGACGATTGAATCCAACTACGAATATGCTCATCAATCCGACGCCCAAAACAATCCGCGGCCAATCGCCTCGCGCTGTCGCATCGGCAATGTAAGCGCCCAGCCCTTGCGCCTTCAGCGTTGTGTGACCCCACGAAACTATCTCAGACACAATGCTCGCGTTCCAGGCACCCCCCGAGGCAGTGATTGCGCCCGTCACCCAACTTGAAAATATCCCCGGCCCAATGAGCCTGCGCCATTCCCGGCTGCCCTTGAGTCCGATACTGGAGGCCATCTCACGGAGTTCGTTGGGTATGCTCTGTGCTCCGCCAATTACGTTGAACAGCAGATACCATTGCGCGCCCAAAGCCATCAGCAACATGCTTCCCCAATTCAAGCTCAGACCCAACGTAATGAATCCCAGCGTTGCGAATGGAAATAGGAAATTTGCCGGAAACGACGCAAGGATTTGCACAATCGGCTGGCACACCCGCGCCAATCTCGGACTGAAGCCAATAGCGACGCCAATAGGTGTCCATATCAGCGTGCTGAAAATCAGCAGTATCAGCACGCGGCCGCCGGTCAAGAGGCCCAGCAGCGCGGCGTGCCCCACTTCCCGAATGCCGACTTCCGCCAGCACAAACCTCGCTGCCGCCACCACCAGCCCTACCGTCACCAAAACCAGAAATACGTTGTAAACAAATTCCGCAGCTTTTGAAGTCTCGTGCCGCTGTGTTTTGGCCGGAACGGCAGTTGCTTTTGAAAAAGCCCGATCCAACTTCTGCAGCAATGGCCGCACTAGATTGCCCGCGTACTGCGGCAACGTAGCGGCCCGCCACAAATCCACCAACCAGAAGCGCCTCTCTTCGCCCGCCGTCAATTCTAATTTGTAGCGGTCGGCCACGGTGACTAACGGCTTCCAGAAGAACTGATCAATCAGCAAGATCATCACGATCATCGTGGCAATCGCCCAAGCGAGCGCCGTAAAGTCCTTCGCCTGTACTGCTGCCGTAACATAAGAGCCGATTCCTGGTAGCGTGTATTGCCTATTCAGCACGCTAATCGCCTCACTAGCCGCCAGGAAGAACCAACCGCCGCCGAAGCTCATCATGCCGTTCCACACCAAGCCAATCATTGACGCCGGCAGTTCGAGTCGCGTAAAGCGTTCCCATCGCGATAGCCGATATAGCCCGGCCATTTCATCAAGCTCGCGCGGCACCGCTCGCAACGATTGATAGAACGAAAACGTCATGTTCCAGGCTTGCCCTGTGAAAATCGCAAAGATCGATGCCGCTTCTAAGCCCAACAGACTTCCACGAAAAAGAGCGATGAACGCCGTGACCGTAACCGACAAAAACCCAAGCACGGGAACGGACTGCAAAATATCCAACAGGGGGATCAGCACCCGTTCCGCGCGTTTGCTGCGCGCCGCTGCGTAGCCATAAACGAAGGTGAAGAGAACGGACGCAATCAGCGCTAGAAACATGCGTAGCGTTGAGCGCGCCGCGTAGTTCGGTAAGTTGCGCGGATCAAGGCTCACCGAGGGTATGACATCGGGCGGCTTGAATTTGACGAGCGATTCAGCGCCAACGTGGGCGACGATATACAAGATTGTGAGAACACCCAAGCCCACAGCCAGATCCGCCAGCCCAAGCGCGGGCCGTTTCAGACCTGTTTGCCGGGAAGAGAGTTCCCACTCGTTAAATAGACGCAATCTTCTATGGTGACATCGCTAGAGTTCATTCGCCAACAGAGATGACGTTACAAAGTTGTGAATTTTGGCTAGAGGCGTTTTTCCATACGCACGATAGGTAGCGTTAACCCCTCGCCCATTGGCACTTCTAGAGGTTCAAGCTCTCTGTAACCGCGCGCGCGATAGAGCGGTACGCCCGTCAGCGTGGCGCCCATTTCAAAACGCGTGAATCCAGCAGCCGTCGCCGCTTTCTCGCACGCCTCAAGAATCAACGTGCCAATGCCGCGCCTCGCCCAGTCCGGATGAATAAAAAACGCCCGTATCTTGGCGGCGTCTTTGGCGGGGTTAAGCAGCGAGTCCTCGCGCGCCACCCAAACATCTCCCCCGTACAACGTTTTGCGCTTACTCCATCCGCCGCAGCCAACAATTTCGCCCGCGGAATTCTCGGCCACAAGATAGGTCCCGTCTGCCATTAGCTGGCTATCCACCCCGAAGACTTTGCGCAATGCAGCATCAATTTGGGCGGGCGAGTAGTCGTCGATCTGCAAACCTCGAACAGACGCCTCAATAAGCCCTTGCAGAACCGGAACATCCGTCTCCTGCGCAACTCGGATAGAAAAAGACTCAGCGCTCATGCCTTCATCGGCCAAACAACCTTTTCGCTCTTCCTCATCGCCATGTTCGCCAAATGTCCTGCCCGCGCGGCGGCTACCCCCGTCTCCACCGGTGCATTCGGTTCTTTACGGCTGCGCACGCAATCGAAGAAATTGCCCACATGTGTGATCGTGCCGTCTTCCGCGCTCCGTTCTTTCAGCACAGGATTCTCGCCCTTGATTTGCTCCCGGTAGATCTCAAAACTCTCGCGAGTAAGCTTGAGCGTGCCCAATGTTCCGCGGAATTCAAGTCCGCCGTCGTCGATAGACGAAACCATCGTTCCGTCGTAACTGACCTCAAAATCCTTGTAGCGCGAAATCGACTGCACCGTATCCGGACAATCCCACATATCGAAGAAATATTTGTCGCCCATCGCCTGCGTGAGCTTAGGCGCATCGTCTTTCATAGCCCATTGGACGACGTCAATCCAATGAGTAAATAGATCGGTAAACGCTCCGCCGCCAAAATTCCAGAACCAGCGCCAGTGGCGATACTTCTCTTCATCGTAAGGTTGCTCCGGCGCGCTGCCCAGCCAGCGTTTCCAATCCAACAGTTGCGGGTCAATATGCTTCTTGAGCGGCCGCCCCTGGTAGTTTTGATACCAATACGTCCGTACGCGAGTCACTCGTCCAATGCTCCCGCTCTGTATCAGGTTCACCGCATCTGCAAAGTGAGCCCAACTCCTTTGCTGCATCCCGCATTGCAGAACGCGCTTCGAATCGTGCACAGCTTTAATCAGCGTTGCGCCTTCCTCGATCGAATGCGTCACCGGCTTTTCCAAATACACGTCTTTGCCTGCTGCCAGCGCGTCGGCCGCGATACGCACATGCCAGTGATCCGGTGAAGCAATCGCTACCGCGTCGATATCTTTCTTGTCTAGCAACTCCCGGTAATCGATGTGGGTGCTAGCCATGTCGTTCGAGCGGGTGCGGATCTCTTCGCGGTGCGGTTCGTAAACGTCACAACCTGCAACCAAATCGAAGCCGCCGTTCTTATCGGCCGAATCAAGAATATTGCGCATGCGACCGCCACACCCGATCGCGCCTAGGCGAATCGTGTCGTTGGCGCCAAAGGCCTTCGATGCGGCCAGGGCCGTGAGGCCGCTAGCGAGTAAGAAGCTACGTCGATTGGCTTTCATAAGGTTTCGTTGGTTATCGTATCTCATATGCTGATGAGGAAACACCCATGACTCGCCGTAATTTTGTCCCGGCTGCCATTTCCCTTTTTGCTGCGCCCATGCTGCGCGCAAAAGATGTAGAACTAGACGCCGACGTTGCCATCATCGGCGGAAGCGTCGGCGGATGTGCGGCCGCGCTGGCAGCGTTACGTCGAGGCTTGCGAGTCATCCTGACTGAAGAAACGGATTGGCTGGGTGGCCAATTGACGAGCCAAGCCGTACCGCCCGATGAACATCCTTGGATTGAGATGTTCGGCTGCACCCACAGCTATCGCGCATACCGGGAAGCGGTTCGCAATTATTACCGGACGCACTACAAATTGACCGACGCCGCACGCAATCGCGTCGAGTTAAATCCCGGCAATGGCACCGTATCTCGTTTAACCCATGAGCCGCACGTCTCGCTCGCAGTGATCGAAGAGATGTTGCATCCCTACGTAGTGAACGGGAGCTTGCGTATCTTGTTGGAACACCTGCCCGTCAGCGCGGTCACGCACGCCGATCAAGTCGATAGCGTTACCCTACGGGACCAAAGAGAAAATCTCGCACGTACGCTTACCGCGCGATATTTCCTCGACGCCACCGAGACCGGCGAACTCCTGCCGCTCACTAAGACCGAGTTCGTCACCGGTGCCGAAGCCCGATCCCAAACCGGGGAAATCCACGCACAGGAGCAAGCACAGCCCTCCAACAATCAGGCATTCACGTTCTGCTTTGCGATCGACCACCTAGACGGCGAAGACCACACCATTGATAAGCCGGGTAACTATGAAAAGTGGCGCGCTTTCGTGCCGCAGCTCAATCCCCCTTGGCCCGGGCCGCTGCTCAGTTGGAGCATGTGTGATCCGAAAACATTGGGGCCGCGTGCCGCCTATTTCCTGCCAAACCCAAGGGGCGCTAATCCGCCCGGCCTGAATCTATGGACATACCGCAGAATCTTAGCCCAGGAAAATTGTGAACCGGGTTCGTACGCGAGTGACATCTGCTTAGTGAACTGGCCGCAGAACGACTACTGGCTGGGAGACTTGCTCACTGCGACTCTCAAGCAAAGGCAGGATTTCTTGCAGCAGGGCAGGGAATTGAGTCTGTCTCTTCTTTATTGGATGCAGGCGGAAGCCCCCCGCCCCGATGGCAAACTCGGCTGGAAAGGGTTGCGCCTGCGGAAAGATATCGTTGGAACGAGCGATGGCCTGGCAAAATCCGCTTATATTCGCGAGTCGCGCCGCATCAAAGCGGAGTTCACAATCCTCGAACAACACGTCGGCGCAGACATGCGCCTGAAATTCGAGACTGGCGAAGATCAGAATCGCGCCGCGCTCTTTGCCGATTCCGTTGGTATAGGCTGCTATCGCATCGATCTGCATCCCGCGGTTGGCGGAATGAACTACATTGATGTCAGCTCGCTGCCGTTTCAGATTCCCCTCGGCGCGCTCTTGCCGGTCCGAATGGAAAATCTCCTGCCCGCCGCTAAGAACATTGGCTCCACCCACATCACCAACGGCTGCTACCGGCTCCACCCAGTGGAGTGGAACATTGGCGAGGCTGCCGGCGCACTCGCCGCCCATGCGATTCTAACCCGCCAATCGCCGCGCGCCATTCGCAAGAATCCAAAGCTATTGAAAGATTTCCAGGCATCCCTCCGCGAACATGGCTTCGAACTCGAATGGCCGCGCATTCATGCGGTTTGATTTTTCCTATTGACATATTCCCATATAAGAATATACTGTGATTGATGCCACGCGCTGCTACAACCACAGACGTTTTTAACGCCATTGCCGAACCCCGCCGTCGAGAGATTATCGATGTTCTCTTCGACGGCGAAGCTCGGCCTGTTGGCGACATCATCGAAAGTCTGCGATTGCCCCAGTCTGCCGTGTCGAAACATTTAAGTGTGCTTCGCAAGGTGGGTATCGTCTCGGTAACCAAGCACGGCCAACTGCGCCTTTACCGGCTCGAACCGGTTACGCTGCAGCCGGTCGCCGATTGGGTCAAGAAATACGAACACTTCTGGACACATCAGCTCAACCGCATTAAAGAGCGGGCTGAGCGCAAGGTCCAAACTAAACAACCAACTGATAACAAGGAGAAATGATTTATGGCCACGACCGTTGCTGTCCAACCTGGAATTCAGCAATTTGAAGTAATCAAGGACGAGGAAATTGCGGCCCCGATAGACGTCGTGTTCGAGACAATTCTCGAGCAGATGGGTCCCTACAACGAAACACCCGACGGCAAGCCTCTGATGACGAAACTGGAAGCATGGCCGGGCGGCCGTTGGTATCGCGACTTAGGAAACAATCAGGGCCATTTGTGGGGCCACGTGCAGGCGATCAAGACGCCTGAGTTGCTTGAGATTCAAGGGCCGATGTTTATGTCGAGTCCGGTTCTGTCGCACATCCTTTACCGGCTGACTGCGGAAGGCGGCAAAACACGCGTACGCTTTTCGCATCGCGCAATCGGATTGATTCCACCCGAGGTTTCCGATGGCGCGCGAGTTAACGTCGGCTGGAGCTACATGGTCTCAAAGATGCGCGAACGCGCGGAAGCTAAAGCAAAGAGGGCAAAGTAGCATGCCTCACGCAGTGGTTTCGAAAGATCGGTGGTTGGAAGCGAGGAAGGCGCTTCTCCTGAGAGAAAAAGAGTTCACGCGGCAGCGCGATGAGTTGAGCCGGCTGCGCCGCGAGTTGCCTTGGGAAAAGGTAGACAAGCAGTATGTATTTGATGGCCCGAGCGGCAAAGAAACGCTCGCGCAACTCTTCGATGGCCGAACGCAGTTGGTCGTCTACCACTTCATGTTAGGTCCGGGTTGGCCGCAAGGCTGTCCAAGCTGCTCGTTCTTGGCCGACCATCTCGATGGCAGCGTTATACATCTGGCCCAACGCGACGTGACGTTGCTGGTGGCCTCGCGTGCCCCGCTGAATGAGATTGAAGCGTTCCAGAAAAGAATGGGATGGAAGTTCAAGTGGGTTTCTTCAAACGGAACAGACTTCAACTTCGACTATCACGTTTCGTTTTCCAAGGAATCAAGAGTCGACGGCAGGGTGGATTATAACTACGGTTCGAGCCGCTTTTCCGGCGACGAAGCGCCCGGTCTTAGCGTGTTTTCTAAAGATGCGAACGGTCAAGTATTCCATACATATTCCACCTATGGGCGTGGGTTGGACATCCTGCTCGGTGCCTATAATTACCTCGATTTAGCTCCCAAAGGCCGCGACGAGGATGGCCTGCCGTTCACCATGTCTTGGGTTCGCCACCACGACCGCTATGAAGATCAACCGAAGGCGGCCGCGTGTTGCCATGCCGAGGAAGCGCGCGCGTGAAGCTTGGCTTCTGCACAACGCAAAGCATACGTCAAACCACGGGATGGCTGGCCCCGGCTGTCATCCTGGCGGTTTTGCCGAAGTGCCCTCTGTGTGTAGTGGCTTGGGTGGCAGCAGGAACGGGCTTCGGCCTTTCCCTCGCGGCAGCAACATATTTAAGACCGTTGGTGATCGCCCTCTGCCTTCTCTCTATAGCCTGCGTTGCATTGCGTGTGTATCTCAAGAGGAGGGAAGAAACGGCGGCAAGTGCCTATTTCGCAAAATATTCTCTTAAAAAGTGAGACTTGGCAACCGATGTATTCACTAGTTGAGTGAAATGACTTATCGGTCTCTGTTCCGTATGTTCTCTTCCGATCTTGCGATCGACCTTGGCACTGCGAACACTTTAGTCTATGTTGTGGGGAAGGGGATTGTCCTGAACGAGCCGTCTCTGGTCGCTGTTGATCGGAAATCCCGTGAAATCGTGGGTTGCGGCACGGAAGCGAAGGATATGTTGGGACGTATGCCTGCCAATCTGATGGCCGTCCACCCTCTGCGCGACGGAGTCATCGCGGATTTTGAACTAGCGGAACAGATGCTGAACTATTTCATCTGTAAGGCCAACAAACGCAGAAAGTTGATCCATCCGCGCATTGCCATCGGTATTCCCAGCGAAATTACTGAGGTTGAAAAGCGCGCAGTCTTGGATTCCACCTATCGCGCCAAAGCCAGCGAAGTGCATCTTGTGGAGCAGGCTATGGTCGCGGCTCTGGGTGCGGGTATGCCTGTTACCGAACCCGGCGGCAACATGGTTGTTGATATTGGTGGCGGCACTACTGAAATCGCCGTGATCTCTCTGTCCGGTATTGTCTATTCCCGTTCGCTCCGCATGGGTGGCAACCAGATGGACGAGGCGATCTCTGAGCACGTCAAACGTAAACACGGTCTTCTGATCGGCGAACGCATGGCAGAGAAGGTCAAGATAGATATCGGCTCGGCTTATCAGGATGGCAATCCCAAAACACTGGCGGTCAAAGGACGCGACATGGTTTACGGGCTTCCGAAAACCGTCACGCTCGAAGACGACGAGATTCGCGGCGCACTGGGCGATTGCGTGGCGGCCATCGTGGCGGCGATTCGCGTGGCTCTCGAACGGACGCCGCCGGAGCTTTCGGGCGATATCAGCGAACGCGGAATCATATTGACTGGCGGCGGTTCACTCCTCCGAAATCTGGATGATCGCATCCGCTTCGAGACCGGTATGCCAGTCTTAGTGGCAAATGAGCCACTTGCCTCTGTTGTGCTAGGTACAGGCAAGATGCTGGAAGACTTCAAGCTGCTTCGCAAGATGTCTTTGAATTGACTCATCTGACATAATTCAGGGACGATTTTGTCCCGCACCCGTTATCGACTCCTTCTCTTTGCTGCGGCATTTCTGTTTTCTACAGGTGGCGCCGCTATCAAAGCGTGCTCTTTCACAAGCTGGCAGATTGCCTGCTTTCGCTCGGGCATTGCGGCCATCAGTGTAGCGATTCTATTGCCCGAAGCCCGTCGCATTTGGCGTCCGCGCATCTTTCTGGTGGGCTGCGCTTATGCGGCTATGCTGGTCTTCTTCGTTCTCGCTACCAAGCTCACTACTGCCGCGCAAGCCATTTTTCTGCAAGCCACTGCACCTCTATACCTGCTCTTTCTTGCTCCGTTGGTTCTAGGGGAACGCATCCGCCGAGGCGAGTTGTGGATGGTGGCCATGGTCGCAGTCGGAGCCGTTTTGCTGCTGTTCGGTGAGCAAAGTGTAGCCATCAGCGCGCCTGATCCTGTCCGTGGCAACTGGCTCGGACTGCTGAGCGGAGTGAGTTGGGCCCTGACCATCACAGGCTTTCGGTGGCTGGCCAAGCACGATGGCGAGGCCGAATCGCCAGCAGCCGTCGTGGTAGCAGGCAACATCATTGCGTTTCTCGTGTGCCTGCCGATGGCGCTCCCCCTAAACCGCCCGACTGCGGCCGATATCGGTGTCGTCGTATATCTGGGTGTCGTGCAAATCGGCTTGGCGTATGTGCTTCTCACGCGCTCGATTAGACACGTTCCCACGGTCGAAGCGGCTACCCTGCTCTTGCTGGAGCCAGTTTTGAATCCCATTTGGACGTGGGCATTGCAAGGCGAACGAGCAAGCGCCACGGCGTTAAGCGGCGGCGCTCTGATCCTGGCTGCGATCTTCGGCTCTACTCTTTATCAGGCCCGTTACACAAATCCCAAATTGTAGCTGCTTGGGTTGAAGTTACTCAAATTTGGAAACACCCCCAGCAAATTGCTCACGCCGAACCATTGGCCCAAAGTAGCGCCGTATTGGTCGAGCGAAGTCGTCGGAATCCAATTCCCACGCGCTTCGGCGTCGCTGGGGCCTCCCAGGGCCAGGGTCGGGAACTGTCCATACAAACCGCCTTTGACAGCTCCGCCGATCACCAAATGATGGCCGCCCCATGCATGGTCCGTTCCGCCATTTGTGTTTGGCTGAAATGTGCGGCTAAACTCCGATTCCGTGAAGAGTGTCACTTCATTCGCCGCCCCAATCGAGTTGTCCGACATCGCAGCATAAAACGCGGCGGTTGCGTCGCTGAGTTGCTGATACAGCGCGGCTTGCGAATTGAGCTGGTCGGTATGGGTATCAAAGCCGCCAAGCGAAGTAAAGAAGATCTGTCGCGTCGCGCCAAGCTGCGTTCTCGCCCGGATCAACTGCGCCACCTGCGCCAGTTGCTGACCAAGTCCGGTTGCTGGAAACGTAACTGGCAAAGTTGTTGTGCTCACCGCATTTTTCACTACTGCCGCCATTTCGATCGCGCCTTGCAGAACACCACCCGAAGCCTGCACCAGAGTAACGCCGCTATCCAGTTTGAAAATCTGCTGCAAAGCCGCATCCCGCGCTATGGTGGCGGCCGAGCCGTCTTCTCCGAGCAACCCAAATCCATCGGCGCTCAACGTCGCCTGTTGCGACGTTTGTCCCACCAAAAGCGTCGAATTGCCGTTTAGCGAAATCGAAGTGGGACAACTCTGCGCTGTCGCCGGCGGGAAGAGATCGGCGATTCGTCCACCCCAGCCGGTGGTCAGATTTTCCAGCGGTGCGGCAGTCTGCCACTCCATTTGTTGATCCGAGTGCGAAAAAAGATTGGCCGGCGCTTTCCCGCCGCTTTGATACTGACTGCGGGTCAACGGCGCAACAAGTGTTCCGACGTTGAAGTTCACCGCAACGTTACCCTTGTTGTACAGACTGGCCAGGGCCGTCATGTTGGGGTGAAAACCGAAGGCGGTGCTGCCCAATTCCAAAGGATTCTTGATGGCAAGGTTTGCCCTTAGTGTCGTGTACTGCGCAGCCGGTTGGCCGCTCATCGGAATTACCATATTGTTCGAATCGTTTCCGCCAAACAGGAATACGCAAACCAGCGCTTTGTAATCCGAGCCGCTGCTCTGTGCATAGGCCGACATCTTGCCGAGATGCCCAAACCCCGCTGCTGCGCCTAAGGTTGTTGCCAGTTTGAATCCGTTCTTAAGGAGTTGTCTTCGTGATAGGAAGTTGGTCATCATGGGGGTTACCTTTGTACCTGATATTGGGGAGAAGTCGCTACTAAGAAAACTGCGTTCCGTGCTCGCGTAGTCGCGTCGGTTGTCGCCTGCATAGCCGGCATAATGGCGTTCATCATCTCTTGCGACATGGGCTGGCCTAAAAGAGCTTGGCTTACCGCATTCAACATTGCTGTCAAATTGTTGTTGCCGGCTAATGCAATGAAATTGCTGAGATCCACTTGAATCTGATTGCTCAGTTCGTTCCGTGTTGCGCGGTAGGCGAAGTTTGCGCGGTAAAACGAAGTAGATTGGCTCAAGATCTGGAACTCAGGAGCCACCGTTGCTGTTCCGGGCAAACGATAAAACGGCGAATAGTAATTGAAGACGCTAGGCGAGAAGAACAAATCCTGGCCCATGTTTGACGCGTAACCGGCGAGCGGCGGATCGTATACCGTTGCGGCGTTCAACGCTCTCAACAATCCCACTGCATAAAGAACCGGTTCACTCAAATGTCCTTGATTGGCAGCCAGTACGGAACCATCGTTGCCGGCGGCAACATCCGTCAAGATCGCAGTCACCGTTTGCTTCAAATCTCCGTTCGATTGCGCAAAGACGTGCGCCACCCGGCTTACGTAGGCTGGATCGGGATTGCTGGTCACCAGATGCTGAATCAAACGCAGAGAGATAAACGGTGCGATGTTCGGCAGAGTGCTCTGCGGCGATTGATACTCCTCGATGGTGCGCAACGCCAGATCCAAATCTCCAGATGCGGAACCGGTTTGTATATTCACGCCCAAGAACGATTTGGCGGTGTTGTCATGGTGAGACTCAATAGCAACCATGGGCGATTGGAAGCAAGCCGGATTCGTCCATTTCGATGCCGCGAAACACGGCGCATAGGTCCAGCCCGTCATCACGCGCGCCAGCGCCCGCACATCGTTCTCTGCATAGGTCGCAGTCGGCGGTGTTGTCGTCCAACTTCCGTCGGCGTTCAACTGCACGAGTCCAATGGTGAACAATTGCATCAACTCTCGCGCATAGTTCTCGTTGGCGGAGGTCGTCGCGGTCGGGATATTGTTGTT
>Ga0075030_100001345_pt1 | contig 22110 bp, 29 predicted proteins | sample LitLauG_LLR_2012_FD_71393 | JGI IMG/M metagenome (GOLD analysis project Ga0075030, IMG submission 71393) | Freshwater sediment microbial communities from Pennsylvania, USA - Little Laurel Run_MetaG_LLR_2012 | ecosystem: Environmental > Aquatic > Freshwater > Creek > Sediment | place: USA...
GCGGCCAGTTCTTCGGTGGTCATGGTAAAATGAATTTGGCTTGGGGATTGCGGTTGAGATAGAGCAGGCGTTGCTGGCCGTCGCCGGTCGCGCCGATGACGCGGGTAACTCCGACCAGGCGCGAGAGCCGGGACGGATTTTTGTTGGCCGCATCCACCCCGAACGGAACCACACAATCGCGGAGCCGCAGCACGGTGGACTGGTAGGTTTCCAGGTCGGTGGCGTCAATGCGCGCCCAGGCGTGGATGGATTTTCCGCCGGAAGTCAGCACGCAGGAGATGGGAATGGGCAGCCGGCAGATGATCGAAATTTGCAGGTCCAGCGGTATCCGGTCGAATTCCAGCAGAGTGTGGCGGAAGGAGGTGACGTGCTGATCCGTGATGCCTCCTTTGACCGGGTTGATCCGCATCCAGCCGCCGGCGTCGGACACGGGCATTCCCTTCTGATACCAGTGCTGAATCCAGTCGTCACGCTCGCGGGTGACTCCTTCGCCTTTGGGATGGGCCTTCTTGCCGTCGCGCAAAACATAGTCGGTGACGACGTTGATGTGTTCGCCCGGCTGGAAAACCGTTTCGAGCAGACAGATGGCATCGAGGTGGAAGTTGTCCGGCGGCCGGATCGGGCTGGCCTCCCAAAGGTCAACCTCGGTCGCGCGGAATCCCTTCAGGATTTTTTCAATCGCCGTCGCCGGGTCTATGCGGATTTTTGGGGCGGGCTTTGAAACGGAGCCGTCCCGGCGGTCGCCGGGGTAGAGCAGGTGGCCGCGCGGCCGGTCGTGCCGCGTGCCGGCGGCGCTGCGGACCTTGTGGTTGAGTTCGGCCTCGGACCACGGCGGCTGACATTTGAAGTTGTAGATTTTCAGGACCGCCAGCGTCTCGGCTTCCGTCAGGGCAAAGCCGTTGTAGAGGGCGCAGGCCAGGGCAAAGGTCTGGTTGTGACCGCCGTTGCCGGAGACGGCGGAAGGAACCGCGTCCGCGTATTTCATCGCGCGTTCAAGGGGCGTCATGGCTTTGCCTCCCAAAGCACAAAAATGACGCGGGGGGAAATGCGCTCGATCCGGGCGCTGCAATACAGGCCGTCCCCCTTTTCGCCGCGTTGAATTTCCCGGTGAACCTGGGTTCTGCTGATCTGGCGGCGCTCCGCCTCGTCGGCCAGGAATTCCTTCATCAAACGCCTTTTCACTTCCCCACCCCGCTTTCCGCCACGGCATCGCGCAGGCTGGGGGTCGGGAGTTTGGCCAGCATCAGCCGCAGGTTGTCCACGGCGGCCTCCACCAGCGGCTTGCGCTCATGCACGCACGGCTCGCAGATGCACTGATACTGGTCGTCGGGATATTCCCACGGATTGACGCTCTTGGCGTAGAGCAGGTGATGGACGCGCAGATGGCGGGTGTTGCCGCAGACTTCGCAGGCGTTGCCGCGCAGGCGGATGACGTGGAGCTTTTTCCTTTCCCAGCGGGGGTCTTCAAACTTGTTGGATGGTTTCATGATTTCAATCTTGCACTGTTACGTTTCGACTACATCATGGATGCAGCATGTTGTCAAACGAAAATTTCCAGTCGCCCGTCCGCTGCCTGGGTGGCGAGCTTTTCACCCTGCTGCACCGGCTGAAAACGGGCGGCTACCAGGTGGAGTGCTTCAAGGCGGGCGGCCCGCTGGGCAACGCGGGATACGAAGTGAAATTTTTCAAAAAAAGTGCTTTACAATCCGAAATGATGCTGCTACCTTGCAGCAATGATGAAGCAAAATCAATGGCAGTGCGTGCGGATCAGCCGGCGGGTGGCGCGGCTGCTGGACGCGCATTTGAAGAAACTCAACGCGGGCCAGAGCCGGAAGTTCCTCAGGGGCCGGTTCATTGAGGACGCGATCTGCGAAAAAATCCGCGCGGGGGAGGCGGGGAAGTGAAAGCCTGCCCCATTTGCGGGCTTGGCCCGAATCTGGTTCAGGGCAGGGCGGTCTATTACGTCACCCACGACTGCCCGAATTCTGACGCTCCTTTTTACATCGAACTGGAAAGAGATTTCACCAGCAATCTCGACGCTGAAAAGGAGTGGGACACCCTGATTGAAATGCTCACCAAACCAAACACACCAAAAACATGAAACCAAAAACAGTCACCAAACGCATCAAGCACACCCTCACCACGGAAGAGACTGCGGGCCTCAACGTCGAGTTCCGCAACGCCTTTCAAAACCTCAAGGTCATCGAAGCCGAGTTCGACAACGTGAAGGCCACTTACAAGGCCAAGATCACGGAAGCCGAGTCGCGCATGGAGACGCTCAACGCCACGCTGACGGCCGGCTTTGACTGGCGTGATGAAAAGTGCGTCGTCGTGTTGGACGCTAAAAATGGCAACAAGTTGTATCTGCTCGCGTCCGATGTGGCGGCGGCACAGGACAACCCGGAGCTTGCCGCGAATCTCAAGCCCGTCCTCGTCGAGAAGATGACCGACGAAGATTATCAGACCGAACTGTTCGACGCTGAATCCGAGTTCGAGAAGCGCGAAGAAATTGAGCTGTTCAAGCCGACGGAAAATGATTCTGGCATCGTGGTTGTTGGCCGGTTGAAAGACCATTGGTATGGCGCGCTGCGCGTCAAGATCGGAACGCGGTCAATCAAGGAACGGCTGGACAGCGAGCAGACCACTTGCACGGTGCGGGCGGTGCAGGTTGAACGCTCCTGCAACCGGTTCATTGATTGGGTGAAGGAAAACCTTGGACGCGAGGAGGCGAAGGGTTTTCAAAATCAAGCCGCGCTGGTCAGCGCCGCGCACCGGGAGCGGGTGGAATGAAACTCGTGCTTCACAATCATCTGGGCCGGATGGATTACGATGAATGCCGCCGCGTGGTGGAACATGCCCTGAAGAAAGGCTGTGCGAAGTTCCGTCCGCCGGAACCGCCGCAGAATGTTCCCAGAAACAAAGGCTGGCCGACAGCGGACAGATTGAACGGGATGCCGATGACGTGCTGCTTCTGCACCGCGACCGAGCCAAAGACCTAAGCAACGCATCGCTCATCATCGCCAAGTAGCGCGATGGTGAAACCGGAATGATAAACCTAGAATTTGAAGGGCAATTTTGCCGCTTCACGTCCAAACAAAATGAAAACAAACCAGCCGACCATTATCCAGATTGAACATCACACCGAGCAAATGGAAGTCGCGCGCCGGGACTTTGGAAAGTTCTGGGCAACGACAGCCCTGCCCAAGCTCAAACAGCTTGCCGCCATCCCAACCCCGGCAATGGAGCACGTCGCCTGGGCCGCGTTCAAAGCCGGGCTGCAAATCGAATCCATCGCCAAACCGTTCACCATTCGATTTAAGGCGTGATTGAACAAAACCACTCAATGGAGCGGGCAGCCATCAAAACGCAAATGGCCCGACATTGCGGCCAAATACGGACCCCAGGCAAGGAATCTATTTTGCGCTTGGAATTTCCCGCGCGGGTTGAGACTTTCGGCAGTCTTTTACGCGAAAACATTACAACGTGCTTTAAATTAAATACTTATGAAAAAGCACGCAGCGTTTGAACCTGACCCGGACCTTAGATACCTTGGTTTAACGGCAGAGCAGGTGCGAAGAATGACGGCGCACAATCGCAATGGTGCAGGCCGTTTAATTCCGATGAGACGAGTAATCCGCAGCGAAATGACCTTTGAACAGTGGAAGGAGCACCGCAACGAGATTGTGCGATTGTCGAGGAAGCGCCGTGAATAAAAAAAAGGAATTTAAATTGCCGGAGAAGATCGGTGCTGATCCGCTTGAGCAGTTGACCGGATTGAGCGATATGCGGCATCGGCAGATTGCGAAGCAGGGATTTTTTCCAATACCGATGGATGGGAAATATCAGTTCGCGGAAACGATTCGCGGCATGTTCAAATACTATCAAGAGATGGACCAGCGGCGCGGGGCAATAAAAGACGTGAAGCTAGAACGCGAGAAAGAAAAGTTGCGTGCGGAAAAAGTCGCGGCGGATCGGGCGGAGGAAATTGTCGTGGACCGCGCGACGGGAAAGCAGGTTGTAACGCGCGCATTCACGGCATTAAAATTTCAAGTGCTGACCATTCCAAAAAAACTTTCGCAACGGCTGGCGTTGGAGGCTGACCCGGTGAACGTCGAAGCAATTTTGACCAAGGAAGTCCGCGCGCCGTTTGAAAATTTCCAATTTGATTGGGGAGTGATGAAATGCCCGACATGCGAAAAGCCGACGAAATAAAAGACCGCGATTTTTTCGCGCGATGCGTGGCTGAGGCACTGGTGCTGCCATCAGACCTGCCGACCTGGCGCTGGCTGGAATCCAATGTTGAACTGACCTCGGTGGAATCTGACTTGAGCGGTCGCGTGTCGTTTGATTATTTCCCGGCCAGCAAATTTTTCTTTGATCGCCTTGACAATCCGCGTTTGAAAAAATGCACGGTGATGAAATGTTCGCAGTCGGCGTTCACACAAAATGCGATGTGGTATGTCATGCGCCGGATTGTTGACCGTCCGGTTACCACCATGTGGGTGGCGACGACGGCGGACAAGGCGCAGGAGGACGTGAAGAAAAGGCTGGTGCCGGCGCTGGAATCATGCCCGGCGGTTCGGGCCAAGGCTCCGGCTGACAATGACCGGGAACGATGGACGCGCAAGCTCATCATGTTTGACACCATGAATTTTCTGGTGCGCGGAACCCAGGCAGTGGCCGGCTTGCGCGGTGATCCGGTCGGGCTGATTATTTGCGATGAGCGCGCGGATTGGAAGGTTGGACGAATTCACGCCGTCCGAAACCGGACGACGACAAAGTTTTCGCCCGTCGAAATTTCCCTTGGCGCGGCGGGGAAGAAAATGGACGAGCTTCACGTTGACTGGATCGAAGGAAGTCAGACCATAATTCATTTTACCTGCCCGCATTGTGGAGCGGACCAACCTTTCCGCTTTGGCAAGAAAGAATCTGTTTTATTCCCTGAGCCGAGGCCGCGCGGTGGATTGGTCTGGGATGAGAACGACGTGACCAAGCCGGGTGGCGAGTGGAATTACGATGAGGTTAAAAAAACCGTGCGCTACGAATGCGAAGGATGCGGACATAAATTTCTTCCGACTGAAAAGCTGACGCTTCTAAAATCGGCGCACGAGCACCATTGGAATCCGCAGGCGTTGCCGGAGAATTATTCGCTGCACGTTTCGGCGCTGGTGCTCGTGTGGCCAAAGCGGTCATGGGAAAACATCGTCGTGGAATTTCTCCGCGCGGTGGATGCGCTAAGGCATGGCGACATTGAACCGATGATGAGCTTTGTTCAGGAGACGCTGGGCGAACCGTGGGAGTTGCGGAATGAAAAGCAGTCTCAGAATCTTTTAATTGAAAGGTGCGGAGATTACAAGCTAGGCGAAATGTGGGTCGAGGTTGACGGGTCAACACCGAAGGACTCAACTTTGATTTTGACTTATGACCGGCAACAATTTCACTTGGTTTATATCATTCGGCAGTGGAGAAAGAACGGGCGCAGCCGATTGATCGAGTGCGGCGTTGTGCCGACTGAAAACAATCTGCGCGACCTGGCTATCAAATACAAAATACGTCCCCAATGTATCTGGGGCGACGACGGCGGCCAGTTGACGGCGGAACATCGGCAGAATGTTTTGCGGTTTGGCTGGAATCTTCTGAAGGGCGAAGATTTTCCACATTACAGTTTCAACGATGGGAAGCCCGGCGGAAAGTCGTGGCGGCAGGGCTGGCGCAAGACGGAGTTTGATCCTGGCATTGGGACAACGGCGCAAGGCCGGGCGACCATGCCCGCGTTTCTTTTTTCTTCTCCGTGGTACAAGGACAAGCTATACAACATTTTCGTGCCGGGAAAATCTATGCTATGGGAAAACCCGCGCGATATTCCGTCGGATTATCTCAAGCAGGTTATGGCGAACGAATGGCGGGAGAAAACCAAACAGGATGGACGCATTGAGGGATTTTGGTATGAAACCGGTCCGGACCATTTCGCCGACTGCGAAATTGAGCAGCTAGTGGTTGCGGATATTGGCGGACTGACGCGGTATCTTCCAGAGCAAGCACAAATCGCAAAACAATAGGCAAAAATAGCAAATCAGAATTAGCAAGAAATTGTCATAAATCGCAAAGGAATACGCTTTAATAAAAGCATGTGCAGGACTATATTTAGATCGTGATAAACGAATCTCAAATGATGCTCGGTCGGGACTGGGATTTTGACGACGTGACCGGCTGGTTCGCATCCGAAAAACGGTGGGATTGCCGGGCATATTGGGACGGAAAAACTTTTTGGACTCGCGGCGGCAACGAGATTTATGCGCCAGACTGGTTCAAGGCCGGGCTTCCAGATCGGGCGCTGGACGGAGGAATTTACATTGAAGGAGAGGCAACTGACCGACCAGCCGTGCAGGCGGCGCGTTCTGGGAATTTCCCCCGAACGGCAAAGTTTTGCGTTTACGATTCGCCTAGCGGATTGGGTTTTTACGATTCCAGAATCATGGAGGCGCGCGGGCTTTTGAAAGATTCGAGTTGCTCGGCGACTTGTGGGCCGGTTCAGGTTACAGGACGCAAAATGCTGGCGGAGTTTGCTGCGGAGGTTCTGTCTAATGGTGGCGAGGGGCTGGTTCTGCAAAACCCAAAATGTGGTTACATTCGCGGCAGAAGCTCAAATCTTTTAAAATTAAAAACCGTGCCAGCGGATTATCTTTTCGACGGCGCTGAGTTTGGAAGCTGGTAGGAAAGCAAGTTGCGTCCGGCTCTTTACAAACCAGCCAATCTGCGTTAGCAAGCGGTTTGAATGGCGAATGATTTTGATTTTTCCTTGCTACCGGTCGCTACTTTGCAGCCGATGCTCGCAACGTGGCTGGCGGCGCTGAACGCCATAGCGGTCGGCAATCAATCCTATTCCATCGCTGGGCGTCAGTTCACGCGTGCCAACCTCTCCGAAGTTTCCATGATGGTGACGAAAATCCAAAACGCCATCGCCGTCCAGCAGGGTGGCGCCGCGCGTGTCACATACGCGGACATGAGCGGCCAATGAAAAAACTTTCCATCACGCAACGCTGCCAGGCGCTCAGTCTGGGAATTCTTCAAGGGCTTTTCGGCGACCGCAAACAGGCGGGCGGATTTTTCAACTCCAGCGTGACGGGGAGGTGGGAGGGCGATGAGTCAACCCGGTTCCGAAGCCGGCCCGGACGCGCGCTGGAATCGCAAGATTGGGGTCTGAACTTTGGCCGCCGCGAGGGGATGCTTTCAGAGGCCCGGGCGCTAGAGCAGACTTTTCCGGTTGTCCGAAAAATCAACCGGCAATACGGGAATCACGTCATCGGTTCATGCCGGATGAAATGGAACACCGGAGACGTGAAGATGAATCGGATTTATCAGGAGGCGTGGAAAGATTGGATGCGCCAATGCGATATTACTGGGCGTCTCACATTTCAAAAACTGACTAAAGTTGTAGTGGGCAGGGTGGTAAATGACGGCGACATTTTTGGACAGCTTGACCGGCGCGGTGGGTTTTTGCAACTGGCTGCGATTGAGTCCGACCGGGTTTCCAGCAACGGAATTTTCAACGCGGATTTAATGGACATGATCGGGGGCATCAAAATTGACGACAACGGCAAGCCCGTTTATGCCCGCATTTGGAAACGATCACCCTACGGAACTTTCACCACATCGCAGAATGTTGACTTCAACGAAATCGTTCACGTCTATGATACGGATCGCGTGGACGCTTATCGTGGCGTGTCTCACTATCACACGGTTCTCAATTCGGCACGCGATTTACTTGAAACGCTTCAAGCTGAAAAACTTTCCGCCAAGCGCAATTCCAAAATTGCCTTGCTGATGAAGGTTTTAAGCGGTGCCGCCGGAGCATCGCCCGCCGTCAATCTTTTTGGCGACACAGACCAGACCGCAACCGGAACTCAGTCCATCACGACGGAATATGCCGGGGACGTGGCTACGGTGTATCGGTTTCCGGGTGAGGACATGAAAGCCCACGAGAGCAACCGACCGAGCGACGGTTTCCAGTGGCTTTGCGAATGGATGGTGCGCGAAATTGCAACGGCACTTGATTTGCCATTTGGCGTCGTCTGGCACATGGCCGGACTTGGCGGCCCAGCCGCACGGTTTGAAATCAACCAGGCCAACCGAGTGTTCAATGCGTTCCTAAACGATGTGATTGAACCAATGTGGTTCCGTCCAATCGTCGGTGCGTGGATCACGCTTGAGATGAACGAGGGACGGCTTCCGTTCCATCCGAATTGGTATAAATTTTTGACGCCGCGCCCGAAATCCATCACGATTGACCTTGGCCGCGACAGCAAGGCCGGCATTGCGGAAAACATGGCCGGGCTTGCGACTGCGGCGAACTGGTTTATCGAGGAGGACATGGAGTTTGAAGAACAGACCGATCAACTCGTTTATGAGGCGAAATACCGAATGGCCGCATGTCAGGGCGTGGACATTTCGACAATCAAAGAAGTTCCGCTTGAGCAAATCCGGCTTGTGACTCCCAACGGAAACCCGGATGCAATGCTTGCCCTGCAAACCAAGGGGCAGGAACAAAAGCCGGCGGAAGATTCGGATGATGATGACCATGAAAACAAACAGCAAAAAAAGCAACCGGCTGCCGCGCGTTAGATCGGCCATCTACGGACAACCGTGGATGATTACGCCGGACTGGCTAGAAGCAATTTGCGAAATTTTTGAGCGAAATGTGGCGCTGGAAAAAATTGAGTTTGAGGCTGCACAGGCGCCGACCGGGCCGGGATCGTATCTCAGTCAGGAGGGGTATTCGATGGAAGGCAACGTCGCCATTCTGCCGCTGATGGGGCCGATTTTTCCGCGCGCAAATCTGATGACGCGCATGAGCGGCGCGACTTCGATTGAAGATTTTGGAGCGCAGTTCCGACATGCAATGGCCAACCCGGATGTTGACGCTTTGTTGGTTCACATTGATTCGCCAGGTGGCAGCGTCTCGGGAATTTTCGAGCAGGCCAGCGAGATTTTCTCCGCGCGCATCGGACACAAGCCGGTGGTCGGCATGATTGATGGAATGGGTTGCAGCGCGGCGTATCTGATCGGTTCGCAATGCGATACGCTATATGCGACCGAGGCCAGCGTGGGTGGAAGTATTGGCGTCGTCATGTCCATCGAGGACGACACGCGGCAAAGCGAAAACGACGGCATCAAGCGCACCATCATCAAAACCGGCCCGCTCAAAGCCGTGGGCGTCGGGCCGGTGACGGATGAACAGGTCAAGCACATGCAATCGCTCGCCGACGATTTTTTCGGCAAGTTTAAATCCGCCGTAGCCCGCGCGCGGCCTTTTGTGAACTTGGAAGCAACCGCTACCGGCGAAGTCTGGATCGGAAAGAAACTTCAAGACCTTGGCCTGGTGGACGGGATTACCACTCTGCCAAAACTTCTGGCGGATTGGTCCTGAAAAATCCAACCGCAACTTTCGACTATAAAAGTTGCACTCGCCTCTTGCGTAAATTTCAAAATCGCTTTATCGCTTGCACACATGAGCGAAATGCGAATTGTCAAAGTCAGTGCCGAGCACCTGAAAATGGTTGGCGCTGAGTCTCCCGAACAATTCGCCTCCAAGCTCGAAGCGTTCCATGTAGAACATCAAAACCTGCTCACCACTATGGCCGATAAACCTGATTTTTCCGCACTCGAAAAACGGATTGCGGACCTCGAATCCCGCCCACTCATCACCGAGGCGCGCATCAGCGAGATGCTCAAAGCCTCGGTTTCTGCTTCCATCGAAACCTTCGCCGCCTCCGATGCCGGCAAGAAAATCATCGGTGCGGAAGCCAGCCGGGTGGCCAGCACGGCGCTCGCCTCGGTCGGGACGCAGCCGGTCAAGCCCGCGCCGGTCGCCGCCGAGGAAACCCCGGAACAGCGCCTGGCAGCTCTGACACAGGCTGGCAAACACGAAGACGCCTACGCGCAAAGCCCGGCGCTGCAACGCGAGTTTCTCAGCGCGAAACAATACGCCGCATTTATGCGGGCCAATGCGCGCGGCCAGGTCCGCGTTGCCCAATCCGCCGCCGATTTCAAACGCAACTAACCAAAATTTATGGCACAACTCACTTCAAACACACAGCTTCTCGTCGAGCTTCCGGGCCTTGGCGACTTGAATGATCTTCCGATCAAGGCCAGCACGGAAATTTTCCAAGGTTCCGCCGTTGGCGTTACGAGCGGTTACGCGCGCCAGCTTGTTGCCGGGGACTTGTTTGGCGGCTTCGCCGAGCAGCACGTCAACAATTCGGTGGCCACCGATGGTGCTGCAATCGTCCCGGTTCGCCAGGGCGGGCGGGTGGTTTTGTCCATCACTTCCGCAGCCGTGACCGACATCGGCAAACCAGTGTATGCCAGCGATGGCAACACGTTTACTTTTACCGCGACGAGCAATACGCGCATCGGAACGGTAGTTCGCTGGGTTTCTGCCGGCGTCGTCGTGGTCCAGTTGCTTATTCCCAAATATGCCGTAGCCGGCGGCGGTGGAACCATCACCGATAGCACGGGCGGCACCGCATCAACCACGTTCGCGGCGATTACCGCTGGCGCAACTTACGCGCAGGCGGACATGGTGGCGGTCAAAAACGCGCTTTCGCAAATCGCATTGTCTCTGAACCTACTCCAAAACAGCTAACTTTATGCCAGCATCACAAGCTCAACAATACGACATCATTGGCGTCCGTGGCATCCTCGGGATGTTCTTTCTGGCGCTGGAACAAGTTTCGGGACAGACCTGGATTTCCGAAATCTGCAACACGTTCGAGTCCAATCAGGACACGGAAACCTATGCGGGCCTCGGCATGTCGCCGCAGATGCGCGAATGGATTGGTTCAAAGCAGGCGAAGTCGCTTTCCGAGCTTTCCGTCAAGATTACCAACCGCGATTTTGAATCCACGCTGCGGATCAAAAACAAAGACCGGCGCCGCGACAAGACCGGACAGCTTCAAGCGCGCATTGGCGACCTCGCCGAACGTGCTATCGCCCATGATGCTGTGCTTCTCTCCGCGCTGATTGACGGCGGAACGTCCACGAGCATTTCCATTCCTGGCAGCAGCACGGCGACCGTTGCTTGCTACGATGGGCAGCCGCTTTGGTCCGCGTCTCACAAGATCGGATCTACGTCTCTGAACAATATCGTTGCTCCATCACTCGCCGCTGCGGCAACCTATCTCGGCACCAACGTCGGCACCGGCAGCACGACCAATCCATCTCCGGCGATGATGGCCTATTCGATTCAGCTTGGGCTGAATGCGCTCTACGCCTTCAAAGACGACCAGAACCAGCCATTGAACGAATTCGCCCGCCGGTTCGTGGTGATGGTCCCGCCGGCAATGGCTGGCGCGGCCAACGCCGCCACGCGCGGACAATACCTCGGCGTCGGTTACACCAACCCGCTCACCTACGCGGAAAACCCGAACGAACTTCAGGCGGAATTCCGGGTCGTGCCGAATCCGCGCCTCACCGGAACCACTCAGTTTTATCTGTTCCGCACGGACGGAGCCTACAAGCCGCTGATCCGCCAAATCGAAGTTCTTACGCCAAACAGCGCGGACGAAGCGGGCTTCGGCGAACGCGACGGAATGCAATCCGGCCAGGGTTTGATTATGAAGGTTCTGGCTGAAGGTTCGGACAACGAATTTCTGAACAACGAGGCACTGTTCAGCATCGAAAAATCCGGCTTTGTCGGAAACAACCGTTTCGATCAGGCGGTTCAAATCGCACTGGCAAGCTGATGAAAGCAAAAGTCATCGCACACCCGGCGCGCGGCGCCATCACAGTCGAAGCTGAAAAGCTCGGCCAGTTCAACGCGGTAACGGCGTTTGATTGTGACCCGCCGAAGATCGGCGATGAAATCGAAGTCACGATCAAATCGAAGGGCACGCGGATTGTGGACAACAAGGCCGTGGAAATCGTTGAACACGCCGTGCATGTCCGAAAATAACCGGCTGAAATAATTTAAGCGCAACGCCGCCGTGCCATGAGTGCGGAGGCGTTTTTGTTGAAATAATTTGAACGCATTGCAGACCATATTTGACGCCGATGTCGCCTCTGTTGAAACGGAAGTGCCGGTCACTTTCAAATTCAACGGCGCGACATTCACCGGCTCGCGCACGCCGACGCTGGACAAGCAGGCAATGATGGACGCCGGGTTTGAGCAGGCTTTTGATTTTAAACTTGTGGTTCGCGTTCAAGCGTTTTCTCCAAACCCGCCCATGCCGGTTCGGTCTGATATTATAATTTTGGAGCCGAACACCTTGACGTGGACATCCTATCACTGCCAGTCGGCCACACCGTCTCAGGACGGCGTAACGGTGACTTACAACGTGGTGCAGATGACGTGAACGCGCTGATCACCATAGAAATTGACGCCAGCAGACTTCAACGACGTATTGAGGAACTGAATGACGCCCTTATTGGTGCCGGACGGGCCGGTGATGCAGCTACGATTTTTCTGGACGAATCCCGGCGTTTTGCAGAAATGGCCGTGCGAGTTACGCCACCGAAAAACCGGGCGCAGGGCGAGGCGGCGGTGGCGCGCGACCTTGACCGGATATTTTCCTACGCCGACGAGGAACTGTTGAACGTCATCGGCAGCGCGCACGGCACGCGCAACATTGATGCGTGGTTTGAGTCCAAGGACAAAAAGAAAATCCATGTGAAATGGAACCGAGTTGATCCGACCGGGGCCGGAATGAAGGATTTTCACCTGGCCAACCTCAACGCGAGAGGACACACGCGCAATCTCAAGCATGACTTGGCCGAGGACGGAGTTTGGACTTCGCCATATATGGTGGCCAAACAGGATTACATTCGTTATCGAGATGCGGTTCAGTCTCGCGTAGGGAGACGAAAAGCGGCATGGGGAAAATCGGTTGTAAAACTGTCTGGGCGATTGGCGGCGTGGATCAACCGTCACCTTGGAATTGCAAAAGGTGAGTGCGTTATTTCCTATGACAAAAATAATCCTGGATCACTTATGGTCAACGGTTCTGTCGGAATCGAAGACGATGAGCGATTGATACGCGATGTAGTTCGTATTCGATCCGATCAAGTTGGCCGGCGATGTCGTTTGGTGTTGTCGGGTTACTCGAAAGACGTTGCCACCGGAATGAAGATTTCACGCAAGGAACATTCTACACAGGGGGTCATTGCCGAATGAGCGCAATACTGCCTAATCCGTTGGCCTACGCCTTTGAAGATGCTGTCGAGCAGGCCGCGCAATCCTGGTTGATTGCAAACGGTCTGAAAAATGTTGACCGTCAGCGGGGCAACGATTCCTTGCCGACTCCGCGCGTAGAGTGTCACGCTTTGTTCGGGGGATTCCAGCAGAACGAGCACTATTATATTTCGCCGGCGGCTTGGGCTGCGAATGTGGCCGCCGGACTGGACATGTCCAAACCTAGCAACCAACCGCGCTGGCTAGACATTGGAGTTGGTCAACTGATTTTGAAAGTCGTCACTCGCCGGGACGACAAAGACATGACACATCCAATGTTGCGCGGCACCTGCCGGTTTTTGATGCAAAACGCCGATGCCATTTCAAACAAAATGACTTTGCACGCGGTTGAAAAAATCATCGAGAGCACGTCCACTGCTACCTACGAGGACGACAAGACACACGACGTTTCCGCTTTATCCTTTGCGGTCTGGTTAAGAATTCTGCCGGCTGCATTTCCACCGTGAACCAATAAACACTTATGGCAAACACAAATACAACCTTGATCGCCCAGTTGACCAACACCACGGGCGGAGTCACCGTCAGCGGCGCGGCCAACCTGCCATTGAATCAAAACAACGCCGTCAACTTCACCAATGCTCAGAGCATTGCCACAAGTTCAACGGCGATTACCGTCGGCGGAGTTTCTTCCGCTGGATATATCTGGATCAAAAACACCGACGCCACCAATTACGTCGAGATCAACAGCATTACGGCGGTCGCCGGAGGGTGTCCGATTCATCTTGGGCCGGGCGAGGCCTGTGTGCTTCCAACGCGGCTGACGACGTGGTATGGCATCGCCAACACGGCGGCGGTTGTGATTGATGTTGTGCTCGTCAGCATCTAACCCGAAAGGATCAATACTATGGCAAATATCATAAATGACGGCGGCGTAGTAGGATTTACAAGAGTCCTCACCATTAACGCCGTAACCTATACGGCTGATGATTTTAAATGGGACGCACCGACTGGAGTCGAATTCACGCGCACCAGTAACCAATCGGTTCCCACCGGACAGGTTTTTGTCCAAGGCGTAACCACGGGTAGCTGCACGCTTCAACTCGCCACATCCGGCACGGCGGTTCCGGCTTGGGGAAGCACTTGCGTCGTAACTGAGGGCACGATCATTCTGACGCATGTTGGCCGAACGGAAAACAAAACGGGCGAAACCAAGGTGCCGGTGTCATTTAAGCTGGCGATTACAAACAGCATCGTTGCGTCGTAAAACGTGAAAAGTGGAAATCAGCTTTCAAGACCTGCCGGAATTCCAGGTTGCGGTCAAGCGTGAGAACGAAATTAGAGACGCCGCATTCCTGAGACTGACGACGCGCATCGGGCCGATTGAACTAAAGCCCATGACGCCGCGCGACTTGCTGATTTTAGACGGTTTGGATAATCCGGTGGTTTCCGGTGGGATTCCCACCTCCGCGCAACTGGCGGACTTTATGTGGAAGCTGTCCACCGAATACAAGGATGGCGCGCGATGGCGGCGCTGGCGGTTCGCCAAGCGCGTGGCCAAGCTGGATTTTATCAGCACGATTCAAGCGTGCTTTAATTATATCCGGGACACGTTCCAGGATGCGCCGGCGGGATCAGGTGAACATTCATTGCCATACGCGGGTTGGTGCGCGCACTTGGCGGTTTCATTGGCACCGCAAAACCCGGCGGCAAATTTAGATTTGATTCTGAACACACCGTTGAAAATCCTTTTTCAACTGCGCCGCGTCATGCGGCGCGTAGACAACCCGAATGCACCAATGATTAACTTTAGCGACCGAATCAAACGCGAAGAAGCGTTGAAGCTGTATAACCATCGCCGGAAGCTAATTCAAGTCCTGAAAAAAAGGAGTGAGAATTGAACGAGGAAATCAAAGTTAAATTCGGGGCGGATTTGGGGGCATTGGATACGGCATTGCGTGGATTAGATAACCGGGTCAAAGAAACTGCGCACGGAATAAAAGAAGGTTTCGGAGAGGCAATCGGCGACATTGGAAAGGCGTTTGGGGCAGGAGCTTTGGTGGCTGGTTTCGAGAGAATCATGGGCAAGGTTTCGGAGATAAAATCCGCTTCCGCTCAGACCGGAATTGATGCTGAACAAATCCAGCGAATTGATTTTGCCGCAGAAAAAATGCACATCGGCGCGGAAAAGGCAAATGACGCATTAGGTCATCTCAGCGTAAAAATTGGCGAGGCGCGAACTGGCGGGAAGGAGGCGCTTGCCATCTTTGAGAAATGGGGAATCAACATCATTGGCAAGGACACCAATGAAGTTTTGAACGAAGTATCGGACAAAATGAAGGCAACAGCGGATGAATCGGCGCGCGCTGCGATGAGTGTTGATTTGATGGGCAAGTCTGGAAAAGATTTGGTTGTCCTGCTTCAAGGTGGGTCTGAAGCTCTGGAAAAAATGTCCAAAGGTGCTCGGATTATTTCTGAGGAACAAATGAAGCGTGTCGAGGAGGCGCATGAATTTATTAAATCCGCCGAAAACGATTTAACAGTTTTTGGAGCAACAGTCATTTCCTGGTGGGGCAGTCTTTGGTCCGCGATTGGCACGTTTTCAACTGGTGGCCTTGAAGCATTTAGAAAAAACCATGCGGAAGCGGCTGACGAAAAGATTGAGGCAGGACGCCGAAAGGCTGCGGCCCAGGTCGAGGCCGAATATGCTGCTGAAAAGAATAAACAAAAAGCAGCCGAAAAAGAGTCGGCTAAAGAACTTGCCATAATCAACAAACAAATCTCCGATGAGGAAAAAAAGACCCGCGAGGATGGACTCGAATTATATCAAAAAATTAGAAAAGAGCAGGAGCACATAAAGTATCTCAAGGAAGAATTAGCTCGGCCTGAAGATGATGAAGTGCGCCGAGCTTTAATAAAACTAGACCTTTTGAAAACCCAATCCGAACTGACTAAGCACATGGTCGAGGATAAAAAAGAGGATGAAAGGTTTCAGAAATCCGCATCTGAAGCCTATTACCGGCGGCTTGAAAAGGAGAAAACTTTGACGGAAGAAATCGAGAAAACCCGCCGAGGAATTGCCTTTCTCAATTTAAAGCGTCAAACCGATGGGCTGGAATCCGTCATGCCCACCATCCATGAGCTTGCCACCGGAGGGCGCGGCTGGTTGGGCCGGGACGCGCGCCGGATTGAGTGGCTGGAGCAGGACGCAAAAACAGCGTTGCTGAAAGGAAATGTTGATTGGGCAAGGGGCGACATGGACCAGGTTAAAAACCTGCGCGAAGGATTAGTTGAGGCAGGTGTTCAAAGTCCTGAAATGAAACTGGAATCTATTGACAGGACGCTCACAAACTCACACGCGACACTTACAAGCCTCCTAACTACGGCGAAAAAAGAGGGGATAGTGATAAAAGACGAACAATAATGGCCACACGCGTAACAGACGGCGATTTCACGACAGCACAGCCAATCTCTGCTGTGCGTTACTCCGCGCCCATTCCAGGAGTGAACGTGGACTATGTTGCCGAACAGGATTTTTGCCAGCTACAAGCCAACTTTTCCCCGATAGCGGTCGGCACAATTCATCCGACGTTGGCTAATTTTTATTTGATGCAGGAAACCCCGCTTCACCCCACGGAGGTTGCGGACATAATGAAGTGGACGCGCATCTATGCCAAGGTGCCCGCGACTCACAACCTGCCCGCGTCGGTGGTTTACACATTCATTGGTTACGTGGGAAACACAATGACCATCACGGGACCAGGCGGACCTGCCGGAACCTTTGGCCGGCCAAGGTTCACTAAGACCGTAGCCGCGCGTCAGCAATTCGATTACTTCCGTCTGGACGGAACCACTTATTCCAGCATCGAGGATATTCCGGTAATTCAGGAACAGCGATATTACGCTCCAACAAATGCAGGTGTGTTCCTTCAAATCCACTCGGACTGGATTGGATATACCACAGATATTCTATATCCAACCCCCGGAAGCGCAACGGGAATTAGCGGAGTAACCAATGCTGCTTATTCAGCATATCCTACGCGCAGTGTATACGAGTCTTGGATTGCAAATAACAATGCCTTGCTGGCATCACCGCCGGTAACGGTATCCAGCCTTAATGAAATCGTAGCCACGGCCAGCGAGCTTGATCTTTGGATGGGCAACATCGTCCGCCGCAAAACGGTTTGGATTTTACCACAATGAACCCTCTGACATCGGGAAACAAAGACGCGCCCAGCATCACCGCTGGCGAGTCAATTCCTTACGTCAAAAAGCCTTTTCTCGGTCGCCTCCGGGCTAACAAGGTGATCGCGCTTTGCAACGCGATTTTGAAGGCCAGAATCCAGACCGTGACCGGCGCGGGTAGCCGCGTGTTTTTTGGTTCAACCGGCGGAATGGTAATTCAGGTTGATTTGAATCCGGCAGGCACTTTATTAAACAGTTATTTTTGGCAAACTCCAAAAAAAGAACTAGATCCTACGATTGTTGTTAAAAAGGGGACTTTCGTTTATATTTCCAGCCTTAACAACCTGGTTGTCACTGGATTGACCGACCTAGTTAGTTTAACTATTACAAAATCATCATCTGGTATTTGGCAGGCGGCCCAGGATGTTCCGGCAAAAACCGTTGTCAGTGGTGGGGCGACTGACAAATATAATGTGCCTGTGGTTCCGGTTCCAGGATCAGGCGGAACACCATCGGGATCTCCATTGAGTGGCGACTTCGACGGCGCGAATGTTTTTTGGCTCCCGTGGGGCGGGTCAGGTCCGTGTGACCAACAAGGAAACTTCATCGGATGAGCGCACCATCGCCATACATTCCTGGCCCTCCGTTGCGGCCGCCGTGCGGCGGCTGGAAAGACAAGCTCACCGGATATTCGGTACCGACGGATTACCGGACTGCGGATGCAGCCATTCCCTATTGGCAAAACACCACGCTCGTGCGCGATTACGAGGTGGACAACTTCGGCGTAGTGGCGCATCCCGGCGGCATACCTCCTTATCAGGCCCCCAATACAAACGGCATCCCGCTTATCTGCTCCTCGGTGCCGGATTGCGTCACCGATTATCCGGCCACGAACAACAACAAGCCGCGCTGCGGGCCGCTTCAGCCTCACGATGTTGCGCCCTATGATTTTCTAGCCTGCCCGGGCACCGACAGCACGCACGCGACGGTGGATAATAACTGCTACGTCAAAACCGGATCGTTCGTGAATTTGGCGCTGTGCCGCAAGCTCGGTTTCAAAGTGGTGCAGGCGCTAAAATGGTGGCAGGGAGATCCCGGCTGGCTGCATCGCGACAACTGCTCGACGACCTTGGGCGCGGCCTGCGGCGATTGCACTTTTACGCCTTACCACGCGGCGGCGGCACCGTGTCATTACCTGAGCCAGTCTCAGGCCATCAATGTCGTCCAGACCGGCGACCCGACCGGCAGCGGCAGCAGCATCACCATCGGCCTGCTTAATTTGGAATCCGGTGCCACCGTGGACCGGCTGTCCGGCAACATCACGTTCGATGGCGGATCGTGGTCCTATACCGTGTGGCTGGCGGAAGGCAGCGGCGGGCCGCCGGGCGGCGGTTTGGTGGTGGAAGATGCAGGAACGCTTTATCACGATCTTACCACGGGCAACGGCGTGGGCATGTCGCCGGACACTTGGACCAACCTGGCTTACCGGCTGTTCACCGCGACGGCGGATTGCAATGGCAATCTGGTGATTGGCGCCGCTACGGACTGGGAAACGCTAGTCGTCGGCGTCATCAATGGCACGGCCACCGATCCGACCGGCGGCATCACCGGCTCACGGTCGGTCACGGACACCACCATCACCGGCACCGTGATTTTGAACAGCGCGCCCGCCGGTCCCGGCGTTCCAACGATCACGACATACACTTTTACAGTCACACTCGGCTCGCCGTATTACAAGGATCATGCGACTGCCGTTGCCGCCGGCAATCCCACCGCGCCGGATGTTTATTCAGACGCGGTGAATTTGGCGGCCCAATGGGATTTGACGAATGACCAAGTTTATCCGTGGCGAACGGATGAACAGCTTACGCAAGGCCCGCAGATCAGCCGGGACGAAAAGCAAGCCAGCCCGGCGAACGCGCCTTACCTTTGGGTCTCGCCGCCCACCGATGTCATCAATGGCACCGGGGCCTATGTCGGCTTACCTAATCCGGCGGGCTACGCGCAGCACTTTGACCGCAACCACCCCAATTGGGGTTATTGCATAGACCCGGACACCTCGACTCGTTACGACTACATTTTATCTTACGGCGAATTCACGCCAGGATATTTGCCGCGCCCGGCCACGCGCTGGACGCCGTTGATTGACGCCTACGTTTTCAAGCCCACGCCCGGCGTTTATTACTCGGGAAACCTTTTGATGCTGGTGAAATGGGCGGAAGTCCAAGTCAAGCGCCCATCACAAAACTTCGCGCGGCCCTGCGGTAACGACCGCTGGTCCTACGAGGAAAGCTCGTGCCGCGTGGTGACGGCGGATGATGGCACCACCTGCACGCTGGCCAATGAGGGTGCAGCCACGCCGCTGCCGACCATCGGTGCCACTGATCCTTGGATATTCCCGGACGGGCTTTACCTGGCCACGCGCTCTGGGGATTACAGCATTGCGCGCAATGGGGCCAAGATCGCCAGCCTGCCCGCCAACAGCATCACGGATACCGGCGTGGCGGGCAAAGCCCGATGGCCTGACGCGCCGTCGTTCGGGGGGCGACTCGCCGTCGCAGCCGCCGTGCAATCCGGTGGCAACGTGATCGTCACCTTGCCAGCGCCGCAATATGTTTTGCGGACGGGAGACGCGGTGGATTTCACCAGCGTTGCCGGACTGGGCAGCAACCTCACCATCACGGTCACAGACTCAACCCATTTCACTGTCGCAGGCACACTTTCAGGCACCTACACCAGCGGTGGGTTCATTAACATCCACGGCGCGGCCAACTACGAATGGTTCGATGACACAAGTAAGGGTGATTACGTTTATTTCGAGTGGCAGCAAAACTACCGGGATTTTCAGGAAGCCGACCGCGTTTGCGCTCAATACCTGGCCTGCTCAAGCTGCGCCGATGCGGCGGTGCCGGGCGGCATCACCTGCGTGGGTGGCGGTAGCAACATCCGAACGGCTCAGGTGTCCAACGGAATGCCGCGGCAGGTAACTAATTTTGTCCAGCAGCAATGGTGTCTGGAATATAACCCGTGCAACCCTGCTGTCTTGTGCATTTCCCCGAATGGCGAGACGTGGGCCAATGGCCGCACGCACGGCTTTCCCGCCACGATTGATCCGGACGATGCCTACGGCTACGTCTGGCAGGCCCAGATCGTCCAGGAGGTTCAAGACCCGTTATGGGAAACACCGCATCGCCGCACCGTGGGCGACCTGCACGCCCAATGGCTGCAGGACGACGGCAACTGCAATGCCGATTCGGACGACGCCATCACCCCGGCCAACTCCAAGCATTACTATGCGCACGCGCCGATGGTGGAGGCGCGGACGGCGCTTCCGCTCATAGGTGTTGACACCGCTCCGGCAATGCCTTCCGGCACCTACATCGGATGGTTGACACTGGCTCAGGTCATCGCCGGCACGCCGGGCATTGTTGCGCCGCCTCCGGTGGCGCTGGGCTACGCACTCACTGCCGAAACGCCGTGGGGTCTGTTTTTAAGAGAGCAAGGCTGCGTCCAGAGCAGCGGTAGGTTTGCATCGCAATATGAAGCCAACGGAGCGTAAAATTTTTACCGCACACAAACCGCGCGGGCTGGGTGACGTGGTTCACGCCGTGGCGCATCCGATTGCCCGCGTGATTGACGCTGTGGCGGGCACAAAGCTGCAAAACTGCGGCGGTTGCCAGAAACGGCAGGAATTGTTGAATGAAAAATTTCCGTTCATAAAATAAAAATTATGCTGACATTTTACCTCTCTGAAACTCTCGATCCAAACGAATCATTGGTTGCTAATCCGGCTAACATGGTGCCGGTCAAAATGCGGAACTGGATTTTTGGAGAGTCCAATTCTGTTTTGCTGACAATCTTGAAAGCGGACGGAACGGCAAGTCCGGTATCCGGCAACACCAGCTACACCATCAAGGTAGGTGTTGGCGCACCTGGCTCAACGCCAGCATTTCTGACAACCTCTTTTAATTCCACCGGAACCGCGTGGACTGGATTTATCACCATGACCGGAGCGAGCGTGCTCGCCCTGTTCGGGTCCGCAACTTCCATCACGGCATATCTTCAAATCGAACTCATTGACGGCAGCGGCAACGCGCAAACCTATGCTCAGTTGCCGTTCAAGTTCACGTTGCCGGTCATCGCCTCAACGAGCACGCCAACGATACCAAGCCCAATTTTCACATTGATTGGCAGCGATGGGAACACCTATGCTGAAACCGTGCAAGTCATTAACGGAATTCCGTCGGTTCAATCCGTCGCTGTTACACCAACCGGCGGAACTCAACCGCCTTTGAGATTTGAAATGATCGGCAATGACGGAAACACCTATCTCATTTCAATCAATGTCACAAATGGAATTCCAACTTTACAAATCCAATGAAAACAAAAATCGCAGCACTATTTTCAATCATGTTTTGCCTGAGCCTTTTTTGTGCTCCGGTGCGGACCATCATGGTGGATACAAATGGAAACTTGGCGGCCTCTGACACAAACTTTTTTCGGCAAAACTTGAACGCTGCAATCGCCGCCGGGCTTGGTGGTTCTGGCGGCGGCACCAACGGCGGCACACCTGCCTTGGCTGGCACTAACATGGTTATCTTGTCCGTTGGCGGATCAAACCAGTTCAACGTGCCGGTGACGGCTTTTGACGCTCCCGGCGCGGCGCTGGCGGCGAGCAATGCGAACTGGGCGGCATTGCAGGCGACCAATGCTTTGATTCAGGCGTCCTTGACCAACAT
>Ga0075030_100001346_pt1 | contig 22106 bp, 17 predicted proteins | sample LitLauG_LLR_2012_FD_71393 | JGI IMG/M metagenome (GOLD analysis project Ga0075030, IMG submission 71393) | Freshwater sediment microbial communities from Pennsylvania, USA - Little Laurel Run_MetaG_LLR_2012 | ecosystem: Environmental > Aquatic > Freshwater > Creek > Sediment | place: USA...
AGCCCGCGGCAGCGCGAAATCGTCATCGAGCGCGCGCTTGCCATAACCGATGCCCCGCTTTGTGTCGCCACCGTCAAGATCATCGTCCTGATGGTCCTCTGGAGCCATTCTGCCGACGTCGACTTCCTTCTCCTGGAAGAACTCCTCGACGACGACGATACGCGCGCCATGCACTGAAAAAGCGTGCCGCGCCCTCGCGGCGTGCACCGTTTCCGTTTCGTTGTTATTCTGAAAAAGGGAATCGACCCCCGCAGGGCACTGTTTTCCGCCCTGCCCGCCGCCGCCTGACGCGGCATGCGGCCCCGTCGAGATGTGGTTTGCCCGGAATCCATGAGTAAAAAAACCCTGATCATTGCCGAAAAGCCGTCGGTCGCCGCCGATATCGCGCGGGCCCTCGGGGGCTTTACGAAGCAGCAGGACTACTTCGAAAGCGATGAATACGTCCTTTCCTCGGCGGTCGGCCACCTGCTGGAACTGCACGAGCCCGAGGAATACGAGGTCAAGCGCGGCAAGTGGAGCTTTGCGCACCTGCCGGTCATCCCCCCCGAGTTCGCGCTGCGCCCCATCGAGCGGTCGGAGGCGCGACTCAAGGTCCTGGCCAAGCTGATCAAGCGCAAGGACGTCGAGGGCCTCATCAACGCCTGCGATGCGGGCCGCGAGGGTGAGTTGATCTTTCGCTACATCGTGCAGCACACGGCCGCGCGCCAGCCCATCGCGCGCCTGTGGCTGCAGTCCATGACCCCGGCCGCGATCCGCGAGTCCTTCGCCGGACTGCGCTCCGACGCCGACATGCAACCGCTCGCCGACGCGGCGCGCTGCCGCTCCGAGGCCGACTGGCTCATCGGCATCAACGGCACGCGGGCCATGACCGCGTTCAACAGCAAGGACGGCGGCTTCTTTCTCACGACGGTGGGCCGCGTGCAGACCCCGACGCTGGCGATCGTCGTCGAACGCGAGGACCGGATCCGCAAATTCGTCTCGCGGGCCTACTGGGAGGTCCATGCCAGTTTCGGATGCCGGGCCGGCAGCTACAAGGGGCGCAGGTTCGATCCGGCATTCAAGAAGCCCGACGACGACCCCGAGGCGCGCGCCGAGCGGGTATGGAATGCCGCCACAGCAGAGGCCGTGGTTGCCGCCTGCAGCGGCAGGCCCGGCACCGTCCACGAGGAGGCCAAGCCCAGTTCGCAACTCTCGCCACTGCTTTTCGACCTCACCTCGCTGCAGCGCGAGGGCAACGCCCGTTTCGGGTTCTCGGCCAAGACCACGCTGTCGCTGGCGCAGGCGCTGTACGAAAAGCACAAGGCCCTGACCTATCCGCGTACCGACTCCCGGGCGCTGCCGCAGGATTACGTCGCGGTCGTCCAGCAGACCCTGCAGATGATGGTGGGCGAGGCCGGAACCAAGCGCAAGGCAGCCGTCGAAGGCCTGCCGGAATATGCGCCGCACGCGGCCCGCATCCTCGAAAAGGGCTGGGTACGGCCCAACAAGCGGATCTTCGACGACACCAAGATATCCGACCACTTCGCCATCGTACCCACGCTGCAGGCGCCCGGCGGGCTGTCCGAAGCCGAGCAAAAGATCTACGACCTCGTCGTGCGTCGCTTCCTGGCGGTCTTTCATCCGGCAGCCGAATACCTGGTCACCACGCGCGTCACCGAAGTCGAAGGCCATCATTTCAAGACCGAGGGCAAGGTCCTCGTGGAGCCGGGCTGGCTGGCCGTCTACGGCCGGGAGGCCCAGTCCGACGAGGCGTCCCTGGTGGCCGTCGACGCGGGCGAAACCGTCCAGACCCAGTCGGTCGAAGCCAGCGCGCTGGCCACCAAGCCGCCGGCGCGCTACACCGAGGCAACGCTGCTTTCTGCCATGGAAGGCGCGGGCAAGCTCGTCGACGATGACGAACTGCGCGCGGCCATGGCCGGCAAGGGGCTGGGTACGCCGGCGACCCGCTCGGCCATCATCGAAGGCCTGATCGCGGAACGCTATATGGTGCGCGACGGACGCGATCTGCACCCCACGGCCAAGGCCTTCCAGCTGATGACGCTGCTGCGCGGCCTGGGCATCGATGAACTCACCGCGCCCGAGCTCACCGGCGAATGGGAACACCGGCTGGCGCTGATGGAGCACGGCGAACTCGAGCGCGGCACGTTCATGCACGATATCGCGCAGATGACCCAGCGCATGGTCGACCGCGCCAAGAGCTACGAATCGGACACCGTGCCCGGCGACTACGCCACGCTCAAGACGCCGTGCCCGAAATGCGGCGGCACGGTCCAGGAAAACTATCGCCGCTTCGCCTGCGCGGCGTGCGACTTTTCGCTGCCCAAGCACCCCGGCAGCCGCACCTTCGAATACGACGAGGTCGAAGCGCTGCTCAAGGACCGCGCGGTCGGCCCGCTGACCGGATTCCGCAGCAAGATGGGACGTCCGTTTGCTGCGGCACTGAAGATATCCGCGGAATTCAAGCTCGAGTTCGATTTCGGCAATGCTGCGGGAGATGACGACGGCACCGAGGTCGACTTCAGTGGCCTGACGCCGCTGGGCCCCTGCCCCAAGTGCGGCGCTGCGGTTTACGAACAGCCCATGGCCTATGTCTGCGAAAAATCGGTTGGCGCCGCGCGCAGCTGCGACTTCCGTTCCGGGCGCGTGATACTGCAGCAGACAATTGAGGCGGAGCAGATGCGCAAGCTGCTGGGTGAAGGCCGCACCGACCTGCTGCGCGGCTTCGTGTCCAATCGCACGCGGCGCAAGTTTGCCGCCTATCTGGTTCGCAAGCCCGACGGCTCCACCGGCTTCGAATTCGAAGCGCGGCCGGCGCGCCCCGGTGCAGCCGAGGGAGCGGCACCGGCGCCGGCTGCCAGCGCCGCGGCGCGTGCGCGCGCCGTCGGCGGTACCCGCGCAGCCAAAGCCACTGCGGTGGCGGCCAGCGCGCCCGAAAAGGCGCCCGAAGAGCCGGCGCCGGCGCGGCCCGCCGCGAAGTCGGCAGCCAAGTCCGCGGCAAAGGGTGCCTCCCGGACCGCAGCCAAAAAATCTTCTGCCGGCACCGCCGCGAAAAGCGCCGCCAAGGTGGCTGCCAGGCCGGCGGCCAAGGCGGCCGGCAAAGCGGTGAAGGTGGCGGTGAAGTCGGCGGCAAAGGCCACCAAGGCCGCCGCCAAGAAGTCTGCCCTGCGAAAGGCGCCCGCAGCGAAGGCCGCACGAAAATCCGCGCGCTGAGCTTGCGCTGCCACCCAATGGCCGGATACGGTTGCCGCGGCGGCCGGATGGTGAATATTCGGCAGACGTATTGACCCCGTGCCGCGACACGGCCATCGTCTGGCCATGCCAAGCACCCTGACGGCGCCGCTCCCCCGGCCCGATCCGCACCCGACCGCCGAAACCAGCGCCCGGCGTGCCGTGCTCACATTCGCGGAACTGGCCGCACGTCTGCCACTGCTGCAGCCGCCCGCGGCCTATCGCCTGAGCCTCGACAGCGGGATCGGCTACAAAAACGTACGCCGGGCCTTCGAGCAGCCAATGGCCATCCGCCTGCAGACCTGGGAAAAGTTGCTCCGCAGCCTGAACATCCGCTTGGTCGCTGCCGGCGCTGGCGATTGCGCCGGGTCCGGACCAACCGCGGGCCATGGCGCGCTCCTGCCCGCCACGCCCGGGCCGGCGGGAGCCGATGCGGGCAGCCTGCGCAGCCGGCGCCTGGCGCTGGGGTGGAGCCGCCGCGAACTGGCACGCCGCGCGGGGGTTGGCGTCGACGCCATCGCTTCCCTCGAATCAGGATGCGGCCTTGCAGGCACCTTGTCGCGGGTTTGCGGCGCGATGGGCGTGCAACTGCTCCTGGCGCTGCCGCCGGAGCATGTATCGCTGGAGCACCTTTGGGAAGAACGCGCCGTCGGCTGCCTGAGGTCGCCAGCGCAATATCCGCCCGCGCGGCGGCGCCCGGCTAGCGCAAACCGCGGCACGCAGCGACGCGCCGCAGCGCAGGAAACGCTTGTGCGTGCGCCCGACTAGGTCCTGTTCACACTGGCTTGTCGCGGCGCGTTGGCCGCCGATTGCGGTCGCGCAATACGGCGCTAGATCAATGCCAGCATCGCGTCGGCAGCGGCAATGGCCTGCAGCAGCGCGCGGTTGACGGCGTCCGGGTCCACGGGGCAGGCGCCGCACGCGGCATCGTGCACACGCACATCATCCGACTCCAGGCTCAGCACCACGTCCAGCAACGGCGCGTACGTTCCCTGCCGCGCAAGCAGCGCATCGACCACGCTATCGGGCAGCCCTACCTCGTCCAGCAGTGCCGACATGGGCTGGCCGGTGATCACGTCCAGCAGCGAGAACGCGCCCACAATGAAGGCTTCGTCGGTTTCGGCCCGGGGACGGCCGGCAGCAACGCTGAGGTTCTCCATGCAGTAGCCGCGAACCAGGGTCGTAAATATCAGCGGCGCAATGCGCCCCTCCTTGCTCGAGATCGCCAGTATGAGCACCAGCCACTTGATCAGGCGCTGGTAGCCGATCGATAACACCGCATGGCGCAGGGAGGCGGTCGGCGTGCCGCGGCGGAACGCAACGCTGTTGGCCAGCGTCAGCAGCATGTACGCGAGCAGGGGTTCAGCCTCGAATACCTTCTCCAGCGACCGGATTTCCGCGTCGGCCTGAATGAGCCGCACCAGCTCGAATATGGCTCGTTGCGATGGCGACAGTTCGCGGGGCTTGCCGTCCGTGGGATCGCAGATCGGCCAGCCCACCACGCCATGGGCGCCGGCCGAAAAGGCTTCGTCGGCCAGGGCCAGGTTGCCGGCATCGAGAGCCAGCACCGGGATGCTCGCCTGGCGTGCCAGTGCCGAAGGTCCCACGAGGTACTGGAAAAAGGGCAGGCGCTCGCGGGGCGGATTCGCGACCGGCAGGCGCAAGGCCTGGCGCACGCCCTTCTGGCGCGAATCGAAAAGTATCCGCACCCGGGATTCATCCTCGAGGTCCGCCGCAGGTATTTCAAGCAGGACGTTGCGCGGCGCCGACCAGCGCGCCATCGCGGCATCGACCGCGGGCTCGAGCGGCGCCAGGAGCACGAGGCCGTGGGGGAACGGCAGCGATTCATCGGCCACGAAGCCGCGCACGATGCTGTCGAGCAAGGCGCTTAGCGGCACCCGCCGCGGCCCGCCGCGGTCACGCAGCTCGAGCCGGACGCCGCTGGGGCGTCGGTCGCGGCCGACGATCACCTGCCAGCGCAGCGCGAGCGAATCGAGCGCCACGGGTCCGGGCGCGGCGTCCTCGCCTGGCAGGTCATCCGTCGATCGGGGCGGCAAGTCAAACAAATGGGGCTCCGGACTCAAGATCCTTACCCGGACCTGCCTGCGGCGAGCATGGCTGCGGGAGGGGCAAGGACACCATTTCGCGCCGGGCGACAGCCGCACCGGGAGACGATGGCCGGAACAAGCTTACGGCGGCGGCGTCTGGCAGGTGGCCGGAGAAGCGGGGTGTCCGCGTATCACTTATCGCGATGTGGCGTGCGAGAATCCGCCCGTTTCGCCCCATTTGCAGGCGCTTTTCCGGCAATCCGACCGCCATGCGCCCCCGCCAACGCCACCGCCTCCGCCCATGCCCCTTTTTGCCGCGACCATCGCGCTGTCCGCACTGCTGCTGTTCCTGGTCCAGCCCATCATCGCCAAGCAGATCCTGCCCTGGTTCGGCGGGAGCGCCGGGGTCTGGTCCGTCTGCATGGTGTTCTTCCAGTCGACGCTGCTCGCCGGCTATGCGTACGCGCACTTCGTGACCCGGCGGCTGACGCCGCGCCGCCAGTTCCAGGTCCATGTCACGCTGCTGGCCCTGAGCCTCGCGGTTCTGCCCATCATTCCTGCAGCTGCGCTCAAGCCTGCAGGCGGCCAGGATGCGGCCCTGGCCATCCTGCTGGTCCTGCTGGCGACCATCGGGCTGCCCTTCTTCCTGCTGTCGTCCACCGGGCCGCTGCTGCAGGCATGGATTGCGCACCGTTTTCCTGCGCGCACGGTTTACCGGATGTACGCCCTTTCCAATTTCGGTTCGCTGCTGGGCCTGGTGGCGTTTCCGTTTCTGGTGGAGCCGCTGCTTGGCTCGCGCGGCCAGGCCATTGCATGGTCAGCGGTGTACCTGGTCTTCGTCGTTGGCTGCTCCTTGAGCGCGTGGCAGTCCCGACACGGCGCCCCTGCCGCCACGCCGGCCGTGCCGGCCGACGCCGGCCGGAGCGGCCCCGATAGCCCTCTGGCTGGTTCACCGGCAATCTGGCTGGGGCTCTCGGCGCTGGGCGTCGTGCTGCTGCTGGCCACCACCAACCAGCTGCAGCAGAATGTGGCCTCCGCGCCCTTTCTCTGGGTGCTGCCCCTGGCGCTGTACCTTTTCAGCTTCGTCGTTGTCTTCGAGGGCCGCGACGGACGCGGCTGGTACAGCCCGCGCTGGGGGATGCCGCTTGCCCTGCTGGCCGCGTTGTTCATGGCCGCCGGCCTGTCGATATCCGGCGGGGTTCTCGATGTGAGCCTCGCCGTGCCGGTCTACTGCCTCGGACTGCTGGCCACCTGCGTCTTCTGCCACGGTGAACTGGCAGCGCGCAAGCCGGCCAGCGCCGAGCTGACACGGTTCTATCTCATGATCTCGGTGGGCGGTGCACTCGGCGGCATGTTCGTCGGCCTGGTCGCGCCGCGCATCTTTCGCTCGCTCTACGAGCTGCCGCTAGCACTGGCCTTCGTGGCCATCACGGCCTTCCTGGCCGCGTTGCGCCGGCCGGCCATGGCGCGCGCCTGGTCCGCGGGCCTGACGACGGCGGCCGTGCTGGCCTTCGCGGGCATCGCCTGGGCAGACTGGAGCTATGTAAGCTTCCTCGACCACGACCTGATCGTCATGCAGCGCAATTTCTACGGCACGCTGCGCGTGCGCGAAGTCGACGACGACGGCGTGCGCGTGCGCCGGCTGCTGCACGGCGTGATACTCCATGGCGAGCAGGCGACGAGCGGGCCCGGCCGCAACTTGCCCGGCTCGTATTACACCCGCACCTCGGGCGTGGGAATGGCCATTGCCCGGGCACAGGAGCGCCGGCCGGCAGCGCGCATCGGCGTCATCGGCCTGGGCGTGGGTACCCTGGCCGCTTACGGGCGCGCGGGTGACAGCGTGCGATTCTATGAACTCGACCGCGATGTCGTGGCCCTGGCCAACAGCCATTTCTCCTACCTGGAGTCGACCCCCGCGCGGGTCGAGGTCGCGCTCGGCGACGCCCGCCTGTCGCTGGAGCGCGAATGGAGCGCAGGGCAGCGCCAGGGGTTCGATGTCCTGGCCGTCGATGCGTTCTCCAGCGACTCCATCCCGGTGCACCTGCTGACGCGCGAGGCCGTCGAGCTTTATTTGCGCCACCTGGCCGACGACGGGATCGTGGCCGTGCATATCTCGAACCGGTTCCTGGACCTGCAGCCGGTTCTGGCCAACATAGCCGCAGCCGCCGGCCTGAGCGCGCGCCTCGTTGACGACGAAATCGATGACAACGCCTCCAAGGCCAGCAGCAGCGAGTGGGTGCTCATCGCGCGCAAACCGCAGACGCTGGCCGAGGGCGAAATCGGCAGGCGGAGCGAAGCGTTGCGCGAGCAGGCCGACGTGGGAGTCTGGACAGACGGGTACAACAACCTGCTGCGCGTGATGAAGACCTCGCCGCTGCGCGCAATCGAGCGGCTGTTCTCGCGCGACTGAGCGGCGCGCGGGCCGGGCGCGCCACTTCTGCGATACTTGCGCGGCGCGCTGCATCGTGGGCGCGGACCCGGCCGCGTCTTGCTGCCGCGAAACACCTGTCGCCCCAACACCCTGAACCCACTTCACTGCCAATGGCCACGAAAAAGAACGCAACAAAGACGAAATCCACCACTGCGCCCGCGCGGCGCCGCGCCGCATCCCCTGGCGCCGGAGAAACCTCGGCTGGCGCAAAGAAGGCGTCGCCCAAGACTGGCAAGTCCGCTCCGAAGTCACCCGGGAACACCGGCAAGTCCGCGCCAAAGGCGCCCGCAAAGACCGGCACGGCTGGCAAGGCCGCGACCGCCGGCAAGGCGGGCGGCTCCAAGGTGGCTGTGCGCAACTCGCCGATCCACGGGCGCGGCATGTATGCGGTTGCCGATATCGCCAAGGGCGAGCGGGTCATCGAGTATCGCGGCACCATCATCTCGTGGAAGGCGGCCGACGAGCGTCCGCCCTCGGACCCCAACGACCCCAATCACACCTTCCTGTTTTCCCTCAGCGACGGCAAGCGGGTCATCGATGCCAGCCAGGAGGGCAACGACGCGCGCTGGATCAATCACTCGTGCGACCCCAATTGCGAGACCGAGGAGAGCCGCGGAGGCCGGGTTTACATCGAGGCGATCCGCGATATCCGCAGCGGCGAGGAACTCAACTACGACTACTGCCTGATAGTCGACGAGAAGATCACGAAGAAGCTGCGCCTTCAGTACGCATGCCGCTGCGGCGCGGCCAATTGCCGTGGCACCATGCTGGCGGTGCCGAAAAAGAAGAAGAAAAAGAAGAAGCACTGAGACCGGCCGCCGGTGTCGGCGCCCGCACGCCGCTTCAGCCCCTGCGGTGTCCCGGGGGGCGGTCGTCGAGCGACATGGCAGCCAGGAAGAGCACGCGGCAGGTCTCGAGCACCATCCACGCGAGCAGCGTGGCGCACGCCGTGTGGATCACGGCGCTTTCGAGCGAGTGCAGGGTGAATACGGTGGCGCCGAAGAGCCATTCGTAGACGATCCCGGCGGCGAGGGCGAACTTGAGCATGGGACGTACACGGTCTCCTCCATGCAATATCGGCCTTGCCCCGGGAAACCTGACCCCTGCCCGGGCGCGCCGGGGTATCTTCCGAATCCGTCTCACCGTCGCCGAGGCCTGCCGCCGCCATGACCCTGCTGTCCGTGATCCGCGCCGAACTGGCCTTCGGCATGACGCCCCTGCTCGACATGGCGTCATTGACTGTCATCGAGGGCGAACGCATCGGCTTCATCGGGCGCAACGGCAGCGGCAAATCGTCGCTGCTGTCGGCAATTGCCGGGCGCCAGCGGCTGGACGGCGGCGAGGTGCGCCTGCGCGACGGATTGAAGGTGGTATCCGTCGAGCAGGAGCCGGAACTGCCGCCGGCACCGGACCTGTCCGCCAGCCTGGTGGCACGCGCCGGACCGGGAGCGCTGGATCATGATGGCGAGGACTGGCGGGGGCTGGCCCGACTGCAGGAATTCCTGCACCGATTCGACCTGGACGGCGCGACGGACCCCGCCACCTGCTCCGGTGGCGAGCGCAAGCGCGCGGCGCTGGCGCTGGCCTTCGCACTGCAACCTGACGTACTGCTGCTCGACGAGCCGACCAATCATCTCGATCTGGGCGGAATCGAGAAGCTCGAGGATCTCCTGATAGAGGAGCAGCGCGGCCAACGCTCGGCCATCATCATCACCCACGACCGGCGCTTCCTCGACCGGGTCGCCACCCGCATCATCGAGCTCGACCGCGGCGCGCTGCGCTCCTACCCCGGCAGTTTCGCGGCGTACGAGTCGCGCAAGGAACTCGACCTGCAGGCCGAGGCCCAGGAGCGGCGTCGCTTCGACAAGTTCTGGGCCCAGGAGGAGGTATGGATCCGCAAGGGCGTGGAGGCGCGGCGCACGCGCAACGAGGGGCGGGTGCGCCGCCTGGAACAGTTGCGCAACGAGCGCGAGGAGCGCCGCGAGCGGGTGGGCGCGGTCAACCTGCAGCTGAGCGCGGGGGAACGCTCCGGGCGCCTGGTGAGCGAACTCGACGGGGTTAGCAAGCGTTTTGGCGACAAAGTCATCGTTGACAAGCTAAGCCTGCGACTCATGCGCGGCGACCGCCTCGCACTGATCGGCCCCAACGGCGCAGGCAAGAGCACTCTCATCAAGATGATCCTCGGGCAGCTCGCGCCCGATGCGGGCACCCTGCGCAGCGGCACCCGCATCGCGACGGCGTTCTTCGATCAGCAGCGTGCCGCGCTGGATCCCGATAAAACCCTGGTGGCGACCATCTCGCCGGGTTCGGACTGGATAGAAGCCGGGGGTACGCGCAAGCACGTCATGTCCTATCTGGCGGATTTCCTGTTTTCGCCGCGGCGCGCAGAGGCGCCGGTGCGCACCCTGTCGGGTGGCGAGCGCAACCGACTGCTGCTGGCGCGCCTGTTTGCGCAGCCGGCCAACCTCCTGGTACTCGACGAACCGACCAACGATCTGGACATGGAAACCCTGGAACTGCTCGAGGCCACGCTGGCCGAGTACCAGGGCACCCTGCTGCTGGTGTCGCACGACCGTCGCTTCCTGGACAATATCGCGACCCAGTGCCTCGTAGCCGAAGGCGCAGGCCGCTGGAAGGAGTACGTGGGCGGCTACAGCGAATGGCTGCGCCAGAAGGCGCTGCCCTTGCCTGCCGCAGCGCCCGTATCGGCCGCAGCGGCAACTGCGGCCGGCAACCCCCAGGGCAGGGCCAAGCCGCCCGAAAAGCTCGGATTCAAGCAACGGCGTGAACTGGCGGCCCTGCCGGGCGAAATTGCCGCGCTCGAGCAGGAGCAGGCCGCACTGCACGCGCGCATGGCACAGGCCGATTACCACCGCCTCGGGCCCGAGCAGCTGCGCGCCGACAACACGCGCCTGCCGGAGCTCGAGGCTCTGCTGGAGAAGAAGCTGGAGCGGTGGATCGAATTGGACGGGGGAGGGTGAGCTTTCGGCAATCCGCCAGGGCGAATTGCCGAAGGCTCAAATTCCGCCCAAAGCGTCCAGCAGGCCTTGGGTGGAGAGAATTTCCGGAAGCAGGTGCGGAGTGCCGGCGCGGTCGTAGAGAACGTACATCGGCACGCCGCTGCGCGCGAAGCGCGTGAGTTCGCGGCTGATGGCATCGTCGCGGCGCGTCCAGTCCGCTTCCATCAGCATCACGCTGGCTTTGCGAAAGGCGTCGACCACGCGCTCATCGCTCAGCACGATGCGGCGGTTGGCCTGGCAGGTGATGCACCAGGCGGCGGTGAAGTCGACAAACACCGGACGCCCGGACGCCAGCGCGGTGGCCTGGGCCGCCGGCGACCATGGCGACCAGCCGCCATCGGCACGCGCGCCGGCGTCGGCTACGGCCCTGGCCCCTGGGGGCGCGTTGGCGCGTAAAAGCGGCAGCACGGCCAGGGCAGCGGCCAGCGCAGCCGCGGCGGCCAGCCAACCAAAGCGGCCCGCGCCGCGCTGGGCCAGGCCAAGCGACCAGGCAAAGAGCGCGAGGGCGACCATTGCCGCGAGCATCCAGGCCGAGACATCGGCACCGGCCTGCAGTCCCAGCACCCAGAACAGCCACACGCAGGTGAGGAACATAGGGAAGGCCATGAACTGCTTGAGACGTTCCATCCATGCGCCAGGACGCGGCAGGCGGCCCAGGCTGGCCGGGAAGAAGGTCAGCACCAGGTACGGTGTCGCCATGCCCAGGCCCAGCGCCGCAAATACCATCAGCGCGGCCGGCGCCGACTGCGTGACGGCGTAGCCAAGGGCTGCGCCCATGAAGGGTGCAGTACACGGCGAGGCCACCACGGCGGCCAGCACGCCCGTCGCAAAACTGCCGCGCAGGCCGCCATCGCCCGACGCGGGGCCGGCGTCGCCATCGAGGGCACGCGCGACGCGGCTGTTTGCCAGTCCTGCGCCGAGCGTGAAATCGAAGGCGCCCAGCAGGTTCAGGCCGATGAGGAAGAACAGGGCGATCAGGCCGGCGATCACCAGTGGGGATTGGAGCTGGAAACCCCAGCCGATCTGGGAGCCGGCAGAGCGCAGCGCAAGCAGGAGCGCGGCAAGGCCAAGAAAACTCAGGACGACCCCGCCGGTGAAGGCCAGTCCATGGCCGCGAAGGCGCGCGCGGGTTTCGCCCCGATGCTGTACCAGGGCCATGAGCTTGAGGGACAGCACGGGAAACACGCAGGGCATGAGGTTCAGGATCAGGCCGCCGATGAAGGCGCCCACGAGGGCAAACAGGCCCGAACCGAACGAAGCCCCCGTGCTGGCAGGGACCGGCGCGGCCGGGGCCGCCTCGGAGCCTGCAACAGGCGCACGCGCCGCTGTGGCGCCATCCGCAGGCGGCAAGGCGTTACCGGCGAATGGCGGGGCGGCATTGGCATCGACGGCGGGCGCGGCGCCGGCGCCCGTGGGCGGGAGCGCAGTGACTGCGGCACTGCCGCCGTGCAGGGGCAGGTCGATCTGCCCGGTCCAGCCGCCCGACGTGGCACCGCCGTCGGCGACGAGCACGCCACGCAGTGCGGTGAATCCTGGGGTGGCAGGCGTCTCGGCCCGCAGATCGAGGCGCACGCGGCTGCCCGAACCCCGCGCTAGCACCTGCTCCGCGGCCGCAATGATGCGGCCGCCCTCGAGCGGAAAAAACTCCAGGGTGCGGCGCACGGGCAACGGCGGGGAAAATTCAAGGCGAACGCGGGCGGCGTCAAGCGAGGCACGTGCGTCCTTGAGCGCCAGAGGCACCGGCACGCGCAGGCGCGTGGCGGCGAATCGGGCGGCCTCGGGCCCCGGGTGCATGTCGGCGGCAGAACGAACCGGCAGGGTAACGCTCAGGTCCGCGCCACCGGGTACGCACAGATCGCTGCACATCAGCCAATCGGCATGCCCGGCAAATCGCGCCGTGGTGCCGGGCCGCGCGGAGGCCGGCACCTGTACGACGACAGGCAGGAGGACGTCGCCCTCGTAGCCGTAGTTGGCAAGCGCGCCCACCCGCAAAAGCTGCGGCGCGGGCCAGAGGATGGGGCCCGCTGCGTAGCCGGGTTCCAGGGTCCAGCGGATCTGCGTGGGCAGTCCGGCATCGCCCGGGACGATCCAATAGGTGTGCCAGTGCGGTGCATGCTGCAGTCGAAGGCCGAGGGTAAGTGCCGTTCCCGGCACCGCCGAATCCTGCTCGGCGAGGAGTTCGGCGTGCACGGCGTTGGCCAGCGGATCGGTATCGGCGTGGGCGGGAATCAGCAGGCCCGCGAACGCCGTCAGTGCCACGCAGCATGCGGCAGCGGCCCGGGCGCGCCCTGCGCGTGCGGGCACCACGTTAGACCATCCGGATGCCCGCATCATGGCCGGGGCACGGATCGATCCGTTGATTGTGGCGACATGGGGGTGAACCTGCAGTCTGAGTGGATCATAAAAAAGGGAAGCGGTGGAAGCGTCCACGGCCGCGCAGCTTGGACAGGGCGGGAGCCGCGGAGTTTCGCACGGCACGGGCAGCTCCGAAAGCGACGAATGAACGCCATCCACCCTGCAGACCGGCCGGCAATCGCGGCTGCGGAACAGTAGACTCGCGGTTTTGGCGCTGCGGGCCTTCAGCGGCCCGCCATTGCCAGGCGGCGCGTTCCCGGGAGAATCCCTTGCGAGTACTTATCGTCGAAGATGATCCGTCGCTCGGACCATCGACCGCGCATGGCCTGGAACTCGAGGGATTCGCGGTGGACCTGCGCACGGACGCCGAGGGCGCCAACACCGCGATGGTGGCGCAGAAATACGACGCCATCGTACTCGACCTGGGCTTGCCGGGCATTTCCGGTGAAGACCTGCTGCGCTCCTGGCGCGATCGCGCGGAATACTCGCCGGTCCTGGTCCTGACGGCGCGCGGGTTCGTCCTGGACCGCGTGCGCCTGCTGAACCTCGGCGCCGACGACTACCTCGTCAAGCCCTTCGACCTGCTCGAATTGAGTGCCCGCCTGCGCGCGCTCGGGCGGCGCCAGGGCGGCAAGGATGACGTGATGCTGGAGTTCGGGCCGCTGTTGCTGTCGCGCAGCGAGCACGTGGCGGTCTGGAGCGGAACGCGCGTGGAGCTGACCAAGCGGGAATACCGGATCCTCGACACGCTGCTGCGCAATCGCGACCGCGTGCTCAGCCGCAAGCAACTCGAAGAAGCGCTGTACGGCTGGGGCGAGGAGGTCGAAAGCAATGCGATCGAGGTGCACGTTCACAACCTGCGCCGCAAACTCTCGCGCAACCTCATCGAAACGGTGCGCGGCGCCGGCTACCGCCTGAGCCAGAATGTCGAGCCTAGCTGAATCGCTGCTACCGGCCGAGCACCGCGATAATCCGCCGGCAAATGCCGCGGAACCGGCCGCGGCGCGGCCCTGGTCGCTGCGCCGGCGGGTGCTGCTGCTGACGGCCGCGGTCACGGCCATGGCCTGGATCGTGGGCGGCACGGCGATGTTCATGGTGTCGCGCCACGTCAGTGATTCGCTCTTCGACCAGCGCCTGCGCGATATCGCCAGCACGGTGCTCACGTTCGCCGATCACGAGGTCAGCGAGGTGCGGGCGGGCGGCGCCGAGATCGTGCACTTCGAGGGCGCTCTTACCATCGGCGCCCGCTACCACTACCAGATCTGGTCCACCGACGGCGACCTGCTCCTGGTAAGCGTCAATACGGTGGGCATCCCCTTCGTGCCGCTCGACAGCCGCGGCTTCTCCACCGTGCAGATCGAAGGCCAGCCGATGCGGGTGATCGTCATCGCGTCCGACGATGGCAGCAAGTTGCTCGAGGTGGCCGAACCGCTGGCCGCACGCGTCGGCGGCGTCGACCCGGGCTTCGGGTACCTCGTCATCCCGCTGGTGCTCTCGCTCGTGCTGCTGGTCGGCGCCAGCACCTGGCTGGTCAACCGCGCCACCCGGGCGCTGGGTGAATCGGCGCGCCAGGTGACACAGCGCTCCCCCGACGACCTGCGGCCGCTGGCGGTAGCCGATCCTCCGCAGGAACTCACGCCCATCGTGGCGGCCATCAATTCCCTTTTTGCCCGCATCGAGAACGCCATCGCCACCGAGCGCCGCTTCACATCGGCGGCAGCCCATGAGCTGCGCACGCCGCTGGCCGCCATCAAGATCCAGGCGCAGGTGGCGCTGCTCACGCGGACCGATGCCGACCGGCGGCAGGCCCTGGAACGCCTCATGCTGTCCATCGACGGGGCCGCGCACATGATCGACCAGCTGCTGACCATGTCGCGGCTTGACGGGCTTATCGCGCTGCGTGCCGAGGCGGTGCGCCTGCAGCTGGACGGCGTTTCGGCACACGTCATCGACGAGATGCGGCCGCTGGCAGCGCGCCGCCAGCAGTCGATCATCGAGGACCTCGCCGCGGCCGACATCGAGGGCCTGGAGTTCGGCGTCGCCGTGCTGCTGCGCAACCTGATCGACAACGCAGTGCGCTACGGGCCAACGGGCGGCACCATCCGCGTCAGCACGGGAATGGAAAGCGGACGGTGCTTTGTCCGCGTGGAGGACGCCGGTCCTGGCATTGCCCCGGAACAGCGCCAGCGCGTTTTCGAGCGCTTCTACCGCCTGCCCACCGACTCGATGGTCGAGGGCTGCGGAATCGGGCTGTCCATCGTCCAGACGGTTTGCGAGCTCCACCACGCCCTCATCGAGCTCGACCGCTCCACATTGGGCGGCCTGCGCGTCACGGTGCTTTTTCCCATTTCCGGCGATGCACCGGCAACGGGCGCCAGCGCTGCCACGCCGCTCTCGGTCTCCGGCCCGCGCACGCAATAGTCGCCGGGACCGCACCCGCCCCACCCCCCTGCGCGCGCGGGTTTACCCCCTTGGTTCGGAGGGTAGGGTTTTCCCGCATTGACGCGGCATCCGACGGGTGTTGCCATCCGCTTCAGGTGGTAGTAGTCTTCTCCTCCCCCGGGGGTATAACGTACATACGGTATCCGCGGGTAGGGTTCCGCTTCCCGACTGTTACCCATTTCAGGTGATCGAAAGCCACCCGGCCTTCGTCGCCGTGCCAGGCCCTGCCGAATAGGAGTTGCCCGTGCAGTTTCCCTATGATCATTCCCGCGCAGGCCGTACCTTTGCCATCAGCGGACCCGACATGAGCCATGACGCGAATCCGGCGGCCGGCACCGCACCGCATCCCTTATTGCGTAGCGTCGTCCGGGCCGCCACGCCCCGCTGTGGCGGTTTCACGCTGATCGAGCTGCTGGTGGTGGTGGTCATCATCGGCCTTCTGGCAGGACTCGTGGCGCCGCGCTATTTCGGCCAGGTCGGCAAGTCGAACGTGAGTATCGCCCGCGCCCAGATCGACGCCCTGGGCAAGGCGCTGGACACCTATCGGCTCGATGTGGGCGCGTATCCGAGCACGGACCAGGGCCTGCAGGCCCTCATAACCAAGCCCGATGGTGTCGACCGCTGGGCCGGGCCGTATCTGCAAAAGCAGGTTCCACCGGATCCCTGGGCCCGCCCATATCGCTACAAGGCGCCCGGCGATCATGGCGACTACGACCTGTATTCCTACGGCGCCGATGGCCAGCCGGGCGGGTCCGGCGAGAACGTCGATATCAACAACTGGGAATTGGCTCCTTCCGGGAAGGCGCAGTGAGCAGTACGGCCTCGTCCCTTTTCGAGGTGGTAGCGGTCGCGCCCCATGGCGGGCTCCAGACCGAGCGGCTGCGCGCCGGCAGCGAGCGGCAGGCATCGGAACAGGTGCAGCTGCGCGGACTGCGCGTGCTGTCGTGCCGGGCCATCGCCGGCAGCGGCAGCGATCGCGAAGGCTGGCGCGGATTTCGCCGCCAGAAGCTCGACGTAGGCCTGTTCACCGACGAGCTCGCTGCCCTGCTCGACGCCGGGCTGGGCATGGTCGATACGCTGCGCACCCTGGCCCAGAAGGAGCGTGACGGCCGGGCGCGCGAGGCCCTCGAGGCGGTAACCCGCGACATCACCGAGGGCCTGCCCCTGTCGGCTGCGCTGTCCAATCGCGCCGAGGTGTTTCCCCCGCTGCTGGTGGCCTCGGTGGCAGCCAGCGAGCAGACCGGCGACCTGGTCTCGTCGTTGCGCCGGTACTCCACCCACCTGGAATCCATGCGGCTGCTGCGCGGCAAGCTGGTCGGCGCTGCGGTCTATCCGGCGCTGCTGCTGGGCGTGGGCGCACTGGTCGTGTTCTTCCTTCTGGGCGTGGTGGTGCCGCGTTTTTCGGTGCTGCTCGAAGGATCGCGCCACGAGCTGCCGCTGGCCTCGAGCATCCTCATGTCCTGGGGCAAGGGTGTTTCCGCGCACCCGCTGGTCTTTGCCTTCGTGTTCGTGGGTTCCATCGTGCTGATGGTCTACGGCCTGATCCGCGCGGCGCGCAGCGGCTGGCAGGTGCCCGGCCTGCAGCGCGCCTGGCTGATCGGTTCGCTGGTCCGCCTGTTCCGCCACGCCCAGTTCTATCGCACCTGCGCCATGCTGGTCGAGGGCGGCATTCCGGTGCTGCGCGCTTTCGAAATGAGCCGCCGCCTCCTGGCCGAGGAAGACCAGCAGCAGCTTGACATTGCGCGGCGCCAGATCTCCGAGGGCAAGCCCATCGGGCCGGCCCTGTCGCAGGCGGGAATCGCCGACACCGTGGCCTTGCGCATGCTCGAAGTCGCGCAGCGCACCGGCAAGCTCGCCGACGTGCTGTCGCGCATTGCAACCTTCCAGGAGGCGGCCCTGGGCCGCGCCATCGATCTGGCAGCGCGACTTGTCGAACCCGCGCTGATGATCCTCATCGGGCTCGTGATCGGCGCGATCGTCGTGCTGATGTACATGCCCATTTTCGACCTAGCCACCAGCCTGCAGTAGGTGAACGCCCATGAACGCGCCGGCGAAACTCAACAATATCCTTTCCGACGACATCGTCCGGCAGGTCCTCGAGTCCGTCGGCGGCCGGCGGCCGGTCGACGTGCTCTCGGAAATGCTCGGGCTCGCGGGCCAACCGCTGGTCGCGGCCGCCGCGACCTATTTCGGGCTCAAGCCGATGGAACTCTCGGAGATGCGGGCCTGCACGGCGGACTTCGAGGCGATCAGTTTCCTGGAGTCCACGCAGCGGCTGTGCCTGGCGCTCAGCGGTGCCGACCAGCGCGAGTTCGTCGTACTCTCCGATCCGCTGGATTCGCGCACCCGCGCCTGGGCAGCAGAGCGCATGCGCCGGCGGCGGCGCAATGTGATCATCTGGGCGCTCGCGTCGACGGAAGACCTGCGCGCCTATCTCACGCAGGCCGAACGCAGCATGCGCGCCATGGACTCGGTGGGCATGAGCGGTTCGGCCGCCACGGCCGCGGGCAGCGGCGCGGTTTCGGTGTCGCTGGCCGACATCAACGCGTCGAGCAGCCCGATCGTCCGGCTGGTCGATTCGACCATCCACGACGCCCTCAAGGCGCTCGCCAGCGACATCCACCTCGAAACCCAGCATACCGGCCTCGTCATCAAGTACCGCGTCGACGGCGTCCTCGAAGTGATCAAGCGCGTCGAGGGCCTGGACGCGGCGCACCACGTGCTGTCGCGCATCAAGGTGCTGGCCGAACTTGACATCGCCGAGCGGCGCATCCCGCAGGACGGACGCTTCAAGGTTTCGGTGGGCGAACGCGAAATCGACCTGCGCGTCTCCATCATGCCCAATCTGTTCGGCGAGGATGCGGTGCTGCGGATCCTCGACCGCAACAACCTCGGCGGCGAGGCGCGCCAGATCCGCCTGGAGGCCCTGGGCTTCGAGACCCACGTCCTCGAATTCATCCGCCACAACTCGGCGCTGCCGCACGGCATGCTGCTGGCGACCGGCCCAACGGGCAGCGGCAAGACCACCACGCTGTACGCGGCGCTGACCGAAATCAACACCGGCATCGACAAGATCGTGACCATTGAAGACCCGGTTGAATACCAGGTCAAGGACGTGTTGCAGATCCCCGTCAATGAGAAGAAGGGGCTGACCTTCGCGCGCGGACTGCGCTCCATCCTGCGCCACGACCCGGACAAGATCATGGTCGGGGAAATCCGCGATCCCGAGACCGCGCAGATCGCCGTGCAGGCAGCGCTCACCGGACACCAGGTCTTCACCACCGTACACGCCAACAACGTGTTCGACGTGATGGGCCGTTTCGCCAACATGGGCGTGGACACCTACAGCTTCATGTCGGCACTCAACGGCATCGTCGCCCAGCGCCTGATGCGGGTCAATTGCCCGCGCTGTTCCACGCCGTACCGCCCTGCGCCCGACATCCTGGTGCGCTCGCGTATCGACCAGCGCGCCGCCTACACGGCGAAATTCCGCCGTGGCATCGGCTGCGCGCATTGCCGGGGCACGGGCTACAAGGGACGCCGCGCCATCGCCGAGGTACTGGGCATGACCGACCGGCTGCGCGACATGCTCGCCGAACGGGCGCCGGTGTCGCAGGTAAAGGCGGAGGCGCGCCAGAACGGCTATCTGGCGCTGCGCGACGCCGCTGTCGCGACCGCCATGGCTGGCGACACCACGCTGGAGGAGATCAATCGTGTCACGCCCGTCGAGTGAGAAGGGCGGCGCACCGGCCGCCCGCGCCAAGCCTGCCGGTACCGCTGCCCTCGCCGCGGCGGTGCCGGCCACCGCATCCGGGCCCGTGCCGGCCACAGGCGCTGCCGGTCCGGGGGCCGCGCCCGTGGCGCCCGCGCCCAAGAAGCAGGGCTGGGGTTTTGGCCGCTTCCTGCGTGCGCGGATCGGCACCGAGCGCCTGACCCTGGAGCTTTACGCGAGCCGGCGCAAGCCGCAGCAGCTGGCGCGACTGGAACGCCATTACGTGAACGCCGCAGACCCGGGCACCGCGTCGCTGCCCACCGAGCTGGCCGAGGCCATGGTCGCGCTCGCGCCAGCGCTCGAGGCGCTGGAAGCGGACCTTGCTGCCAATGGCGGCAAGAGCCTGCGGGGCGTGGTGTGCGACGTGGTCATCGACGACGCCTGGATGCTCTACGACGTGGTGCGCGCCGACCTGCGCGGGCTTTCGCCGCGTGCGGCAGACGCGCTCATCGGCGCATCGTTGGCCGATGTGGCGGGCGTTGCCGCCTCCGAGCTGGTGAGCCGCTGGCAGCCGCAGGGCGACAGCCCCTACACGCTGGCCTGCGGCCTGCCGGCCAACGCCATGCCGGCTTTGGGCGAGACGCTGCGGGCCCGACGCATTGAACTCGGGACCGTTGAGGGCGAGTTCGTCCTGGAATACAACCGCCACCGCGAGAGCCTGGAGCCCAAGTGCTCGGTGATCGCCGTTGTCCGCGAAGCGGGAGCGCAGCTGGCGGTCCTGATGAACGGCGTGCTCACATCCATGAGCTTCGAGTTCGGGGTGGGCGCGCCCAAGGAACTGGAGCTTCGGGGCCGCGGGCTGCTGCGGGTCGCCGGGGTCGGCGGCGACGGTGGCGTGCGGTTCTATGCAATTTCGCCGCCGGGATGGAAAGCGCCCGATCCCTGGGTCTGTCTGCCGGCGGCCGCGTGATGCAAGGCAACCAGCCGCGGTACGGGCAACCTTTCCTGGAATTGTGCGGAGAACGATGATGGCAGCCAAACTCGCCCGACTCGAACTGGATTTCTCGCCGGCGCGGCGCAATGCCCCGATGGGCTGGCTGCTGCTGGGCGCCGGGCTCATCGCTGCCACGGTGGCGGGGGTGCAGTTCCGCTCGGCGCACGCCGAGCGCCTCGAATCGGCCAACAGCCTGAGCGCCATAACCGGCAGGCCCGCTGGAAACCGCGACGGCAATGGCGCGGCACCCGACCCGCGGGCCACCAAGGCTGCGGCCGTCGTGGCCCGCGACCTGCGGGTGCCCTGGGCCGAAATGCTGGCCGCCCTGGAAAACGTCCAGGCCAAGGACGTCGCGCTGCTGGGGGTGGAACCCTCGGCCACCCGCCACAACATCCGCATCACCGCGGAGACCAAGTCGCTCGACGCCATGCTCAATTACGTCGACGCGCTGCGCAGCGAATCCTTTCCCGAGGTGAGCCTGGCATCGCACCAGGTGGAGCCCCAGACACCAGGCAACCCGGTGCGATTCGTCGTGCAGGCCCGCTGGAGGTCCCAATGAGCACTCTCAATATCGCCCTGAATACGGGGCGGCGGATGGCGCACCGCGTGCATGTGCGCCTGGGTGCCAATGGACTTATCGGGCTGGCTTTGGCGGTGCTGGCGGTAGCCGGGCTGGGCTACGCCCTGCGCGCGCAGCGCGAGGCCGCAGACCTGCAGCTGCAGGCCGAGGCGGCGCGCGCCCAGGCCGCCCTGGTGACCGCGGCCCCGGTCGAGGTGGTTCCCCCGGGCGAACGGCTGGCGCGCTTCCAGAACTGGTTCCCGACGGCCGACACGTCCACCGCGGACCTGCGCAAGATATTCAAGGCGGCGCAGGCGAGCCACCTCATACTGTCGCGCGGCGAATATTCCCTCACGTCCATCGATGGCTCCGGCGGACTGCAGAAATTCGACGTCATCCTGCCGGTCAAGGAACACTACGGCTCGGTCAAGAGCTTCGTTGCCGACGTCCTGAATGCGCTGCCGCATGCCAGCCTTGCCGAACTGCGCGTCGAGCGCGCTGCGGCGGCCACGGACGAGCTCGATACCCGCGTGCATTTCACGCTTTATTACCGGACGCGAACCACGTGAATACCACCGGCACCCGCTGGAAGCTGCTGGGCCTGCTCGCGGCGGGCGGCGCGCTCGCCTTCTACCTGCTTTCGGAGGCTACGGGCGGAAGCGAGGACGCGGTGGTGAAGCCGGTCGTGCGCGAATCGGCGCATCCGGCCGGCGCAGGCGAACCACCGGCGCGCGCGGCCGCGGAAAAGCCCGCGGAGGCGCCGGACCTTCCGAGCCGCAGCAAGCTCGCGGAGAGTGCGCGCAGCGACCCGTTTGCGCCCAAGGGTTGGACACCGCCGCCACCGCCGCCGCCACCGCCGGTCGCGGCGCCGCCGCCCGCGCCGCCGCCGCCGCCGACTGCGCCACCCGTCCCGTTCAAGTTCATCGGGCAGATCGAGGACAAGGCAGCCAAGCCGGCCGCCTTCATCACCAAGGGTGATGCCCTGTTCATCGTCCACGTGGGCGATGTCGTCGAGAACACGTACCGCGTCGAATCCTTCAATGCCGCCCAGGTGGTCATAACCTACCTGCCGCTTCAGCAGCGGCAGACCATAGACGTTTCCGGAGGTTAGCAATGCCGCAACGCCACCCGTACCCCGTCCGCAGCGGCATCCGCGCCGCCGCCCGCCTTGCACTGCCGGTTGCCGCGGTACTGGCCCTGCTTGGCTGTGCTGCGGAGCGTGATCATTCTGAGGGGATGAAGAGCATGACGGGGGGGGACCCGGAGCGAGGTCTTGCGCTGCTGGCGCGGGCGAGCCAGGCCGAGCCGAGCAATGCG
>Ga0075030_100001348_pt1 | contig 22094 bp, 16 predicted proteins | sample LitLauG_LLR_2012_FD_71393 | JGI IMG/M metagenome (GOLD analysis project Ga0075030, IMG submission 71393) | Freshwater sediment microbial communities from Pennsylvania, USA - Little Laurel Run_MetaG_LLR_2012 | ecosystem: Environmental > Aquatic > Freshwater > Creek > Sediment | place: USA...
CGATCAGGAGCGGCTGGTGGACGAGTTCCGTGCACTGATCCTGGGCCGCTGAAACGTGCCGAAGATCCAATGGGAGAACTTCCCCAGGGAGAAGTGGGCGCATTGGCGCGATCGCGCCAAGGAGCGCAGAGTGTCCATGGCAGATCTATTCGAACTCGCCAACTGGAAGTCACAGGATCCGGATATGCCGGACGGGGATTGGTACAAGGATTTAAGAACGTTAAACTCTGTGGGAAGGGTCGCTTCCCAAGCACTTCCTGATGTGTCTGGCCAGCCTGCGAGAGGCAAGCGGCTGTAATCCGCTGCGGTGCCTCGCGGAGCACAGCGTTCCTCCCGCCCACCGATTACTCCTCATTAACGCCCTGTTGACTTTTCTGACGTTCCTTAAGGGCGGTTGGTGCGAGCGGTCGAAGCCCGTGTTATCGGAGGCACACGCACTGGGATTCGGTGAGACCTGCCTTAATCTTGACGCCTATGCGGGTGGCCAGGGCTCCGGCCCCTGGCCCCATTTTCCGATCACAGCCCCTGCCCATATAGATCTCCCCTCCTTTCAATTACTTACACGCCCTAATTTCAGACTCCAGCCCGCCACCCAGGTAGATTTAAGATGTATGCTCCCTCGGCTCCATCGCCGAACCCCTTCTCACACGCAACCCAAATCAAACCCAATTTGCAACCTCAATCATTTCAACAAAAATTGGGTTCGTTCCTTCATTTTCGGTGTGCCTCGCCAAGCCGCCCCGCCACCACCGCGCCGGCCGGGAGGCCCTCGCCCCGGCCCCAAGCCCTTGCATCCGGCCACCGGGTACCGGCATCTGGCATCCGACTTCCCCCGCTCGATGAACGCCGGCCTCACCTGGCGCTTCGGCGCCTCGCCGTTCCTCCTTTTCATCTGTGATACTCTGAAATTTCCACGTGTGCCAGCGCGTGTCAGCGAAGCTCTCGTTCTGCGTACTTACCCGCTGAAGGAGGCCGACCTCGTCGTCAGCTTTCTCACTCGGGATCAGGGTAAGTTGCGGGGCGTCGCCAGGCGGGCGCGGCGTCCGAAGAGCGCTTTCGGCGCGGGGCTGGAGCGGTTATCGCACGTGCGGATGGCGTATTTTCAGCGCGAAACCCGCGAACTGGTGAACCTGGATTCCTGCGAATTGATTCGATCCCAATTCGGGTTGGTCTCCGATTTCGAGACCAGTGTCGCGCTGGATTACTTTGCGGAAGTGGCCGAGCAGTTGCTGCCCGCCGCGGAGCCGGGTGAGAAGTTTTTTCGGTTGTTGTTGGCCGTGCTGGATGCGTTGCAGCCCGCCGGCGCCGGAGTTTGGCCGGCCGTGACCTATTTTTCGATATGGTCGGTGCGGTTGTCGGGAATGCTGCCGGAGTTGCAGGCTTGTCTCGGGTGTGGCGCCGTGTTGGACCCTCCGGAGCGCGCGTTTTTCAGCCGGGGGCGGGCCGGTCTGATGTGCGGCCATTGCCGCGTGGGCAGCAGTTGGGAGTTGAGTGCGGAGTCCCGGCGGATCGCGACGGAGATGCTGCGCCTGCCGGTGGCGGGGCTTTCGAAAACGGATTGGAGCCAGTCCACGGCCGCCGATTTGCGCCGTTTCCTGGTGCAGCAGATCGAGTCGCACGTGGAGCGCCGCCTGGTTACGGTGCCGATGTTGGAAGCGTGACGTTCAAAGTAATGACGCAATCTTTTCAGGAAATCATCCTTAAGCTGAAACAATACTGGGCCGAACGCGGCTGCGTGATCCAGGAACCCTACGACATGGAGGTGGGCGCCGGCACCATGTGCCCGGAGACCTTCCTGCGCGTCCTGGGGCCGGACCCCTACCGCGTGGCTTACGTGCAGCCCAGCCGCCGGCCCGCCGACGGGCGCTACGGCGACAATCCCAACCGTCTCTACAAGCACGCGCAGCTTCAGGTGATTCTCAAGCCCGCCCCCGGGGACGTCATCGAGCAATACCTGGGCAGCCTGGAGGCCATCGGCATCGACCTGCGCCAGCACGATCTGAAGCTCGAGGAGGACAACTGGGAGGCGCCGACGCTCGGAGCCTGGGGAATCGGGTGGCAGGTGATGCTGGACGGCCTGGAAATTTCGCAGTTCACCTACTTCCAGCAGTGCGGCGGCATCGACCTGGATTTAGTTCCGGCCGAGCTAACCTACGGCCTGGAGCGGCTCACGGCGTTCCTGCAAGTCAAGGACAGCGTGTACGACATCGAATGGGCCAAAGGCTTCAGCTACGGGGACGTGCGGTACAAGGACGAATTGCAGTACTCGGTTTACAACTTTGAAATGGCGAACATCCCTACGCTCTGGAAACTGTTCGAACTGCACGAAGGCGAAGCCACGCGGCTGGTCAAGCTGTACGACCCGAAATCTCCCGTGAAGAGACGCTTCCCGCTGCTGCCGGCTTACGATCAGGTGCTCAAGTGCTCGAACATCTTTAACACGCTCGACGCGCGCGGTGCCATCAGCGTCACCGAGCGCGTGGGTGTGATCCAACGGGTGCGGAAGATGGCGGTGGCGGTGGCCCAGGCCTGGGCCGATCAGCAGGGCGCGCCTCCTGGCCTGCCAAACGGCGAGGTGGCCCAGTGAAGATCCCGGTAGTCGAAGACGCTGTCGAAGACGTGTCTACCGAGCTGCCCACACGCACCCAGATGGAGCGGGTGGTTGATGAGGGCGTGGAGGAAGCCGCCGGCCTGGGCAACACCTTCCTGCTGGAGATTGGCACCGAGGAGATTCCCGACTGGATGATCCCCGAGGCGCTGGAAAACCTGCGGCTGCTCTTTGAAAAACTCGCACTGCCGCACGATTCCCTCCGCCTTGACGCCACACCGCGCCGGCTGGTGCTGCGCGCCCACGGAATGCCCCTGCGCCTGCCCGACCGGCAGGAGCGCGTGCAGGGTCCGGCTAAGTCCGCGCCCGCGAAGGCTGTCGAGGGCTTCGCGCGCAAGCAGGGTGTAACGGTGGACGACCTGATCCTCGAGGTCACCGCCAAAGGCGAGTACCACAGCTATTTGAAGAAGGTGCCGGGACGCCTCGCTAAGGACGTCCTCGCCGAGGCCCTGCCCGCCATGATCCTGGGGATTTACTTCCCCAAAACCATGTACTGGACCGGCAAGGGAGGGCCGCGTTTCATCCGGCCGATCCGCTGGATCGTGGCGCTGCTCGGCGCGGAAATCGTCCCCTTCGAATTGGCCGGCGTGCGCAGCGGAGCCCTTACCAGCGGCCACCGGCGTCTGGGCGCCCCAGAGATTGTCGTCTCCACCACCGATTACGAGGAGCGCCTGCGCGACCATTACGTGATTCTTTCAGCCGAAGAGCGGCGCAATAAGATTCTGGGCGAACTGGCGGGCCTGCGCGTGAAGACCGACGCCGCCCTGCTGGAGACCCTGGTGTATATCACCGAATACCCCACGGCGATTCAAGGCAGCTTCGACGCGCAGTTTCTGGAACTGCCCGAAGAGGTGCTGATCACCGTGATGCGGCACCACCAGAAGTACTTCTCGGTGGAGGATGCCGAGGGCAGGCTGGCGCCGAATTTCGTCGCCGTGATGAACACCGATTCCGATCCCAAGGGCTTCATCCGCCGCGGCAACGAGCGCGTGCTGCGCGCGCGTTTCAACGACGCCCGCTTCTTCTGGGATTCCGACCAGAAGAAGAAGCTGGCGGACCGTAAGCCAGACCTGGGCCACGTTACTTTCCAGGCCAAGCTCGGCTCGTATCTCGAAAAGACCGGGCGCATGATGACGCTGGCCGCCGAGTTGGGCGGCGGCGCGCACGCGGTCCGCGCCGCGGAACTTTCCAAGTGCGACCTGACCACCGAACTGGTGAAGGAGTTTACCGAGTTGCAGGGAGTGGTGGGCGGCCTGTATGCCCGCCACCAGGGCGAACCCGAGCCGGTCTGGCAATCCATCTACGACCACTACAAGCCGGAGAGCATGGAGGACGCCATTCCCCGCCACCGCACCGCCCAGATCGTAGCGCTCGCCGATAAGATCGATACCTTGAGAGGCTGCTTCGGCATCAACCTGATACCCACGGGCTCTCGCGATCCCTTCGCCCTGCGCCGCGCCGCGCAAGGAGTGGTTAGGATCCTGGTGGAAGGTCATTTCGATTTATCGTTGAAGGATCTGGCGGCGGACGCGACCCTGGAGGCTTTCTTTGCAGACCGGGTGGTTAATTATTTCCGGGACTTCCGGGGCTTCAAGTACGACGAAGTCCGGGCGGCCATGGCCGCGGGCTGGAGCAAGGTGGTGGACCTGGAGGCGCGCCTGGAGCGCATCCAAAGCCTGCGCGACTCACCCGATTTCGAGCCCCTCGCCGCCAGCTTCAAGCGCATCCGCAACATCCTGGAGCAGGCCCAGTGGCACAGGCCTGCCGGCCTGGGTTCGGTTGATACCACTCTTCTCGAACCTGGCCCCGAACAGGATCTTTACGACGAATTCCAGCGGATCCAAGGCCAACCCATCGAAAACGTCATCTCCCGCCTGCGCCCCAAAGTAGATCTGTTCTTCGACAAGGTGCTGGTAAATGCGCCGGACGCCGCGATCCGGCAAAACCGTTTGACGTTGCTCAACACTCTCTTGGCCGAGTTTTCGACCATGGCGGACTTTTCTGAAATAGTTACTACTTCATAGGAGCAAATCAAAAGCATGAGTAAGCATGTATACTCGTTCGGCAACGGAACCGCCGACGGTGATGGAAAGATGAAAGATACGCTCGGCGGCAAAGGCGCCGGGCTGGCCGAAATGTGCCGGGCCAAGTTGCCGGTGCCGCCCGGCTTCACCGTTTCGACACAGGTCTGCAACCTCTACTTCCAGAACCAGAACGCCGTTCCGGCGGAGATCCACCAGGAGATGCTGGGCGCCCTCAAAACGCTGGAAGAGCGCATGGGCCAGAAGTTGGGCGACGTGAACAACCCGTTACTGGTCAGTGTCCGCTCGGGCGCCAAGTTTTCCATGCCGGGCATGATGGACACCATCCTCAACCTCGGGTTGAACGATGAGACCGTAAAGACGGTCGAAGCCAAGAGCAACAACCCGCGCTTCGCCTACGATTGCTACCGCCGCTTCATCCAGATGTACGGCAACGTGGTGCTGGATGTCTCCAAGCACGATTTCGACGAGGTCTTCGAGGGCCAGAAGAAGAAGGCCAAAGCGAAGCTGGATACCGGCCTCACCGCCGCCGATTTGCAGGAAGTCATCGCCGGCTATAAGAAGCTGATCCAGCAGAAGACCGGCAAGCCTTTCCCGCAGGACGCTCTCGAACAGCTCGCGGGCGCGCGCGACGCCGTGTTCGGCTCCTGGTTCAACGATCGCGCCAAGCATTACCGCAAGATGAACCAGATCCCGGACGACCTCGGCACCGCCGTCAACGTGCAGGCCATGGTGTTCGGCAACCTTGGCGAAACCTCGGCCACCGGCGTCGGCTTCACTCGCAATCCGGCCACCGGCGAGAAGGCATTCTACGGCGAGTTCCTGGAAAACGCCCAGGGCGAAGACGTGGTGGCCGGCATCCGCACCCCGCACCCCATCTCCGATCTCGAAAAATGGAACCCCGCGGTCTTCAACCAACTCCGCGAGATCACCACCATGCTGGAGAACCACTATCGCGACATCCAGGATTTCGAGTTCACCATCCAGGATGGCAAGCTGTACATGCTGCAAACCCGCAACGGCAAGCGCACGGGTCCGGCCGCGGTCCGCATCGCGGTGGAAATGGTAAACGAAAAGCTCATCAGCAAGGAAGAAGCCGTGCTGCGCGTCGACCCGGCCCAACTCGATCAGCTTTTGCACCCGGTGCTCGATCCCAAATCCAAGAAGTCGCTCACGCTGCTGGCCAAAGGACTCCCGGCCTCGCCCGGCGCCTCGGTGGGCACCATCGTGTTCACCGCCGACCACGCGGTGGAGCAGGCCAAGAAATCGCCCGTGGTTCTGGTGCGCAAGGAGACGGTGCCAGACGATATCCACGGCATGGAAGTAGCCAAGGGCATTCTGACCTCGCGCGGCGGCATGACCAGCCACGCGGCGGTGGTCTGCCGCGGCATGGGCACCCCGTGCGTGGCCGGCGCCGAGGCCTTCACGGTGGACGAGCACAAGAAACTGGTGACCGTGGCGGTGAATGGCAAGACCGTCAACCTGAAGGAAGGCGACTGGATTTCGCTCGATGGCACCACCGGCGAAGTGTTCGCCGGCCAGGCCAACACGCTTGATGCCGACCCCTCCTCGGGGATCCTGAGATCATTCATGGAATGGGCCGACACATTCCGCGGCAGCTTCGGCGTACGCGCCAACGCCGATATTCCCCGCGATGCGCAAGCCGCGCGCCGCTTCGGCGCCGAGGGCATCGGCCTGTGCCGCACCGAGCACATGTTCTTCGCCGAAGACCGCATCGAGCACATGCAGGCCATGATTCTGGCGCGCGATGAAAAGTCCCGCCGCCAGGCCCTCAAGAAGCTGCTGCCCATGCAGCGGGCTGATTTCGCCGGCCTGTTCAAAGCCATGAACGGCTTCCCGGTGGTGATCCGCACGCTCGATCCGCCGCTGCACGAATTCCTGCCCAAGCGCGAAGACCTGATGGTCGATGTGGCGGTGCTGCCCTACGCCGACATCAAGAAGAAGAAGGAACTGGCCGCCAAGTATGTCAAATTCGGCGCAGAGGTGAAGAACCTCAAGACCGTGATCCCCGAACTGCTGAAGCGCGTGGAAGAACTGCACGAGTTCAACCCCATGCTGGGCCACCGCGGCTGCCGTCTGGGCATCACCTATCCCGAGATCACCGAAATGCAGGCGCGCGCCATCTTCGAAGCGGCCGTCCAGGTGGCCAAGAAGGGCGTGAAGGTTATTCCCGAAGTCATGATCCCGCTCATCGGCGGCGTCAAGGAACTGGAGAACCAGAAAAAGATCGTGGTGCAGGTGGCCGAGGAAGTTCTGGCCAAGGCCGGCATGAAGAAGCTGAAGTACATGGTCGGCACCATGATCGAGATCCCGCGCGCCGCGCTCACCGCCGGCGACGTTGCCAAGGAGGCCGAGTTCTTCAGCTTCGGCACCAACGACCTGACGCAGACCACCATGGGCCTCTCGCGCGACGACTATACGAAGTTCCAACCCGACTACCAGGAGCGCAAGATTTTCGCCAACGACCCCTTTGCCGTCCTCGACCAGGAGGGCGTGGGCCAGTTGGTGAAGATGGCGGTAGATGGCGGCCGGGCAACCAACCCACACCTCGAAATCGGCATCTGCGGCGAGCACGGCGGCGAGCCCAGCTCGGTGCAGTTCTGCTATCGCATCGGTATGAACTACGTTTCTTGCTCCCCGTATCGCGTGCCCATCGCACGGCTGGCGGCGGCGCAGGCGGCGATCAGCGGCGACAAGAGCGAAATGACGCGGACGGCGTAGATCGAAGCGGATCCGGATGCCGGCGGCTCGTGTCGCCGGCATCGGTTGCCGGCGATCAGCGGGCCCGGCGCCGGCCTAGTACCATGCCCGACCACGTGGCGTCCACTGCGCAGACCTTGTAATCCACCAGCCCCACCAGTGACGCCATTTCGCGGATGCGAACCATGGTCAGTTCGCCTGCCTGCTCCGACGCCTGCTTGGGCCAGAGGATCCAGACCTTGCGGCCCTTGCGCATCAGATTGGGCAGCCCCGGCAGCTCGCGGCCCAGCGCCGCCGCGGATTTGAAGAATAACAGAACCACATCCGCCTCGCCGACCTGTTCCTGCGTCCTGACACCCTCGGGCGCCGGTCCGAGAATGGCGTCGAAGCCTTCCGGCGCGCGCACCAACGCCACCAGTGTGCCGGCACGGATGCCCAGTTTCGCGGCCAGCGAGGTCTGCGACTGCCGCGGCGGCAGCGGCGCCTTCGACGCCCTCGACAGGGCCCGCCGGATGGCTGCGCCGATTCGCGGCCAAGGCGAATATGTGGCATCCGGCAGGATCTCTCTGACCAGCGCGGTCTTGGCCGGGTCGCCTTCGACGAAGACCAACGGAATGCCGCGCAGCGATGGGCTCTCGCGCAGCAAGGCCCCCATCGCCTTTCCGTACGACGGAAGCCGGGTAAGGTCGATGAGCGCTACGTCGGGCGGATTGGCCCGGATGCCGCGAAAGCCCTTGGCGCCCACACTGGTGTAAGGCTCGGCCTCAAAGCCCTGGCCGCGCAGACGCGCCGCGCGTTCGGCGGCTGCGGAAACATCGCGATGGATCACCAGGACGCGCGCCACGGTTTACGGATTACGCGCGTACGCTGTTACTGGCCGGGAGCAGGCGCGACCGGATCTGGTTCATCACGTCCGAAGCCAGGAAGGGTTTGCGCAGCACCGGGAAGTTGTGCTCCTCGCACAGCGCTTCTTCTTCGGGAGGCAGAATGGTGCCCGTCATTACGATCACTAGCATCTGCGGCACCGATTGCAGAAACTCCACGCCCAGTTCCACCCCATTGCCATCGGGCAGCATGTAGTCCAGCAGCGCGGCATTAGGCTTATGCTGCTGCATCAGCCGCTTGGCCTCGGTAGCCGACTCGGCGGTGAGCAGCGTCCAGCCGGCGTCGGCCATCAGGCGCTCCAGAAAATGCAGCAGATCGCGATTGTCGTCCACCAGCAGGACCGTAGGATGCGCCGGTGCGGAGGCGCCGTCGTTATCGAGCGCGCGGATATTCAGTTTCTCCCCGCCCTCGGCCAAGTCGACCCGCACGCGAGCGCCGGGGCCCACCTGGTTGGTAGCCACCAGGGTAGCCAGCGGCTGGGTGAGATGGCGATGAATCGTGCGGTTCAATTCGCGCGCCCCGTATTCCGCGCTGGTGCCGTTCTTCAGCAGGAACTGGCGCGCTTCAAACGGCACGTCCAGCGTGAACGAGCGGTTGCCGAGCCGCGTGTTTACGTGATTCTGCAGGTCCACGATCTGCTTGTCCAGGATGGCGGAAAGCGATTCCGGGCTCAGCGGCTGGTAGGTAATGATGCAATCGATGCGGTTGACGAATTCGGGCGAGAAGCGTTTGCGAACCGAAACCAGCGCGATATTCTGCAGCTTGCCGGTAAGGTCGTTGCGCGTCGCCGTTTTCACGGACTGGAATCCGAAATCGGGATTGATCTCGCGCATCATCTCGCGGGCGCCCAAATTGCTCGTGAGAAAGACGACGCTCTTCTCGAAGTTGACAGTGGAGTTGTCGCCGAGCCGCAGCAACCCTTTGTCGAGCACGCCCAGCAGTAACCGCGTCATGGAGGGCGCCGCTTTTTCAATCTCGTCGAAGAGCACCAGGGACAGGTTGCATTTCTCGCTCGTCACGGCATTCAGCTTCTGCTGGGTCAGCATCGGCTGAGTCTCACGGTGGCCCAGGTATCCGGGAGGTGCGCCGATCAGTTTGGCGACCTCGTGCTCCATCTGGAACTCGCCGCAGTCCACCTTGAGTACATTCTTCTCGCTGCCGTGCAGCACGTCGGCCAGTGCTTCGACGGTTTTGGTCTTGCCCGTGCCTGTGGGTCCCAGTAAAAGGAAGACTCCAACCGGACGGCCTTCCGGGGCCAGGCCGGCCTGGAACATCTGGATATAGGGAACGATCACCCGGGTGGCCGCGGGTTGTCCGACTACCTTTTGCGATAGCACCGCAGTCAGGTCTTCCACCGGGTCAGCGGACGGCTTTCGGGTTCGGCTTGGTAAAGCTTTCGGCTTATCCATGGCCCCCTCCGATCTGGCAGCGGTTGCGCCTAGGGTCTTACCCTTACTGCGGCGCTTCTCCTGCGGACTATCAGGCTCTTTCATCCCGGGTCCTTTTCGCCTATCGAAACAAGCAATGTAACAGCAGTTGCGCTAAGACGCAAACACTCGTCGTGCCGGCTTGCAGTTACGTGGTCATCAAGCATCCCACAACCCGTTCTAACACGTTGGGGGCCGACAGAGTGTTACGGTCCATACGAACCGGTACCATCAAGGGTGGAATGCCGGACAAGAGTGGGCGCGGAATCGCGGTCGCAGCGGTCTTATCTGTGCCGGAATGTGATTCTGCCCTTTGTCAAATCGTAAGGGGATAATTCCAGGGTGACTTTATCGCCCGCCAGGACGCGGATGCGGTTGCGGCGCAATCTGCCGGCCAGGTGGGCCAAAACGATACGGTCATGTTCGAGCTGAACGCTGAACTGGCCGGCTGGAAACTTTTCCAGAACGGTGCCGGTTACTTCGATGCTGTCTTCTTTACTCATAAACCTCCAAGGCCGAGTTTCTGCGGACCGGCTCGACCGGGAGTCCGGTCCGCTTCCTGCTTTAGGCCGCCGTGACGTTGGTCGCCTGCAGCCCCTTGGGACCTTTGGCAACTTCGAACTCGACGCGTGAGCCTTCATCCAGCGTACGATACCCCTCCGTCTGAATCGCCGAGAAATGAACGAAGACATCCTCTCCGTTCTCCCGCTGGATAAAGCCGTAGCCCTTGGCTGCGTTGAACCATTTCACTGTACCTTTTTCTTTCATCTGCCTATATTCCTTCTTTACTGAAATGCACTGGCCCCGCTCCGCCCGCAAAAACGAAAAAAGGGGGTGCGGATGGACTCGCGCAGCCCCCTCATCCATGTTCTGTCACGAAGCGGAAAACAAGAGTCAAATGCCACCCCATTATACAACAGGAGACCGCTCACCTCCGTTTTCCGTGAGTCTCTTTTTCAGTTCTTTCCCAGGTTTTTCCGGTGCCAAACTCAGACCAACAGCGGAGGAGGTGTTGAGCGCAGGCGGCGATCTCAGCGCACCGCGCGCAAGCTTACGGGACCGCGACGATGGAAATCTGCTCCAGAGTCGGCCAGCGGCCCCTTGTGTCCGATTGGCGCTTGCCTGGCGCCAATTGCTGGACCGTAGTGCGCGCGGGCGGCGCTTCTTTGAAGTACTCCGCGTAGACGCCGTTCATTTGCGCGAATTCATCGACGTTGTCCAGATAGACGTTGCTTACAGCTACGTTGGCAAAGGTCATGCCCGCTTCTTCCAGGCCATCCAGCAGATTGCGCATCGTCTGCCTGAGCTGTGTTTCCACGGTGCCGGCATAGATGCCGCCATTGACGCCGGGGATAAAGCCCGATTTGGCGGAGCAGAACAGCGTGTCTCCGCCGAAGACGCAGGGGCTGGCAGTGGGGCTCGGCTCCATGTTTTTCGGCCGCACGGCTCGCCGCGTTGCCAGATCCACTACCGCCACGCCGGTGAACTCGATATTGGCGCCGCTGGGCAGGCCGGCCACTTCGATGGTGGCTCTCGCGGGGGTGTTGCCGAATTCGAAGCGCTTTGCATAGGCGCGATTCATCACGCCCATCGGGATCTTGTCGGTCAGGTACGGGTTCACGAAGACCATGTGGCGGAAATCCAGGCCGGCGGCCTTGAGCGTGGCCTCCATGCGATCCAGCGAGAGTTCCACCTGCGCCGACGGGTCGGCGGGGATCTGGCCGGTATTGATGTCGCGGCCGAGGAAGCCGGAGAGGTAGACGCGGTCGCCTGCGCGGACCGCTGGCGAGAGCGGAGAACTGGCAGGGTAGCCGGGCGGCGCGATCGGCTGCTTCCTGGAAACGTCGCGGACCGCAACCGCGCTCATTTCTACGGGCGTGCCCGGCAGCTTCGCTACTCCGATCGTGGAGCGGGCCGGCGGCTGCGCAGGAAAGTACTCCTTCCAGACTTTGTTGAGCGGGCCTTCGTCGGTGGCGTCGGTCAGGTAGACCTGCGTGTAGACGACGTGCTGCATGGTCAGGCCGGCGGCTTCGACTACGATCTTCACGTTTTCGAAACACTGGCGAAGCTGAGACTCCAGCGCCGGTGGGATTTCGCCTTTGGCATCTTTGGCGCCTTGGCCGGAGACGTAGAGAAAGTCTTTGGTGAGAATGCCCGTGCTGTATGGGCCGGTCGGCTTGATGGCCGGGGTGAAGACTGGCTGGCGGTCGGCAGCTACAGAGGACAGGCAGAGGAGGAGTGGCATCAGGAGTGGTGCGGTGCGTGGTTTCATGCTGGGAATTTCCAGATCTTCAGGGCATTCTGGCCCAGGATTTTCTCGCGGTCTTCCTTCGTATAGAAACCGAGCGACTGGTTTACGAATTCGAGTTCTTTGTCCATCGGCAATTCCCATCTTGGCTTTGGGTAACCTGTACCCCAAATCAATTGGCTGCCGCCGAACTCTTCGTAGACGGCTTTGAAGAATGGAAACGTGTCGCGATAGGGGAAGTCCTTGCCGAGCGACAGCTCGTAGGGCTCGGAGGCGCTAATCCAGACTTGCTGGAATCGCTTCAGGCGGAACATCTTCTTGAACTCGGGCCAGGGATCGGCGGCCCGCAGGTCGGGTTTGCCCAGATGATCGACTACGATCTTCACGCCGGGGAACCGGCCCGCCATATCCTCCAGCATGGGCATCTGGTGGGGCAGGATATAGAAATTGAAGACTGCGCCGAGTCGCTCGGCTTCGCGCCAGAGCGGGTAGTGTTCCTGCGAGTTCAGCCAGGTGGATTGCGGATGGTAGAGCGGACTGAAGCGCATGCCTTGAAAGCCATGCTCTTTCACCCAGTAGCGCAGGCGGCCGGCCGGATCGGGCTGCAAGGGATCGAGCAGGCCGTGGGCTACAAAGAGTTGCGGGTACTTGTGGAGCGAGTAGCTGATGTACGAGTTGTCCCAGCCGAAATAGCGCGGATTGATCAGGACCGCGTATTTCAGGCCGAATTCCTTCATCTCCGCGACTTCGTTTTCGATCGGGGCTTCCGCGGCTACCCGGTGCAAATCCGGCCGTTCGGGATGGTGGAAAGGGAACTTGGGGTCGAAGGTCCAGACTTCGAGATGCGTGTCGATAATCGGGGCAGCCGGTTGAGCACTGGCCGCAGCGGCCAACTGTGCCAGGAACAGGCGGCGGGTGCTATGGGCGGGCATGATCCCAATCCTCGCTGTTCATGCCGTTCAGGTCCCAGACTACTCTTCCTTCGCGCAGCGTCAGTTCGCCAATCAGCTTCTGCTTGCCGCGGAAGCGCCGGTTGGCCGAGTCGATGAAGCCGAAATCGCCATCCACCAGACGCAAGACCGCTACGTCGGCCGGAGAGCCAATCGAGAGATGGCCCAACTCTTCACGATGAATCTCGCGCGCAGGGTGCCAGGTGGCGCAGGCAATGACGGTGTCGAGAGACATCCCCATGGCGAGGAATTTGGAGAGCAGGTTGAGCATGTCCTTCATGCCGGCGTTTATGCTGTCCACGTGGAGGTCGGTTGAAATCGAATCGGGAATGAAGCCCTGCTTGACCGCCGGAATGGCCTGACGCCAGGAGAAGCTGCCGCCGCCGTGTCCGACATCGAAGATGATGCCGCGCTTGCGCGCTTCGAAGAGGTACGGCAGCAGCTTGCCGCCTTCATCCAGCATGGGGACGGCGGAAAGATATTGGTGCGTGTAGATATCACCGGGACGGAGGTGCTGGAGCACCAGTTCCTGGAACGGGCGCTCGGGGCGGAAGGTGGCGAAATCGATCATGACCGGGATGTTCGCGAGCTTACCGGCTTCCACCCCGCGGTCGACCGCGATCCATTCGGGGCCGGCGTAGTGGGCCACTTTGATGCCGACTACGACGTCTTTGTGGCGAAGCGCGACCTCGGCGGTGCGCTGCGGCTCCATGTCCTTGGTGTTTTGCTCGACATCGGGGCGGCCCCCCATGCCGCTGCCCACGATGTTCAGCATGGCGAGGACGCGGGTCTTGGAGCGGTTGACGATCTGGTCGCGGAATTCGCCAAAATTGCGCCAACCGGAGCTGCCGGCGTCGACCACGGTGGTCACGCCGCTGCGGAAGGTGAAGCCATCGGGTCGGACGCAATTCTCGCCGATGTATTCGCGACCCATGCTGCCGGCGAAGACGTGTACGTGCATGTCGACCAGGCCTGGAGTGAGATAGAGTCCAGCGACATCGATGGTCTTGCGGGCTTGCGCGGCGGGAATGTCGGGTGCGACCGCAGCTATCTTGCCTTGTGCGACAGCCACGTCCCGGATGGCGGAGAGATTGTTTCTGGCGTCGATCACGTGCCCGCCCTTGAGGAGCAGATCGTATTGCGTCTGGGCGGCGGCGGTCGACATGAGAAGTGAGTAGAGAAGGCCGCGTATGATCATGCCTGCGCATTCTTTCTGGCTGCGCTCAGAATCTCGCGCAAACGCTTGCCTACGATCAATTCCTCCCCCGGTTGGATCGTCATCGAGATGATCTGCAGGCGGTTGTGGCGCTGGCTTTTGGGATCGCGGCCGGTGACGGCCGGCACCAGACTGGGGTTGGAGGCGGTTAGCACCTCGATGCGTGGCTCGCCATCCCGCAACTGGCGATCGCAATCGGCGACGGTGAACTTCCAGGCAGCTTCATCCCACTCGACGGTGAGCGTCGGATAGCGATTTCCTCCCTCCGGGATGGTGATTTTGGTGGTGACGCCGGGCACGGTTTCCACCAGCGTGGCGATGCGTTTGACGCTCTGTTCCCAGCGCCGGTTGAGCGCGGTGAGGTCCATCCTGGTCCAGGCTTCGACGGCGGCCAGACAACCCATCACCTCTTCTTTACCGACCTTCATGGCGCGGCAGACTGCGCCCTCCCAAGGGCTGGTGTTGGCAAGCGCGGCTTCGATCAGATCCTTGCGCCCGAGCAGCAGGCCCGAGCATTGCGGCCCGGCCAGTCCCTTGCCGCCGCTGAAGCAGTAGAGGTCTACGCCCACGGTGGCATACAGGCGCAGATTCTCAATGGGCGGGATGCCGGCGGCATCGTCGAGCAGCAGCGGCACGTTGGCCTTTTTGGCGACAGCCACGAGGCCCCGCAGTTTGTCGCCGAGGTCGGTGGTGTAGATCATCGCTGTGGCTGGACCGATCGCGGACTCCACCTCCGCCAGCGTGTGGGCCACGACCAGTTTCGCGCCAGTGAGCCGCACCGCGCTATCGAAAGCGCTGCGCCCGCCTGACATGACGACTTCGTTCTTGAGCCCGGTGGTATCGGGCAACTGCCAGATTTTGGCGGAATCCGTGCCGGCCATGCAGCCCGCGGTGGCGGAGGCGATGGCTCCCGCGGCGCCCGAAGCCACCATGCCGGACTCGGCGCCGGAAAGTTCGGCGAGGCGCTTGCCCGCGGCGCGCTGCAGTTCGAAGATATCGACAAAATGGCGGGCCGCCGCTTCCTTGGCCGCGCGGACCTCCGGAAGTTCGAGCGAGCCGCTGAGGTAGGTCCAGGTGCCGCGTGCGTTGATAAAAGGGCGAACGCCGATGCTCGCATAGATGTTCGGCCCAGCCTTGGTGACCGCTGCCCGGGCCTTCTGCCAGAAGGTTTCGGCCGCGATCGTGCCGAACAAAGGCAGGGCTCCAGCCCACCTGAGAAACGCTCGTCTTTCAAACCCACGTCTTTCAGACATAAATCGGCTCCAGGCGGTCGACGACGTATCGGCCGCAGTGTTCGTAGCTGGCCCGCGGGCCGTTCCGCGTGTAGTCCAGGTCGACGCAGATCCAGCCTTTGAAGGCAATACCCTTGAGGATGCGATGGCAGGCAGGGAAATCGATATCGCCATCGCCGAGATCGTAGATACTTTCGAAAAATTTAGCTTCAGGCGAATCGCGTTTGTGGACCTTGCCGTTGGGCAGCGTGAGGTCGGCCTTGGGCGTGGTCCAGCGCGCGTCTTTGTAATCCATAAAGACCAGGCGGTCTTTGTACTTCTGGTACATCTTGACCACGTCGCTGCCGCCCAGGTGCAGGTGGGCGGTATCAGGCGCGAAGTGGAAGAGCTTGGGATCGGTGAGCGCCATGCACCGATCCACCTCTTCGGGACCTTGCACCATTTCATCCAGGTGATTGTGGAGACCTGCCTGAAAACCCATTTCGCCGGCGGCCTCGCCGATGCGGTTGAAGCCGGTGCACATGGCGCGGAAGGCGGCATCCACGTCACCCTCCGCCTTCACGCGCGACGGCGGAAATACGACCAGGTGCCTGGCGCCGAATCCCTGCAGGAAGCGCATGGCCTCCTTCGCATTTTCGACGACTTTCTTGTGCTGTGCCGGATCGTTCACCGGCCCGCCGAAGGAGATCGTGCAGACATAGAGGTTGCGCCTGGCAACCTCGCGTTCGAGCTGCGTGGCGGTGAGATTGTAAGTTTTGAGGATCCCCGGATAGCCGGTCAAGCGGACACCGATGAACCCGGTGTCGCGCATCACGTCGAGAATCTCGGTGAACGGCCCTGCCGGATAATGCGACCAAAGGCCGGCGCTAACGGCCCACTTGAGATTCCGGTTCGCCGGTAGACGGCCGGCGGCGGAGGCCATCGTGGCGGCCATGGAAGCGAGAAAAGCGCGTCGTTGCATAGTCTTCGATACTATATCCCAGCCCAGGGCGCGTGTGAAGGCCGAGTGCGCCGGCGATCCGGACTGGCGGCAACCGCCGGCGCGGCTCAACATTCCGGCATCAGCAGCGGGGGAGTGGGTGTATACTTCGGTCAACCGGGGGGGCAGAATCGAATCCCGGGCTCCGTATCAGGCGCAGAAATGCTGGAAGTGATTGGCTTCGAAGGAGGAGTATGTGGCGTTCCCGTGCCGTTCGAATTCTCACACTTTTGTCTGCTGGTTTCCTGTTAGTGCCCGACTCGTTCGCACAGGTGGTTAGCGCAACCCTGACGGGCAGCATTACGGACTCTTCGGGCGCCTCCGTTCCGAATGCAACGGTGAAGGTGACCGAACAAGCAACCGGGGTGGTGCGCTCCAGCACTACCTCGGTAGACGGCGTATACAACGTTCCGTACCTGAACCCGGGCGTCTACAAAGTGGAGGTCGACGCAGCCGGTTTCAAGAAGTACTCGCAGGAGAATGTGCGTTTGGATGTCTCCACGACGGCGCGCCTGGATGCGACCCTGACGCCTGGCAGCCCCAACGAGACGGTAACCGTCACCGCCGAAGCGCCGGCGCTCCAGACCGACCGGGCGGAGGTTGCCAGGAATTTCGCCGCCCAGACCGTCGCCGAGCTACCGTTTGCAAACCGAAACTTCCAGGCGCTGGCCGGCCTGGTGGCAGGCGTGGCGCCGCCCGTCCAGAACTTCACCACTTCCGAGGACCCGCAGGGCACCACCTTCTTCAACGCGAACGGTCAGGGCAACTCGTCGAATAATACGATCGTCGATGGCGTCGACAACACCAACCCCACGCTCGGCCTGAGCATTTACCTGCCCTCGCCGGAAGTGGTGGAAGAGGTTCACGTCAGCACAAGCAACTACAGTGCCGAGTTCGGGCGTGTGGGCGGCGCAGTGGTGAACGCCACAACGAAGTCCGGCACCAACGCGATTCACGGATCACTTTGGGAATTCAATCGTGTGGCTGCCCTGCTGGCTCGCGACTTCTTCAACAAAGACACGCAGACTAAGCCGGGGTACACACGCAACGAGTTCGGCGCGGCGGGGGGCGGTCCGATTGTCAAGGATAAGACGTTCTTCTTCGGCGCCTATCAGGGCCGATACCTGCGCCAGTCGAGCACCTCCACTAACACCGTCCCCGGCTCCACCGCCTGGTTCACCGGCGATTTCAGCGCGGTTCCGCAACTCGCCCTGTACGATCCGAGCACCGGCAACCCCAACGGCACCGGCCGCCAGCCTTTCCCAGGCAATATCGTCCCCGCGAACATGATTAGTCCCATCTCCAAGCAGTTGCTCCAGTATTTCCCGCAGCCCAACGTGCCGGGACTACTCAACAATTACGTCCTGAATGTCCCGTTCAGTTACAGCGGCAACAGCTACGACGCGCGGGTGGACCACTACTTCTCCGAGCAGACGAAGATCTTCGCCAAGATGAACACTTCCCGTTATCAAGTGGTGCAGGGCGCCGTGCTCGGGCCCACAGTCGGCGACGGCACCACGGCGAACGATTACACCATCACGGGAGCGCTGAACCTGACGCATGGCTTCAACCCCACCCTTCTCACGGAACTGCGTCTTGGTTACAACCGCTATCGCACCAACGTGCAGGGCACCGACATGACCACGGTGACCAACCAGAAGCTGGGAATAGCGAATCCCAATCCCGACCCGATCTCCAGCACTGGCATGGCCCGCATCAACATTAACGGCATGCCCGGTATCGGCACGCCGGTGGTTTACCCGCTGATCAACACCGACAACCTTTTTGAAATTGTCGACACCTGGAGCAAGCTCAAGGGCAAACACGTCTTCAAGTGGGGCGCAGAGATCCACCGCAATCGCATGGATCGATTCCAGCCGCAAGGCCTGAACCTGGGCCCGCGCGGGCTGTTCAACTTCAACCCTGGCACCACGCAACTGAACGGCGGCCCCGGCCTTGGCCCGTACGGATCGGTAGTCAATGCTTTCGCGGCGTTCCTGATAGGCGCGACCGACCAGACCGGCCGCACCTATATGCCCATCACGCCTACGAACCGGCAGACCCAGTTCGCCGCCTTCTTGCAGGACACCTACCAGATCACTCGCAAACTGACGCTCGATATGGGCCTGCGATACGAATACTATTCTCCGGTGACTCCGCGCTACAAAGGCGGCGCGTCGAATTACGAGCCCAACACCAACACGCTGCTGATTGCCGGGTATGGCGATGTGAACCTGGCCACGGGTGTCGACGCGCAAGCGCTGAACCTGGCGCCGCGGGTCGGCTTTGCCTACCGGCTCACGGACAAGCAGGTGATTCGCGGCGGCTATGGCATCAGCTATTGGACCGGGCGTTTCGGGTTCACGGGCGGCACCCTTTCCACCCAGTTCCCCACCATCTACAACGTTCAGCAGGGAAACACAAACGACTTCATGGTGGATGGAGCTTTCAACAGTCTGCCGGTGGTGCAGTTCGTCGATATACCCTCGAACGGCCGCATCTCGCCGGCGCCGAACCAAGGGTTCTTCGTGATTCCTCCGCGCAACCGTCTCCCCTACGTGCAGAACTACAATCTCACCTACCAGCAGGAGTTGGGCAATGGCGTTTCGTTCGATATTGGCTATGTCGGGAACCTTGGCCGCCAGCTTCCCTTCAACCGCGCGCTGAACGCCGCGCCCCCGGGAACCGGTTCCGCCGGCCGGCCGTTTTTTGTCATGTTCGGCCACAGTGCCGACGTCAGCCTTCGCGCCAACGGCGTCAACAGCAACTACAACTCGCTGCAAGCTAACCTGTCGAAGCGCTATGCGCGGGGCCTGACGTTCACGCTTGCCTACGCCTACAGCAAGTCCCTCGATGTGGGCAACGATCAGCCGGGCTTTACGGACAATCTCGACCTGAAGCGCCAGTACGGACCCTCCGGCTTCGACCGTACCCACATGATCACGGCCAGCCACCTGTACGAACTGCCGTTCGGAAAGGGCAAACCCCTGCTGAGCCAGAACCGCGCCGCCGGCGCGATCCTTGGCGGATGGCAGCTCAACGGGATCCTCCGCTTGGCCACGGGCACGCCGTTCACCGCCTCCGCTGACGCAACCTCCTGCAACTGCCCCGGCAACTCACAGTTCGCCGATGCCATCGCGCCCGTGACGTATCCGGGCGGAATCGGGCCGGGTCAGCCGTGGTTCAGCACGTCCTCGTTCGCGCCGCCGGCGCCGAATCGCTTTGGCACCGCGGGCCGGAACACCATTCGCGGCCCCAGGCTCAGGAACTACGACCTTTCCATTTTCCGCATCTTCCGGATGACCGAACGCCTCCGGCTGGAATATCGCGCCGAGTTCTACAACCTGACCAATACGCCGCATTTCTCGAACCCCAGCGGCAGTTCCACGTCGGCGACGTTCGGAATCGTGTCGTCTACGCTGAGCGGGTACGGGAACCGTCAGGTGCAGATGGCGTTACGCTTGAAGTTCTGAGGACCGGATATGGACACTCAAGACTCGAAACCTTCACGCCGTAATCTTGCCGCCGCCGGACTGGGCGCGCTCATCGTGCCCCGCCACGTTCTTGGCGGCGCCGATTACCAGGCCCCCAGCGACACGCTGCGAATCGCCGGCGTCGGCGTGGGAGGCATGGGACGCCGCTACCTCCAAGGCTGCGGGGGCGAGCGCATCGTAGCCCTGTGCGACGTCGATCACAGCTTTGCGGCGCCAGTCTTCCGCAAGTACCCCGAAGCCCGGGTCTATCGCGATTTCCGCACGATGTTCGACCAGGAGGAGAAGAACATCGACGCCGTAATCGTGGCCACGCCCGATCATAATCACGCTGTCATCACGATGCGCGCTCTCAAGGCCGGCAAGCACGTCTACTGCGCCAAGCCCCTGACCCACAACATTTACGAAGCCCGCCGGATCAGCGCCCAGGCGCGCGAGGCCAGGGTCGCCACGCAGATGAGCGTGCAAAGCTGCGCGAGCGACGAGGCCCTCAGCACCTCCGAACTGCTGCTCGCGGGCGTCATCGGCCCGGTTCACGAAGTCCACGTCTGGTGCGATCATCCCCTCTATCCCGCTGGACTCACCAGGCCCACGGACACGCCCGCCGAACCCTACAACCTCGATTGGGACCTCTGGATCGGCACGGCGCCGTACCGGCCCTATCACCCCGCGTATCATCCATGGATCTGGCGCTCCTGGTGGGATTTCGGTTCGGGCACCGTCAGCGACATGCTCTGTCACGCCATGCACGTGTACTTCGACCCTCTTCAATTGGGCGCTCCTTCCAGGGTTTACGCCAGCCGCACCAGCATGCGGGGCGGGTACTTCAAGATGCACGCCGACGGTAAAGAGGACCTGCCTCCGCTGATCGAAACGCCGGAGACCGAAAGCTACTCGTCGGTAGTTTCGTGGGAGTTTCCAGCGCGCGGGATTCACCCGCCGCTCGCCATGCACTGGTACGACGGCGGCATTCGACCGCACCGCCCGATGGAACTCGATTCGAAAACGCCGATGCCGCGCGAAGGACTTCTGTTCATCGGCGAAAAGGGCAAAATGCTGACAGGTTACTCCGGCGGAAAAGTGCGCCTGCTGCCCGAGAAGAACTTTCGCGACTTTCAGCCGCCGCCGAAGACGTTGACGCGCAGCATCGGCCACTACAAGGAGTGGGTAGCGGCCTGTAAAGGAGGCCGGCCCGCGAACTGTAATTTCGAGTTCGGCAGCCGCATGACCGAAGTCGCGCAACTGGGAACCATCGCTGCCCGCGCGGCGCGACTGCTCGAATGGGACCCCGGCCGCATGGCCATCACCAACGATGCCGAAGCCAACGGTTGGGTGAACCCGCCCTATCGCCAAGGGTGGTCGCTGTGAGACTCGCCGCAGCGCTTCCGGCACTCTGCATGACCGCTTTGTTCGCGGCTCCGGAGCGGCCAGTCAACGATGGTCATCCGCACGGCGACCCGCCCTATCTGCTCGAAAGCGGTTGGACGGCCTTGCTCAACGGCCGGAACCTCGACGGCTGGACTTACGAAAATCCCGGCAAGGCCGGTTGGACCGCGGCTCCGGCCGTCTTTTGGGACGGTCAGGCGGCCGCGAAGGAGTTGAAGGCGCGGCCCGGGCCGGGCGATCGCATTGCCAACGGCCCGAAAGGCGCCGTCTCGAACCTTGTCACCAGGCGAAAGTTCGGCGACGTCGAGTTATATCTCGAGTTTCTGATGCCCGCCAAGTCGAACTCGGGCGTGTATCTCCACGGCCTCTACGAGGTCCAGGTGTTCGACAGCTTCGGCGTTGAGCACCCCAAGTACAGCGATTGCGGCGGCATCTACGAACGTTGGATCGACAACAAGGGCGTCGGCGGAACCGCTCCGCTTGTCAACGCGAGCCGCCCGCCCGGCGAATGGCAGTGGTTCCACATCTGGTTTCAGGGACCGCGTTTCGATGCCTCGGGCAGGAAAGTGGCGAACGCGAAGTTCCTGCGCGTCCTCCACAACGGAGTTCTGATTCACGAGAATGTCGAGGCCGAAGGTCCCACGCGGTCCGGACTCGAAATCCCGGAGGCGGCGGAGAATCCGCTCATGTTACAGGGCGACCACGGCCCGGTAGCGTACCGGAACATCTACATCCGCCCGCTTCGACCGATTCGGTAAGACCGGTTGCAGGTCTTGGGCGGGCCGGCTTTGTTAGTTCCCGTTATAGGGGCCCCAACGAGAATTTTGTTCTCGTTGCGTCGGATTAAGCAGCGATCTTGAGACCGACGGCGCGCAGGAGCGCATCCAGACCATCAGATATGGATTGGCA
>Ga0075030_100001349_pt1 | contig 22088 bp, 23 predicted proteins | sample LitLauG_LLR_2012_FD_71393 | JGI IMG/M metagenome (GOLD analysis project Ga0075030, IMG submission 71393) | Freshwater sediment microbial communities from Pennsylvania, USA - Little Laurel Run_MetaG_LLR_2012 | ecosystem: Environmental > Aquatic > Freshwater > Creek > Sediment | place: USA...
GCCGATGCGCTCGACCCAGGCGTGCTTTTTGTCGTTCACGTCCTTGGGATCGTAGGGCGTGTAGTAGAGCAGAATCTTGACGCAGTCGGCGCCCGCTTCCTTCAGTCGCCGTGCGGACCAGTGATCGAGCAAGTCGCCCAGGCGGCCGGGGCCGGTCTTGTCATATCCGGTCTTTTCATAGGCCAGCAGCAAGCCGGCGTTTTTGGCGCGGCGCTTGGAGGCGGGCAGTCCCCACTCGGGATCGAGCAGGATGGCGCTGGCGTGCGGAGTCAGTACCTCGGTGACCAGCGACTTGAATTCTTCCATCATCTCGTCGGAGACGGCCGAGCCCTTTTCCTTGGCGAGAGACTTCTGCAGCGAGCCGCGCTGGTCCATAGCCGCAGCGGCGATGACACCGTGATCGTTCGAGACCGCTTTGAGCCCCTTGAGTTTGCCGGGCGTGAGTTTCATAGATCCTCCGAATGACGAAATAGGATGAGTTCGGTGCAGCCTCTAATTCTAAACCAAAAGCGGAGTCAGGACCTTTGGGTACCGGGCTGTCTTGATGCGTTTTCATGGTCGACAACTTAGGATGCTGTCGGCATTGGGCGGACAAGAGTGTCCGCCCTACACATCATTGCCGCAGAGCGAGTGTTCCCAGTAAGGCTTGTTGCTTTGCGATCAGCGAATGAATTCCCTGGCGGGCGAGCGCGATCATCTTCGCGAGTTGAGCGTCGTCGAAGACCTGATGCTCGGCGGTGGCTTGCAGTTCGACGATCTTGTTGCCTGCGGTCATGACGAAATTCATGTCTACGTCGGCGCGCGAGTCTTCCTCGTAATTCAGATCGAGAAGAATCTCGCCATCGACGACGCCAATGCTGATGGCAGCGACATAGTCCTTGATCGGGACGCTGGTAAGGGTCCCAGCATCAATGAGCCGCTGCAGCGCCAAGCCGAGCGCCACAAACGCGCCCGTGATGGACGCGGTGCGCGTGCCGCCATCGGCCTGGATCACGTCGCAGTCAATCCAGATGGTGCGTTCGCCGAGGCGGGTCAGGTCGGCCACCGCGCGCAGGGAGCGGCCGATCAGGCGCTGAATTTCCTGTGTGCGTCCGCTCGGGCGGCCCTTGGCCGATTCGCGCGCGGTGCGGGTCAGCGTGGAGCGGGGCAGCATTCCGTACTCGCTGGAGATCCAGCCTTTGCCGGAATTGCGCATGAAGGCGGGCACGGCTTCCTCCACGGACGCCGTGCAGATCACGCGCGTGTTGCCGACTTCGATCAGCGCCGAGCCTTCCGCCGTGGAAATGAAATCGGGAATGATGTTGACGGGGCGGATTTGATCGGGAGTGCGATTGTCGCTGCGAAAGATCATTGGGGAGGATTGTAAATGATCTTGGTTCTGGGCTTCAGGACTTGCTTCGTGATCGGGAGGGTTTTGGAATAGACCCTAATCCGAGCGCTCAGAGAGTATTCTCAACGCGTTGTCTGCGCGATGGTGCTGGCATCGAAGAAATCAGTCAGATCGGCGTGACCGGCGAGCGTTTCACGCGCGTTTCCCTCGACCAGAATCCGGACGCGAGTCACTCCGGGAACATTCACTGCCAGCGTTTCGACTAGCGAGTCGACGGTGAGTTGTTCGTCAAGAATCCCGGAGCGGTGCTGGTCGGCGAAGGCGGTGTTGAGATCAATGATGGCAGCACCGGGGGCGACCAGATAAATGCTGCGGATGTCGGCGGCGGGAGCCAGAGGGTGGCCGGCGCCCGGTTGCTGATAGATGCGTAAGAGGGCGCGCAGCAATTCTTCTGCCCGTTGCTGGCGTCCGCCAGGGAGGGGGATTTGCGCGGACTGGGCCCGGAGCGTCCCGGAAGCATCGTCGGCGATGTAGAGAGTCACGGTTTCGGTGGGACCCGAAGGCGGGGGAGCAACCGGTTGCAGATCGGCGGCTGACTGAAGCGTTCCGGCCTGTCGGCGCATGCGGCGAACGTAGGTGCCCATCGCTACGACCACCACCAACATCGCGGCAACGGCAATCACCAGACTCCTGGGGATCACGGTTGCACCCCCATCCGGGCGCGGAACGGAGCGACCGCGTCGGCAATGGCGGCAGCCACCTGCTGCTGATAGTTGGCGGAGGGCAGATCCGCCACCCCGTTGGGGCCGGGGGCGAGTTCCACGGCGAGTGCCGGCATCAGCAGATTGTTCAGTGGACGCAGCGAGGCGGAGGATCCTCTTGCAGGAAGCTGCCTCTTCTGCAGCTCGCTCAGAATCGCCGCCGCAAGCTGGCGGCTGACCGGCAAGGACGATGTCTGCGCCGCATTCCAGGCGTGAAACGTCCCGCTGCTTTGACCTTCCACCGGCAGCAGGGCGGTGTACACCCGGGCGCCAGTTCCCTGGGAAGCGGCGTGCAGGCTGATGTAGATACCGGCACGAGCCGCATTGGCTGCTCCGGCGCGCTGATCCAAGGTGAGGTTGAGATCGGCGTCGCGCAACAGCACAACCGAGAATCCGCGCTGCTCCAGTTCGTGACGGAGCAGGCGCGCGAATCCCAGGGTGACGTCTTTTTCCGCAAGTGCGTCGGTCAAGGCAGCGCCGCGTTCCTGGCCGCCGTGGGCTGGATCGACCACGGCAAGAACGCGGCGGCTGGTGCCCGCCGAGGCCGCGCCCGAAACCTGGCCAGCAGGCGGTGGCTGTGCAGGGTTCAGCGGGGCGGGCTCCCCTGGGGAGGTTGGCAGCGACGGCCCGGCGCCGGCCGCCGCGGACGGCTGCGCGGCGGCTACCGTAATCGTTCTTCCACCGTTGCTGAAACTGGCCATCAGCGGAGCGTTCGCGGAGACGTCCAATTCGGCGGCGCCGTTGCTCTCGGAATAGCCAACCTGCGTGATGACTTTGTTGTCGAAGGAAATGGACTGGCCGCCGGGCGGCACCACAGGATCGCGCTTGAATAGCATGTGCAACTTGCCGGGCTCGGTGGAGATGGTTGGATTCACCGGGGCAGTGAAATTGAGCACCAGCCGTGGCGGGCTGCTGGGATCGAGCAGGATGCTGGACTGTATAGCGACGTCGCCAATAAACAGACGGCGGGCGGTCTCGCGAAAATTAACGGGCGCTCCCAGGAAGAGAGGTAACAGAGTGCTGAGTGAATTTACCGGAACGAGGCCGCGCGAGTTGTCCACCAGGAAGAGAACCGGGAGATCGTAGTCGTGCCCTCCAATTTTCGCGCGCACCCTTCCCGAAACAAATTCGCTGTCGATGCTGTTGTAACGAAGTTTCCAGCGGGGGCCGGTTTTTTCGGTGGACACTCGGCCCAGCGGCTCGAGCAACTCCAGCAGCCCAACATACTCATGGCCCGCGCGGTCGATCACGGGCAGAGAGTACGTTGCCACGGAAGAGTAGATGGACAGGCGTTTTTCGTCCGCGGACGGCGCGGCAGAAAAAAGGCTCAGGGCAAGCAGGAGCACCAGGGCTGGCTTCAAGAATACTGCTAGAGCCCGCATGGATGGCGCCTTCCAGCGGCGGCACAGAAGCGTGAAGAGACGAACGTCGGTCGTCTCTCCGGAGTTTGTATCGCAACCCGAGGTAGAGCGGGAGAGCGAAACTCGCTCGTGAGGCAGCCGCGAAGCGGCGCCATAAGAAAGCCCGGCACGTTAGTGCCGGGAATGCAGCGTGGAAGGGGGTACGGAGTCCCGTAGGGGACGGCACACAGTTGCGATGCAGACGTCCCTGAGACGTGCCTGGTTGCCCAATTTCTGGCGGAGGTCAAAAATGTCTTGCGAAAGTCGTGCCGTCCGCTAAAGCGGACTGGGGTTTTTCGCTCTCTGATCCCGGCACTCACGCGCCGGGCTTTCTTATTGCGCCGCTGACGCGGCTGTGGTCCGGCTAGGTCCATCCTTCGGCCCCGTTGCTGAGTTTCGCAACGGAGTCTAACGGGCCCGGCACCCGGTGTCAGCCGATTGGAAGCGGGATACGCAATACGGGTCCTATTCGAGCGCATAGATGGTCAGTCCGCTGAGGAGCTTAGGGTAGAAGTCAGTCGACTTCTGGGGCAGTACCTCGCCGGCAAACGCGATGTCGCGCACCTGCTCCATGCGCACCGGATTCATCAGGAGCGCGATTTGCGCCTGGCCGCTGCGGACTTGCGCCAGTCCGTCCTCTGCCTCGCGGCAATAAGAGACATTCTGCTGGTTGCGGACGGCCTCTTCGGAAATTTTTAAAACGCCCTCCAGCAGACCCTTATGCAGTTGGACAACGTCAAGCGCCTGCTGCCTCAGCGAGAAGCCGGCGAACCGGCTGGTGCCTCTCTCCTTGGGAGTATGCATGAGGAAAGCCCGGTCGGCGGTAACGGCCAGCAGGGCGGTGCCTGCGTGTCCCGCCTCGCGCAGGATCGCAATGCCCCGCGCCGCATCAATGCCGGCATCGGCTTCCTCCACGTTGAAGAATCTGCGGGCGTCCGCCTGGAATTGCGCCGAGGAAAAAGATGGCAGGCCGAAGACAATCCGATGGGTCGGCAGGATCACCAGGCCCGGCCGGTTCATATCGACGAAGGTCATCATGACGAAGTCGTAAGGCGCGGCCGCCGGGTTAGTAACTGCGGCGCGGCGTTCGTTGCGGTAGGCGAGCGCGGTTTCATAGCGGTGGTGGCCGTCGGCGATGATCAGCTTCTGCCCATGCATGTATTCCTGCACTTGCCGGATTATCGCGGGATCGCAGACCTTCCATACGCGATGCAATACCGAGTACTCATCGGTAACCTCGATGTCGGGGGCACTCGACGATGCGAGCAGAGCATCGACTTCGCCAGAGCCGCAGTAAAGCATGAAGATCTGCCCAAAGTGGGCGCCGGTGGCGCGCAGCAGGTCCAGGCGGTCGGCCTTGGGCTTGGCCAGAGTCTGTTCGTGCCGGAAAACGATGCCGCCAGAATACTCCTCGATCCGCCCCAAGCCGATAAAACCCCGCCGCTCCGCCCGGGTCCTGGTGCCAGGTACGGTAAAGGACTGGGAATAGGCATACAGGGACGGCTCCGGGTCCGGGCACAAAATGCCTGCCTGGCGCCAGGTTTGGAAGGACGCCGCCGCGCGCGTGTACACGTTGTCACCCTCCCCATCTCCTGGCTGGCGCTTGCCGAGGATGATCCGGACCAGGTTGTAGGGGCTGGCCTCGTAGTAACGTTCCTGCATCTCGGGGGTAATCTTGTCGTAAGGCTGGGTTACCACCCGCGACGCTGCAACCCGTTCTCGGGCATAGCGTAAGGCGCGGAAGGGAGAAATTGTGGCCATCGGGTAACGCAGAAATTGTAGCAGGGCACCCCTTCCTCGCCGAGCCGAGGGCAAGAACATGCACAGGACGGAATGCCCTTCTGGGTTGTCCCCAGAATGTCAAATGTTACGGTCGTGCCTGAAAAGGCTGGAAACAGGTATGGGGGAGTGCTACTATCCGCCTTAGAAAGGCTGTTCTATGGCCCGCCGCTGGGGATGCGGGTCAAACCGCTCCCAAACGCCAGTGCGCGCATGTGGATTGTTTGTAGGGCTTATGTTGTATAGCAAACGGTTCTCCGCGCGGTTTGTTCTAGTTGCACTTCTTCTAGCCCCGGTCTGCCTTTCTTTCGCTCTCTTCGCTCAAAATCTGGCCGAGGAAGTCCACGTTCAGCCGCGCGTGCAGCCCGCTCCGAAGGCACCCGAGATCGATCCTGCGCTCAAGACTCACACCAAGCCCTACAAAGTTGATGTGGAGATGGTGCTCGTGCCGGTCACGATCACCGACCCTATGAACCGTCTTGTCACCGGCCTCGATCGGGATAACTTCAGCCTCTTCGAAGGCAAGGACGCGCAGGATATCAAGACATTCTCCAGCGAGGACGCTCCCGTCTCCCTGGGCGTGATCTTTGACATGAGCGGCAGCATGGGGAGCAAGATCGAGCGCGCCCGCGAAGCGGTGGTCGAGTTTTTCAAGACGGCAAACCCGCAGGACGAGTTCTTCATGATCACCTTCGCCGACAAGCCCGAGGAGATGTCCGATTTCACCACTTCGGTCGAAGACATCCAGGGGAAACTCGTCTACACCATTCCCAAGGGACGAACGGCGCTGCTCGATGCCATCTATCTGGGCGTGAGCAAGATGCGCCAAGCCAAGTTCCCGAAAAAGGCGCTGCTGATTATTTCCGATGGCGGCGACAATCACAGCCGTTACACCGAGGGAGAGATCCGGTCGACAGTGAAAGAATCCGATGTGCTGATCTATGCCATCGGCATCTACGATCACTATTTCCCGACCGAGGAAGAGCGCTTGGGGCCGACCCTGCTCAGCGACATCACCGAACTGACCGGGGGACGGGCGTTCACGATTGATAACCCGAATGACCTCGCCGACGTTTCCACAAAAATCGGCATCGAGCTGCGCAACCAATATGTGCTGGGGTACCGTCCAAAGAATCCAGTGCGCGACGGCAAATGGCGTAAGATAAAAGTGAAGCTCATTCCGCCAAAAGGACTGCCGCCGCTCCGGGTTTATGCGAAGACGGGCTACTATGCACCGACGGAATAACATTCCTCTGCTGGTTGCTTTCCTCTTTACATTCGCGCTTCAGGCGGCCGCTCAAGCCGGAGCAGGGTCGGCCGCAAGCCAGGCGCCGCCCCCAAACCCAGCCGGGAACTCCACCTCAACGCCGCAGCCACAGTCGCCCCCAGCGACGCCACACGACAGCGCCAAACCTCCGGTAAGCCCGCCGGGGCAGGCCGGAACTCCCAGCACGCCGCAGAGTCCCGATACGACTGACAGTGGCGTGTTCGTTTTTCGCAAGCAGGTTGAGGAAGTGGTGTTGCATGCCACCGTGGTTGACGATAAACAGCACATCGTCACCGACCTGGAGAAGGCCGCGTTTATGGTGTACGAAGATGGCCGTCCGCAAACGATCACTTCCTTTCGCCACGAAGATATTCCAGTTGCCATGGGGGTCGTAGTCGATAACTCGGGTTCGATGCGTGAAAAGCGGCAGAAGGTGAACGCCGCCGCCCTGAACCTGGTGCGCTCCTCGAACCCCAGCGACGAAGTCTTCATCGTCAACTTCAACGACGAGTACTACCTGGACCAGGATTTCACGTCCAATATCAACAAGCTGAAAGAAGGGCTCGAGAAAATCGAGGCGCGCGGCGGCACGGCGCTTTACGATGCCGTGGTCGCTTCCGCCGATCATCTGAAAGGCGCCAAACTTGAGAAGAAAGTGATCTTTGTCGTGACCGACGGCGAGGACAATGCCAGCACCGAATCGCTGGAGCAGGCCGTGCGGCGGCTGCAGGTTGAGAACGGACCCACGGTGTATGCGATCGGTGTTCTGGGAGAGGAAGAGCATCCCAAGCGTGCCAAGCGGGCCCTGCAGGTCATGTCGGAGAGGACCGGCGGCATTGCCTTCTTTCCTAAAACCCTCGACGACGTGGATGCCATCAGCCGAACCATCGCGCATGATATCCGGACTCAGTACACGATTGGATACAAACCCGCTACTCCCAAGAATCAAGGCGGCTATCGCCAGGTGAAAGTGGAAGCGCATTCCCACGGCTACGGGAAGCTGACGGTTCGCACCAAGAGCGGTTATTATGCGGGCCCCGAACCCGCCTCCGGGGCGCAGTAAGCCCGCGTCACCTGAATTTATGAAATATTCGTTCTCGGCAATTCGCGACGAGCAGGTTCCGCGCTCCCGGGTTGCGCTGCTGCAGCATGTTCTCGATACCTACGCCAGCGAGACGAATAAAGCGATCTCCGTGTGGGCGGCCTTCGCCGATTCCGATCTTGGCTACCGTCCGCATGCGAGTTCCAGTTCGGTTGCCGACATCATGAAGCACCAGCTGCTGTCGGAGCGGCGGTTCTTCGCTGAATTCCTGGGCCTCCCGGAAGTGGCAGCGGAACAAGTCTTACCGAAGAATCTTGCGGTGGAGCACCTCAGCAAGCGGATGCAGGAACTCGCTCTACCGCGACTTGGGTTCATGGCGGAGCGCGACGAAGAGTGGTGGCGGACGGTTGTCCCTTTCTTTGATACCCGCCGGGAACGGATCTGGATCTTCTGGCGGCGAGTTCTGCACACAGCTCATCACCGGACGCAATTGACCGTGTATCTGCGGTTGCTTGGAAAGCCGGTGCCCGCAACCTACGGGCCGACGGCCGACGTGAGCTGGCAAGGCGCCGACCCGACCACAACAGTCGACGCGGCCAGCCGTCGTTGAAAGTAGCGCCGGCTCCCAGCCGGCTGTCCCGAGGCCACCCTGGCCTCGGACTGTGAACCGCGGCGATTGACGCTGGCGGCAAGTGTTCCTTACTCTGTAGGGTGCCCTCGACAACCTCCAATTCCCGTCTGCGCGTCAGCGACGACATCACCAAACTGGTAGGCGAAACCCCGATGCTGCAGCTGAAGAAGCTGGCGCCGCCCGGATCCGCCGATATTTTTGCGAAGCTGGAGTTTCTCAACCCCGGCGGCAGCGTAAAAGACCGCGCGGCCATTGGGTTGATCGCGCGCGCCGAAGAGGAAGGGAAACTCCGCCGCGGCGGAACGATCATCGAGGCGACGGCCGGGAATACCGGCATTGGGCTGGCGCTCATCGGAGTGAATCGCGGGTATAAGGTTCGTCTGTTCGTCCCGGAAAAGTTTTCGGAAGAAAAGGTCATGATCATGCGGGCCCTCGGCGCCGAGGTGACTCGCACCCCGGAGGCCGAGGGCATGCAAGGCGCCATTCAGCGCGCACAAGATCTGCTGGCTTCCGATCCCACTGCATTTTTGGCTGCACAGTTTGACAACCCCGCCAACACCGACTACCACTACGAAACCACCGCCCGCGAGATCTTTGAGCAGATGGATGGACGCGTCGACGCCATTACGGTCGGCTGCGGCACGGCAGGCACCTTTACTGGAATTGCCCGCTTTCTGAAAGAACGGCTTAAGAAAGTACACGCCGTGGCGGTGGAGACGCAGGGCTCGATTCTGGGTGGAGGCAAGCCCGGTCCACACAAGGTGGAGGGCATCGGCAACAGCTTTATTCCTGGAAATTTTGACCGCTCCGTTTGCGACGAAATCATGATGGTGACCGATGACCAGGCTTTCGGCATGGTAAAGGAATTGGCCGCGCGCGAGGGAGTGCTGGGCGGTTCGAGCGCGGGCGCGAACGTGTATGCCGCGGTCGAAATCGCTAAGCGCCTTGGGGCAGGGAAGCGGGTAGTGACACTGATTCCTGATTCGGCCGAGCGGTATCTGTCGAAGAAGATTTTTGAGGGTGGGGTGTAGAGAAGCTCGTAGCTGTTGTTTCGTATCAGGGCATCGCTTTAGCGATGCCACAAGTTGTTCACTCTCAACTGCCCCTTTAGGGGCTGCCGTTGCGAATTCGCCCTAGGAGAGCACTTGCCCCCTAAACACTCCGGTTTCGCCACCCGAGCTATTCACACGGGCCAGGAGCCTGATCCCGCCACCGGCGCGGTCTCCGTCCCGATCTACGCGACCTCGACCTATGTGCAGGAAGAGATCGGCAAGCACAAGGGATACGAATACGCACGCGTCTCGAATCCAACCCGCGACCGGCTCGAAACCAACCTTGCGGCGCTAGAGGGCGGCATTGGTTCTCGCGTGTTCGGCAGCGGCATGGCGGCGATCAATGCCCTTGCCACGACGCTCAAGGCGGGCGACCACGTGGTTGCCGGACACAATCTCTACGGGGGCACGCCGCGGCTTTTTAATCAGGTGTGGGCAAACTTCGGGTTGACGTTTACCTATGTCGATACCTCAAACGTAAACAACGTCGAGCGGGCGCTCCAGAAGAATACGCGGATGGTGTACCTGGAAACGCCCACCAACCCGCTGATGGAGCTTTGCGACATCCGCGCCATCAGCGATCTGGCGCACCGGCAGGGCATCGAAGTTGTCGTGGATAACACTTTCATGTCGCCGTATTTTCAGCGGCCGATTGAACTGGGCGCCGACATGGTGGTTCACTCGACCACGAAATTTCTCAACGGACACAGCGACGGACTCGGCGGAGTCGTGGTCTGCACGAAACCTGAGCAATCCGAGAAGCTCGCCTTCCTGCAGAAAGCGGCGGGCGCGATTTTATCGCCCTTCGAGTGCTGGCTGATTTTGCGTGGCGTGAAAACACTCGCCGTCCGCATGTTGCAGCACGACTGCAACGGCCGCAAGGTTGCCGACTATCTCGTGAAACACAAGAAAGTGCAGAAGGTGTTCTATCCCGGCCTCGCACATCATCCGCAGCACGAGTTGGCCAAGCGGCAGATGTCCGGCTTCGGAGCCATGATCGCCTTCGAGACCGGCTCGCTGGAAAACGCCAATAAGATGCTGCGCCGGGTGCGGGTGTGCTCGCTGGGCGAATCGCTCGGCGGAGTGGAGACGCTCATCTCACATCCTGCCACGATGACGCACGCGGCCGTGGGCGAGGAAGGCCGGCGCAAGATCGGCATAACCGACGGCCTGGTACGGATCTCGGTCGGCATCGAGGACGTGGACGACATTCTCGCCGACCTCGATCAGGCGCTCAGTGCGATCTGATCTTGGCGAATGGCCGACGCGCAGAAATCCCGCGAATGGAACGCCGCTGAATACCATCGTTTGTCCGCGCCGCAGTTTCAGTGGGGACAACGCGTTCTCGGTGAACTGCACTTGGGAGGCGATGAGTGCGTGCTCGATGCCGGCTGCGGCACCGGGAAGCTCACCCGCCTTCTTCTTCAGAGCCTGCCGCACGGTCGCGTGATAGGCCTTGATCTGTCGCGCAACATGGTGCAGCTTGCACACGACTATCTGGCAGAATTTGCTGACCGTGTTCAGTTCGTTGCCGCCGACCTCGCGGCCCTCCCGTTCCGCGAATGCTTTAATGGAATCTTCAGTACGGCATCATTTCACTGGGTGCTTGATCACGACGCCCTCTTTCGCAATCTGTTTTCATCGCTCAAGGCCGGCGGCTGGCTGCACGCGCAATGCGGCGGCGGGCCGAACCTCGTCAGGCTGCGAGAACGGGTAAGCGCTCTCGCCCATTCGTCAGAGTTCTCTCAATGGCTCGGTCATTTCCGGGAACCATGGTTTTTCTCGGATGCCGAGGGGGCTGCTTCACGCCTGCAAGGTGCTGGGTTCGAAGTCATTGAAACAGGTCTGGAGCCCGCGTCCTTCGCAGTTCCCACCAGTCGGGAGTTTCAGGATTACCTGCGGACATTCGTGCTTCACCGCCACCTGGAATTTCTGCCTGAGAAGGAGCTGCGTGAGAGCTTCGTGCGAAAACTGGCCGACGCCTCCGCTCATGACGATCCGCCCTGGACGCTTGACTACTGGCGCTTGAACTTGCGGGCGCGCAAGCCGGCGTGAGTTGCCGCAAACGAACCGGCATCGCGGTTACTTCAGTAATCCTGTCATCACAAGCATCCTCGTCTCCGTTAATTGCCGATGTCCACGAAACTTTCCCGCAGCCCATGGGTTCAAGCCAGCGTAGGCAGTAAGCCTCAGGAGGGAGATTTATGCGACGAAGCGTGATCAGTCTTGGCTTGATTCTACTGGCCGGGGCAATGGCATTCGGTCAGACTACACCCCCATCCACCGATCTCGGGCAGGATCGAAAAGATCTTCGCAATGACAAGCAGGACGTGCGACAGGATCGTCAGGATCGTAACCAGGATCGGCGCGACTTAAACAAGGATCGCGCGGACCGTAATAAAGATCAGCGCGATATCAACCACGATCGCCGTGATCTGAACAAAGACCGCGCCGATCTGGCGAATGACAGGAAAAATGGCGACACCGCGGATGCCAGAAAAGACCGGGCCGACATCCGCAATGACCAGCGGGATCTCAATCATGACCGCGCCGACCGCAACAAAGATCAGCGCGACATCAACCACGACCGGCGGGATTTACATGCCGACAACCGCGATATCCGGCATGACAGGAAAGATATCCGGCACGACCGCAGGGACATTCACCGCGACAAGATGGGCAAATAACACTCACACGCAGAAGCGAAAGCGGCGAGAGTCTCTCGCCGCTTTTTTGGCTGGCGCAGCGGTTTACCGCTGCGATAAACAGCCTGTTTTCAGTAACGGCTTCAGCCGCTGAGGTCAGGATGCAGACCGCGCAGAGGTTTTTCCGCAGCCTGGTTAGCGCCTGAAATGTGCTTTCTGCGACTTCGACGACTTTTTCCGCAAGTTCTTCAGCGCGGTGAAGTGGAAAAACAATTCAAGTCCCGAGGGGACGACCCAGGGCTTTTCGATTCATAGGAACATCAAACCTATCGAACCGACTCTCCGATCCACTCCAGATACGCGGCGCCGCCGTCCTCGATCCCAATCGCAATACACTCCGGAGTCTCATACGAATGAAGTTCGTGCAGAGCGTCCCGTAAGCGAGTGAACATGCCGACCGTGGTCTTGATCACGAGCAGCCACTCGGCCGCCGTCTCCACTTTCCCCTGCCAGCGGTAGACTGACTCGATTTGCGGAACGATGTTGACGCAAGCGGCCAGGTGTTGCTCGATGAAGGCGTGCGCAATCTTTCGTGCCTCTTCGAGCGACCCGCAGGTGGTAAGAACAATTCTTTTGTCAGTCATATAGAATCTGGCGTTAGGTTTTTGGCTTCAGCGCTAGGATTTTACTCAATATCGTGTAGGGCGGACACTCTTGCCCGCCCCCGGCGCCAGGAATCTGGCGCCGGGAACCCAGCACCCCAAGCCGAAATCGAGGCACACAATGACTACCCAGATCAAGTTTGGCACTTCCGGATGGCGCGCCGTCATGGCGGAGGAATTCACGTTTGCCAATGTCCAGCGCGCAGTTCACGGCGTTGCCCGCTACGTTGTTTCACAGAAGCCAGAGGGAGCCAAGGTCATCGTCGGACGCGACCCGCGCTTCCTGGGTGAAACATTCTGCTCGATGGCCGCCGAGATTCTGGGCAGCTATGGCATCACTCCGCTCGTGATCGCCGAGGCTGCGCCGACACCGACGATTTCCTATGCCGTCATCCAGTCGAGAGCCGACGGCGCGATCAACTTCACAGCCTCGCATAATCCGCCGGAATATAACGGCATCAAGTTTTCAACGCCCGACGGCGCGCCCTCTCTCCCGGAAGTCACCAGGGCCGTGGAAGCCGAAATCGCGGCGTACGATGCGAATCCCCAGCAACCACACGGCACGAAGGCCGAGGCGCAGCCACTCGACCCACGCCGTATGTATCTCTCGCGCCTGCGGGAGATTGTGGATCTCCAAGCCATTGCGAAAGCCGGGGTGAAAGTCGCCTTCGATCCGATGTGGGGCGCGGCGCGAGGCTATTCGGATGCGTTGCTTCGAGAGGCGGGCGTGAGGGTGGCCACCGTTCATGATCACCGCGATGTCCTATTCGGTGGTCATGCCCCGGAACCAGACGATCATTTGCTCGAAGATCTGCGGCACAAGATGCGCGAGATCGGCGCGTCCATTGGCATTGCCACCGACGGCGATGCCGACCGCTTCGGAATTGTCGACGCGGATGGAACGTTCCTCCAGCCGAACTACGTCATCGCCCTGCTCTTTGATTACCTGGTGGAAAGCCGCGGCTGGAAAAATGGCGTTGGCAAATCGGTTGCCACCACGAATCTGATCAATGCCCTGGCGGAGAAGCACAAAATCGAACTGCACGAAACGCCGGTCGGCTTCAAGTACATCGGGGAACTCATCAAGCGAGACAAGATCGTGATCGGCGGAGAAGAAAGCGCGGGCCTCTCCATTCGCAAACATGTGCCGGAAAAAGATGGAGTGCTGGCCGGCTTGCTGTGCTGTGAGATGGTCGCTTGCCGGAAGGCCTCTCTCGGGAAACAACTGGCCGACATATTTGCCAAAGTTGGTTCCTACTATCCTTTACGGGAGAACTTTCGCTTGACGCATGAAGTGAAAGAGAAGTTTACTAAGAAGTTACGTAGCGATCCAACCGAGTTTCATGGAAGTAAAGTTGCGAGCGTAGTAAGAACCGACGGACTCAAACTGGTTCTCGGCGACGGATCGTGGGTGTGCTACCGGCTCTCCGGCACGGAGCCGGTCGTGCGCGTGTACTCGGAAGCGCGCAGCAAGGAAGAACTTGCGAAGTTGAGTGCAGCCGCAAAAGCATGGATCTTCGATTAGGACCAACCACGAGACTGCGCATCCTGCCGACACCCGAGGACAGCTTGCGCGTGGTCATGGAGCAGGCCCCGCGGGCCGAGGCCCTGGCGGTTCGTTTTGTCGAAACGACTCGCCCCGCGTGGTCGTGGCTCGTTCTGGAGTGGAGACGGCTGGGGACGGTGGCGGCCGTCGTGCTCATTCTCGGATTGATGCTGCACGCCATGTTCGGCGCGAATGGCATGGTCGCTTACCGGCAGAAGCGCGCTGAGGTGCAGTCGCTCAAGAGCGAGGTCGACCGCCTGCAAAAAGAAAACGAAGAAGGCGCGGGCAGGATCAAAGCGCTGAAGTCGGATCCGAAAGCGATCGAAAAAGAAGCGCGGGAACAATTTGGATACGCTCGCCCCGGCGAAGTCGTTTATGTCGCTCCGGCGCCGCCGCCCAAACCGCCCACCGGGCGCGCCAGGAGCGAGCAGCAGAAATCACCGGCAAACCCCACGCAGCGCTAACGGCTCCAGCGCGTGCCCTCCCTGCGTGCAACCGCTCTGCTTCCTGTGATAGAGTTCAAGAAGATTCCAGTGGGAACTCATTGAAGGAGGATGGCATGCGGAAATTCCTATGCACGATTTTTGCTCTCACCTTGCTCTTTGTGGTGGCAACGCCGTCATTTGCCGCCGATACCCAAACCGTGAACGGATGGATCAGCGACGCAAAATGTGGCGTTAAGGGAGCCAACGCGGGCGCGGCCGAATGCACAAAGAAGTGTCTTGCATCGGGTGTGGCCGCGGTCGTGGTTACGGACAAGGACCAGACGGTCCTGACGATCGACAATCCAGACGCCATCAAGGGTCATGAAGGACATCACGTTGCTGTGACCGGATCCGTCAGCGGCGGCAAGATCCGCGTGGATAGCGTCAAGATGCTTTAGCGTCAACAGATTTCCCAACCGTTGCTAAAAAGGGGCGGCCGATGGCCGCCCTTATGTTTTTGTGGAGAGAGGGGCGTCCCGCCCGTCTGGCTATCGACGCCTACCGCACCACGCCCTCCAGCGGTGAACTGGCCGTCGCATAGAGCTTCTTCGGCATGCGTCCTGCCAGGTATGCCTGGCGTCCCGCGATCACCGCGTGCTTCATCGCTTCGGCCATCAGCACAGGCTCTTGCGCTCCGGCGATTCCAGTATTCATCAGCACGGCGTCATAGCCGAGTTCCATGGCTAGGGCTGCGTCCGACGCAGTGCCCACGCCCGCATCGACGATCAGCGGAACGCCGGTAATCATTTCGCGGAGGATGCGCAGGTTGGCCGCATTCTGAATTCCCAGTCCGCTGCCGATGGGCGCGCCGAGCGGCATGACGGCCGCGGCTCCGGCGTCCACCAGCCGTTTGGCGAACACGATGTCGTCCGAGGTATAAGCGAGTACGGTGAATCCTTCTTTCACCAGCACGCGCGTAGCTTCGAGCGTGGCCTGCACATCGGGGAAAAGCGTTGCCTGGTCGCCGATCACTTCCAGCTTGATCCAGTCGGAGAGCCCGACCTCTCGGGCCAGCCGCGCCGTGCGGATGGTGTCGTCGGCGGTGTAGCAGCCGGCGGTGTTGGGCAGCAAGAAATATTTATTCGGATCGATGTAATCGAGCAGCGATTCCTTGCTGCGGTCCAGGTTCACGCGACGCACGGCCACGGTCACCATGTCGGCGCCGCTGGCCTCGAGGGCGCGCGCGGTCTCCTGGAAGGATTTGTATTTGCCGGTCCCAACAATCAACCGCGAGCGGAATTGTTTGCCAGAGATAAGGAAAGCGTCCGTCATGGAGCTATTGTACGGCTGTGAGGCTGAATGGGAACGATTGGCTTCGCGACCACAGCAACCCGCGATGGCCTATTGTTGCCCGTTAACCAGGAGTGTAATAACCAGTGAGTACGGTGGGTACCCCCCCTCCCCCCGGTCTTTTGGAATCATAGAGTTAGGCTGTGGAAACACTCCAAAATCCAGATTCCGAAGGACTTATATGGAAAATATTCCGGAATAAGGACTTACGGTTGTCAAAGAGCACTGAAAATGGGTTTGGGGCGGTGCCGAGGTGCGTCCTTAGAGACGGACACACTTCTTCACTGCCCCAATCAGGAAATCATTCGCGCATCGGTGGAGGTGGGAAGTCTGTGACGCGGAGCACGGATGCGAGTGATGCGGAAGGCGTCTTAGCGGGCGGACAAGAGTGTCCGCCCTACACAATCGGGGGCATGGTTTGGAAGATTTCGTCTGCGGAACGAGGGTATGGCCCTCGGGGGCTGAAGCCCGGATTTTTTGCGGCTTTGGCGGCACGGCTGAAGCCGTGCCCTTCCAAAACCAGGTTCACTGCGGCAAGCGCATGCGTTTGAGCAGGTCGATGTAACGTGGATCGGAGCGAAAGGGTTCAAGATAATCTTCGTTCTTCAGATATTCCATGCGCGACGCCCGCTCCGCATAGCCCTTTTCCAGCCACTCGAAGGTATGATCGCGATCTCCCATCAGCCCGTAGTATCGCGCCATCTCGCTGGGTGAGACATATTCCCTTTGCGATTCGTTTTTGAGTACCTCAATCAACGCCGTGCACGCCCCCTTCAGTTTTGCCTTTCGATATCCAGCGGCGAATGCCTCGGCCCATTCCGGGTGCCCGTTCTTCCTCATCTCGCTGGCCTCATCCGCTGCACCTGCGTCCTGATTTCTCAAGCGCCAGTAGATGCTGGCTCGCACTCCATAGTTGACCGGGAATTCCGGATTGGCGGCAATGAGCCTGTTCAACTCAGCCAGGGCATCATCATAGCGGTGCATGTCACTCAGTATCCCCGCGTGATTCGCATTAATCTGGGGAGAAGCAGGATCGAGCGCCAGAGCCTTCTCAATCTCAGGTAGTGCCTCGTTGAGCCGGCCCAGGTTCTGTAGCAGAAGCGCGTACCAATGGTGGGATGTGACGTCGTTCGGGTTCAATGCAATCGCCTTGCGATATTCAGCTTCTGCTCCCGCCCAGTCCCATTCTCCCAACTCCTTCAGGGCTGCGAGGGGGGCGTGCGGCTCGGCCAGCGTGGGATCGAGTTCGATCGCCCGTTGCGCGGCGCTGCGGATCCTGGGCGAAGCTTCTCCCGGGGAGATCCAACCGCGATCAAAGAGAATGAGGTACGCATCTGCCAACCCGGTATAGGCCTGGGCGTAATTTGGATCCCTGGCAACCGCCTGGTTGAATTGATCCAAGGACTTGTTCAGGCTGTCGCGCGTGCGTTGCGCCAGGTAAAAACGCCCTTTCACATAGAGCTGGTAGGCCTCGGCATTTACGGTGGCATGTTTCTTTTCTTCGCCGCCGCCACTTACCTTCAACCGCAACTGGCCGGAAATATCGGAAGCAATGTCGTCTTGCAGGGTAGCGATATCGGAGGCTTTGCGCTGGTACTGCTCACCCCAGATCTGCGCGCCGTTGCTCACATCCACCATCTCAGTTTCCACGTTGAGCGTGTCCCCGTGTTGAGTCAGCCGTCCCACAACTACAGCTCCCACCTTCAGGTCGCGCCCGATCTGCAGCGGATCCTGCTGCGCCTGCCGGTACCGGAAAACTGTAGTGCGGGCCATCACCCGCAGGCCCGGCAGCCGCGACAGGTGGTTGATAACTCCTTCGGTGATGCCGTCCGCGAGATAGTCCATTTCTGAGCTGGAAGTAGCGTTGGCCAGCGGCAATACCGCCACGGAATCAATCACACTCGGCGTGCGGTGCAGGAAGTAATACCCGCCCGTTACCCCAACTGCGAGCACGATTGCGGCAACGACCCCAACCACGGCCCATCGCATCCTCCGGACTGGATTGGCCGCCGCCACACTCGACCTGGAAGGACCAGCGGTAACCGTTCCGGTGGCGGAAGCCGCTAAAGCAGTTGATACGCTCGACGCTACCGGGATGGTCCCTGGAACTGCGGAAGTTGCCGCCACCTGCCTTGCATCGCTGCTCGCGGGAGCGCCTGGTTCCGCCACCACCGCCCGGCTCCGGCTGGAATCCGTGTCCCTCTTCAGGCGCTGCATTTCGGCCCGCATTTCGGAAGCGTGCTGGTAGCGCAATTCGCGGTCCTTCTCCAGCGCGCGGTTGATGATCCGTTCCAGTTCCGGGGGCAAGTCGGGATTCAACCGAACCGGAGCGGCCGGAACACGGTTCAGGATGGCGTCGAAAATCATCGCAGTACTATCTCCGCGAAATGGCACCGTGCCGGTAGCCATCTCATAGAGGACGGCGCCAAACGAGAATAGATCCGAGCGCGTGTCCAACTCCCTGGCCTTGGCTTGCTCCGGTGACATGTACGCGACCGTTCCCAAAGCTGCTCCCGGAGTGGTGAGAAGCTCCTCGCTGATCACCGTTGGTTGGGCCGACGCCGCACCGTGCACCCTGCCGCCGGAGAGGTTCGTGACCTTGGCCAAGCCGAAATCGAGCACCTTGGCATGACCGCGCTTGGTTATGAAGATGTTGGCGGGTTTGATGTCGCGGTGAACGATACCGGCTGTGTGTGCTGCATCGAGGGCGTCTGCAATTTCGACGCCCAGGGATAACACCGTTTCCAATTCCATCGGGCGATTGGCGATCAGGTGCTTCAGGGTCGCGCCATCGAGAAACTCCATCACGATGTAGGCACACCCATCCTGCTCACCGATATCGTGAATCATGCAGATGTTGGGATGATTGAGTGCGGAAGCAGCCTCGGCTTCACGCTGAAAACGCGCCAGCGCCTGGGCGTCTTTCGCTACGTCATCGGGCAGGAACTTAAGCGCTACAAAACGGTGAAGCCGGGTGTCCTCGGCCTTGTAGACCACACCCATGCCGCCTCCGCCAAGCCGGTCGACAATGCGGTAATGCGAGATGGTTTGGCCGATCATGAAGTTGGGACATGTTAGGTGGGATTACGAGCGTGAGTCAATGAAAACCCGACAGTTGTGATGCCCTGAACAGGGTGCTGATCGCAGCGGTGAACCGCTGCGCCACCCAAAATCAAGTGCCGCATCGACTTTTTCCGCAAGCTGCTAAACAGTGGGTGCGGAAACACTGCGTCTCCGACAAGACCGGCGATTCCACCCGCGAAGCTACAAAGCGGATGGTTCATGAGGTGAGTTCCAGTCCTTATTGTTGCTTCGGCGCCAAAACATAAGCATAGAGGAGCAACGCCGTGCCGATCAGCAACGGAATCAGTCCCACCAGGAAGACTGCAGGTTCGTCATGCACGATCGCCTTGAGGAACACCATGAGTCCAATGCCAACCGCCAAGGTCATCAAGCCGCCGAGTCTCTGCCCGTCGCGGCGGCGAAGCATGAAGTTACGTTCCTGTTCATGCAGCATGTCCATGGCGGCCTTGGCGCCTTCGCCGGACGTTTCCGCGATTTTTTTCAGCGTCTCGCTGGTGTAGTACGCTTCGCGCTCTTTGCGGCGGGCGTCGGCCCATGCGTTTACGGCCAGGAAAGAAAACAGGGCAACACTGCCTACGATCGGCACCAGCATAGCTGCGACCGGGACGATAGTTCCATCTGCATCGAATGCCATTGTCAGCTCCTTGAGGTTTCTGCCTTCGTTGGGTAAGACCACTTGGGTGCGTTTGCGGTTGCATATTTTTGTATGTTTTGCCGGGCCGAAAATGAACGAAAATAGTGCAACCGGCGGAACGCGGGCCGAGTCCTACCCACCAGGGGCTGCTCCACGCATGAGTGCAGGAGACGATCAGGCCGACGTTGCGCGAGTGCTTGCTGGGGAAATCTCCGCTTACGAGGGGATTGTCCATCGCTGGCAGGGCCCGCTGATCAATCTAGCCTTTCGTTTTTGCCGCGATCGTGGCCGGGCGGAAGAACTGGCGCAGGAAGCTTTTCTTCGTGCCTACCGCGGGCTCGGCCAGTGGCGCCAGGACGCAGCCTTCTCCACCTGGCTGTTCGCGCTGGCCACGAACTTGTATCGGTCCGAGTTGCGCCGCATCCCGGCGCGAACGGTCCCCCTTACAGAGGTGGAGGAGCCGCGCGATCCGCGTGCCGCCGATGGAGGCCTGGAGGACGACGACCGCGACCGCGCCGTGCGCCGCGCCGTCTTCGCGTTGCCCGCGAAGTATCGCGAGGCGCTGATCCTCTTTTATTTTCACGACATGGATGTTCCCGCCGCCGCACAAAGCCTGGGACTGCCGGAAGGCACGGTCAAGGCACACTTGTTTCGCGGAAGGGAATTGCTGCGCGGCAAACTGCCGCAACTGCTAACAGTGCCGCGTCTGAAGGAGGCGTGATGAGTCAGGACGAGATCGACCGCATTCTGTCGCACGAGGAAGAACTGCTCCCCTCGTCGGGTTTTGCCGTCTCGGTCATGGATGCCGTTCGCCGCGAGGCCGCCCTCCCTCCGCCGATTCCGTTCCCATGGAAGCGGGCTCTGCCCGGGCTGGTCGCAGTGGCAGTCACGCTGGTGCTCGTTGTTCTGGTTTTTGTTGTGGGGGTGCAGCAACTGGGCAGACCATCCGTGGGTACGCAGGCGGCGATACCTGGACTGTCGACCTTCACCATGCTTCTGGGCCCGAGAGCCTCTTCCGCGATCGGCTGGACGGTAGTCGCGCTGATGCTCGCCGTGATTTCGGTGAAGCTTTCCTTGCGCTCCGGCTCCCAGAGGGCCTGACAACTTGCGGAAAAAGTCGTCGAAGTCGCAGAAAGCACACCTCGGGCGCGGACACATTTTCAATGACTTGACGGCACGACTGAAGTCGTGCCCTTCCCAAAACCTCGCTCCGGTTAGAGTTCTTCCGCAAGTTGCTGAGCGTTGCGCAGGCCGGCCACCTCAGATAAACGGCGGGATCGGCGCAAAGGAGGGCGGCAATTCCAGTTCGGTTCTCAGCAGGTCTTTGGACTGATATGTGTATTCGTGCCCGCAGTCGTCGCAGCGCACTTTGAGGCCGCCATTCAGAGCCGGAGGAGGCTCAATCGCGTCGGTTTCGCCGAGCGGGATCTTGTGTTCAAAAAAGAGATTCTCGCGTTTGTGAAATTTGTGGTTCTTGCAAAGAACCACCCAACAAAGGCGACCTTCGTAGCTCATTTTCTATCCCCCCAAGTGCCTAGCAGCGGCTAACGACTATTGTGTCTAACATTTGGGGATATGCGCTGTAAATAAATTGTAAGATGTCGTGTACTTCTGAGTACCTGCGGCATGGCACGGAAGTGCCATCCCGGGGGCGAAAGATTACGCAGACGCGGCGTCTGCTTTGGCATACATCTCGTCAATCAGCGAACGATAGCGTTCCTCGATGCCGCGGCGCCGCACCTTGAAGGTATGCGTGAGGGTTCCGTCGGCAGCGGAGAATTCCTCGGGCACCAGCAGCACCCGTTTGAGTTTTTCAAAACGGGCAAGGTTGCTGTTCAGTTCCTCGATGACGCCCTCGTAGAGCGCCTGGACCTTGGCGTTTGCGACCAATTCCGCTCGTGAAGAAAACGGCACCTGGTTCGCACGCGCCCAGTCTTCCAGAACCGGAAAGTGCGGCGAGATCAGCACGGCGGGAAACTTGCGCCGGTCGCCGAGCACCACCGCCACCCCGATCAGTGGATTCAGCTTCAAGGAATTCTCGAGCGGTTGTGGCGCAATAAATTTCCCTCCCGAAGTCTTGATCAGGTCTTTCTTGCGGTCCGTAATCGAAAGGTATCCGTCGCTGTCCAGATCTCCGATGTCTCCCGTCTTGAACCAGCCGTCGACAAATGCATTCTGCGTTTCCCCGGGACGATTCCAATAGCCCTTAAAGACCGAGGGCCCGCGCACCAGCACTTCGCCGTCCTCGGCAATGCGGACCTCCACGTTCGCAAGCGGCTTGCCTACGGTTCCAAGCTTGTGCGCGCCCGGATGATTGACCGCAATCACCGGCGATGTTTCGGTGAGCCCGTAGCCTTCATGGATCGGAATGCCAATATCGGCATACCATTCGGCCAGTTCTTTGCCGAGCGGCGCGCCTCCGGAAATGAATTCCTCTGCCTTACCTCCCATGCCGGCCCGCACCTTCGAAAAAATCAGGC
>Ga0075030_100001350_pt1 | contig 22085 bp, 14 predicted proteins | sample LitLauG_LLR_2012_FD_71393 | JGI IMG/M metagenome (GOLD analysis project Ga0075030, IMG submission 71393) | Freshwater sediment microbial communities from Pennsylvania, USA - Little Laurel Run_MetaG_LLR_2012 | ecosystem: Environmental > Aquatic > Freshwater > Creek > Sediment | place: USA...
GCGCAGTCCAGAAACCAGCGTGGGCGCGGGCGTGTTCAAAAGCTCGTCGCAGATGCAATAGACCTGCGAATTCCGCGCCGCCGTAGTGTCCGGCCATCCTCTTTCTGCAACTATCTTCGCGAGTGGCACACGGTCTCCAGCCCCGCACCAGGCGGCGACGATCACCTCCGGGTCCAATCGAGCGACCTCTTCGGCGGAGCACTGCAAGCCCGGTTTGCCCAGAAACTCGCCGCCAGCCGCTGCGACCAGTTCCGCCACCCAAGGCTGTGATGCGATGATCGGCTTCCCCCACTCCTCGCAGAACACGCGCTTGCGCGCAAGGCTGGCGGTCTGGCGTCGAACATCTTCGATGGCCGCGCGCATTTCGGAAATCACCTGTTCTCCCCGCTCGCCCGCGCCGACCGCACCCGAGATCAAAGCAATGTCGGTATAGATGTCGTCCAGAGAGCGCGGAGCCAGGCCCAGAAACCGAATGCCCGCCTTAAGGATTTCTGTCACCGCAGCCTCCTGGTAGGGAACAGCCGCAATCACCAGGTCAGGTTGGGCGGCGAGAATCTCGACGGCCTTCGAGGTCCAGGAGTCGGCAACAATCAGGCGCCTGCCGCCTGGCGTTTCTGTGTTCAGTTCCGGGACCACGTCGGCGCAGTACTTCGTGCAAGCCACGACGCGGTCCAGTTCGCCCACACTGGCCAGAATCACGGTGGCACTCGGCTGCAGGCAAGCGATGCGGCGCGGGTAATGCGAGTCAGCCATTGCTCCTAATTGTAGGGGACGAGCATTTCCTTCGTGGCCTTGGCAGTGAAAGAATTGAGGGCGCTCCCGGAAATCACGCGACGGGCTATTACAATCGCCCTGTGTATTCCGCCGAGCTCCTCGACCATTTTCAGAACCCGCGAAACGCGGGCGAAGTTGAAGTTCCCGACCGCGCCGCGCGATTGGAAAATCCAGTTTGCGGAGATATTCTGGAACTCACCCTCAAGTTGGAAGACAGCCGCATCGCCGACATTCGTTTTCGCGCCAAGGGCTGCGTCCCGGCGATGGCCTGCGGATCGGCCATCACCGAGTTGGCGAAAGGCAAGAGCGTAGAAGAAGCGCGCCAGTTGAGCCGCGAAGATCTGGCGCGCAAAGTCGGAGGCCTGCCGCCGGCCTCAGAACACGCCAGCCACCTCGCAATGGACACGCTCGCCGCGCTCTTGCGGGGCGTGAGCGCGAATCCTCGTGCGGGCAAATTGAATCGTAATCCTGACTGGCAACCACTGGAATGATCGACCTTCGGCAGTACCCCGCTTCTCGCAATTGTCGAGAACTCGCCTCCCTTCGCGATTGCCGGTCATAATTTTCATCACGGGCGGGTGTCCGAAGTGTAGGGTCCTGCCGGGGGAAACTCGGGGAACGACCTTATTGCAACGTCCCCGCATTTTTCTGATCAAGCACGAGCGAATTCGTTCCGGACTTCAAGTCCACGCGCACGTCCCACGATAGTGCCAGGTGGTTGGCATGAGTTGTACCGAAGACGAAATACGAGCCTGCGGGCACTCCCAGAAAAGTCGCGTTCCCTGAAGGATCGATCTTCACCACCGCCGCCATATAGGGCTGCAGGTTGGCCAGTGCCTGCGCGCATTGTGGCGCCTTTTGTTGGCAGGCCAGGTCCCAGCCCTGCATGGGCGTTTTCCCCGCGGGAGGGTGGATGCCATTCTTCGTCAGCACGTTATTGAAGCTCTCTTTCAAGAGAAATAATGGGTGTCCGGACAGGGGATTGGCTGCGCCCGACTGCGGCGGGAAAGCGTTCAGGGAAAGAACAGCGTCTCCGGTCGCGGTGCGGTTGGTGAGCATGCCTGTGCCCGAAGAATTTGCCGCCGCTACCGTGCTGGAAGACGGCGCAGTGGGAATTGGCCCTGGCTTGAGCACTCCCAGAGTGCAAGTCTGATTCAACGGCGCAAACACGAAGTCACCATCGGCGTTCTGACCGGTGATTCTGCGGCCCTGCACTTCATATTGTCCAGAACCGGGGTCGAGCGAGTTATCGGGTTTGAGCCCCATCATTAGCGGATGCGGGGCATCCACGCGAACGGCCGCTTGCCCGCCGCCGGTCTGAATCGCGTAGGGGTAAGCGCGTGCGGCCGCGCCACATCCCAGAATCGCTGACTCCGGGAAGAACTCGACGCTGAATCCGGTGGGCGCAACGTATGCGCCGTGCATCCTCAAACCTGGAGGAGTCGTCGGAGCACTTTCGCCTCCAAGCATCGACTCGGTCAAACCCTTGAGCGCATCGATTTGGGTTTTGCCCCCGCTTTTTAGAATGGCCTGGCTGCAGGTTTCAGTTTTGGCCACGTAACTAGGCCCGCTGTAAGTGGTCGTGCCGGGCTGATAACTCGTCGAAGTATTGGTGGTTGTCAGCGTGTAATACTGGCCGTCCGTGTGCAAGTTCGATTGGCCGGAATACTGCTGCGCCTCTGCCGGCGTCAGCTTTTGCGTCGTCGTGGATTGCGAGTTGACCCATTTGCCATTGGAGGTGGTCACACTGCCAGAGCCGGCGACGACTCGTCCGTCCACCACCACCGGACCTGCGTCGGCGAGCGTGCCATCCGGCCGCAGGTAAAGAACGAACGGCTTGGGTGTGATGTCAATTTTGATCGCGGCCTGATTATTGACGATCCCGATGGAATAGAAGCGCTGTTCCTGATCCAGATCGCCACAGCTCATCATGGCGGAACGATCGTCGAACTGCATTCGCCAATTGCCGCCGCCCACATAGTTGCCAGCTATCTCTAAGCCCGGCGGCAGGGACTTGGTTGCCTTCGAAAGCTTGTCAGCGGAGCCCGGCGCTATGGCGTTGGCCATGGCCACGCCGTTCGCGATCGCACCTTCGAACCAACCGCCGAGGGACTTCTCGCCGCACAGCGTCGGCGACCGCCCGGCTGTGATGCAACGGGTGGTTGCGCGCTCATCGGCCGACTGGTTAGCCGGATTGATATTGACCGGAGCCACTTGCGACGCGCTGTTGCCTGCCTTGGCCGGCGCGGGAGCGGGCGTAGACGTACTTACCGCGGCGTTGTACTGGTCCTGCCATTTTTTCTGCGCATCTTGCACCCGTGCCACCGCTTTCGCCGACGGCTGCTGGCACGTCGGCAACAGCTTCTTCAGAGTTCCGCGCGTTTCGTTGGTGTAGGTCGGGAAGCCGTTGGGCCTCATCTTGTCGGGATGTGCCACCATGCACGTGGAGTTGTCCGAAAGGTCGCGCACGTTGCAACCTTCGACAAAAAGACGCTCGCCATTGCAGACGTAGGTCACATGGGTCTGTATATCGTCGGCCATGGCAAGAGAACCGAACCCCACCAGAGCGGCAAGGCTGAAGATGTGGAGTCGAACGCTCATGTTTGTCTTTCCCCTCGGATATTCCGGTAAGACTTCAACCGATGGCGGACGCATTCGTGAAAAAGTAAAATCGCTGATGCAGGAATCCGTTGGCTGCGGATTATACCGCCATTTCTCGACAAACACCCGTGCACACCGCCGAAGATGTCCGCCACCCGTCCGTGGCCAACGCGAGAAGGCAGGCCCACGGTATACTTGCATTCCGGAGGGCGGAGCCACCCGCCAACTTCCCCTAATCGGTGGCCGGATTGTTGGGCCTTTTCGACACAATCTCAGATGCGACGGATGGTCCCTATGAAGCGAACCTACTTCGTCTGCTTATTTCTATATTTGACGACGACATTTCTATTGTCCCAGTCGAATTCTGTTCCTCAAATCGGTCCGACGCCGAGCGTGTCTCCAAGCAGTGTGTCTCAGCCCGCTCAAGACAAGATTCTTGACAGCTACGGCAAATTGCCGCTCGCTTTCGAGGCCAACCACGGACAGACCGACGCACGGGTGAAGTTCCTGTCGCGCACGGGCGCCTACACGCTTTTCCTGACCGGGGATGAAGCGGTGCTCGCGTTGAACGGAAACAAGTTGAACGGAAACAAGACGAACGCCAAGGCGAGGATCTCCCACACGGTCCACACGTTGCAATCCAGCCCGATTGCAACCAATGATGGCGTCCTGCGCATGAAGCTTCGCAATGCGAACCCCGTCGCCAAGGTCACCGGCATGGAGGAACTGACGGGGACGAGCAACTACTTCATCGGGAATAATCCGGCGAAATGGCGAACGAATATTCCAACTTATGCAAAGGTGAAGTACGAGGGCATCTATTCGGGGATTGATCTGGTTTACTACGGCAACCAGCGGCAATTGGAATACGACTTCATCGTAGTGCCGGGAGCAGACCCACGTCGCATTGAGTTCGAGATTGGCGGAGCTAAGAGTGTTCGCCGGGGCGCCTACGGCGAGCTAGTGTTCAAAATGAGCACGGGTGAGAACGAAATTCGCTGGCACAAGCCAGTCGTGTATCAGGAGAAGGATGGAGTGCGGCAGCAAATTGCAGCGCGTTACGCCATCACGGACACGAATCGGGTGCGATTCGAACTGGCGAAGTATGACGCAGGCAGGCCACTGTACATCGACCCTTTAATCTACTCCACCTATCTGGGCGGCAGCAGCACCGATTTTGGTCACGGCATCGTCGTGGACAGTAATGGCAATGCTTATATCACCGGTCAAACCTCCTCCGGCGACTTTCCGGTGACGAATCCCTTTCAGCCAACACTTGGAGGAGGGAGCTACGATGCCTTCGTGACCAAGCTCAACGCGACGGGTTCAGCCTTGGTCTACTCCACCTATTTGGGAGGCAGCGGGAACGACAGTGGCGCGGGCATCGCGGTGGACAGCGGCGGGAACGCCTATATCACAGGGTACACCACCTCCTTCGACTTTCCGCTGATGAATCCCTTTCAGTCAATGTATGAAGGGGGAAACGCCGACGCTTTCGTGACCAAGCTCAACGCGACCGGTTCAGCCCTGGTTTACTCGACGTATCTGGGCGGTGCCGCGGCGGATGGCAACTTCGGCTACGGTATCGCGGTGGATAGCTCGGGCCAGGCCTACGTCACCGGCGAAACCTATTCCACCGATTTCCCAACGAAGGACCCCTTGCAGCCAGCCAATGGCGGTTCAATGAACATTTTCGTGACCGTGTTCAACCCGTCGGGATCGGCTCTGATCTATTCAACGTACCTTGGCGGCATCGGGGCTGGCGGTTTTGCCATCGCGGTGGACAGTGCTCGCAATGCTTATGTCGCCGGTATAACCGGGTCTGGATTTCCGACCGTGAACGCCTTGCAGCCCACCTATGGGGGTGGAGGCGACGATGCCATCGTGGCCAAGATCAACTCTGCGGGCTCGGCTTTGATTTACGCCACCTATCTCGGCGGTAACGGGGATGACTACGCTACCGGCATTGCCGCCGACAGCGCCGGGAACGCGTATATTATCGGCCGCACCACATCAACGGACTTCCCGACCTACAATGCCGTGCAGCCGACCTACGGTGGCGCAGCTGACGCCTTCGTGACCAAGATCAATTCTGCGGGTTCGGCTTTTATTTATTCCAGCTATCTGGGCGGCAGCAGCGAGGAATTTGGCCTCTCCATAACGGCAGACAGCTCGGGGAACGCTTATGTCACCGGCGCTACCGGTTCCACCAATTTTCCAACTGTCGGGGCCTTGCAGAAAAAGAAGGCCCATGGCTTCGACGTCTTCATCTCCAAGCTCAACGCATCTGGATCGGCCCTGGTTTACTCGACCTATTTAGGGGGCAGCGGGGATGACTATGGGGCTGGAATAGCCGTGGACAGCGCGGGCAACAACTACATTACCGGCTCTACTTCCTCGACTAATTTTCCAACTGTAATGCCATTGCAGGCAGCCAACGCCGGTGGAACCGATGCGTTCGTGACTAAGCTTTTTATAGCCACGCCAACCGCGACAACACTCTCGTCTTCACCGAATCCGTCCGCCTATGGCGAGGCCGTGAGCTTTGCGGCGATGGTCACTTCCGCCCTTGGGCCTCCGCCGGACGGAGAAATCGTTAACTACACAAAAGACGGAACCGTACTGGGAATCGGGAAGTTGACTGGGGGCGCCACGAACTTTACCACGTCGGCACTGAAGGTGGGCACCAACCCGATCGCGGCCGCGTATGGCGGCGACTCGCAATTTAGCGGCAGCGCGTCAAGCGCGGTAAACCAGGTAGTACACAAGGCCACAACCACGACTGTTTTGGCTTCATCGGAGAATCCATCAAAAGTTGGGCAGTCGGTGACCTTTACGGCAACCGTGTCGCCTGAGTTCAGCGGCGTCGTGGCTGGAACGGTGACGTTCTACGATGGCACAACCGTCCTGAAGAATGCGGCCGTAAAAGAAGGCGTGGCAGAGTGCGAGACTTCGAAACTTACCTCGGGCAAACACAATATCAAGGCGACGTACAACGGCGACGGCTACTTTACCGGCAGTTCGGGTTCGTTGACACAGACGGTGAATTAGGGATCGACGAAGCGCCGGCTCAGGGCTCGTGGTTTTCGAGACCTGGGAGCGGTCGAGATTCAATCTCACGTCAAAAACAACACAAAGGTCAAGAGCGGCCGACAGGAGTGTCCACCCTACGCGGTGCTCACGCAAGTCACTGCAAAACCACCTCCCCGTTCCCGTATAATAAAAAGCATTGTGCTCAAGTACTCCATCGTAGTCCCTCTCCACAACGAACAGGAGAACGTCACCGACCTGTATGCGCGGCTGAAGTCCGTCATGGAGGCGAGCGGCGAGACCTTCGAGATGGTGCTGGTCGATGACGGCTCCATCGATGGCACGTTCAACCTCCTGCGTGAGATCGCCGCCGTCGACAGCCGCGTGACCGTGGTCAAGCTGCGCCGTAATTTTGGACAGACCGCCGGCCTGGCTGCCGGTTTCGACCATGCCCGTGGCGAATACATCATCGCCATGGACGGCGACTTGCAGCACGATCCCGCCGACATTCCTTTGTTCCTTGAAAAGATTGCCGAGGGCTATGACATTGTCAGCGGCTGGCGCAAGAATCGCGTCGATAATTTCTGGCTGCGGCGCATCCCTTCGCGCTGCGCCAACTGGCTGATGGCCAAGTTGAGCGGCGTCGATATCCACGACTTTGGCACCACGTTTAAGGCCTACCGCCGCGAAATTCTGGGGCAGGTTCCGCTCTATGGAGAACTGCACCGCTTTATTCCGGCGCTGGCGTCCTGGTATGGCGCGTCGATCATTGAAGTGCCGATCAAAAATATCGTGCGGGAGCGCGGCGCGTCGCATTACGGCATCTCGCGGACATTTCGCGTCTTCTTCGATCTCATTACGATTCGCTTTTTGCTCAAGTATCTATCGCGGCCGTTGCATTTCTTCGGCACGCTGGGAATGTTCAGCATTTTTGCGGGCAGCGCCGTTTCCTTCTGGCTTATTCTGCAGAAGATCCTGCACCACACCGACATCATGTACCAGCATGGGCCGCTGATGCTGTTTTCGGCGGTGCTGTTGCTGGCGGGAATGAACATGCTTGCCGTCGGCCTGCTGGGAGAAATGCAGGTGCGCCACGCACACGAGCCCTCGCAGCGCGCTCCTTACTCGGTCGAACGCATCCTGCGGGCGCAGAGCGAAGAGAGCACGATCTCGGAATAATTGCAGAGGTCAGATTGCAGAGGTAAGTATCAAAATCTCTCATCGGCCTTCGTTTGAGGATTTTCACCTCGACAATCTCACCTCTTTCCTCTGACCTCTCGCCTCCTGCCACCGACGCGATGACGTCACAGGCTTCCGTGACTTCTGCAATTGACCGCTTGCCTTGGCTGGCATGACAATCAGGGTACAGGCCAAGCCAGCCTCCGAGGCGCTATAATGCCCACCGCCACTATGCCAGCCACTCAGCTCGAATTGCGTCTAGCTACCCGGATGTCGCGTCTCGGCACCGAGACCGCCTTTGAAGTCCTGAACCGCGCCCGCGCCCTGGAGAAGCAGGGAAAAGAGATTGTCCACCTGGAAATTGGCGAACCCGATTTCGACACGCCCGCCAATGTGGTGGAAGCCGCGGTCGACGCGCTCCACATGGGATGGACGCACTACGGTCCCGCCGCGGGCCTGCCGGACTTGCGTCAGGCCATCGCCGACTACGTCAGCCGCACCCGCAATGTCCCGGTTTCGAGCGACGAAGTGGTGGTGGTCCCCGGTGGCAAGCCGATTATTTTCTTTACGATGCTGGCGCTCATTGATGCGGGAGATGAGGTTATCTATCCCAATCCCGGCTTCCCCATTTACGAGTCCATGATCAACTATTCACTCGGCAGAGCGATCCCGATTCCGCTGCGCGAAGAGCGCGATTTTTCGGTTGACGTTCAAGAACTGGCATCGCTGATCACCGACCGCACCAAGCTGATCATCCTGAACTCGCCGCACAATCCGACCGGAGGCGTGCTCACCAGGAAGGATATTTTGCAAATCGCCGAGGCCATTGGCGACCGCAACATCATGGTTCTGTCGGACGAGATCTACAGCCGCCTCATCTTTCCTGATGAAGGGCAGGAAGTCGAAGACTTCTCCATCATGAGCGTGCCCGGCTTCAAGGAGCGGACGATTCTCCTCGACGGCTTTTCCAAGACCTACGCCATGACCGGATGGCGCATGGGCTACGGCGTAATGCGTCCCGATCTCGCCGTGCAAATCGCGCGGCTAAATACGAATTCAATTTCCTGTACTGCGAGCTTTACGCAAGTGGCTGGAATCGAGGCGCTGCGGGGCGACCAGTCCTCGGTTGACAAGATGAATGCCGAGTTCAAACACCGCCGCGATGTCTTCGTCGCCGGCCTGAATAAGATCAGAGGCTTCTCCTGCCGCGTGCCCAAAGGCGCGTTCTACACTTTCCCCAACATTACGAAGACGGGCTGGTCGTCAAAGAAGCTAGCCGACGCGCTGCTCGAGCAAGCCGGCGTAGCGTGCCTCTCGGGCACGGCGTTTGGCGAACACGGGGAGGGGTATCTCCGCTTCAGCGTCGCCAACTCGCTGGAGAACCTAAAGACGGCGCTGGCTCGAATTGAAGACTGGGTCGGGACGAATCTGCGCTAACCTAAGTACCTATGTGGGAGGTCTTTTGCTCCGCTCGGACGGGGCCCTTCGGCTCCGCTCAGGGCAAGCTTCGCCCAGTAACCACGCGAACCTACTGCTTTCATCTCCTGTTGACAACCCGCCGCCCCGACTTGGTGTAAACTTCTGCCGCTATGGCAAACATCGATAAGCATCCCGCCGGCTCCTTCTGCTGGATTGAACTGCACACCACCGACCAGAACGCCGCCAAGAGTTTTTACAACTCGCTGTTTGGCTGGCAAGCTCAGGACATGCCGATGGGGCCGGACGAGTTCTACACCTTCTTCAATCTTGGCGACCGCAGTGCCGCCGCCGGATGCACGCTGCGCCCGGACGAGCGTTCGATGGGTGTTCCGCCGCACTGGATGATTTACATCACCGTGGACAATACCGACGCAGCCGTCGCCAAAGCGCAGCAACTGGGCGGCACGGTTCTCGCTCCCGGGTTCGACGTTATGGACGCGGGCCGCATGGCAGTCGTGCAGGATCCGACGGGCGCGGTTTTCTGCGTCTGGCAACCTAACAAGAGCCACGGCATCGGAGTCGCCCACGTCCACGGCACGCTCTGCTGGGCCGACCTGAGCACGGCCGATCCAAAACGCGCCTCCGATTTTTACTCGGGCCTTTTCGGATGGCAGTTGATTACCGACCCCAAAGACCCGTCCGGCTATCTGCACATCAAGAACGGAGAGCACCACATCGGAGGCATTCCCCCAGCAGCCCATCGCCAGCCCGGAGTGCCGCCGCATTGGATGGCCTACTTCCTGGTGGATGATGTGGATGCCACCGCGAACAAGGCTAAAGAGATGGGTGCGAAGCTGCATCTTCCGCCAATGAGCATGGAGGGAGTCGGCCGCATGTCGGTGATCGCCGACCCGCAAGGCGCGGTGTTCGCGATCTTTAAATCGGCGCGCTGAGGCGGTGATCCGAACCTGTGCTTAAATTCGCGGAGTCATCCTGAGCGAAGCGAAGGATCTATGCATTCTGGCGCGTCGAGAAGATACAGAGTCCTTCGCTTCGCTCAGGATGACCATCCATACGGGAACACCGTCATTGCATCACGCCCCCCTGTGACTCCGCTCACTGAACCCCCAGACATCTCCGGCTACCCTCATCCTGTAAGCCTATGCGCCGTTTTCCGCCCTGCCCAGATTGTCGTCCGAATTTCGTTCCAACGTCTGGCGTAAGCGAAGGAGCCACCTCATGTCTATTCTGAATTCGACCACCGGCGAAGTTCTGCGTTCCTACACGATTGACGAACTGAAGGAGCAAGCCAATTTGATGCGCGGGTACGATCTGGCCGTCCTCTGCGCAGCCACTTCCGGGCACGCCGGCGGCACGCTCTCCATCATGGACATCGCCGCCGCGCTCTACCTTCGCGTCGCCAACCACGATCCTCAGAATCCCAACTGGGCGGACCGGGATCGCGTCGTCTGGTCGACCGGGCACAAAGCCCCCAGCCTTTATCTTGGTTTAGCCTTTGCCGGCTTCTGCCCGAAAGAAGACGTCGCGCTCCTGCGCAAACTCTATTCGCCGTATCAAGGACATCCGCACTGGCTCAAACTGCCGGGCGTTGAAGTATCTACCGGGTCGCTGGGCCAGGGTTTGAGCATCGCCGTAGGCATCGCGCTCGCCGCCAGGCTGGACCAGAAAAATCACCACACCTTCTGCATCATGGGAGACGGCGAGCAACAGGAAGGCCAGATCTGGGAAGCCGCCATGGAAGCGGGCCACTTCAAGCTCGATAATCTCATCGGCATCGTCGATCGCAACCGCCTGCAGATCGACGGCTGGGTGAAAGACGTAATGAACGTCGAGCCGCTGGAAGAAAAATATCGCAGCTTCGGATGGGACGTCCTCACCATCGACGGTCACGACATGAAGCAGGTCGTCGAAGCGCTGGAAGGGGCCAAGGCCAAAACCGGATCTGGCAAACCGACCGTAATCATCGCCAACACTGTCAAAGGCAAAGGCGTCAGCTTCATGGAAGACGTTGCCGGATGGCACGGCAAGGTCCCCAACCTCGAAGAGTTAAACAACGGCTTGAAGGAGCTAGGTCTCGAAGACCAGATTCCTGTTGAGCAACTCTTCGCTCACGCGCGGCAATATCAAGCCGAAGTCGAGCGCAAGCTCGACGCCAAGATGCCCAAGTTCCACCGCAACTACTGGTGGAACGCCACCGAGAACATGAAGGTTCAGATGAAGCCTACTCGCCTGGGCTTCGGGCAGTCGCTCGCCGCCAATGGAGATGATCCGCGCGTGGTCTGTTTCGGCCTGGATATTTCGGGCTCCATCACCATCAGCGAATTCTATGCCGGTAAGCCCGAGCGCAAGGCGCGCTGGATCAGCATGGGCATCGCCGAGCAATCCGCGACCTCGGCTGCCGCAGGGCTCGCCAAAGAAGGGAAGCTCCCCGTCTTTGGCACCTACGCCACGTTTGCCGCCGCCCGCAATCTCGACCAGATCCGCACTTCGATCTGCTACGGCAACTTCAACGTCCTGATTGCTGGAGCCCATGGCGGCGTCAGCGTCGGTCCCGACGGCGCAACCCACCAGGCGCTGGAAGATCTGTTCGCCATGTGCGGACTGCCCAACATGAACGTGGTCGTCCCCTGCGATATCGTCGAGACCCGCAAAGCCACCGACTACCTGCTGCTCAAGCATGTCGGCCCGAAGTACATCCGCTTCGCGCGCGAAGCCACGCCGATCGTCACCGACGAAACAACGCCCTTCGTCTTCGGCAAAGCAAATGTCATTCGTCTCCGTAAAGAGGCCGCGAATTTCATCGAGGCGTTTGAAACGAAATTGGAATCCGACTACCGCGACGAGTGCGAAGACCTCACCATCGCGGCCTGCGGTCCCATGGTGCCTGAAGCCATGCGCGCCGCCTGGATCCTGAAGCAGGATTTCGGCTACGAGAGCCGCGTTCTCAACTTGCACACGCTGAAGCCGCTCGACACCGAAGCTATCGTGCGCGCCGCCCGCGATACCAGCGTGGTCCTGACCGCCGAAGAGCACCAGATCGGCGCGCTGGCGTGGCCAGTGGCGAGCGCCATCACGCAGTCGCCTGAACTCTACGGCATTCCCGTCATCACCGGCGCCATCGGTGTCAAAGACCGCTTCGGAGACTCGGGCGCTCCCTGGGAGCTAATCAAGGAATTCGAAGTGTCGGCTGAGCACATTGCGGCAAAGGCGGTGGAACTGATCGGGGTGAAGAGGTCGCGATCGGGAGAGCCGGTGGCCGAGGTGCATCTGGTGGGAACGAAGTAGTCAGAGATAAAGTTGTCGAAGACGACAACAATGATGTATACTATACATCATGCGAAGGACGCAGCTTTATCTCGACGACGATCTCTGGAACGCCCTCCACGCGAAGGCCCGGCGCGAAGGAACGACGATCTCCGATTTGGTGCGGCAGGCTGCACGCGAGCGCTATCTTGGTAATTTGGATGAGCGGCGCAAGGCCATGGAAGGCCTCATAGGGATCTGGAAAGATCGCACCGACCTACCCGACTCCACGGAGGAATACGTGCGCAGCTTGCGACGTGATACTCGGCTTGAGAGACTGGAGAAGCGGTGACCGTTCTGGTCGATTCCGACATCGTCATCGAAGTTTGTCGCGAGCGAAATAACGGGATCCTTTCGCGGTGGCGGGAACTCGGCGAGTCCGGTCGCGCAATCATGTACTCGCCGGTAACCGCGGCCGAACTCTGGACTGAGGTGCGGCCACGCGAGCAGGAAACCCTGACGGAATTCTTTCGCTCTCTTCTTTGCGTCCCGATCGACTATGAGACGGGGCGGCAAGCCGGCGATTACCTCCGGCAATATCGGAAGAGTCACGGCGTGCAGATCACTGACGCTCTGATTGCCGCGGCCGCGGTGTTGAATCGCGCCGAACTCTGGACGCGCAATCGCAAGCACTATCCAATGAAAGACTTGTCATTTTATTGAACATCGTCCCATTCTGAACGGGCGGGCTGCAGATTATTGCAACTCAACCGTTTGCCTGACAGACTGCACGGATGATAAAACCGCCACGAGGCCTCCACTCGTGAAAAAGTTCGCCGTCATCTTCCTCATCGCTCTTTCGTCGCTGGTTGTCGTCTTCGTGGTTGCACGCGCCGCCGACCGCTCGCGCCGCATCAATCTTCCGACCAGCAAGAGCCTGACGCTCCCCGTCCCCGGATATGTGGCCCGCACCAACAGCTTTCCCGCCACCATCGCGCTCAGTCCCGACGGCCGTTATGCTGCGCTGCTGAATCAGGGCTACGGCACGCAGGAATCCGGCGCGTGCCAGTCGATCGCCATCCTCGATCTGAGCAACAATCAGCTGCACGATTTTCCCGACGACCGGCTCAGCGACGAGTATTCCACGCACCAGAGTTATTTCATCGGGCTCGCGTTCTCGACCGACGGCAAGCATCTTTATGCCTCGATGGGCTCAATCACCGATCCTACCGGAGAAAAGCCCGGCGACACGGGCAACGGCATCGCGGTGTACAAGTTTGCGGACGGACGGGTCGCTGCCGAGCGCTTCCTCAAGATCGCGCCTCAGCCAATTGCCGAAGGGAAAGAAGTTGCATTTGGATTGCGCAAGACTCCCGCCGGAACCGCATTGCCGTATCCGGCTGGACTGGCCGTTTTGCCAGGTCCCAGGGGTGACCGGCTGCTTATTGCCAATAATCTTTCTGACAATGTGGTGCTGCTAGACGTCGTGTCTGGGAAAATCGAAAAGTCGTTCGACCTGAGCCGCAGCCGCTATATTCCGAGCGCGTACCCCTACACGGTAATCGCTAACAAAGCCGGAACGAAGGCATGGGTGAGCTTGTCGAATACCTCATCGACGGCAGAATTGAATCTCGAGACGGGCCAGGTCGCGCGCTGGATAGAATTGCTTAAAGACGGGGCCGATGTTAGTCCGGGTTCGCATCCCACTGCGATGTCGCTAAGTCCGAATGAGGACAGACTATACGTTGCTTTGGGTAATGCTGATGCGGTAGTCGCTATTGGTTTGAGGGAAAGTGGTAAGGAGAACATTGATCTAAGAGGGTCTGATTTAACCAACAGCGCAGCCTTCACGATCTACCGGGTCAATCTCGCCGATTATTATGGTGCCTCAGCCTTTTCAGTCCATGAACCTGGTTCTGTCCCACAAGCCATCGCACTCTCTCTCGACGGCAAGCGCTTGTTCGTGGCCGCTGCGTCGATAGACGCCGTCGCGGTTTTCACTGTTTCAAAGGATTCTTACGTGGGTCAGGTTCAACACGTCAAAGCATCCGGCTTCATTCCAACCGAGTGGTATCCCAGCGCCCTCGCCATTGCAGGCAATGACCTGCTTATCGCCACCGCCAAAGGAGAAAGCAGCGGTCCTAACAACATGCAAGGAACGCTGAAAGGCGAGCGCAAAAGAAAAGAGCATCCCTATATTCCGACCCTGATCGGCGGCTCTATTGCGCGCATCGGCCTCGACGACGTCAATAGAAATCTTTTCGTCTATGGTCGCCAAGTTGAAGAAGACAACCTCCTGGACGCCGACGCGGGCAGTTTCACGTTTGCCGGCGGAACGAACCCCATCCGCCACGTGATCTACATACTCAAGGAAAATCGCACCTACGATCAGATTCTCGGCGATCTGCCCGCAGGCGATGGCGATCCGTCGCTCACCATGTACGGCAAAAACATCACTCCGAACGAGCACAAACTCGCCTTGCAGTTCGGAGTACTCGACAACTTCTACGACAGCGGAGAAGTTTCCGGCGACGGCCATCTCTGGTCCACCGCCTCCACCACCAGCGACTACAACGAGAAGTCCTGGCCCATCGCCTATCGCAGCAAAGAGCGCACCTACGACTTCGGCGGCAGCGTAGCCGAAGAATTTCCGCTGGAGCAGGGAATCCCTGACGTCGATGATCCCGGTACCGGCTTCCTCTGGGACAACCTCGCCCGCCGCGGCCTAACTTACCGCATTTACGGCGAATTCATCGCAGCGGTATGGTGCAAGAGCGAAAGAGCGAAGACGCCGATGGAAGGAACGCCGTCCGCGAGTTCGGCAACATGTCCGGTTTCCGAAATCAAGAAAGGCGATCCCTTGCCGACAAACGTAGGCAATCCGCGGGGCGGGCCGAGTCCGTGGCCTTGGGCGATTCCGCAGATGAAGCGCATGCGTCCCACCAAAGCTGCCCTGCGCGATCATTACGATCCGCAATTTCCCGACTTCAATACCGACTATCCCGACCAACTTCGCGCCGACGAATTCCTGCGCGAATTTGACGAGTTCGTGAAGGCCAAGGGAAGCGCCAAAGAGCTTCCGCAGTTCACGCTGGTTTACTTGCCCGACGATCACACGGGAGGCACGCGTCCCGGCAAGCCGACTCCGCAGGCGTCGGTTGCCGACAACGACCTCGCTCTGGGCCGGGTGGTCGATACCGTTTCCCATAGCCCGTACTGGGATGACACGGCCATCTTCGTGCTCGAAGACGACGCGCAAGACGGCGCCGACCACGTTGACGCCCATCGCTCGATCGCCTTCATCATTAGTAAATATGCGCCGCGCGCGCCGCAACCGTTTGTCGATCATCACTTCTATACGACGGTTAGTGCCATTCATACGATGGAAGCGCTGCTTGGACTTCCTCCGATGAATCTGTTCGACGCGCACGCGCCGCTGATGGCTCCGCTTCTGGCAGGTCCCGGAACGCAGCCACCTTACCAGGCTGACGACAGGAATCTGCGCAATGGGCTCATTTATGCCATGAACGAAAAGAAAGCCGCGGGAGCCAAGGAATCGTCGCTGATGAATTTCTCCCGGCCCGATGCTGCCGACACTAAAACCCTGAACGCCATTCTGTGGCGTAACGCGAAGGGCGACGCGCCGATGCCGGTTACAAGCCATTCACATTCCGAACCCTGATGCTGATTTAGAATGCCTGCGTGGGTTCTCCCATCCAGTGCATCAACCTGCGCAAGACCTACGACGGCAAAGTCGAAGCCGTCCGCGGCATCAGCCTGCAAATTGAGGCGGGGCAATGCTTCGGGCTGCTCGGCCCGAACGGAGCAGGGAAGACCACGACCATCGAGATTCTCGAAGGCCTGCTCGCACCTACGTCCGGCGAAGTCCGCATCTTCGGCCACACGTGGGATGACAACCCGCGCCAGTTGCGGGAGTGGATCGGCATCTCGCTGCAGGAAACGCGCTTATCGGAAAAACTCAACGTCCGCGAGACCATCGAACTATTCGCCAGCTTTTACAGCGATCCGCGTCGGGCCGACGAAGTTCTCGAAGACCTCGAACTCACCGAGAAAGCCGACAGCTGGGTCGGGAAACTTTCCGGCGGCCAGAAACAACGGCTCGCCGTTGCCACTGCTCTGGTCGGCAATCCGCGCATTCTCTTCCTCGACGAGCCTACTACTGGACTCGATCCCCAAAGTCGGCGACAGCTCTGGGACATTGTCCGCAGCTTTCAGAAGAAGGGCGGGACAGTTTTGCTGACTACTCACTATATGGACGAGGCCGAACGGCTCTGCGACCGGCTGGCCATTGTCGATCACGGCGTGATTATCGCCGAGGGCACACCTTCCGACCTGATCGACCGGCTTGGCGGTCATCATGTGGTCGAGTTCCAGATTGATGACCATGGCAAAGACAAGGGAAACGGCCGCGAACCCGATGTTGACCGCTGGCGAGCATTGCCGAGCGTCGAATCGGTGCGCTGTGAGGAAGACCACGAGGAAAACATGGTCTGCCTCAACGTGCGCGAACCGCATCTCACCATCCCTGCGCTGCTCGCGGCGATCAATCAGCAAGGTCATCGACTCGAGCACCTGAGCACGCGCCAGGCCAGCCTGGAAGATGTGTTCGTGCAACTCACCGGACGTCACCTGCGAGAAGACTGAATGGCAACCACAGAAACCAACGCTCCCAAACTCGACACCGATCAAGAGCAGCGGCCTGCGCGCGTCGCGCGTGACGGAGCTCGCCGCAACGGGCGCTGGTCGGGATACCGCCACCTGCTCTGGGCGCGCATACTCGAACTCAAGCGCGAGCCGGAAGTCGTGTTCTGGGTTTTCGTCTTTCCCTTGCTGCTGGCGGCTGGATTGGGCATCGCCTTTCGCAACAAGCCTGCGGATATGACGTCGGTTGTCATCATCGATGGCGCGGGCGCGCAGAAAACGCTGGCTATGCTGCAGAGTTCGGATAAGACTTCGTCCGGGCAGTCTGCGATCCGAGCTACCATTCTCGATCATGACGCTGCGCTCAAGGGTTTCCACTTCGGCAAGTATGATCTGGCAATCGAGGCGAATCCTGACGGCAGTTACATTTACTACTACGACCCGGCGCGTCCGGAGAGCGTGCTTTCGCGCGCTGAGATTGATGCTGCGCTGCAAGCGGCCGCTGGACGCAAGGATGCGATTGCTACTTCGTCGCAATCCTCCAGCGAACCGGGCTCGCGCTACATCGACTTCCTCATTCCGGGATTGCTTGGCATGAACCTGATGAACTCGGGCATGTGGGGCGTTGGGTTCGCTCTGGTCGAAATGCGCCAGCGCAAATTGCTGAAGCGCTTCGTCGCCACGCCCATGCGCCGCAGCGATTTCCTTCTGGCTCTGACGAGCAGCCGACTCGTCCTGATGGTGATTGAAGTCGGACTGCTCTTGGGGTTTGGCGTGCTCGTCTTTCACATGCGCGTGCAGGGATCTGTTCTGTCGGTCATCCTGCTGGGATCGCTGGGAGCGATCGCCTTTGGCGGCGTTGGCCTGCTGACTGCTTGCCGCGCGCAGAAGATCGAAAGCGTTTCCGGACTTATTAACCTGGTCATGATGCCGATGTGGATTTTCTCCGGCGTCTTTTTTTCGTACGATCGATTTCCTGCCATCGCTCATCCTTTTATCAAAGCGCTTCCGCTGACCGCGCTGAACGACGCGCTGCGCGCTACGATCACGGAAGGCGCATCGCTCGGCTCGCAATCGGGACGGCTGTTGGTGCTCGCAATTTGGGGCGGCGTTTCATTTGTACTTGCGCTGCGATGGTTTCGGTGGACGTAGAGCAGCTCACAGCTCTCAGCCCTTAGTCTGCGGCTCGAACAAGGGGCATGTTTGGACCCCCCTGAGTCCGGTCTTTAAAAGTCAAAGACTTAGCGCGAAAGGTTGGCCAGGTTTTTGAGAACAAAGGACTTACCTGTAAAGTCTTTATAAATCAATAGGTTGGCTGGATCGGAGGTCGTGCTTCGCCCCGCGCGAAGGCTTCGACGAGCTTGTAATTATTGCGGAAGTCCAAGGCCCCGCCCAAGCGAAGCTTGGACCGGCCACCCGCCGGAATTTATAATCATTGCGATAGGCTAAGCCATCGGCCGAGTCACCGCCGGAGAAAAACACAATGCCGAATACAGCACAAATACTGACCTATAGAGATATATGTTCTGGGATCGCCCGCCTACGCGGGTCACAATCCTACGTACCACTCTCACTCGATCAAGTAACTCCACTTGATTACGACGGCGATCATGCAATTTTCTGTGTGAATGGCGCACGCGTATTCGTGGAGAATTCCGGCAATGTGGCCGAGAGGGAGGGACTGCCCGACTGTCCCCGCTTTGCTGGGGGTTTGCTCTCGAATCGGGATCGGCTGTTCTTGCCCGCAATCGCAGCGGACTTGCTCACAAGAGGCAACCCACACAAGCGATTTCTGGCTAATCATTCACACACGCCCGAGTCGTTTGCTGCTTACCTGCAGCACGGTACTCGGCTCGGAGAAGACACGGCGCCGTGTATACATCAGTCGAGGTAGGGGGCTGAGGCTCACGAGAGCCTCGACAGGGCGTGACTCGCCGTTCCCCCCGGAGCATGAGTCAGCCATCTTCGATGGATTGTTTCGACAATTTTCAGTCGCTAAGGCAAGAGGGTGAGTGCGACTGCTCCGTCCCTGTTTTCGGCAAGCTCACGGGCGCGAGTCGGGAGGAAATCTTGCGTGATTTGCCGGAGGCGTCCGATGGAAAGGTGAGCGTGGCCCGATGGGAGGATTGGCTCAGGAGCAAGAACCTTGAAGTCGCAAGGCATGACGGTCGCGACGAGCACTACGACATACCCTGCGTCCATCTCGTGCAGCGTCACTCGCCACACTGGATATACGAGGACGAAAGTGGTGTGCTTGATCCAAGCTCCGCTTTTATGTACATGCCGCCCAACGATCCGCGCATGCGTGAATGGGAGAGCACATATGGGGGCAGAATTCTGACAATATCAGTAAAGCCTCGCAGTATCGGGGAAGACGATGGATCGCAATCCTGAATCAAAACCGACCACCGCAGAGGCCCGGGAATTAGCCCGCGAAATCGACTGCCTGTTCCGTGATTGCCAGAACATCGTTCAGGCGTTCCTCGACAAGCAGAACGTAAAAGTCAAAACAACATCTAATTCTCTGATCGATTGTGTTCTCGTTATTGCCGGCTGTATTTGCAACGCAGGCGGTCATCCTTGTTCAGAACAAACCGCGCGTATCTTCTATGAATTTGCTGATCAGTTTTTGCCGACGAAGAAGATCGTGAAGGACGTGTCCCGGATTTGCTCAGGACTACAAGCATCTTATCCGACCAATCGCGAGGCTTTCAAAAACCTACCTGCAAAGTACATCTTGGCGTTGCTGCAAGAGAACGACAAACTGACGGGTGCATCATATGCTCCCAGGTACCGTGATTTGATAATGCGGATGGCCAACATGCTTGCCACCGCTGATGGTGTGTGTAACCCACAAAAGCTAGCATTGGTTGGAGAGGTCGACAAAGCACTATCTCCGACTGAGTTAATGCACGCTGGTAGGGCAGGGATGACCACATCGGGGCTACCCGCAAAGCCGACGACCGCAGACGCCAACGAACTGGCCCGTGAAATGGAGTGTCTGTCCCGCGATTGCGAGAAGGTTATTCAGGCGGAACAAGACAAACAATACTCCCCCGGGCTATCACCGGAATCAAGGGCACTCATGAAGGAGGCGGATCGGATATTAGCACCCCATCGCATAACACTGGATGCCTTTGATTTCGCGGTTTACGTCTGTAATGCAGATGGATCGATTTCAGAGGACGAAATTGTTCTTGCGCGCGGAATATTCTCCTCCCTATATAGAACACAAAAAGACATTTCGGGATTGTCTGCGAACATGCGAGATAAGTATCCGAAATGCAAGCTGGCTTTCGAGAAACAACCGAGCGGGTCGGTCTGGAATTGCCTTGAGGAGAATGACCGACTGTACGGCACTAGATACTCGATCAGATATCGTGAGTTGCTCCTCCGAATGTCCAATATGTTCGCGTATGCCGAGGGCGAGCGGAACGATGAGAAACTTGCTTGTGTGGCGCAGATCGAAAGGGCACTGTCACGGCCTCAAATGGCACCAAGCGCGGGAACAATCTCGACGCAACCGCAGGGGCGAGGAAAACCGGGGGCTCCCGCATCTGGATTAACCGCAAAAGCGACGATGGCGGAGCCAGCGACAATAGCCCCCCAGAGGTCTCGTGGATTAGAGGACGTTCTGCAAGAACTCGACGGGCTTATAGGGCTGAATACCGTCAAACAGGATGTCAGGCAATTAGTGAATTATGTGAAGGTGCTCCAGATCAGGCAGGCAAGAGGTCTCAAAGTATCTGACATGTCTTTTCACATGGTTTTCTATGGTAAACCCGGAACTGGAAAGACAACTGTCGCGAGGCTAATCGGTGAGATATACAAGGCACTGGGTGTCATTAGTAAGGGTCATTTGGTCGAGGCAGACCGTGCCAAGCTGGTTGCCGCATATGTTGGCCAAACCGCGATCAAAACAACGGAAGTAGTTAACAATGCACTCGGCGGCGTACTGTTTATCGATGAAGCCTACACGCTTGCACCTGCCGATGCTCGTGGCAACGATTTTGGCCAAGAAGCAATTGATACGCTGCTCAAGCTCATGGAAGACCACCGAAACGAGCTTGTGGTCATCGTCGCCGGATACCCCGACGAGATGGGGAGGTTCGTTGACTCCAATCCGGGCCTTCAGTCGAGGTTCAACAAATACTTATCTTTTGACGATTACACCCCAGCGGAGCTGGTCGAGATTTTCAGCCATTTCTGCAAGCAAAATGATTATCGCCTAACGGAATCGGCCACAGAGGAGATAAGGACGTTCTTTCAATCAGCATATGCAGCCCGCGACAAGATGTTTGGCAACGCCCGACTCGCTCGGAATGTGTTTGAGCGAGCGATTGAAAGCCAATCTACTCGCATCCTGAACATGGATATGACGGGTGACGTGCTCACTACGATTGAAGCCTGCGACATATCGGTGCCGACAGAACTGAAGGGTATTGGCGGCTCCTCACGCCGCATTGGGTTTTGACAGACCCTTGGGCTCCGATCCCTCTTGACGGACAGCGAAAGCCGAGCTGCGTTCGGCTTGGACGGGCGAGACGCCCGTCCCCACACAAACAAACCCGCTAGCCCTTCGCCTTCTTATACTCGTCGAACGCATCCAAAAACCGGTCAATATCCTGCCTCGACAAGTAATAAGGTGTGGACAAGCGCAGCTTGTGGGGTTCGGCTCCTCGGATTCTGATTTTCTTTTCTTTCCATAGCCAGTTTTCCAGGTCCATACGAACTAGCGGCGGTACGTTTACTGTGGCTATGGCGCAGCGTAGCGAGGGGTCGGGAGATGTCCAGGACTGGGCTCCGCGTTTTAGCATGGCGGCCAGAATGTAGTCGCATTGCTGGCGATGGCGGCGTTCGATTCTTTCCATGCCTATGTCGTTGGCTAGCTGGATGGAGGCTCGCAGTCCCCAGAGGGCGGGGACGTTGGAGCTGCCTATGCGCTGGAAGCGTTCGGCTCGGAGTTTGGGGTCGTCCCAGCCTTCGGTGGCTATGGTGTTCCAGAGGCGATCGATCATTTCATCGCGGACGTAGAGGAATCCCGAACCTTTGGGGGCTTGCAGCCACTTGTGCGGGCTGGAGGAATAGAGGTCGCAGCCCAGGTCGTGCAGGTCCAGGCGCATCATTCCTGGGACGTGGGCTCCATCTACGGCGGA
>Ga0075030_100001354_pt1 | contig 22050 bp, 17 predicted proteins | sample LitLauG_LLR_2012_FD_71393 | JGI IMG/M metagenome (GOLD analysis project Ga0075030, IMG submission 71393) | Freshwater sediment microbial communities from Pennsylvania, USA - Little Laurel Run_MetaG_LLR_2012 | ecosystem: Environmental > Aquatic > Freshwater > Creek > Sediment | place: USA...
TGCACAAGATATCTGACAAGATCGAAAGAGAAGTGCCGGAGAAGGGAATCATTCCGCCGTCGCGGCGTCGAGCCAGAAGCGTGAAGTAGGGCGAAAAAGTACTGGAACCACAAAGGACACGACGGTGCACGAAGGCAAGCCAACAGCTCAGCCTTCGTGTTACTAGTGTCCTTCGTGGTTTAACGGGGACGGTACCGACGAAGAGCTTGCTGAGGACGCGGTTGCGCTAGCATCAGCGTCGCTATAGTCTCGTAGGTTCCTCTGCGCCGCACGACGCGGAGGGTGACTGTGACGCAGTCAACACTGGAATCCATTCGAGGGACCTGTGTACAAATTTCTGCCGGCCGTTCTTCTCCTGCTTCTCGCGTCGATGGGCCTGGGGCAAACGGATGCTGCCTCTTTTGCTGCCGAGCTATTCCGCTACAGAGTTGAGACGAACATTGTCTATCACACGGCCAACAACTATCAGAACAAACTCGACGTTTATATGCCGGCCGCGGCGGCCCAGCCCACACCCGTCGTAGTGGTGATCCACGGCGGCGGGTGGGTCGAAGGCACCAAGGAAGAGCGCGTGCTCGAAATGATGCCTTACCTGCAAATGGGTTTCGCGGCGGTGAATGTCGAATACCGCCTCGGCCGGGTGTCGCTTGCTCCCGCGGCGGTGGAGGATTGCCGGTGCGCGCTGCACTGGGTCTTCGCGAATGCAAAGAAGTATAACTTCGACCCCGCTCGTGTCGTGCTGCAAGGCGGATCGGCGGGAGGCCATCTGGCTCTCATGACCGGGATGCTCACGCCGTCGGCGGGAGTCGACCGCGTGTGCCGCGCGCCCATGGACAATTATTGGAGCGAGAATCCGGGCACGAGTAAAGACCCTCGCGTAGCGGCCATTGTGAACTGGTTTGGCATCACCGACGTTCTCGACGAACTTCATGGACCCAACGCCAAGGGATATGCCGTCCTCTGGCTTGGCGACCAGGCCAACGCAGATGAAATCGCGAAGCGCGTGTCGCCTATCAATTACGTCACCGGCGATGTGCCGCCGATCATCACGATCCATGGCGACAAAGACGCGCTTGTTCCTTATGTCGACGCCGTGCGCTTGCATAAGGCACTCGATGCGGCCAAGGTTCCGAACCAACTCTACACGGTCGCGGGTGCGAATCATGGAGGCTTTACGTTCGAACAGAACCAGAAGGCATGGGAGGCCGTGCGCCGCTTTCTAGCGGAAAATGTGAAAGGGTTGGGCAGTTCGACGAACCGGAAGTAGAAGCGTTCTCGGGTAGGACGAGGAGATCGACTGGTCTAGGGGTGGTCGCTGGTGTCGATGCCGAAGCCGAGGATGGCAGTAACTTGCACAGGCTGGTTGTTTCGCGTGGCGGGCTCGAATTTCCAATTGCGAAGGGCGGCCAGAACCTTGGCGGTCATCTCAGCCGGGCCCGGTACGAGCACACGCGGGTTCTTCACGTTGCCCGAGGCGTCGAGGGTGCACGCCACAAGCATGCGTCCGTGGGGCAGGCCGCCGGGAAGATCGCTGCGGAGCGCGGCAGGAGCGGTAAGAGTCCCCCGGAATCCATGAGTTGTGTCCGCTTCGTCGGCAAATTCCATCACAACCGTACCCAGCGTCGTCTCGATATACGTGCCGTTGGTCTCCCCTTTGAGAAGCTTCTGGTAAGGCTCAAAGACTCCTCCGGAGTCAGCTGTCGCAACGATCGTTACGTCGAGCGTCTTCTTGTGCTGTTTTAGCGACGAGCGGCCCGGAGTTGCGGGATCGTTGCCGGAGGGATCCGAGCCGAAGCTGGGAAGTGTGACAATCCCATTGCCGCCGCTGATCTCCACGCCGGGAACCGGAGGTTTGCCCGAGGGGGCGTTGCCCGCTCCGCCCGGGCCGTTCGCAGCAGAGATACCGCCCTTAGCGTTGGGATCGGAGCCGCGTCCCGCCCCGGTCTTACCCGCCCCCGTGTCGGCGCCGGCCATTCCGCTGCCGGGGCCATTGCCGCGACCGATACCAGTGCCAGCGCCCGCTCCGCCCAAGCCCGGTTTGTCGCCGCCAGCTGGCGACATGGCAAGCGATCCAGGTTTCGGGTCAGGCGGTACGCCAATCTTAGTACCGGGTTGGCTCGACATCACAGTGCCGGCATCCTTGCCGCTGCCGCCATTCGAGGGAGGCGTGAGTGCAGAGCCCGCATCGAGCGGTGCGCCCATGCCCGGGCCCTTGCGGCCCAATCCCGAGCCCGCGGCAGCGGGCCCTACACCGATCGAAGGAGGCGGAGGCACGACGTTATCCGCCAGCAGTCTTCCGCCGGCTGCTCCTGCGCCGCCGCCGGTCTTCCCAGTTCCCCCGCCCGCTCCAGCGAGCGTGGGCGGCGGTGGAACCACGCTGGGATTCCCGACATAGGGCGCGGCGGCTGCACGGGACGGAGTTCCCGTGCCTCCGTTCAAACCGACGGAGGGAGGCGGAGCCACGACGTTCGTGGTTAACGACGCGCCAGCACCGTTGCGATTGCCGCGCGGGCTGCCGCCACCGTCAGAACTGACGGACGCTGGTGGAGCCGCCACGTTGTCGGCCAGGTTGGGCCGCGATCCGTTGCTCGTTCCCTTCGCGCTCACTGAAGTCGGGGGCGGAGCGACTACTGCTGTGGGACCGAAGATTCGGCCGACTAGGCCGCTCACGAACGATCCGGTGGCCGAGGGCGACGGCGGCGGTGGCGCAACCGCTTTCGCAGGATCGGGAACGCTGCCCCCGCTAAGATGACGCATATCGGAAGTGACGTCGGTCGAAGGTGGCGGAGCGACCACAGCAGGGGGCGGCAAGTTGAGCTTGGCGCGTCGCACATCCGCTCGTTCGGGCGCGGAAACTGGCGGCGGAACCACAGAGGGATCCATGGTTTGAATCGGCGCCGAGGAAAGCTGGCGGCTCACCGCGGCCGGAGCCGGCGGCACTATGTTGTTGGCCAGCGCTGGAGCCGCGCGGAACGGGTCGCGCTGGACATTCTGAGCGGGCGGCGCGACGGTCGGATCCAAAGACGGCGCAGCCAGAGGATGATCCCGCGAGACCGCAGGCGCGGGAGGAGTCACCGCCGGTGCCAGCGCGGGGGCGACCAGCGTGTGATCGTTCGCAACATTAGGCGCGGGCGGAACCAGCGTCGTGCTCAGACTGGGTGCCGTCAGAGGGCGATCGCGAGTCACTGACGGCGCGGGAGCGATGACCGGATCGAGCCGGACTCCGTTCCGCGTGTAATCACGAATCAGGTTCGGAGCAGGAGCGATCAGAGTTGTGGTCAGATTGGGCGCCGAGCGAGTCGAGCGCAGTCCCTCCGATGGTGGCGGACCGGGATCGGGCCTGATCGCCAATAAGTTGGCCACCGCATCGCGTGAGGAAGGCAGCTTCAAGTTCGGAGCATCAACCACCTTTGGCACAAGCGAGCCGCCGCGCGCGACCTTGATGGTCTGTGTACGATGGTGCGCTTCTTCGCCCCCGGCTTGGCCGGTGCGCCCTGCTTCAGCGCCACCGAGATCCTGGGTACGCGGCAGTTCGTCGCCGCTGTAGTAGATCACGTCGTGGCTGGAGATCCTGGGCGCGACGTACGGCCGCAATTCGTCGATTTTCACCTTCACAAAAATTGCCGCCATGATCAGGAAAGCCTCCAGCACGTAGGAGGGGATCATGATCCGAAAGGGAACCAAGCCAAACGGGGCTTCTCCCGCCAGCCGGGCTTCCGAGCGAGCCAGGGCAGGCTTGATGGAGCCGACGAACTCTTCCCACGGCGAGGACCATTTCACCAGCAACTTCGGCGTTGCGTGGCGGGTCTGGGCCGCGTCATCGAGTTCGAGAGTTGGACTCATGCGGGAAGCCGATTGCGATCCTTGGAGAGGGTGATCTCAATTGTATCGCCCACGGCGGTCTTTGTTTCGGCCGCAGTGCCACACGGGAGTTCCAGTACTGACGCGGACTGGCGCAGCACCGGAGTGAAACGCCAGGGCCGCACATTCGATCGAATACCTACAACCTTCAGTCCATCATCCAGATACAGCACATCGATCGGAAAACCCATGCCCAGGGTATGAACCCCGTGGCAGGGGACAATCCAGAGTCCGGAACCGTTACCGAAGTCATCGGTGCCGAGGCCGAGCAGGCCACGCAGGCGCCGCCAATGCGTGTTGGCGACGGCAAGTGCCGTGGCGAGATTCGCCTGGCGCGTGCGATTGAAGGCTTGCCCATCAGCGGGGAAAAACGCCATTGATACCCCGTGTCCAAAAGATTGGGATCTTGCTACCGGCCGCCCGAAATCGGTCCCAGCTGCCGAATAAGCTCGATGACGGCAGGACCGATCGTGACGAAAATAATCGACGGCAGAACAAAGATCACCAGCGGGGGAACCATCTTGATCGTGGTTTTAGCGGCTTGCTCTTCGGCACGCTGCCTGCGTTCCGTGCGGAGGGAGTCAGAATGCACCCTGAGGGCCTGAGCCACGCTCGTGCCGAAGCGATCCGTCTGTATCAGTGTACCAACCAGGGCTCGGATATCGTCAACACCGGTTCGCTCCACGAGATTACGCAGGGCCTCGGCGCGGGGCTTGCCGGCCCGCATCTCGAGGTTGACCATGTGGAACTCGTCGCTCAGATCGGGGTGAGCATGGTGAAGATCCTGGCCCACGCGCATCAAAGCCTGATCGAGCGCCAGGCCGGCCTCGACGCAGATAACGGTAAGGTCGAGGGCGTCGGGTAGTCCCAGGCGAATGCGATTCTGCCGGTCCCGAATCATGCGCTTCATAATGAACCGCGGCAGCAGAAATCCCAGCGCCGTGATGCCAATCAACAGGGCAGGGTTATCGAATCCAATCGGGGACAGCGCAACTGCTAGAAATCCGATTGCCGCCGCCAAGATCCGGGCGCCGAAGTAATAATTGACGTCGACCGCATCGCGGAATCCAGCCTGAATCATCCAGCGGCGAGTGCGGGAAACGTCGGCCGGAGAAAGCGGGATCGCCTTGCTGAGCGGGTCGAGGGCCTGCTCGAAGCGTTCGCGCATCGCCGGTTTGTTTTCGGCTTGGCGCTGTGGCTGGCCGCCCAAAGCGCGCAGACGCGCACCTAGCACCGAGTTGGGCGTGAATATCGCCGCGCCGAAAGCAAACACCGCTGCCACGACGGCGAGAAATACAACGATAACGATGACCAAAGACCACGTCATAACTGACCTACACCTGAATCCGGATAATTTTGCGAATCACAAAATATCCAATCGTCTGTAACGTGATGCCCGCGACCAGCAAGAAGTGGCCGATGGGATCAGAAAACAAAGGGCGAATGAAGCTGGGATTCAGCAGCAACATGGCGGTGACAATGATGGGTGGCATGCCCATCAGCAAGGCCATGGTGAGTCGGCCCTGGGCGGTGTACACGCGCACCTGCCGCTGAATCTTGAAGCGCTCGCGAATCACGTACGACAGATTGTCGAGGATCTCCGCCAGATTGCCGCCGGTTTCACGCTGCAACATCACGGCCGTGACGAAGAATTTCACGTCGACCAGCGGCATGCGTTCCGTCAGGTTGAGCAGCGCATCCCGCACCGGCATGCCGAATTTCTGTTCTTCGTAGAGTTGGCGGAATTCTCCCGCTACCGGCTCCGAGACCTCGGCGGTAATCATTTCCAGCGCAGTGGTGAAGGCGTGTCCGGCGCGGACTGCGCGGGCAAGCGTATCAATGGCTTCCGGGAAAAGTTCTTCGAACTTTTCGAAGCGCTTGTTGCGCCGGATCGATGCGTACGAGTAAGGCAGCACAAAGCCGACCAATAGTGCGATCCCGGCCACCTCCGCGCGCTTGCTGAGACCGTAGGCAACGATCATGGCCGCGATCCCGGTCAAGGCGGAAATGCCCAGGAAATTGCCGGCGCGCATGGAAATGTCTCCCTGCGCCAGCATCTTCTGCAGGTCGGAGACCCGCGTGGAGCGCCGCAGAAGAGTGTCGAGAGCGGGGATCTGGCTGAGTTGCTCGTCACGCAGGAGGGCAAGTTCTTCATCGGGGGCGCGCTCCGGTGCCTTGCGCACGGCGGCCAAGCGCTCTTTGATGATGCGGGCGCGCGAATTACGTCGTTCGATCAGCCACGCCACTGCGAATGTCGCCAGCGCGACGATCACCAAAACCATGAGCGCCATGAGTTTGGCAGCCATATCGGAAGCCTACACCTCTGCCTTCGATTCAAACAGGGCGGGCCGCAAGCGCGCTCCGGAAGTCGCCAGCCGTTCTGCAAATTGCGGACGCAGACCGGTTGCGCGGAACTGGCCACGAACCTTGCCATTTTCGTCGATGCCGGTGCGGTCAAAGACGAAGATATCCTGCATCGCGATGCTCTCTTCGTCCATCCCCGTAATCTCCGAGACGGTGACGACCTTGCGCGTACCGTCGGAAAGGCGCGCGATCTGGATCACCGCATGAACGGCGGAGGCAATCTGATGGCGGACTGCCCGCTCGGGAATATTCAGGTTGGCCATCGAAACCATGTTTTCGACACGGGCCATGGCATCGCGAGGAGAATTCGCGTGCACCGTGGTCAGAGATCCTTCGTGGCCAGTGTTCATGGCCTGGAGCATGTCAAAGGCTTCTTCGCCGCGCACCTCGCCCACCACGATGCGGTCGGGACGCATACGCAGGCTGTTGATCACGAGCTGCCGCTGGCGCACGGCGCCCTTGCCTTCGATGTTCGGCGGCCGCGTTTCCAGGCGCACAACGTGTTCCTGCTTCAACTGCAGTTCGGCAGCGTCTTCGATGGTGACGATGCGGTCCGAGTTTGGGATGTAGCCGGAGAGCACATTGAGCAGCGTCGTTTTTCCAGCGCCGGTTCCACCCGAGACCAGAATGTTCAACCGGCCCTTCACCATGGATGAAAGCAATTCCAGCATCGATTCGGTCAGGGTCTGGTTTTCGATCATCTGGCGGGCCGTGACCGGGTCGCGTCCGAAGCGGCGGATGGAGAGGCAAGGTCCGTCGATGGCCAGAGGCGGAATGATCGCGTTCACACGCGAGCCGTCAGCTAGGCGCGCGTCCACCATGGGCGACGATTCGTCCACTCGCCGGCCCACCCGGGAAACGATGCGCTCGATGATCTGCATCAGGTGGGTGTTGTCTTTGAACGTCAACGTGGTCAGTTCGAGTTTCCCGGCTTTTTCGACGTAGACTCGGTCGTGGCGGTTAACCAGAATGTCGGAGACGGTGGGGTCTTTGAGCAGTTGCTCCAGCGGACCAAGGCCGAAGATTTCGTCGAGGATTTCCCGGGAGAGCCGCTCGCGCTCGGCGAAGCTAAGGGGGACGACTTCGCCGTTGACCACGGAACGTATGACGATCAACACTTCGTCGCGCGCCGAATCACCCGAAGTCTTGCCCAGTTTCTCCAGGTCGAGACGGTCGAGAACTTTTCGGTGCAGGTCGGCCTTGACCTGCTGAATATCGGTCCGCTCGAAGGATTGAAGGTTTGCCATTGGGCCCTAAACTCTACACCGACTTGAACATCGACCATGCTGCGCGCTTCACGTCAGCATCGTTGCGGGTTAACTCCTGTGCCAATCCGGCGAAGCAGCGGGCGATCTCCGAATTCCGCTGATCCATCACGGGCGTTCCACGATCGATGGCGCTGGAAATGGCGAAATACTGATTTGGCACCCGCCACAACACCTTGGCGCCAACTGCCGCCTCTGCATCAGCCTCGCTGAATCCCGGAACCTTGCGGAAGCGATTCAAAATCAGGCGGACTCGTTCGCGGCTCCCGGTTTCTCCCAGATACTGCTGAACTCTGGCCGCGCTCCAAAGCGAGGCGACATCGCTACAGGCCACCAGCAGCACGTTTTCCGCAAGACTGGCGATGAGCCGCGTGGCCGCGTCGAACCGCGAGGAAGAATCGACGACCACATAGCGATAGTGCGTCACCAGCATGTCGAAGAGGCGAACGAACTCGGCGGTCGATGGATCCATTGCGGCCGGAAGGTTCGTTCCCGCCAGCAGTTGCAGTCCCCCGCTGTGGCGCGTCATGAAGCTTTCGAGCAGGGAAGAGTCCATGCGGTGCAGGTTGCGGGTCGCGTCGGCCACCGTGAACGCCGGCTTCAAGTTCATATGTAACGCTGCATGGCCGAGGGGTGCGAGATCGACCAGGGCGGTCTGTCCGTAGGCCGACTGCAGAGCCAGCGCCAGGTTGACGGCCACCGTGGTCGCACCATTCCCACCCTTGGCGTTGACGACGGAGAAGACTTTGCCGCGCAATCCCTCCTGCCGGCTTCGTCGTTGGGCCGTGGTCAGCCGGACGAACGCTTCCAGTAGGTCGGTCGTAGTAGTAGGCCGCTCGATGAATTCACGCGCGCCGGCTCGCATGGCGTTGACGATGACCTGAGGCTGGTTGAGGTTGCCGATGGCGAAAATTGCGCTGTCGGGTGCCTCCTGGTGCAGAAGTTCAATCGCGCGCAGAGCGAACTGCGAGTTATCGGACGGAATGTCGACCAAAGTCACGTCAGGATTCGCCGCCCGCACCCGCCGCGTTACCGGATCAGCGCCAGCCACCGGAAAATTAGCGCAGGTATGCACCGTCCGCGCCACGCTGGTGCCATCGACCAGCACCTGCAGCAGCGCGCGCTGTTCGTTATCGGTAGCGACAATGACGACGGATAGCTCTGGCATCGAACGCCACTATGACACGAGAAGCTTGTATCCCCCAAGAATTACTTGCTCTTGTCGAACTTCGCCGGATCCATATACGGCTTCGGCAACGTCGGTCCAGCAGCCGGTTCGTTGCTGGGAGAAATCCGCTTCACGGTGCACAGCACCATGAGTTCGGAATTGCTCTTCTGCAGGCTCTTGCTGCGAAAGAAATTCCCCAGGATCGGGATGTCGCCCAGCCCCGGGATCTTGTTGTAGATATCGGTAACCCGGTTGTCCATCAATCCGGCAATTACGAAACTCTGCCCATCCTGCAATTCGAATTCTGTTTCCGCGCGGCGGGTACTCAGCGCGGGCACCGTGAAGCCGGAGATGGTCAGAGCATTCGCGAAGTCCAGTGTGCTGACCTCGGGCGCGACCTTCAGATGGATGTAGCCGTTGGGCGTTATCACTGGTGTGAACTGCAACCGGACTCCGAATTCCTTGAATGAAATCGTCACGGCGGTGAAGCCGTTGCCCGGCTGCACGATCGGGAATGGGAACTGGCCGCCGGCCAGAAAGGAGGCTTCCTTGCCGTTCACCGCAATCAGATTCGGCTCGGCGAGGATCTGTAGAAGATTTTTCGTCTGGAGTGCCTCGATCACTGCGCCGAAGTTGATGTCGGGACGGAACAGAAACAGGTTTAGGACGTTATTAAGGGTTTCGCCGGTGGTGGTGGTGGTGGTTCCGTTGGGGCCCTTGTTCACCGTCAACGTCTGTGGACCGAAACCGCCGAATTGTCCGGTTGTGGTAGTGCCGATAGTGTTGGCGGCCCCAGTAGAAAGGAAATTCACTCCTAACTGCGTGAGCGCAGAGCGGTCGACCTCTGCGAACTTGACCTGCAGCAGAACCTCCTGCGCGCCCACCGGCCCGAACGTGAGGACGTTCACAACTTTGGGCGAATAAGCGCTCGCCAGTTCTCCGGCGCGCTTGGAAACATCTTCGGTGGAAACATGTCCGGAGAGAACGATCGCTGCTCGCGAAGGCGTCACCGTGATCTGCTCATCGGGGAACACGCGATGTTCCTCTTCCGCGCAGGCACTGACGTCCACATCCACGCGCAGATCGAAGCTGCGCGAGCGTTCCAGTTCATCCCAAATCACCAGAGAGATTTCACCCGGAGCCCTGCCGTGAACCAGAATCTGTGTCGCGGTGATCGGTTGGGCCGAGGCAATCGTGGGGTCCGTTACCGCAATGCGCCTCAAGCGCTCAGTCGTGTTGATGAGCATCGACTTGCCGACCATCACGCGCAACGGCGCTGAACCCTGCGCGGGCTGAGTTTGGTCAGGCAGAGTCGTCGTCTGCGTGCCGCTCGGTGCCTGGCTTTGGGCCTGTGCTCCGCTGTCGGACTGCTGCATGATTTCGCAATAGGCCGGAACGAATGATGATGTAAGCGCCAGCAGCAACACCCCGAGCAAAGTCTTGCAAACGTTCATGTTCCGATGGGTCTCCGTGAGAGGAAACTTCCAGTCAATCAAGGCTGCCTTCAGAGTGGGCCCCTTTCGCATCACTTGGTCTCAGAGCCCTCTTCTGGTAATTTCACTTCCTGTTTCTTGTCGCCCTGGTAGACCTCGATGCTGACGCCTGTGGAAGCTGGGGCGGTCGGCGTGGCTACGGGGCGAACATGGCGAACAGGTGTATGCATGGCCGCCGGAGCGGGCAACCCGCGGAACAGGCCTCTTGAATTGGAGGCCGGCACATCGTCCTGCTTGGTATCGAGCGGATTGCGCAGCGCCAGCTGGATGTGCCCTTCGGTACTGGCGAGGGTTAAGCGCTGGGCATCATCAGGAGTGACCAGCAGTGTGATGACGGCGGTATTCTGCGCCTCACCGCTGGAAGACCGTTCCAGGGTATGCCCTGAGGCGAGCACCGCCACGTTCTGCAAAACGGTGGTGGTCTGCTGGTCGCCTGAACCCGTAGGCGTTCCGGTCAACAGAACATCCACCCTAGTGCCGGGGGTCACGAATCCGGCGACCGACACGATCTCGTTCACCTTTACTGAAACGGCGCGCATGCCGGGCGGAATCAGCGCGGGCAGGCCTGCCCCAGCATTCTCACCCGCGAGCCGGTTGGGAAGAATGAACTCCCCCTTGGAAATGGGAATGATTACACCGTGTCCTATGACATCTTTCTTGGACCTGGGGGCTCCGGGCGGCAGATCCGAGCTCAGAATACGAATGACCCTGATGTCGCTGTCCTCCACCCGCGCACCTACTTGCAGATCGTTGGCCGCGACCATCACCTGCGCCATATCGACGGGCATGCCGCTTCTTGGCTGCAGGTTCTTGTACACAATCACCGCCGCCAGGAACCCGACAGCGAGCGCCAAAACTCCAATTATCAACAAGCGTGTGCGATTCATGCCCTGTCCCTGGTATGCGCGCCCCGACCGCCAGCGGAGAGGCGGACGGCAGCTGTTCCGATCCGTTTTGTCTGGTTACTGGAGCGAGCTGGCAACGCCGGAGAACACGTTGTTGGCGTTGGAACCGATCAAGCGAATCGTGCCGACGACGATGACCAGGATTACCGCCAGCATCACCGCATACTCAGCGATATCTTGTCCTTCCTGCTCGCACCATAGGTTGCGGACGTGTTGGATGAACATCTTGGAGCCTCCTCTCCAGCTCAATCTTGTCAGTAAAAACGGGTACTGGGGAGTCTGGGCTGGGACTTCAAGCCACACTCACGCCAACACTTGACTGGGTAATCATAACCTGCATCTGGCTGCAGAGTGACAAATTCTTGCATACTTCGCAAACATCAGTAACCGTTAAGATTCTCGGGAGGATGCGACAGAAGAAAACCCGGGCTGAGCGACCCCCTTTGTCTGGCCGCCCGCCTTCCGGACGCTCGAACCTGCCGACGTCAGAACCCGTCAGAACTCGTTTTATCTGCAACTTCTAAGGCTCCCCGGCCGTGTGGCAAGAACTCCCGCAGGAGCAACAAGATCAGCATTGGCAGATAGAACCAGAGCACCGTCCAGCGACCCACCTCGGTGAAGCTTCGCGGAGTGTGGTACCAGCACCAGATTCCAGGGACCCAACTCAGGCCCGCCGTGAAAACGATGCCTCGGCGGGTCTTCGGGATCAGCCACAGGTAAAACGGATCGTAAAACCAGCGCTGTGGCATGCACGCTGCCAGGAACAGAACCCACGCATCCCGATCGCGATAACACAGGAGGGCGGCCGCCAGAAGCGGACCGGGAAGCACCAGCAATGGTATGAAGCGCGAATACCCCCCCAGTTGTGCCAGCCAAAGCGGAATCCATCGCGGCATGACCACGAAGCACAAGAGCAGCACAATCAGGCACATACCGGCACCCTTGCGCCCGAGGTGAGTCAGCGCCACAGGCAATCCGATCTGGGGTTTTGCGAGAGTGGCTGGTAGCAGTAAGGGGAAAAAAGTGCTCGCCATGATGAGCGGAATCCACTGGGCCGTCAGAATTCCAGCCCAATAAGGGTAGGCAAGAAAGATTAGGAGTCGGTGGTATCCGTGACGGGTCACGCCGAACGCCAGGAGTGCCGAACTGGCTCCGTAAAATACCCCCGCCGCGATTTCCGGCTTCAATGCGATGAAAGGCAGTCCGAATAGCGCGGCAGGCAGCGGATAGAGCTGCGCAGGTCTGGCGTAGGGATTGTGTCCGGCCACGAGGTCACGGGCCGCCAGGATGGCCCAGGTAAAGTCGCCTGCGCCGATTCCGAGACGGGTCATCAAAGATCGGCAAAATATACCGCTGCCGACACCCATTCCTAGTGAAATCAGCAAACGTGTTCGCAAAGTTGGCATGAGCAGCATACGTTGTAACATAGGATGTCGAACCAGAGAGCCGCTCGTTTGGTGCGCCGCATACCTGGCACAGATGTGTCGGCAACATGGCTGCTTGGACTGTCGCTATCGCTGGTAGCGGCCGCCAGCATGTGGTTGTATTCCCAGCGCGTCCTGCTCCCTTATCAACAGAGCAGCGCTCTGGAGAAGCAGAGGCCGAGAGGCAATCTCTCAGATCTCTACCCTCGCTGGCTGGGAGCGCGTGAATTACTTCTCCACAAGCGAGATCCTTACCGCGACGACATCACCCGGGAAATCCAGACCGGGTATTACGGAAGGCCGCTCGACCCTACCCGACCGAACGATCCCAAGGACCAGCAGGGCTTCGCCTATCCAATTTATGTCGTCCTGATGCTGGCTCCGGCGGTGACGCTGCCGTTTTCGACGGTGCAGAGGATATGTTTCTGGCTGTTCGCCATCCTCACGGCGGCCTCAGTCCCGCTGTGGTTGCGCACGTTCGGATGGCGACTTTCAAGAATTGCGACCGTCACCTGGATTTTGCTCACGCTGGGTTGCTTTCCCGCAGTCCAGGGGCTGAGGCTGCAACAGTTGAGCGTGTTGGTGACCGCCCTGATTGCGGGTTCCGTCTATGTGCTTGCCCGCCGTCGGTTCGTACTGGCGGGCATATTGCTGGCGCTGGCTACCATTAAGCCCCAATTGGTATTCCTGTTAATCATCTGGTTGTGCATCTGGGTGGTTGGCAATTGGCGTGAGCGGCAGCGGGCGCTGTGGAGCCTTGCCATCACCATGGCAGGTCTGGCGGTTGCGGGAGAGTTTCTGCTGCCCGGCTGGATTACGGAATTCCGTACTGCGATGAAGGACTACTATCGCTACACCGGCGGTGGAAGTTCTGTGCTCGATGTCGTACTCCCGCCCTTTTGGGAGAGGGCCGTGGCGGCATTGCTGGTTGGCATGGTGCTCGTCTTCGCCTGGCAGAACCGGCGCGCCGGTGAGGAGACACCCGCATTCCAGTGGTCGATGTGCTTCACCCTTGCGACAACTCTCCTGGTGATCCCGATGTTCGCGCCCTACAACCAGTTGCTGCTGCTTCCGGCAGTGATGATGGCACTGCGCGCCAGACGTGCACTCTGGGAAAGGAGTAGATTCTCACGGTTCTTTTGCTCGATCAGCGTGTTGTCGGTTGGCTCGCCATTTTTGGCCGCCGCCTGCCTGGTGATGGCTTTGGCATTCCTGCCCGGTTCCACAATTCAGAAAGCGTGGGGATTGCCGTTCTATCAGAGCTTCGCCATCCCGATCACGATCTACGCGTTGTTGCTAGTCTCCAGAAATGTCATGGTCGACACATCGCAGTGAACGAGGTTTTCTCGGCGCGCTCCGCGGTGTTTCTCAGCGATCTCCGCGGTAAGAATCTGTTAAACGCAGAGATCGCTGAGAAAATCCGCAGAGGACGCCGAGGCAAAACCGAAGCTCGCGTGCGTAACCGGCTCACTACCCTGATTCCACACGGCTTGCGGCATGCCGCGGCGGCAGAGTAGTCTGTTGTCGGAATTCAGTCTCGGCGGCGATCGACCGTCGGGCGACCGTTCATGGCCCTCAATACAATCAGCCACCACAGTTCCAGTTCCGGAGTGTTTCCTGCGCTTGTGTTTGTGCAGGGCAGCGAGCAGAAGAACATCGTCCTGAATCGCACTCCGTTTACCGTCGGACGCAAGGTGGATAAAAACCTGGTGATCGCCGATCCGCGGGTCTCGCGCGACCACGCCCAGATCATGCAGGAGGGCCAGGAATTCTTCATCGAAGACCTGGGCAGCAAGCACGGGACGTTCGTGAACGGGGAACGCATCCAGCGCCAGAAACTGGAGCGTGGCGACCGGCTGGAATTCGGCGCGCGCGATTCAGCCTACGTTCTCTTTAATCCTGCGCACGCGACTTCCAACACGGCCCGAGAATTCCTGAGCCAGATCTCGGTCATCGGCGGGATCAAGCCTGAGACCACGGAACTCGAAACCCTGCGCCTGTTCCTCGAAGCCGCGCGCAAGCTCAATACGGCGGGCGTTCTCGACGAAATTCTGATCACGATGCTCGACGTGACCTTAGAGTTGACTAAAGCCGAGCGCGCCTACGTTTTTCTCAAGGACGATGACGGCAATCTGCGCCTGGCCGCGGGGCGCAATTCCAAGAAAGAGCCCCTGCTCGACGACAAGACCATTTCGCATTCGATTCTGGAAGAGTCAATGCGGTCCAATTCCGAATTTCTGCTGACCGACACCAGCCAATCGCTCGATCTTGCCGGACGGCAGAGCATCGTGGCCTACGATTTGCGGACGGTGGTGTGCATTCCGCTGCGCAAGCTGCAGGTGCAGCAGACACGCGATGCGCAGACTCCGGCGCCAGGAATCGCCGCCCAAGCCATGGGTGTTCTCTATGTCGATTCCCGCTTTGCCTCGCGCGACATCAGCGGCGTGAGCCAGGACATTCTGCACGCGATCGCGACAGAAGCTGCGTCCCTCATCGAAAACGCTAGGCTGGTTCAAGCCGAAGAAGAGGCCCGCCGCTATCAGCAGGAGTTGAGCATCGCAGCCAGCATTCAGCAGCGCTTGATGCAGGTGAAGATTCCCGAAGTGCCCTTTGCCCGGCTGCGCGGCCGGAATTTGTCTTGTAAAGAAATCGGCGGCGATTTTTTTGATGCGGTGAACACCAAAGAGGGACTCGCCGTCGTGCTCGCCGACGTCAGCGGCAAGGGAGTCTCGGCCGCATTGTTGGCTTCTACCCTGCAAGGAATGATCTATTCCCACCTGAGCGCGGGCATGCCGCTGCTGGACGTGGTTGTGGCAGTGAATCGTTTCTTCACCGACAAGCTCGTAGGTGAGAAATATGCGACCGTCCTGCTAGTGCGCCTTCGGCGGGACGGCGAACTTGAATATGTGAACTGTGGCCACGTGCCGCCATTGCTGGTGTGCGCTGGAGAGGTCATTCGCCCCACGCATGGGAATGTTCCGGTCGGGCTGCTTGCCGATGCGACCTTCGAAAGCGCGACGTGTCAGATGAAGTCCGGCGACCGCTTCATCCTGGTGACCGACGGAGTCACGGAAGCGGAGAACGCCATGGGAGACTTCTTCGAAGACTTCCGCCTGGAAGCGGCTGCTTCGAAGTCTCCGACGTTGGAAGGAATCTTCTCAGCGGTCACGGAGTTCTGCGCAGGCAATCCGCTGAGTGACGACTGCACAGTGGTCGAACTGTGCTACGCGAGTTGCGAATCGTAATTCGCACGCAAACCGTCGCTACTCAGAATGAAAAAAGTATACGAAGCATGGGCGGAGGGTGAGGGCGAAAGGTGGGAAGCAATGACCTTAGCGGCACCTGACGTCGTCAGCGAGATGATGGAGAGGGGCCTGCTTAGTCGCACCGCGGTACTCAGATTTCGGATCGAGGCGGACACGATCGAGGAAGCCAAAGCCGTTCAACACATCAGATGGGATGGGCCCCATTTCAGCCCAATGGCAAAGCAGCTCCCTGCCCAAATCTATGCGGTGCTCTGTATTACCCGCAGGGTTCGGGAGAGTGCCCCAACTGTGGCAGAGTCGGGTGACTCGGCGCTACTGACCGCGGGGTGGCCGACACTACTCCACCTTCACCCGAAAATCCGTCCCTTCCCAGCGATTCTCATTTGCCCAGAAAAAGGTGAAGACAGCCTCTCCTCCCGCCGGCAGGGAAGCCGTCGGCAGGTCCAGCACGTGAATTCCTAACCCGGTGTCGCGGGTCTCGGTGTCGTGCGCAGTCTTCCAATTGTCGATCGTCCAGTGCACGCGCGCCGGTGACAGCAGCACGATCCGCAATGTCTTATTGCGCGGGACGCTGCGGGTTTTGTTGTTAAAGCGCCAGCCGAAGATTTGCCGGACGTGCTTCTCTTTCAGATAACGCTGTACCGTCTGCGGCGGCTGGTCGAAGATCTTGCCGTCGTGAATCGAGCGCCGCAGCTTGATGTACTCCGAATGCGCCCAGACCAGCGGGCAAGCCGAGCCAGAGGGTTTTCCGCGGAACAACTCCAGGGCAGGGATGTCGGCTGCATCCCAAACCTGTTCCGGGAGCAATCGGCCGCGCCCCGCGGTGGAATTTTCCATCACGGTGAGCAGGGCTTCAGCTTGATTGCGTTGACCGGTTGCCAGGGCGTAATGCGCCCGTTCGCCCGCCAAAAGCGGCCAAGGGCGTCCGATTCCAGTCCCGTCAAAGGCTGATCCGTCTTTATGCTCGCCATAGCCGTCGCCGTTGTAGCGGTACCAGCACGGCCCCTGCGGCAGTTCGACGGCGAGCAAGGCGTCAATCGCGCGCAGCGTATTCACAATCCGTGGATCCTCCGGCGCCCGCAGTCCGAAACGCACCAGCGCCAGCGCATCGGGGCTGATGATGTGATACGCGCGCTCTCCATCCTGCCCCGGCGGTTTGTTCTTGATGGGAACGAATCCGTGGGTCGGCGAAGCCGCACCGTCGGTATCCGGAGGAGCAATGCGCACGTAGTAGCCCGAGATTCCGAGCTGCTGTGCCAGGTCGCCGTCGTTGGCATAGGTCCAGCGCTCGATATTGTCGTTCCACGCGTCGGCGGTGTCGCGCATAGTCTGCGCCTGTTCGGCGTGGCCGGTGAGATCGGCGATCTCCGCCGCGGCCAGCAGCGCCGAGATTTCCGCTGCCAGCGTGAACGGCGAATATCCGGCGTCCTCTTCCCATCGATCCTGCTGGGTGACCGGCCCGTTACGAATGATGAAGCTCACCGCCTTGCGCACCATCGGCCACCAGCGATCGAGTTTGCCCAGAGCTTCCGGTGCTTCCCGCCGCATCAGATCGACCAGCAGGATGGGGAACGCAGTTTCATCCATCTGAATGCCACTCCAATAGGGACGGCCGTCGAGCCACAAGTTCTGCGCCCAATTGCCCGAAACTTCCTGCGTTGCCTCCAGGTAGCGCAACACTCGCGCTGCGTCGTGCACGGCTCCAGCCGCCAGCAGCGCTCCCGCGCTTTCAACCAGATCGCGCGGCCAGACCAGGTGATATCCGCCTAGATCTTCGTCGCCTTTGTTAAAGCCCCACGGAATCGACAGGCTGGCGATGATCCCGCCCAGGAAATCTTTCGACTCGTGCGTGCGCAATACGGCAGTCGAGGAGCGATACAGATCGTTCTGCCGCCGAGGATCATCGAGCTTGAGCAGTTTCTCTTGCCAGTTCTTCCATTGCGAGACGTAATGAGCGCAAAGCTCGTTGTAATCCTCGAACAAACTGGATCGCGCCTGCTGGCCTGCCTCCGTCCAGATCGATCCGAAGCCAAGGGCCAGAATGAACTCGCCGTTGCACGCTGCCAGATCGATTTCTCCGGTCACCGCGATATTGCCGTTTTCGGCCCGGGTGTACTCCCATTCCATCTGGAAGTGCGCAGAGATGTCCTGCCAGCCATCGGACGCGCCCACGAAGCCCACGGACATCTTCTTCCACGGCGCCGAACCAGCCAGGCTCAGCGTAGCTCCGTCGTGCGAGGCGAAAAACATGGGGAAGCCTTTGTAGTCGCCGATCCAGCCGGTGTTGCCGTACCCGCAATTGGCGAGATGGGGAGAGAGCAGGGCGAACAAACGGTAGTCGGAAAGCTCCCCTTGGATTGGTTCAAAGCGAATCTTCTGCAGAACTACATTGCGATAGGGATCACTGAGAACTTCTTTATGAACGCGATACCGGCCAGAGAGATCGGTGTTGGTCAGTTGAAACACTGGAATGCCAGGCTCCAGAGGACGATTTTCGAACGTGCAGTGCCGTTTCTCCTCCGAGAAGAAATCTCGGCCATTCGTCACGATGAATCCCATGTCGCGCGTGCAGGCCTGGTCCACGCGCGGGAAGTAGACTTCGTTGAGAATGCCGTGACTGATGGTGAACCAGACTTTGCTGTGCTGGTTGAGTGCCGTGCCGACGCCGGTTTTCGCGCTTGAAGTCCAGCGCGGTGAAATTCCCGGCCACCCGGGCGCGTAACGGATTTCAGACATGAGTCTTCGTCCCTCGAACCAATCCAACCCTGAAAGAGCGATTTGACATAACATTTACAAGCTGGCTGGCATTTTCTGCTGCAGCTGCATCGAATTAATAAGTGCAGACAGCAGTCGATCGCAACCAACGAGAGTTGAAAGATAATAGACCAGCGTGGGCCGAGAGAACATGCGTAACACAATAGATGCACGAAGCTGGGTCGTGGCCACAATCTTCGTGGCATGCTGCGCCCTGTGCCCCGCTTCGTTTGCAAAGGACCTTCCGGCACTTACGGCCGTATCTCCGCTGGACCGCGGATTTACGGGCCTCTACAACCTCGACTTTGGCGGCGCGCAGGAAGAATTTGCCGTCTGGGAGAGAATGCATCCTGACGACCCCATGGGTCCGGTCAGCGAAGCGGCAGGATTCCTGTTTTCTGAGTTCAATCGCCTCGGGGTCCTGGAAGCGCAGTTCTACGAGGACGACGCAGCGTTCACCGACCGCCCCAAACTGACTCCGGATCCCGCCCTGCGCAGTCGCTTTCAGAATGCCATTACCCGCGCTGATACTCTGGCGCATGCAAAGTTGGCCAAAGATCCCAGAGACCGCGATGCGTTATTTGCGCGGACGCTCGCTGCGGGATTGCAGGCCGACTATGCGGCGCTGATCGAGAAACGGAATCTGGCGTCGTTACACTTCACCAAACAGGCTTCTGCAGCCGCGCAGGAGTTGCTGGCCGTCTGCCCCGACTGCTACGATGCGCTGCTCGCCACCGGGTTCAGCAAGTACGTCATCGGCAGCATGGCCGCGCCCGTGCGCTGGATTTTGCGCCTGGGAGGCCTTCCCGCCGACAAGCGGGGCGGAATCGCTGATCTGCAAACCACAGCCGAGCATGGGCACTATCTCGCGCCCTTCGCTCGCATCCTTCTGGCCATCGCCTATGTGCGCGAGAAGGATCGCGCGCGAGCCCTGGAACTGCTTGACGGATTGCAGCGCGAGTTTCCCCGCAACACGTTGTTCCCCCGGGAAATCGCACACCTGCGCGCCGCTCACTGATCGCAGTCTGCCGCCAACGACACGCCGAGGCTCCCTTTCGCCAGCCGAAGTTCTATCTCTGCCGCGCGGTCATTCACCAGAAATTCACTCGTTTGTAACCGTCCTTTAACACTACGCCGATAGAACGAGTCCATATACCAACAAAGGAGGAATTATCTAAATGATGCGCAAACTTGTGCTTCTGTTCGTCAGTGCGCTTCTGGCCTTGCCGGTTTTTGGGCAAACGCAGCTTAGCGGAGCAGGCGCCACGTTCCCCTATCCGATGTACTCGAAGTGGTTCAGCGAGTATTCCAAGTCTCATCCAGGCATCGAGATCAACTACCAGTCGATTGGCAGCGGGGGCGGAATTCGTCAGGTTACTGCCGGCACCGTGGATTTCGGCGCCAGCGACATGCCGATGACCGACAAGCAGTTGCAGGATTCAAAGACGAAGATTCTGAATCTTCCGACCGTGCTGGGTGCTGATGTGCCCGCTTACAACATTCCCGGGGTGAGCGGCGAGGTGAAGTTCACACAGGAGGCGTTGGCCGGAATTTTCCTTGGCAAGATCTCGAAATGGAATGACAAAGCGATCACTTCGGTCAATCCCGGGATCAATTTTCCCGACAAGGAAATTATCGTCGTCCACCGCTCCGATGGCAGCGGCACCACTTTCATCTGGACCGACTATCTCTCGAAGGTGAGCCCGGAGTGGAAGAGTCAAGTGGGGGCCGACACGTCGGTGAAATGGCCGGTCGGGCTCGGTAACAAGGGCAATGAGGGAGTTTCGGGCTTGATCCGCCAGATGTCAGGATCGATCGGATATGTTGAGCTGATTTACGCCGTGCAGAACAACATCCCTTACGGCAGCGTGAGAAATTCTGCCGGGAACTTCGTTAAGGCATCCCTGGAGAGCGTGAGCGCGGCTGCGGCTTCTGCCCCGAAGATGCCTCCCGACTTCCGGGTATCAATCACCAACGCTCCAGGCAAGGATGCCTATCCGATTTCGAGCTTTACTTGGCTCCTGATTCCGATGCCTTCAAAAGACCCAGCCAAGGGGAAGATTCTGAACGATTTCCTGAGTTGGATGGTGACCGACGGCCAGAAGATGACTGGAGCCCTAGCCTATGCGCCGTTGCCGGATAACGTGGTTGCCAAAGAGAAAGAAGCCATCAAACTGGTCAAGTAGAATCCCGAGACCCAGGGAAATCTCTTCGACGAAACGAAAAAGGAAAAGAGGAGAATGAAGTCGGCACGAGCATAAGGTGTTTCGTAAGGTGATTTCTCGGCACTCGGAAGATTTCGAGTGCCGAGTTGTTTATACGCACAAGTGTTGTGCAGGTCTTGAGTGCGCCGCCGATGATATGCCGTGATGCTTTATACTATTGGTCCGGCGGCGCAGGAGGGGAAGCTTGCGCCTGCGGCCACTCGATGGGAATCAACCCGTAATCGTCCCATGGCTCGCATCTCGCTCGACAACCCACAGTATTTCCTCAATCGCGATACCTCATGGCTCGCGTTCAATCGCCGTGTCCTCGAGGAAGCCGACGATACGGGCAATCCGCTTCTCGAACGGCTGAAGTTCCTTTCCATCAGCGCCAGCAATCTCGACGAATTCTTCGAGGTGCGCGTGGCCGCCATGATGCAACAGATCGAGGACGGCTACAACGAATCCGGCCCGGACGGCCTGACGCTCACCGGAAAACGGGACATTCTCGCCAAGCTCACCCACGAGTTTGTCGACGACCAGTACGACTGCTGGAACTCGCGCCTGCGTCCCGCGCTGGCGGAAAACGGAATCCGCGTGCTCGGCCTGCACGAACTGGACGCCGCGGCACTGCGCTTTGTGGACGAATACTGCGAGAGGGAACTCGACCCACTGTTGACGCCAGTCACGGTCGATCCTGCGCATCCGTTCCCCCGGGTAATCAATAAGGCATTGTGCGTGGCTTTCCTGCTGCGCCGCCGCCGTCGTTCGGCACTGACGTATACCGGGGTGGTTTCAGTTCCGCGCGTGCTGCCGCGGTTAATCCGCTTGCCCTCGACCGACACTGTCGACTTCATTTTTCTGGCGGATCTGGTGGCTCACCACGCCGTCCGCATGTATCACGGCTACGACATTGTTTCTTCCGCGCCTTTCCGCGTTACCCGTAACAGCAACCTCTATCTGGCGGAAGAGGAGGCGCGCAGCCTGCTCGAGTCAGTCCGTACCGAACTTCATAATCGTCGCAAAGGCGACGCCGTCCGGATGGAAATTGAAGCCGACGCCGATCCCGAGATCATCGAGCGGCTGCGGACCGTATTTGAACTCGATCCCTGGCAGGTCTTTCCGGTCAACGGGCCCGTGAATCTCGTGCGTCTCTTCAATGTTTATGAGCAGGTGAACCGGACCGATCTGAAATACCGCGGCTTCTCGCCGCGCGAACTTCGCTTGACGTCGAAATCGAAAGATCTCTTCGAAGAGCTGCGGGGGCACGACATCCTCCTGCATCATCCCTTCGACTCGTACGATGCTGTGGTTTCGTTCATCGAATCGGCTGCCGAAGACGACCA
>Ga0075030_100001355_pt1 | contig 22046 bp, 27 predicted proteins | sample LitLauG_LLR_2012_FD_71393 | JGI IMG/M metagenome (GOLD analysis project Ga0075030, IMG submission 71393) | Freshwater sediment microbial communities from Pennsylvania, USA - Little Laurel Run_MetaG_LLR_2012 | ecosystem: Environmental > Aquatic > Freshwater > Creek > Sediment | place: USA...
CAGTTACAAGGGCAATCGGGCGCCGGCGCTGTCGGGCCGGCGTGCGCTTACTACTGGAACCATCCACACCGCATAGCCATTGGGATCGCGAATATTGGCGATCATCTGGTCAAAATGCGCAACAGCCTGCTGCCGCGATATCGGCGTGATACGGCCGATTTCCTCAGCGTAGCCATCGCGCCAGGCGGTCATGATGGTGGCAAAGGTTTCCCGCGGCACGCGCAGGGTGTCCACGACGATGTAGTCGATGGCAATCTGTTCCAGGCCCTGTCGTTGCAACAAGCCAAAGCTGTGGCGGCCGATGAAAAGATCCGTGGCGGTGGCGGCGCCGAATTTCTCCGGCACCACGTGCCAGAAATGGCGCAGATCCCGTTCACCGCGCTCAAAATGCAGCATCCCGTAATCCTCGGCGATCAGGTGCAGCACGCCGCCCGGGCGCGTCACGCGCACCAACTCGGCAAGAACCCGGTCGGCATGCGGAATGGACTGCAGCACATGACGGCAGACGGTGAGATCGAAGGAGGCGTCGGGCAGGCCCAGCGCAAATACGCTGCGGTTTTCAAAGGCCAGGCGCGCCGAAAGGTGGGCAAAGCGCGCGCGGGCCAGATCCAGATGCGCGTCGATGATGTCCACGCCCAGGACCTGCGCGCCGGAAAAGTGTTGAGCCAGGCGCGAAGCGCCCTCCCCGGTCCCGCAACCCGCATCCAGAATGCGCGCATTTGGTGGCACCGCATAGCGCTCGAGCAGGGGTCGTTCTTGCGGCCAAATGGCGCGGGCCTGGGCCTCCAGGTTGCGCACCATGGACTCGTCGGCCATTTGCCGACCCTGGGGATTTAAATCGGTCATCGACGGGAATCGCGTCGCGCCGCCCGGCCGACCATCAATGCAGGGAGCAGGAACCCGGACCGCCGGGATGGCCGCAGGAGCCGCAAGGCCCGGCAAGGGCCGCCGACTGCGCGCCCGAATCGGCCGTAGCAAATACCGAAAGCTGTTTTTCCAGTGCGGTGGAATGGCAGCTCGGGCAATCGGGCGTGCTGCCCGAGCGCACCAGGGTCTCAAATTTGTGACCGCAGCTGCTGCAAGCGTATTCGAAGATTGGCATGGTCGGCTCCGCGTTTCCAGTGATTATAAGGATCCGGGAAACGCGCTCCGATCCAATGGCGCGCAGCAAGGTCAGACAAACGGCCTGCGGGTCGTTTGCTGGCCACTTGGAAGATCAGGGCCTAGGAAAGAGCGCCGGCTCCTGGCGTGCCACCCAGCGGAAACTCCATGACGCAGGGCGTGCCACAGCTATTGCAGCGGCCCTCCACGAAAGTCTTGCCCCCTTGCTCAAAAAGCTCGGGTTGACGGATGCCCAGATCTGCGGCAAAACAATTATCACACCAGGTACCCGATGTCAGCGCGCGCTGCAGGGCGGGTGAAAGCTGATCCAGTGACCGCTTCTTTTTCATCAATGCCGGCGGCATCAAGGGGCCACCCCTTCGATGGAAGAGGCCGCACAGGCACATCATCGCGCCGAAGCGGGAATCCCGAGAACGGCCGCGCAAGCTCGCACCCATGCGTCAACTGTGAGTTTGGCGAAGCCGCAAGCGCCGTCAATGGGGACGAATGCGTATGTCTTTCGATATATACCGGCGTATCGTCCCCAGCAAAAGACATTGTTATGCACATGGTTTTTAGTTCAAAACATACCCGGCACCAATCCAAAGTGCAGAGGAACTATTGATGCTGCCGGCGCCCGTTCCCGGCCACCGCAGCGACAGATCTGATCCTAATGCGCGTCGCAAAAAGTGTTGCGCTACTTGCGCACAAGCATCATTGCGATTGCCGCGAATACGATGATCCCGCCAAAAATTGCGATTAAGGTGACCATAAAGAACTCCTTTGAATTGCCAGGCGCTGAAGGGGCGTGGCGCGCAACGCAATGCCATCGCCCGGAATGCAAATACCTGTGAGCGCGGTGCGAAATTTACTGCGGAGACGGTTAGAAACGAACAAGGTGATATAGCCGGTTTGGGGCATGCTTATTGCCAAGGAGCCGGGATTTCCAAATCGATCCTGGTCTCTGCGCAATGACGGGCGCCTCGCGGCGATCACGGTGATCGCAAGCCGTACGATTCGTCTATTCGCGTCCGAAGGACGGTTGAGGGGCGCGCAATTTCCACGAAGGAGACAACGCGTGAAGGTTGCATTGATTACGGGCGCCAGCGTCGGCTTCGGCCGGGCCATTGCGGAGCGCTTGTTGCAGGATGAGGTGCGCGTGGTAGCGTGCGCGCGCCGCGTGGACAAGTTGCAAGAGCTTGCCCGCGCATTCCCCGGCCGGGTTTGGCCCCTGGGCCTGGACGTCACGGACCGCGCGGCCATCGGCCCGGCCCTTGCCAGTTTGCCCCCCGAATTTTCGGCAATCGACGTTCTGGTCAACAACGCCGGCCTGGCCCTTGGCCTTGCCCCGGCCCAGAAGGCCGATATCGACGACTGGGACCGGATGATCGCCACCAATTGCTACGGATTGGTCCATCTGACCCGTGCCATCTTGCCGCAAATGGTGGCCCGTGGCAGCGGAACCGTCATCAACGTCGGCTCGGTGGCCGGCGAATTTCCCTACCCGGGCGGCAATGTCTACGGCGCCACGAAGGCATTCGTGCGCCAGTTCACCCAAAACTGCAATGCCGACCTGATCGGCACCGGCGTGCGCGCGACCTGCATTGAACCGGGCCTGTGCGAAGGCACCGAGTTCTCCCTGGTGCGCTTTCACGGTGACCAGGATCGTGCCCGTGCGGTGTACAAAGACACCCAGGCCCTTACGGCAGCCGATATTGCCGAGACCGTGCACTGGATTGCCACGCGCCCGGCTCACGTCACGATCAATGTGCTTTCGCTCATGCCCAACTGCCAGTCCTTCGGCGGCATGGCAATCAAGCGCGGATAGCCAGGCAAGCAATGGCGGTGTTGCAATGGCACTTGCCTGGGGCGGCGCTATGCTTTTTCATTCACCCGATTCCTTATCGAGGAACCCGCATGTCGATGAAACGAAACCCCGTCCGAATCCTTTGGACCTTGCTTGCCGTCTCAGTCCTGCAATGTGCCGGCGCGGTAGAAAAACAGCGGGTCGAACACGAGGCGGACCTGCCGCGCTTTAGCTACACCGTCACCGGGCCACTGGAAACACTGGTTCGGGATCCCGTGGCATTTGACCGCCTCGCCGGCAAGATCCGCGCGGACATCGAGTCCGTACTGGATCAGTACGAAATTGCCGACAAGGCGGCGCTGCGCCAGCGCCTGGGTTCCCTGCTGCAACTGGATTTTCTATCCGGCCACTACGACGCCGTGCTCGCGCGCGCCGAGGCGATTCGCGCCTTGGAAGAAAAGCCCGCCGACAAGTTGCTTTCGGGACTGCGCGTGCGCGCCATGGCGCTTGCCGCCCAGCAGAGCGGCGCCATCAATTCGCCGGCGTATTTCGACGCGGTCGGCCGCTCGATCAAGGAGCAGCTCGATCCTCTGCCCTTTGCCGTTATCGCCAATGAAATCCGCGCAGCCAAGGCCGGGGCCGAAATCATGGGCGAAGGCCTGATCCTGGGGTCTTTGCGCGATCGGCTTCAACCGGTGGTGGACAAGAATGGCGCACTCAGCTCCGACCTTGCGCCTGCGCTGATCAACATACGCTATGCGCTGGTGGCCGGCCTGCCCCTCAAATCCGTGCTGGTGCGCACCTATACCGACTACCTCGATCAGCACAAGATTGAGAAGGCGGACATCTGGGCCGCGCGCAACGTTGCGCTGCCGTCGGCCGGTTCCTATACGCCAGTGCGCGTGGCAATCTGGGACAGTGGAGTGGATAGTTCCTTGTACCCCGGGAAACTGCTGACCGACGCCAGCGGCAAACCGGTTGAGATCGCCTATGACTTGCAAGCGCGGCCCACCACCGGTGAACTCTTCCCGATCCCCGCGCCCGTGCAGCCCAAATTGCCCGAATTGCTCGGGCGCATCAAAGGCTTCTCCGACCTGCAATCGAACATAGACAGTCCCGAGGCCAGCGAGGTGAAACAGTTCCTCTCCAGCCTCAAGCCGGAGGAATTCAAGGCCATGGCCGAGCAACTCGGCCTGACCGGCAATTACATCCACGGCACGCACGTGGCCGGCATCGCCAGCGAAGGCAACCCCTGGGTGCGGCTGCTGATCGCCCGCATTTCTTTCGGCTACACCTTGCTGCCCGATCCCTGTCCGAGCCAGGAGCTCTCGGACCGGGGGGTTGCTGAGGTCCAGGCGGTCGTCGATTTTTTCCGGCGCAACCAGGTGCGCGTGGTCAACATGAGTTGGGGTGGGTCGCTCAAATCGTTCGAGCACGATTTGGAACTGTGCGGCATTGGCAACGGCGTAGAGGAACGCCGAGTCCTGGCCCGCAAATATTTTGATGAAGAGAAAAATGCCCTGACGAAGGCATTTGCCAGCGCGCCAGAAATACTTTTTATCACCGCCGCCGGCAACAGCAACGAGAATGCCAGTTTTGCCGAGACCGTTCCAGCCGGAATCGTACTGCCCAATCTGCTTACGGTGGGTGCTGTGGACAAGGCCGGTGACGAGGCGCCCTTCACGAGTTACGGACCTACCGTGCTCGTGCATGCCAATGGTTACCAGGTGGAAAGTTTCCTGCCCGGCGGCAAGCGCGTCGCCCTTTCCGGGACCTCGATGGCCTCGCCCAACGCTGCGAACCTGGCAGCAAAAATTCTCGCGGTGCGGCCGAATCTCAAACCCACGGAAGTCATTGCGATCATCCGCAACACTGCGGACACGTCCGCCGATGGCCGGCGCACGCTGATCAACCCGGCCAAGGCCCTCGCGTCGCTGGCCGCGCATTGATGGAACAGTACGAAGCGCGCCGCAGGTGCCAGCGGCGCGGTGTTGTGCGGGGCTCAGGCGCCGGGCTGTGCCTTCAGGGCGGCTTCCTGCGCCATGGCGCGACGCGCGCCATCCTTGCGCAATCCGAGCGCAATGAACAGCATCACCAGCATCGCCGCCGCGACCACCGCATAGGCAATGGCAAATCCGCTGGTGCCGCCGCCATTGAAATCGGCAAGCGCGCCGATGCAGGCCGCCGAGACCAGCGTGCCAATGCTGCTGCTCAGGTTGATCAGGCCCTGTGCCGAGCCGCGCACCGCCGCCGGTGCCTCGTCGATGGCGATCGAGCGCAGCGCGCCCCCGACCACTACGCCCACCCCCAGACCGATGGGCACGGACGAAACCAGGAATCCCCACAGTCCCAGCCCGACCAGGGCCGAGCCGCCGTAACCCAGGGCCAGCAGGGCAAAGCCGACCAGTATTAGGTTGCGCGAACCATAGGAATTGAGGGCGCGCCCGGCTCCCATCGATCCGAGCATGGAGCAAATCACCAGCGGCAGCAGCGCAAAGCCGCTGTGCCGTGCGGAAACTCCGTGGGAGATCGTCGCAATGGAGGTGAGGAAGGCCACCGCGCCCATGCCAAATCCGGCGCCGGCCGTGAGTAGGTAGGCAGTGGCCAGCTGGCGGTTGGCAAACAGCGCTAGGGGCACTACCGGCTGCACGGCAACACGTTCGACGCGCAACAGCAGGCCCAGCAGCAGCACGGCGCCCGCCAGGAACCACGGCCACAGTACAGTACCGACAAAAGCGTCGAGGGTGCGGGTGATGCCCAAAACGAGGAAGGTGAGCAGCAGGAAAAGGACAAGGATGCCGCCCGCATCCAAGGGCGCGCGCTGCGCATCCGGATGGCGCGGCGGCAACGCGCGCGCGCCCAAAACCAGCACGAGCGCAGCAATGGGCAGGTTGATAAGAAAGATCCAATGCCAGCTTGCCGCCAGCATCAACAGACCCGCCATGGGCGGTCCGACAACAAAGGCCATGCCGTAGGTCGCGCCGACCAGCCCCAGGACTCTGCCCCGCTGTTCCGGCGCGAAGGTATCCCCGATGATTGCGCTGGCCGTTGGCATGAGTCCGCCGGCGCCGATGCCCTGGATTGCCCGCCCAAGCAGGACCATCCAGAAACTTGTCGAGGCGGCAATCATGAAGGAACCCAAGGCAAAGGTCGCCACGCAGCCCAGGTACACGGGACGGCGGCCATGCCGGTCGCCCAGATTGGCCATGAGTGCCGTGCTGGGCATGGAACCCAGCACGAAGATCACCGTCACCAGGCTGATCAGCCGGTTGTCCACGCCAAAGGCCTCGCGCAGCGCAGGAATGGCCGGCGCGATCACGGCCGTATCCAGCGCGGACATGAACACGCCCACGAAGAGCGCAGTCAGCAGCCGGCGGGCGGCCGGGTCACGGGCGTCAAGATACGGGCTAGGGGACATAATCCGAGCAGGAACCACAGCCGCCCCGATGGCGGTATTGCTGTATTTTACGGCGGCGCGGCAATTCCGAAAATGCTGCCTGGCGCCGGGCTCCCAAACGCGGATCAACGACGATGAACGCAGGCTCTGGGCTTGCCGGGCGCGGTTACGCAATGGCGTTTGGCGGCGCAATTGCCTTTTCCGGAAAGGCGATCATTGCGAAGCTGCTGTATCGCAATGGCATCGATGCCCTGGCGGCCGTGGCCTTGCGCATGTTGCTGGCCTACCCATTCTTTTTTGCCATGGCCTGGTGGGGCGGCCGCGGCCGGCAGCCGCTGGCGCCCCAGGACCGCGTGCGCGTGATCGTGCTGGGGATCACTGGCTATTACCTGGCCAGTGTCCTTGACTTTGCTGGCCTCCAGTACGTCAGCGCCTCGCTGGAACGCCTGCTGCTTTTCATCTACCCCACCGTGGTCGTGTTGATTTCGGCGGCGCGCCGCCACGCCATCGTGAGCCGCAGGCAGGCTCTGGCAATGGCGATCAGCTACGGCGGCGTCCTGGTGGCCTTTGGCAGCGAGGCGGCGGCCTCCCTGCACGCGCCAGGTGCGCAAGTAGCCTGGGGCAGCGTGCTGGTGCTTGGCAGCGCAGTGTCCTACGCCGTGTACCTGGTCCTGAGCGGCGAAACAGTGGGGCGCATCGGCGCCTTGCGTCTCACCGGCCTTGCGTCGGGAGTGGCTAGCGCACTTTGCATCGGGCAGTTTTGTGCGCTCCGCCCGTGGAGCGCCTGGACCCAATTCCCTGTACCCATATGGGAACTTTCGATATTGAACGCAATTGTGACCACGGTGCTACCAATGTGGATGGTGATGCGCGCGATGGAATTGATCGGATCGGGACCTACCGCGCAGATCGGCATGGTGGGGCCCTTTGCCACAATGCTGCTGGCTGTGTGGATCTTGAACGAGCCCCTCACCCCGGCCATGCTGCTGGGCACGGCGCTGGTTCTTTCGGGTATTGCACTGCTAGCGCGCCAGCGCGCCAGTGCGGCGCCCCCGCCCCAAACCCTGCCCGACGATTGATCCGGCGTCCTAGATCGCGACGCGGTGGGGCAAGAGCCGGTCGTATTCCTTTTTTACCACGGCGTAGCACTCGCAGCTGCGCCCCTCCAGGGCCGGGCGATCCAGAACAGTGATATGTCCGCGCGCATATTTGATCAATCCGAGCTTTTGCAAATTCAGAGCAGCCTCGGTAACGCCTTCGCGCCGCACCCCAAGCATGTTGGCGATCAACTCCTGGGTCATGCGCAGGTCCGTCCCATGCAAACGATCCAGGCTCAACAAAAGCCAACGGCACAGTTGCTGGTCCAGGGAATGATGGCGATTGCACGCGGCGGTCTGGGTCATCTGCGTAATTAGCGCCTGCGTGTACCGCAACAGCAAGTGCATGACCGGCCCAGCACGATTGAATTCATCCTTGACCGTACCACCCTTTAAGCGATAGCCCGTGCCGGCGCTTTGCACAATTGCGCGACTCGGCGTGGATTCCCCGCCCATAAACAGTGCAATTCCAACCACGCCCTCGTTGCCGACCACGGCAATCTCGGCGGATGAACCGTTCTCCATCACGTACAGCAGTGAAATAATGGCCGTAGTGGGAAAGTAGACATGACGCATGGTGTCGCCAGATTCGTACAAGACCTTGCCCAAGGGCAGCTCGACCGCCTCCAGCTGCGGCAGCCAGCGCGTAAAGTCGGCTTCCGACAAGGCGGCCAGGAGTTGATTGCCCTTGGGGCCGGCGACGGGATTCGGAGTCATGCCCTTCTCCTTGGCCCTCGAGGAGGGCGCACAAGAACCCAGTGGACCTGGGGTGACGGGCGCTAGGTAAGGCCGAGTCCGGGTCCTGCCCCCTGTACGGTAGCGCACATTGGACCGCGCCGCTCGCGCTGGCCCTGTGTTCCCCGGCGCACAGACGCTGGCGCGCAGGGCCCCCTAGCATGTCCGTCCAGTCACCCTGCAGGAAGATCCGCACCATGAATCAGACGCGCTCCGACCTATCCAAGGAAAAGCTCTATGAGGAATTCAGTGCGGTCGTGAGCGACACCGAGGATCTGCTGCGCGCCGCCGCGGCCTTTGGCGGCGACAAGGCAAACGGCTACAAGGAGGATATGGAAAAAGGCCTCGCAGCGGCCAGTGAGAAACTCGCGCGCATCCGCGAAGCCTCCGTCGACCATGCCAAGAGCGCGGCGCGGGCTACCGATCGATACGTGCACGACAATCCCTGGCAGACCATCGGCATGATCGCGGCGCTGTCTGCCATCACCGGCATGGTTGCCGGTGCGTTGATCGCGCGCCGCTAGCATCCATGGGCCCGGGTTCGACAACCGTGGCGCCCGAGCGGGTCACCGGCAAACGCCTGCGGTCGCTGGCGGCGACCGTGGCCGACATCGTGCGCGCGCGCAGCCAGCTTTTTTCTTGCGAATTGCAGGAAGAGTTGCAGCGTCGCGGCCAGTTGCTTGCGCTGATCATGCTGGCAGGGGCCTGCCTGCACGCCGCGCTCTTTGCCCTGACGGTGCTACTGGTAGTTATTTTCTGGGACACATACCGCATCGAAGTCATTTGCGTCGCCTGCGGCATCTACCTTGCCGGTGGCATCGCCCTGGGCCTGTTGGCGCGCGCCCAACTTGCGCAAAGCGCGCAGCCCTTTGCCGCCAGTCTGCGCGAATTGCGACGCGATCTGGCGGCCTTTGGCGGGTCGCCTTGAGTAAAGCGCTGGTCGCCATTTCCCAGGAGAAGGAGGACTTGATCGGCCGTTGCAACAGCCTGCGCGAACGCCTGGGGGAACAAATGTGCGAATTGCAGGATTTGTTACCCGCCCGGTCCACACCCAGCCCTGCGTTCACCTCGCCCGATGCACGCCGCCTTGCATTCGAAATTGCACTATGCGCAATTGGCCCCGACCGGGCGGCAAGCCTGATCCTGCTGGCGCGGCGCATCGTCGGCGTCGCCAAGATGGGCAGAGCGGTGGCACCAATCTGGCGCCGCATCCGGGAGCCGGTGCCAGACGCCCCATGACCACCATCCCGCGCGCTTGCGCAGGAACAAATACGCCGTTTCACACCGCTGCCGGAATTTCCCGGAGACGGACATAGGAAGGAACTGGACCATGAACCAGAATTCGGAGTTTGTGACGCGCATGCAGGCGCAGTTGAAAAAATGGGACAGCGACGTCGCGGCCCTGTCCGACGAGGCCAAGAAGGTATCCGCGCAGACCTTTGCCGCCTATGAAGAGGGACTCAAGAACCTCAAGAGCAGCCGCGAAGCGGCACAAAAGAATTTTCAGCAGATCTGTGTGGCTACCGAGGCGGCGGGCACCAGCATGCTCGAGCGCATGGAAAGCGCGTGGACCGCGATGCAGGACGGATTGCACCAGGTGTCCGCCGATCTCAAGAAAAAGGAATAGTGGCCGCACGCTAAGCACCCCGCGGTTACAGCGGGGCGCCTTGCCCTGCGGTTCGACGCCCGCAACACGTTCACCAGGGCCAGGGCGCCTTGCCGGCGGCAATCAACAATGTTCTGCAACGCACAGACGGGCATTGCTCGCTGGCCTACCGTTGCCAAATGAGCGATTGCGCAGGTGCGCATCGCACCCGTGACCCACGACCTTCGATGTAATCTTGAAAGGCTTTCCCCAATGAAAACCATACGCCAGATCCTTCCCGCCCGCAGCCTACTGGCGGCAGCCGCAATATCGCTCCTGAGCCTGAGCGCTCAGACCTTCGCCGCTACCGCCCAGGACCTGGATCGCACTTCCGGGGACGCGCTGCAGATGTTGTTCAAGACCAATCCAGTTGCGGTGGACATCTCGCACCATGCCAAAGCTGTGCTGGTCTTCCCCAACATCGTCAAGGCCGGTCTCGTCTTTGGCGGCAGTTACGGCGAGGGCGAACTGCGCAAGGGCAACGCCGTGGTCGATTACTACAACTCGGTGAGCGGTTCCTGGGGCCTGCAGGCCGGCGCGCAATCCTATGGGTACGCGGTCTTTCTCATGACCGATGAAGCGGTCAACTACCTGGACAAGTCGCACGGTTGGGAGATTGGCGTAGGCCCCACTGTAGTGTTGGTCAACGAGGGCGTTGCCAAGAACCTGTCCACCTCGACGCTCAAGGAATCCGCCTATGCGTTTACCTTCGACCAGCAAGGCCTGATGGCCAGCCTGAGCATCGAGGGCACAAAGATCTCGCGCATCCAGCGTTAGCCGCCTTGCGCCCCGGCCGGGAATCTCTCGGTCGGAGCAAGGGCAAACCGGAGATGAACTTGCGCCACCACGCCTTGCAAGCATTCGCCGGGATACTTCTTTGCCTGGGAACCGTCTACGCAAGTGCCCAACAATCTTCGCCTGCCGACCCGCCGACCCTGGCGCAGGCCGAACACACTGCCAGCGATCTGAAGCAGGGAATGAGCACGGACGACGTGCAGAAGCTGCTGGGCGCCCCACTACGCACCTCCTTGCACAGCGATATGGGCGTGGCGTCCAAACCATCACGCGGGACCCTGCAATGGACCTACACGTGGCGCAATTCCTCCTTGCAGGGCAGCCTGCGGGTCGATTTTACCCAGCGCGCAACCGAGGACTGGTCGGTCGTGGGCTGGGAATGGATGAATTATTAGCCCTGAAAGGCGACATGGAAGACCACCATCATGAATAGTTCCCGCTGGATCCCCAGAGCACTACTGCTTGCAATGTCAGCATTGGTTTCCGCGTGCGTGATCGTCCCATTCGGGGAGGAATCGGGCCGGCACAGCGATGAAGGACATCGCGAACATCGTGACGGCGGGAGGGATTTTCGCCAGGACACCGGCACCCAGCTACGCCAGCAGCTCGCATCGCGCCCTCATTGCTGCCAGGTCGGCGGCGGCCCTCAAGTTTGGTCGGCCGTGTACTTTCCTGCGGTCCGACAAGGTTCGCCGGATTCCCCGCAAGCGGCCTGGTACTAGGACGCAGTACCACCTCGTCGCAATGGCACGGTCCTGACGGGGTAAGCGAAAACCTCTGTACAGTTTGACCCCTCGACGGGCGTAGTACGCGCCGGTGCCGGGGAATTCGCGTTGGCCCGAATATTGATCACCTGCTTTGGCTCCTACGGGGACCTGTATCCCTACGTGGCTATCGGCCGTGCCCTCCAGACGCGGGGCCATCAGGTAACGCTGGGCACGGCAAAGATCTACCAGGACAAATTGGCGGCCGAGGGCCTGGCGTTTTGTCACCTGCGTTGCGCCCCGGATCGATTGACCACACCCGAGCAAATCCGCGGTTTTCTCCAGGATGCCTTCGATGGGCGCCGCGGCGCCGAAAAGCTGGTGCGAGCCATGACCAGCAGCATCGAAGAGACCTACCTGGATACCCGGGCGGCCGCGCGCAACGCGGACCTGGTCATCTCCCACCCCTTGGCCTTTGCCACCCCCATCGTCTGTCGGGAACTGCGTATCGCCTGGCTCTCGACCATGCTTGCCCCCATGTTCTTTCTGTCCACGGTTGACCCGCCTGTCATAGGCGGCGCGCCGTGGTTGCGGCCGATCCACACGCTCAGTCCGCGTCTGTACCGCTCCTTGTTCAGGCTGCTGCGGCGCTCGACGGACTCCTGGGTGCAGCCCATCGCCGAGCTTTGCCGCCGGCGTGGGCTCGCCGCGCTGCTGGCGAGCCCACTATTTGAGGGGCAGTATTCCCCCCAGGGGACGCTGGCCCTGTTTCCTAGCGCTCTCGCGCAGCGCCAGCCCGACTGGCCCCCCAACACGATCATCACCGGGTTTCCTCTTCACTCCAGTGAGGAGGCAAATCCGCAGACCCTGCGCAGCCTCGAGGCCTTCCTGCGTGGCGGTGAGGCACCACTGGTATTTGCACTGGGTTCATCGGCCGTGCACATCGCCAGGGACTTTTTTGTGGTGAGCGCGCAGGCGGCAAGACGACTCTCTCGGCGTGCGGTCCTAGTGACCGGAGCCCAGACGGCAAACCGCACCGGCCTGGAAGCCGCCGACGATCTTTTCATCATCGACTACGTTGCGTATGACCAACTGTTTCCACACGCGAGCGTCCTCATCCATCAGGGCGGCATCGGCACGCTGGCCCAGGCGCTGCAAGCAAGGCGGCCGATGCTGGTCGTTCCTTTTGGCTTTGATCAGCACGACAATGCCCACCGGGTAACCCGACTGGGTGTGGCGCTGACCCTGAGCCGCAAGGACTATCTTGTGGACAAGGTTGCCGCCGCGATCGATGCCCTCGCACGCCGGCCCTCTTTTGCGCGCGCGGCGGCGCTGCTGGGTGCCCGCGTGCAGGCCGAAGATGGCATTGCCAACGCCTGCGCCGCGGTTGAAGCCTTACTCGCGGCGCAAACCCGCCGTCCCGTCGCACCGGCCAATTCCTGATGCCCGGCCCGATAATCTTGCGGCAGCACCAAGGAAAATAGCGTGTTCAACCCAAATCCGCATATTCAACTCCAAGATGTTGGCGGCCGCCTGCCCTGCGTGGTAATCGACAACGCCCTGCAGGACCCCGAGTCCATGGTCGAATTCGCGGCGCGCAATTGCAACGCCTTTGTGCGCTCACCTGCAGGCACTTTCCCGGGAATGGAGCTGCGCATGTCCGACGGCTTTTCGGCGCACTTGCACGATTTCTTCCTGCTGCACGCGCGCCGCCATTTCGCCGCGCGCCGCACCCTGAGCTACTTCAGCCGGCTATCGATGGTGGCGCGTGAACCCAGGGAACTGACACCTCTGCAGCGTGTATGCCATCGCGATGTCCTGACACCCGATCCGAATCAGAGCATGTTTGCCTGCGTGCTCTACCTCTTTCACGACCCGTTCCTGGGAGGAACGAGCTTCTTTCGTCCACGCAAAAGCGAAAAGGAAATCGACTACCTACTATCCCGGTGGGCAGGCCTTTCCGACGCAGAATGCACGCGGGCGCTCAATGCCGCGCCGGCATACCCGACCACAACCAATGAATTCTTCGAACTGGTCTGCACGGTTCCGGCTGCCTGGAATCGCATCATCTTCTACGACAGTCTGATCTTCCACACTGGCGACATCACCCAGCCGCACCGATTGGTTCCCGACCCGATCGCGGGGCGCCTGACGCTCAATGGATTTTTTGTCTGCCGGCCGGCTGCGGCCACTACCGAGCACCGGCAGACCGTGCGCAGCCCCGGCTAGAAGCGGCCCATCAGCAGCAGCACAACGACCACGAGTACGAGCAATCCGAGACCTCCGCTTGGGTAGTAGCCCCAGCTGCGGCTATGGGGCCAGGTCGGCATGGCGCCGACCAGCAGAAGAATCAGGATGACGAGCAACACGGTTCCCAGCATGACGTACCTCCGGTTGGGAAACAATCGATCTTGCAGTTAAAGGATATGGTGCGCACAGTCAGGCACTTCGCGAGCAGGCGAGGAAATCATGCGCCGGCTGTGCTCGCGGGTCTGTTCACTGGCGAACCAAGTGCCGCCGGCAAAAAATCCGCTGCGGTTAATCCACTGGTTAAGGAAGGAATCCGCGATCTGGCCAGCGCTGATCCAAGGACCTCGCGCTTGGCCGCTACGGCGCCACAAACCGAGTACACAGCGACACACCGGGCGCGGGACTCGATCGGGACGGACCAGCCCTGGCCACCGTATTGCGACGCTGGCGCGCATCGACGAGCTTGAGACAGGACTTCCGCGCGCCGGATCGCGTTGACGTCACGGGGCGATCTTGTCCGGAAGCAAGCGGTCATATTCACGCTTCACGACTGCATAGCATTCGCAGCAGCGCTTCTCCAACGCGGGACGATCCAACACCCAGACGTGTCCGCGCGCATAACGGATCAGCCCCATACGTTGCAATTTGAGCGCGGCCTCGGTCACGCCCTCGCGGCGCACACCCAGCATGTTCGCGATCAATTCCTGCGTCATTGCCAACTCGGATGTATCCAGCCGATCCAGGCTAAGCAGGAGCCAACGGCACAACTGCTGATCAAGGGAATGATGGCGATTGCAGGCCGCAGTCTGCGCCATCTGCGTGATCAAAGCCTGCGTGTAGCGCAGCAACAAGTGCATCACCGGTCCGGATCGGTTGAATTCTTCCTCGACGATCCGCGCCGGGAGGCGAAATCCCGCGCCTGCGCCTTGCACTATGGCACAGCTGGGTGTTGTTCGGCCGCCCATGAAGAGCGCGAAACCCACGATACCTTCATTGCCGACGACTGCGATTTCCGCTGAGGATCCGTCCGCCATCACATACAGCAGAGAAATGATGCCGCTGACAGGAAAATAGACGTAATCCAAGGAACCGCCCGCCTCATAGAGAACCTTCCCTAGTGGCAAATCAACCGACTCCAGATGCGGCGCAAGACGCCGCCATTCGAGGCCGGAAACAGCCGCCAGAAGGTGATTCTTCCTGGGATCGCTCAACGCGCTCTTCCCATATCCGGCTTTCAGCGTTCGGGCATCCGGAGGGCCGCGGCTTCTGCACGCAAGAAACAAATTTCGAGGGAGTACAAAGAATACGCAATCTGTGCGCTCACGAGCTATGAAATCCTGGGTGAACGCCTCACGCAGATCGGTCGCAGGATCGCCCGACGACATGTCAGGCGACTCCCTAGGAATTTTCTGGGATAAATGCGGGAGAGCCCCAACGGCGTGCACGGCAAGAAGGTGGACCTGAACCTGGAACTGCTATGGGAGCGCAATATCACCATCACGACGCGGCTGGTCGACACGGTCAGCACGCCGATGCCGCTCAAGACCTTCTGGGCGCACCGGCCCCAACCCAAGGAATCGATCACGCACCGCTTCCCGTTTGCCAAGATCCTGGACGCCTACGACGCCTTCGCCAATGCAGCCACGTCCCACGCCCTCCAGATCACCATCGAAGCCCAGGAAATCCTGCTAACCGGCGTGCGTCATACTCAAAATCGGTAGGCGAGTCCGGCCGTTCCATACCAACTTGATAAGCGTTCCGTAAGTGGACTGCGTGCACTATCACCGTACATGTGACGCGCGGAGGCACTGCCAACCATTAGCCAATTTGACCCCAGGTCAACGGATCCCAGCAATCCAAGGCTCGCAAAAAGCCAGCCGCTTCCCGGGGCAAACGCCGGCAGTCCGGTGGCCGTTGACTGCTGCTCGGTTACGCCGTACAGGAATTTGCTTGCCTTTTGGTTTGCCCAAGTCGCCTGCGTGAATACGCCCATCGCGACCCTGCCGCGTTTGAATGCGCCCGCACTAAGGCGAAGGTCGATCTGCGCGCCACGGGTGAGGTCGGTATTTTGCCGGGCCCGTCCAAGCAGCGTAATCGGCATCGGCCCAACCATGCGGTCCCATTCCACCTGGGCGCCAAGTGATGCCCCCCGCTTGATGTAGGACACACGATGACGCAAAAGGAAATTGGATTCACCAGGTTCGCGCCCCGGCTCGTAGGCAAGCTGCCCGCCCGCGTGGATGCCAGCGGCAAGCGGCATCCGTACTCCGCCCTCCAGCACCTCCTGTGTCGTGCGCAAAAACCAGGGAGTACCAAAGTACCGAATAACGGGAACCAGCTCGTGTACTTGCGCGGCTGAACCATCGTACGCCGGACGCGAGCGCTCCCCGGGCCCGAGCAGCGAATCGTTGGACAACTCGGCATAGGACACGGTCGGCGCAAGAAGATTAAACGCGCATGCCGCGTACCCGATGCAACATTTGGTCGATCGCATCCCGATCCGGTTGATCGCCGCTTTGCGCCCGGCCTCCATTCCCACGGTGCGATCTCTCAATGGAAGCGTTGTAGGTCCATTCGATTTTCATTGCCGCGCCGAATGACATGGCAAGTTCTCCCAAAGGAAGCGACTACCAGGTGATTGATCATCGTTGAAACCCCCAGGAGCCGGATGTCGTCGTTGGGAGCTCCGGATTCGTTTGAGGCTGTACCTTGCCGATCAACTCCGGCTTGTGTGCGGCCGCGTGTAAATCGCTGGGCGTGTTGCACGAAACAGCAAATTGTTGAAACTCCATTTCCAACGGTTGTAGCGCGCCGGCCGGCGCATTGCCCACGTTCGCGAGGCTCTTGCTGCAGATTTGGATCATTGGAATCTCCCGGACGGGCAGGAAGCACTCGGACACGGTTGGTGCAGCGTCCACGAACTTCGTCAACGATAGAAGTTGTACGGAGCAATTTCCGTGCGCTTACCCACAAACCGGACATTTGCCCCCCGGGAACCGCTCCCCCGGTCCGGTCTTTTTGGCCCCAGTTACGTGCTGTGCCGCACCGACAATGCAACTGCGCCGCGGTCCAATGCTGGAACTATCCAAGAGAGAGAAAGATGGCTATTGGCGCGGGAATCCTGCGCATGACGCCGCTGTCCGTCTGATCGTGTATCTGGCGCGCTGGGCATAACACGGCTGTTGCCATGGCTTCGGTCGAAAATTCGCCCAACTATCGCAATTTCCATATGCAGGAAAGGATTCCTACAATGCATAAGTCCGTACACATGATTTGCCCGCTGTTTGCGGCAGCGATTGTCGCGCTTTCGCTGGCGCAGGCAAGTACCATCACCCGGGCCGACTACGATGCAGAAAAGGACCGCATCGGCGTCGAATACAAGAGCGATGGCGCACGCTGCGACACGCTCGCGGGCATTGTGAAAGATGTCTGTGTCCAGGAAGCCAAGGCGACGCAAAAGGTGGCCCTTGCCGATCTCGAATATCGCTTTACCGGTACGAAGAGCGACGGGCGCAACGCTATGACCGCCAGGGCGGAAGGAAACTATGCCGTCGCCAGGGAGAAGTGTGACGCAAAGGCCGGCAATGATAAGGATGTGTGCGTGCAGGAAGCCAAGGCCGTGCAGACCAAGGCCATTGCCGAGGTGACGTTGGGCAAGGCGATCGGCGACGCCCGGACCGATGCCGCCAATGACGGCCGCGATGCCGATTACAAGGTCGCAATTGAACGCTGTGATTCCTACGCTGGTGAAACCAAGACCAGCTGCATTCATGCGGCCAAAGTTAAATTCGATAAATCATGAAGACATTCAGGCGAAGCGCGACACTGGGACGGAGAATTCCGCCGCTGGGTGCGCTAGCGCGCCGGTTTCCGTGGCGGATGCCGCTACCGTCCCCACTTCTGCAAGCAAATCGAGTTCCATCATGATTCGTAAATTGCGCCTATTGGTGCCCGCGGCCTTGCTTTCCCTGGGCGGATGCGCCAGCCATTATCTGGTGCGCGACCCTGCCACCGGCAACACCTACTTCACAAAGGATGTAGATCGAACAGGCGATTCGGGTTCGGTGAACTTCAAGGATTCAGTCACCGGTGCGCGGATCATCATCCAGCAATCCGAAGTTCGCATGATCAGCGAAGACGAATACGAAGCAGGAATCGGGCGCGGCAAATGAAAATCGGCAATGCGCGTACCGCAATGGCCTGCCGTGGTCCTTGCGAACCAGGCACTCGTAATAGATAGAAAGCCGAACCGGGTGCAGGCCCAGTGCCACCCGACACGCCTATCCGAACTGCCTACGTGCTGCCGTTGGGGCATGCCGTGATGTCCGGCCGTTCCTGCCGTGACGGCGGCAATCGTCCGATTGGGCGCTCCCTGACGCGAACTGTCTAGCCGTGCAATTCGCGCAGGATGTCGCGTACGTGGCGGCTTGCCACGACACTGAGGAAATCATGCACTCGCGCGCCCTTTTGCAAACGGGCAATTTCCCGTTCGTAGTGCAGTGATATTTCCGACACAGAACGGCCCATCGCAACGGCAAGGGCTTCAATCGCGGCCTTGTGGACCGACACTTCGCCGTCGCGGGTCTGATCGCCTTGCATATCCCCTCGCTCAATGGCCGCCATGCGCACGATCCAAACTTTTGCCCGGTGGCACGGTGACCATGTTGCCATAGCGAGCTGACCTTTTTGTAAGAAAGTATCCTTTCACAAACAATAACCATTTCGCCGAATCTGCTGTCATCATCACGTAAAAATATATAGCCGACAGCGGCTTATGGACTCCGTTCGGTCGCTGGCACCGCCACTTCCCTGGCACGCGCCTCGATCTCGCGCACTACGCCCTCGCTATCAAGGAAAGAATATGGCCATACGCATCGTTGAGCTGGGTTCACGGCGTCTCCCCGACGAGGGCGTGCGCATCGGGACGGTCCGACGCCCTCCGCGCGGTGTTCCCAAGGCGCAGTTCGCAAGGCAGGACTGGTACGACGTCTGGTACCCCAACCTTGCCCCAAGCGCGGAGGCGGTCAAGCTCGCATCAGGCGCAACGAGTCCCGCGGAGTGGGAGAAATTCGCCAGGCGCTACCGCGCAGAAATGAAACTGCCGGATGCGGCGCACACGATCGAACTGCTGGCCGCCCTGTCCCACCAGTCCAATTTCTCCGTTGGCTGCTATTGCCAAGATGAGTCGCGCTGCCACCGTTCCATTCTCAAGAAACTGTTGATGGAAAGTGGAGCCACGGTCAACCCTTGAAATGGTCGCGCGCAGTCACGGGTCTACCACTTTTCCCCGAAAGGTCGCGCCTCAATGGCAAAGGACCAGGCCGACCGCGGTTGGCGCGATAGCCAAAGTACGCTTTCCGCCACGTCGTCCGGCTTGATAAAGAAATCGTCGGGCTTGTCGGCCATCCGTTCGCGTGTCCTGGGGATGTCGACGACGCCATCCAGAACCACCAACGCAACATGTATACCCGCCGGCCCGAGCGACCGAGCCATGGATTCGGCGAGGATGCGCTGCGCCGCCTTGGCGGGGGCAAAGGCGGCCGTCATCGGCATCCCGCGCAAGGATGCCGTTGCACCAATGAAGATGATGGCGCCCGAGCCTGCCGCCTTCATCGCCGGGATTACCTGCTGCGCAACCAGCAAAGCGCCAAGCGCGTTGACGCGCCAGGCCTCCTCAAAGGCGTCGGCGGTGATCTGTTCCACCGAACCCCAAGCCCCGGACCCGGCGTTATAGACGAGCACGGTGACTTCGCCCAGTTCAGCGCGGATGCTCGAAAAGGCCCGCGCCACCGAAGCCGCATCGGTGACATCGCAGGCATAGGCACGCGCACCGTCAAGAGCCCGCGCCAGCGCGGCACTGACCGTGGTGCCACGCGCCAGCAGCGCTACCGAATACCCCTCGGCCGCAAAGCGCCGGGCCAGGGCGGCGCCATTGCCGGGACCTATTCCCACGACCGCGCAAACGGGCTTGCTCATCGATACCACCTTTCACGAAGATCCAACGAATCGGCAAAAACCGATTTGGGCGAGAATGCAAGTTTGCCTGACAGCGCAGCTTTGCCTGTGTTGCCCTGCAACCATGCGTAGCGACCATGGTCCATTCCTCGCCGGACGTCACCCACGAATCATGCGCCGTACTGCCCCGCCGTTTGCTGATCTGCCACCATCGCACCATCGCACGCTAGAACTCGAATGCCGGCCGGACCAGCCCCTGGGGTTTCTCGGGCACTTTGTTTGGGCGCGCTTTCGCCTGCGTGCGCTAGCGGCGGTGCTCTGCACGCTGGGCGGCATCGGATTCATGTCGCTCGAACCCATCTTTCTGGGCCGGCTGGTTGAGGCATTGCGTCTGGGCGGCCCCCGGGACCCCGGATCGCCCATCGTCTGGATACCCTTCGCGCTGCTGGCCGCGGCCTGGATCATCTCGGCGCTTTTTAACCGGGTGGGCGAAGTTGTCGACCTGCAGTTGAGCCCTCGGCTGCGTGAGGAAATGCAGGTCTACCTCTTTTCCTGGCTGATCGAGCATTCGCCCGATTACTTCAATCGCAATTTTGCCGGGCAGCTCGCCGCCAAGATCAAGCAGGCGGGCAACAGCGCCATCACGATACTGAATCTGGTTGTCAACGACATCGTGCGCGTGATCGCCTCGATCGTGATCAGCATCCTGATCATCGGCATCGATCATCTCGCGCTGGCACTGATGGTGATTGTCTGGACACCGGCCTACATCGGCATCTCGCTGCTGCTGGCGCGGCGCCGCCGCAGCCTGTCCCGGGAATTCCAGGAGCAGGTTTCCGCATCGACCGGGGTCCTGGTCGACCTGGTCAAGAACGCCGATCTGGTGAGGGCCTTTGCCAAGACGGCGGCGGAATGCGGCAACATGGCACAGGCCGTGGCCAAGGAGCGTGCCGCTTCGCGGCGCCTCCGATGGTATGCAACGGGCATGAACTTCGCCCTCTATTCGGGCATGCAGCTCTTTCAGGTGGGCCTGATCGGCGCCACTCTGTATCTGACGGTCCGCGGCCAGTTGGTGGTTGGGGACATGGTGAAGATGGTATCGCTCTCGGTCCTGCTGATGAACAATATCTGGGGCGCGGCATCGCGCATGCAGGACCTGCTGGAAAACGTAGGCCAATTCAGCTCTGCGCTGCACACCATCCTCGTACCCCATTCGATCGTCGACGTGCCGGGGGCCAAACCCCTCGCTGCCACCCGCGGGGGCATCGAGGTTGATTACCTGAGCTTCGCGCATACTGACGGCAAGGTCGTGTTCGACAAACTTTGCCTTTCGATACCGCCGGCCCAAAAGGTCGCCCTGGTCGGGCCCAGCGGCGCGGGCAAGAGCACGCTAGTCAAGCTGCTGCGACGCCACTACGAACCGCAAGCCGGGCGCATCCTGATCGACGGCCAGGACATTGCGCTGGCCACGCAGGACTCGGTGAGTCAGGCCATCGCCGAGATCCCGCAACAGCCGGGTTTGTTTCATCGTTCCATCCGGGAGAACATCCGCTACGCCCGCAGCGGCGCGAGTGAGGAGGAGGTCGCACAGGCCGCACGCGACGCGCACGCGCAGGAATTCATCGCCGCGCGTCCGGGCGGCTATGACGCCCTGGTGGGCGAACAGGGCATCCAGCTCTCCGGCGGCGAGCGCCAGCGGGTGGCCATCGCGCGGGCCTTGCTAAAAGAGGCGCCGATACTGGTCCTGGACGAGGCCACCGCCTCGCTGGATTCGGAAACCGAACATCACATCCATGATGCCCTGTGGCGCGCCTTTGAGGGGCGAACCGTAATTGCCATCGCGCACAGGCTCTCCACGATCACCGGGATGGACCGTATTTTGTTCCTCGAGGACGGGCGCATTCTGGAGGACGGTACCCACGAGGACCTGTTGCGAAACAACGGTCGCTATGCTCAGCTTTGGCGCTGCCAGGTGGATGGATTTGTGCGCTAGGGTGAGCGAGAGCACGGCCAACGAGTCCGCCTACGCCGGTCCCGGTTATAACGGGCTGCCCGGCGCTGGGCCGACGCCCGCACGGCACTCGCCAAAGCCTAGCGCTCGAAAGCCAGGCCGAACGCAGTGCGCGCGCAGGATCACCACATCGCCATCGAGCAGGAAAGTGCGCGTTTCTCCGGGTGCGATCTGCACGGCGCGCGTGCCGCCCTGCGTACGTTCGAGCAGGGAACCGGCTTGCGTCGCCGCGGGTCCGGATAGCGTGCCCGTGCCCAGGAGATCACCCGTTCTCAGGCTGCAGCCGTTTACCGTGTGGTGCGCGACCATCTGGGAAAGCGTCCAGTACGCCGCCTCGGCGAAGGACGAGCTGCAAATGCGCACCGGTGCTTGCCCGGTCGTGCGCAGCGCCGGGGTTTCCAGAAACACCTCCAGGTCGATATCAATTGCGCCCGTTCGCGAATTGCTAGAGGAACTCAGGTAGGGCAGAGGCGCCGGGTCTTCTGCCGGCCGCCGGTACGGCCGACGAAATGGGGCCATAGCCTCCATCGTCACGATCCACGGGGATAT
>Ga0075030_100001358_pt1 | contig 22028 bp, 13 predicted proteins | sample LitLauG_LLR_2012_FD_71393 | JGI IMG/M metagenome (GOLD analysis project Ga0075030, IMG submission 71393) | Freshwater sediment microbial communities from Pennsylvania, USA - Little Laurel Run_MetaG_LLR_2012 | ecosystem: Environmental > Aquatic > Freshwater > Creek > Sediment | place: USA...
AAATGGACAACCCAGGATAAGCCGAGAAGGGCGGCGGCGAAGGCCAGTCCACCCCCGAGCACAAGCGTCCGAGTCCTTCCGTGGAGGCGCGGTCCCATTCCTGAAAGCATCTCGGTTTCCCTCCTGTCCAGCTATTAGAATACAAATTTCAACGCGAGTTGGAGGATGCGCGGGTCGTTGGCGCCCTGAATCTGGCCGAATGTGCTGGTAGACAGGGTGCTCACCGGATCCAGCGGATTGACGTGGTTCAGCACATTGAACGCCTCTCCGCGCACCTCCAGCCACCGCCTCTCGCGGATCGGGAAGCGGCGCGTCAATCCCACATCGATGCCGAAAAACCCCGGACCGACCGCCGTTCCGGGGCCCATGTTCCCATACGTGCCCAATGCAGGCTGCGCGAAAGCCGCCGGGTTGAGCCACTGGCGGATATTCTTATTGGGCGCGTAAACATTCGTGAGTACCTGTTGTGGCCTTTCATCATCCGTGGCCGATAACGCCTGGTCGAGGCCGGCCGCCAACGAGAAATGATCACCGGAAAGCACTCTGACAATGCCGGAGAGTTGCCAGCCTGAGGCGATCAGCCGCAGCTTCCGATTGGAGTACGGTGGCGTGGAATACACGGTCGACAAGTTGAAATTGTGCCGCCGGTCCGGTTCCAGGATGGCGCAATTTCCGCGAAGCCCGGCGCGCGAGGGGATCGGATGATCTCCGGCAATGATCGGAATTGCGATCAATTGCTGCGTCCCCGTATTGATGCAGTGCGACCAGGTGTAATTCCCTTGAACGGTCAGGCCGGTGCCGACATGGCGCTGGACGGTGAGGAACAGGCCGTTGTAACTCATGGTTCCCGTGGCGTTCTCTTGAACGATACTGCCGTAGTACTTCCCCTGGGCGGGATTCTGCAGCGTCAACTGCCGGCGCTGGGTGGTGTTGTTGACCGAGGAGCAGGGGCTATAAGTCGTTCCATTGATCACGCAACTGGCGCCCGGCAAATAGACCGCCGGATTGGCTTCCACTGCCCCCAAAATATGCGTGGCTTCGCTCCCGATGTAATTCGCCGACAACAGCCAACTCGCCCGCACTTGCCTCTGGATACTCAAATTCCATTGATTCACATACACGGCCGGAAGGTCCGGCGGGATCACGACCCACCCGGCGTTGGTCGGGAATTGGACATTCCGGGAGGGAGTGACCGGGAAAGGACTGCCGCCGGGATAGTTGATCCAAGGATTCGCGAATCCGGCCGGACCGCCTCCTCCGGGGGCCGTATTGACGATCGTGTAATTGTAAGGCGGCGAAATCTTGACCTGCTGCGATTCATAGAAGTCGGGATAGTCGCGGAACAGGCCGTACGCGGCGCGGATGGTCATGCGGCCCGAACCGGTGGGATCGAACGCCAGCCCCAGCCGCGGCGAAAAGTGCCACCACTGGTTCGGATTGGTTTTCCCGTTCGCCGGCACTCCCGGGTCGCCCGAATACAGCACGCCGGCCGGCGCGTTCGGGTATACCGTGCTTTTCGGTCCCTGGTTAAAGGCACTCTGCGTAAAATAGAAGCTCTGCCCATCGTGCCAGGAAAAGGGTAGGAACGGATCCCATCGCAATCCGCCGTTCAACGTGAGCCGGGAACTCAGCTTCCAACTGTCCTGCGCATACACGCCGATATAATCGCTGCGGAAGCCGATCGCCTGCACCCCCTGCTGCGTAAACGTATTGACGTTTCCCATCATGAAATCTCCCAGGCCGAGCCCGGTATTGGTGGAGTTGAACGAAAATACGCCGTCGGCGGACGTCCATCCGGCGACGCTTAGCTTCGAATAGATGTTGCTGATTCCGAATCCAAGCTGGTGCTCCCCCTTTACCCAGCTCAGATCTTCAGAGGTCTGGATTCCGGTGGCGTTCGTCAGTCCCGGAACGTTGCCGCCCTGCCCGCCGATGCTGAAGCCCCCCGAGACGCTAAGTCCCAGGATGCGGTTCGTGGTGGGTTCGAAATAGGGAGCGATTCCCACGTCTTCCGGGGCAATTTCCTGGGGAGGCTGGCCGCGGCTGTTGGTCGGCCGCAGCACGGAAGCACGGAAACTACTCACCAGGCTGCTAGTAATCAGATACGTCTCTCCGAGAGTGAACGATTGCGTCTGCCAGGCATTGACGACCGGGTACGTGGTGTAGGGACCGTTTGCTGCCTGACCCGTCGTGAGCAGGTTGCCGGAAACATATCCCGACGGATCGACCAGGTGGGCCAGTTCGTAGCGGCCGAACAGCGAGTGTTTCGCGCTGATCTGATAGTCGACTTTATCTACCGTAAAATCTTCGTTCGTCACCGGCTTTATGCCGAACTGAACCTTGCCGCAGGGATCCGTCGCGATCGGGAGCTTACCGCTTTTCATGATTGCCGTCGATACGGGAGAGAACAGCCCGGGTGAAATCTGGTTGTTAAGGAAGGGAGCCTTTAAGGTGAGTTGCCGGCCGCCGTTACACGCGGGCGAGGCGATGGCGGTCCAGTCTCCGTTTAGCATCGCCTGCGTGGGAAGAAAGGCAAACTGCGGCGACTTCGTCCCGATCATCCTGGTGCCCTGGTAACCGCCGAAAAAGAAAAGCTTGTTCTTGAGAATCGGACCACCCAGCGTCCCGCCAAACTGATTCCGTTTCAATTGGTCCGGCACCACGGCAAAATAGTTGAGCGCGTTGAGGTCGCCATTGCGAAAGAACTCGAAAAGGTCGCCATGAAACTCGTTGGTGCCCGACTTGGTGACCGCATTGACCGCGCCCGCCGAGTGCTGGCCGTATTGCGCCGTTAAGCTGTTGGTTTCGAGTTTGAATTCCTGGAGCGCGTCGGGAAACGGCAGTGGCAGGTTCAAGCCGTTGATAGGATCGTTGTGGGACGCGCCATCCAGCAGGTAGCTCAGGCCGTTATGCATGCCGCCCGCGACTGAAATATTCACTGAAGGATAGTTCCGGACGAAACTGGTCGTAGTCGAAACCGTGGCTGCGCCTGACAGAACGATCAGATCGGTAACCTGCCGGCCGTTCAGCGGCAGTTCCACCACGCGCGTGCTGTCCATCACCTGGCTGACACTCGTGTCGCGCGTTTCGACCTGCGGCGCTGCCGCCTCCACCTGGACCTGGTCCGAAATCTGGCCCAGGCTCAGGGTGGGATTGATCACCGGCTTTTCGGCAACCTGCAGCACGATCCCCGTTTGCACATAGGTGCGGAAACCCGGCGCCGTCGCTTCCAGCCGATACGGACCAACGGGTAGATTCGTCAGGGTGTACGATCCGCCGGCATCGGTCATCGCACTCCGTTTCAGGCCGGTATCGGCCTGGATCGCCGTCACTTCCGCTCCTGCGATCACGGCGCCCGTCTGATCTTTCACGGTCCCGCTGATTTGCGCGGTGGACTGCGCCCAAACTGCGGACGCTAAAGCGAATATCACTAACAGCTTTGTCACAAGACCTCCCAACCCCCGGTGTGTAAAGCATATCCTCAGCAGGGCCAATAATTCCATCGCGGAAGATTGATTGTGAGTATCAACGAAGTTGATACTCCACATTGTGAGCGCGATGGCGCCGGCTCTTCGTCAAATGATTCCGCTAATTTCATGCAGTTGCGGTCGGAGATCGGGATTACGGCAGCCGGAATGCAACGACGGCCTCCTGTGCAGTGACCACCACGTACTGTTTTCCATCCTTACCCAGATACGTGATTGGATTTGCGAAGGCGTTGGCCGGCAGCTTTGTCTCCCACAGCAGCTTCCCGGTTTTCGATTCGTACGCATGGAAGCGCTGATCGTCTGTGGCTCCTAGGAACAGCAAGCCGCCGGCAGTCGCTACCGAACCACCGATGTTATACGACCCCGTGTTCATCACCCCGATCTTCTCTAACGATTCGACGCGCCCAAACGGAACCCGCCAGGCAACATCGGCGGTATTTACATTGATCGCGAACAGTTCGCCCCAGGGGGGCGCCTGGCAGGGCCAACCCGTGGCCGGATTCGTCATCGCCCCCACGTTCCTGCGGACGAACGGCATCTGGCTTGCATCGCCCGCTCCGCTGATCTTTCCCGTCGGGCGTTCCTTCGCCGGAACTTGCGCGACCATCTTTTGCACTCCTCCCCTGTCGTGTGAGTTGATGAAGTAGTAGCCCAGCTTGGGGTCGTAGCTGCCGCCTCCCCAATTAAAGCCTCCATCCGGTCCGGGAAACACCACGGTGTCCGTCATGCGCACCGGCGCGAAGGGACCATCGTTCTGCGCGTTCTTGAACAGGTCTTCGCAATACCGCTGGTGTTCGGGAGTGAACTTCGCGATCTCGCTGGGGTTCCAGGTTGCGCGCGCGAGCTGCGGGGGCTTCAGCGGGAACGGCTGGGTAGGCGAATACCACTCGCCGGGAACATCGCCCTTGGGTACGGGACGCTCTTCGGCGCCAAAAACAGGTTTTCCCGTTCGGCGATCCAAAATGAACACCAAGCCCGTCTTGCCTGCCTGAATCAACGCCGGGATCTTTTCGCCGTCTTTGACCACGTCGACCATCGTCGGCTGCGGCGGTAGATCATAATCCCACAGATCGTGATGCACGGTTTGCAGGTACCATTTCATCTTTCCCGTCATTGCGTCCACCGCAACCAGGGAGTTTCCGAACAGATTGGCGCCTGGGCGATCTCCGCCGTAGCGGTCATCGCTGGGCGAGCCGATCGGCATGAGCAGTGTGCCGGTCTGAGCGTCGACTGAAAAAGTACTCCATACATTGGCGCCCGATCGATTCTTCCATCCCTCGTCCAGCCAGGTATCGTGGCCGAATTCTCCCGGCTGGGGAACTGTGTGGAAGGTCCAGACCAGCTTACCGGTACCTGTGTCCCATGCGCGAATATCACCACGTCCGCCATAGGAGCCGTAGTCCTGCAAGTGCGACCCGGTGAACACCAGGTTCTTGTAAATGGCTGGGGCGCCGTTCAATCCGTACGGGGCGTTCGGAAGCTCGTCCTTCATCCCGGGTTTAAGGTCGAGCTCGCCTTCTTTCGCGAAGCCCGGCACTAACTTGCCGGTGCGCGCGTTCACTGCGATCAGGAAACCGTCCTCTGTGCCGAAGAAAATCGACGGCGGGCTGTTGCGGTCACCCGGCCAGTAAGCGAGCCCGCGCGAGGTGCGAGGGGCGTGTTGATGATCGAAGGTCCAGATCGTCTTGCCCGTTTCGGGTTCGACGGCTACCAGGCTTTGATACGGGGTGGCAAAATACAGGATGTTGTTAACCATCAGCGGCGTGGTACTCGAAGTCCGCTTTCCGCCGGTGTCCGAAGCGGGTTTGGTGTTGTACGTCCAGGCCTGGATCAATTTGGAGACGTTGCTGGCATTGATCTGTCTGAGAGGCGAGTAGCGCTGCGCACCCGGGTCGCGACCGTAAGCCGGCCAGTCGTTCTGCCCAACCGCCATATGCACGCTGACTGCTGCCAGCACAACGCTCGAACGGATCAGCAAGGCACGGATTCGCAATGGTCTTCCCTCGGCACCCGACATTATACATGCCGTTAGAAGCCGGGGCCGTTTTCTACCACGACTTCCTGGCGGTAGCTGCGGCGGCTGGTAGCCTTTCGGGTCGGACGACTCGAGCACATAGCCGGAACCGCCCGCGCTCAGCGCCTCGCGGAGACATGTGTTTCACCTTCTTCGAGGCCGTTTCGGAAGGAATGCAAGAAACCGGCGCGGATTGTCCACCATGATGCGGTGCAGCGCCTGATCACTAATGCCGGCGGCTTTCAACTTGGGGACAAACACCGTCAACGTCTTGGAGTAGCCGCTCGATGCATCGGCAGAGAACATCAGGTGGTCGGCAAAACCCGCATCGATGAGCGCCATGACCATCGGAACCTGCTGCGCGTCGCCGTTGCCGCCCTGGCGATCGAAGCCGACGAATGCGCCGCGTCTGCAGATTGCTTTGTGCACATAGACGTTCGCGTCTACCAGATTCCCCAGGTGTCCGATGACGACGCGATCCGGTTTAACGCCGGCGTCCTCGAAAATGTCGAGCTGTTCGAGCGCCGACTTGCCGGGAATTCCGGTGTGTGTGAAGATCGGAAGGTTCGTCGCAATGTGCGCCTTGCCGACGGCGCGGAACACCTTGCGTTCATCCGCGGTGATCTCGTCCCACGAGCCGATTTCGCCGAACACGCCTAGCGTATCTTCGTCCGCCTGCTTGATCAGCGCTTTGATAATCCGTTCTTCACTCATGGTGGAGATCTCTTTCGGATAAAACGGCTGCGAATAGAACCCGCCGCCGGCAACGATCGGGACACCGGACTTCATCGAAACCTGACGAATGAAGTTGATGTCGCGTCCCATGTCGGCATGTCCGGCGTCGACAATACAAGCGACGCCCGCGCTTTTGGCCTTGGCTACCTCCTCGGACATCAGACCGACGTTATGCATGATGTCCGGGGGTGCGGGAGCAGTTCCGCCACCGCGATTTACGCCGCCACCACGCGCAGGGGCGGGAGGCAAACCATTCGCGGCCCGAGCGGCGGCGGCGGCCGCGGCAAATTTCGCGTTGAAATCAGGAGCCAGCTGCATGTGCTCATGGAAAAGCGTGGCACCGCCCGCCAGTTCTTCGGGTGCGTAGTCTTTGAGGAGCGTTCTGATGATCGCGCCTTTCGGAAATGTCGGCTCCTGTGCAAATAGGCCCTTGCCGAGTGCAGCGGCTGCCGCGCTGATTCCCAACCCTTCCAGAGCCTGCCGGCGGGTCAAACGCTGCGTAAGAAATCTTGACATGGTGGGCTTATTGTAAACATTCGTGCGAATGAATGTGAGGGTTGTGGTAAGTTGATCCGGGGAGTAGCCGAGCCGTTCCGGTGTCGCGGACCTCTTCACCCTAAACCTAAAGGGCATCGACCTGGGTGCATAATCGTATGAAGGTGGAAGAGAACCTTGCACGACACCGAACGGTGGGGCGCGTTGGACCGCGATATTAGGGACGCCGAGATGGAGGCTCTATGAAGCGACAGATCTTTACTTTGCTCTTTTTGTGCACGCTGACCAGTGCGGTCGCCCAACAACCTGGCGCCCGCGGCATTGGCAGGGGGGCAAACGCCGCAACCGGCACCACTGTTCTTTAAGGAAACCTGGAAGGACTCATCAGCCAATGTGCCGATGACGGAAGCCTTTGTCGCGAACCAGGACCTGCAGTTGAAAATGTACGGCGCCGGCAAGGAAGATTTCAATGTCACGGACGAGGGAAATGTGCCTCACATATGGACGGGACTCTGCGCCTCATCCTGCGCGCTCACACTCAGTCACAAGGACAGTTTTGTGGATCTGACGGGCAAGGCGAAAATCCGCTGGTATACCAAGACGTCGGGATTTCACGAAGTTCGTCCCGTTTTGAGGCTCGCCGATGGAACATGGCTCATTGGCGACCACTTCGATGCGAACACGTTCGAGTATCACGAAAGCGAATTCTATTTGTCCGAAGTGCGTTGGCTCAAACTCGACATGCCCAAAGTACAGACCAAGGGAAACCTGCTGGACAAGGTCGATCTTAGCAGAGTCGACGCGATCGGTTTTGCCGATCTGACTCCCGGAAGCGGCCATGGCACGGGCGGGTACTCCGACGTTGCCTGGATCGAGGTTTATGGAAAGGCGGTCAAGCGCGACACGGCAAATCAGCCGAACTAATCGTTCAACTCGCGTGTGGTCTGAAACAGAGCGGGTGCCCAGACCTTTACCGCGTTTAAGGTGAAGTCCGCGTCCGTTCTAGATCGCCGGCCCCCCGGATTTGTATGGCCCGAGACGGGTGTCCGGCGACTGCCTCGGGGAAAGAGGGGCTGCCCTAGCTTAGCTATAGCTAAGCTAGGGCAGCCCGAAGACAACCAGACCTTGGCCGCTGTTGGGGGGGCCGGCGGCAGCGGTGATCGCCACATACTGCTTGCCGTCCTTCCCCCTGTAGGTCATGGGATTCGCCGTGGCGGTGTGGTCGAGTTTGGTGACCCAGACTTCCTTGCCGGTCTTCGAGTCGAAGGCACGGAAGCGGCTGTCGGCGGTAGATCCGATGAACACCAGGCCGCCCGCGGTGGCGATGGCGCCGGCGGTGTTGGTGACTCCGGTGTGCTGTTTTTCCGGTGGCAGGCTTTCGGTGATCCCGAGCGGCACTTCCCACGCGAAGTCCCCGGTGCTGGCGTTGACCGCAATGAGGCGGCCCCACGGCGGCCGGAAGCACGGCAGCGTGCCTGAAGCGCGCCCGCCGGCATCGCGAATGGGCGCGCTGAACCCGCCGGTACCGCGGGGGGCCGTCCGAATGTACGGCTCCAGTCCCTCGCTGTTGTCGGCTGTGTACCTCGGGTTCTTTTCCATCCATCCAACGGCCGGCGCATCCTTGGTGTTGACGAAGATGTAGCCCAGCTTCGGATCGATGGCGGTTCCTCCCCAGTTGGCGCCGCCGGTAAAACCGGGAAATACGAGAGAGGCTTTGGACGGCTTGCCCTCTTCGTGATAGAGGAAGGGCGTGAACGGCCCGCCATTGTAAAATCCGCCGGTGCTGTCCCACAGCTCCTGGCAGGCCTTGGCATGTTCCGGCGTAGTGTCTGCGGCGGTGACCAGGTCATCCTTGCCGAAGCTGACCCGGGAAATTGGCGGCGGCTTCACGGGGAATGGCTGAGTAGGCGCATACCACTCGCCAGGAACATCGCCTTGCGGCACGGGACGATCTTCCGCGCCGAAGACCGGCTTTCCGGTGACGCGATCGAGAATGAACATGTATCCGGATTTGCCGACCTGGACCAGGGCGGGGACCTTCTTGCCGTCCTTTGTGATATCGATCAGGCTCGGCGCCGGAGGCAGGTTGTAGTCCCACAACTCGTGACGAACGGTTTGGAAATACCACTTCAGTTTCCCGGTCTGCGCGTCCACGGCCACCAGGGCGTTGCCGAAGAGATTGGCTCCCGGCCGGTCTCCACCGTAAAAATTCGCGCCCGGCCCGCTCACGGGAAGGTAGAGAATGCCGCGTTCTTCATCCACGGTGAGGGCGAACGCCCAGACGTTGTTTCCGGTGCGGTTCTTCCAACTGTCCGGCTTCAGCCATGTCTCACTGCCCGTCTCGCCCGGACGGGCGATGGTGTGAAATTCCCAGAGCGGCTTGCCGGTGCGGACGTCGTATCCTTTCACGTCGCCGAGCTGACCGCCGGCCTGCTCCAGTTGCGGCCCGATGTGCCGCTCGCCAGGGCCATAGAAGTTCGTGCCGATCAGAAGAAGGTTCTTGTAGATGGTGGGCGCTCCGTCGTAGGGGACGGCAAGAGGCACTTCGCCTTCGCGGCCAAATCCCGGGTCCACTTTGCCTGTCTTTGCGTTCAAGGCCATCATCTTGCGGGCGGTGGTGAAGATAATGCGCGGGGGGTTATTGCGGTCGCCAGGCCAATAACTCACGCCGCGAAACGACGCCAGGCCCCCGGTCACCTCGTAGGTCCAGATCTCCTTGCCGGTTTCCGGCTCGAGCGCTACCACGCGGTCGCCCGCTGGCAAATACATGACGCCTTCCACGACAATCGGCGTGATCTCCTGGTAGAGCTCGAAGGGGCTCTGGCCGCGAATCGGTTTGCCCTCGCGATTGAAGCCGTAAAACCAGGCTTGGACCAAGCGCGAGACGTTGGACGTATTGATCTGGTTGAGCGGCGAGTACCGCGTGCCGGCCAGATCGTGCAAAAACATCGGCCAGTCGCCGTCGTTTCGCGCCGCGGTGCGTTGGGCCATGAGGCCCCCCGGCAGGGCGGACAGGATCAGGAGCGGAACCCCAAGATTGCGCAGACTCACGTGTGGTGTCCTCAATGCCGCGCCGGGACGTGGAAGGCAAACGGTCCGATCCGATCGACGGCATCCGCCTGCTAGTGTATCGCGCCAGTACCCGCGCTCGGACAGGTTTCAGGGGAGGGGTGCTCTATCATGGTTAATGAAATTCTATGACGAGAATCTCTCTAGCCGTATTTGTGTTTTTCCCGGCGGCTTTTGCACAGCCCCCAGCGGCCGGTTCGAACGAGCCGCCTGTGCACCCGTCTTTCGGATTACAGGACCCGACCGTTCTGCAGCGAAGCCAGCCGAACAAGCCCGTGCCGGGGAAAGCTGCTCCTGCCCCGCGCCTCGCCGACGGAAAGCCCGACCTCACGGGTCCGTGGGAACCGAACGCCATCGCCGCCAACGTCAACCTGAAGGCGACCGGCGTGCAACCCCCGTTCACGCCCCAAGGCGAAGCGCTCTATAAGGAGCGCCTGGCGCGTCTGGGAAAGGACGATCCCGAAGCGCGCTGCCTTCCCCCCGGAGTGCCCCGCCTGACCACCACGCCGTATCCGTTCCGCTTCGTCCAGACGCCCAACTACATCGCCATCCTGTACGAAGGCGGCACGCACACCTGGCGCCAAATCTTCATAGATGGCCGCAAATTTTCCAAATTCGCCGACTACCTGTGGAACGGCGAATCCATTGGCCACTGGGAGGGAGACACACTGGTCGTGGAAACGACCGGTTTCAATGACAAGACTTGGATCGATGCCGCCGGCGTGCCCCACTCGACCCAACTCAAAGTCACCGAGCGCATTCAGCGCCTGGATGCGGATAATATGGAAATCGTCAGCATCGTGGACGATCCGGTGATGTACACGAAGCCGTGGTCCATCACAACTTATCCCAAGCGATTGCAGGGCGAACTTCTCGAGTACATCTGCAACGAGAACGAAAAGGACGTGCAGCACATGCTGGCGAAGTAGCCGGCCTCCAGCCCCATGCCGCATCTCATCGGCAATCGGGGACAAGCAACGAAATCCCCAAACGGAGGGGATTTCGAAGCCAGTCCCCGCTTTGCGGCGCTTAGCGCTTATCCACCACCACCACACCGCCCTTCACCACCACTTTCGTTTTCAGCCAATTCCAGTAACCTTCCAGTGGATCGCCATCGAGCAGAATGAGGTCGGCGAGCTTGCCCGGTTCCAGCGTTCCGAGCTGATCACCCATCTGGACGTAGGACGCCGTATTCGGCCCCATCATCTTAATCAGGTCCCGCATCGAGAACATGATGTTCAACAGTTTGAGCTCATGGTCCAGGCCGGCCTTCGGGTCATAGTTGGTGTCGGTGCAGTAGCCGAGGGTAACGCCGGCATCCCAGACGGTGCGCGCATTCACCGGCATATAGCCCGCTTCCTCGCCGAGGCGAACGCCGTCGATGATGCCCTCGGGCCAGGGCTTCCCGTCCCGGAATCGTGGTTTGTTGTCGTCCGCAAACACGCCGAACACGGGTGTGCCAAAGCTCGCCGTCCCCAGTACCTTCGCGCCCGCCGCAGCTACTCTCTTCGCGTCCTCTTTGCTCGTCCAGTCTTTGTTAGGCAGGTGTACCAGCAGCGGCACGCCCGCCTCCGCGGCCGCCACCATCGTCCGGGAACTCACCGCGTGCACCTGGACCGTCACGCCGGCCTTCTTGCCCTCGTCCAGCACGGCCCGAAGATTTTCCATCTCCTTGGCGGTCGGGCCGGGAATCGGAGTCAGCACGATTTCTCCCGTGAACTTGACTCCCATCCCGGCCATCTTCCGGATCTCGGCGCGAGCCGATTCTGGAGTGAGATTGCCCAACTGAAACAACGCCCCCGACGGGATGATGCGCGGCCCATTGATGAGCCCCTCGTCGATGTGATCCCGCAGCGTGAGATTCCCTTCGGCCGGCCCGCCGCCGGAAAGAACGGTCGTGTAGCCGGCTTCGAGCAGCGCCTGCATCTCCTGCTTCTCGTTCGGCCCGGTATTGATGTGCCGGTGCCCATCGATGAACCCCGGCATAGCCGTCATGCCTTTGGCGTCGATGGTCCGGCCGCTCAACGCGGCCGGCGCACCCGGCACAACGGAGGCGATCTTTCCGCCGCGCACGACGATGGAGCCGCGCTCGATTACAGTGGCGTTGGGGCCGATGATGCGCGCGTTGGTGATGGTGAGGTCCTGGGCAGAGAGCCCGGCAGCCGCCCCCAACGCCAGGGAGGCAAGTTTGGTCAGGGTGTGTCGTTTCATGTGGATCCTTCCTCCCATGGCGGATTACGAAGCAGAATCCACTCGCCGTGGAGCCTACGGGAACGCACTGTCAAGAGCCAGTGCTGCGAACTGCTGGTCTCGTTCCGGCCTTATCCGCCGCCACCGACTTGCAAGTACTTGCTGCGAACAACCTCCTTCGGATCGACAGCTTGGGGAACTACGACGCTGTAGAAGGGGTTCATCATCTCTTCCCAGGTCATGCTCCCGTAATAGACCGTGCGGTTCGGATTCGGATTGAACTTGTTGTTCACGGAGTTGTCGAAGTGCGCATAAACATGCAATACGGATCCCTTTGGGACCTTGACCGAGAGGTTGTAGCCGAGCTGCCAGTTGAAATCGTAGTGCGGCACACTCAAAAGGGTCTGCTTCCGTCCATCCGGGTACTCCAGCACGTACGTCATGTCCTTGCCGCGAAAGTGCATGTGCGGCATCAAATAAACCAGCTCGGCATCTTCCAGGAAGGTGACCTCGGCCGGAGGACTCTCCCAGTTCCCGTCATTGGGAGGAATCGCGAAGCGTTTCGCGTCCGTAGGAGAGGTGGTCAGAAAGGAAATGTAGCGCCGCTCGGGAGGTTTCTCCGCCACGGTAAATCCTATCTTCACGTGATCGGTGACGGCGGTTCCGTTGGGGGTATAGTGCAGATTGACGGTGATGTCGGATCCGGCCGGGATCAGCTTCGCCGCATGGATCGGACGATAGTCCGCGGCAAAATTCCCTGGCAGATAGCAATCCTCAGCGGCGCCGGGAGGGGGCAGGCCGCGTCCGCTGCCGCGGTTCACAACGGGAGTGGGGTCTCCATCGCTGCTCCTGGCCGTACCGGGGCCCAGAAAGGTTGGGCCTTTGTCCGGAAGCGCGGAGCCATCGTCGCCGCGCTCTTTGTCGGTCCAATGGGCTACTCCGTATTTATAAGCCGGGTTATGAGGAATGTAGCCGATGCAGATATGGTGGGTCACGGAGGGGAACTCCGGTTTGATTTGCACCGACGTCACCCAGGTATCCTTCGTAAACCCGCTCGGCTCGATCACCGTGATCCACTCGACGACGTCGTTCTTCGGCCTCGCGGGAACATTCGTCACCGGACCATCTACCACGATATCCGGCTGGATCATCCAGCCATCGGGCCAATGGATCGGCGGCGGCGCGTCTTTCGAATCGCCCTCGGGCGCGCCCTGAACGGCCCACTTGCCAATGATGTCGATTTCGTTCTGCTTCAGCGAGCGATCATTCAGGTAGGGGCCGTATTGCGCGTCCGCGAACCAGGGCGGCATCTTGCGCAGCGCCACAGCGGCTTTTATCGCTTTCGCCCAGGGCCGAGTGCTCTGGTAGTTGAGGAAGGACATCGGCGCGACCTGGCCCGGCCGGTGGCAGCCCTGGCAGTTCCGCTGCAAAATCGGTTCGACGTCCATGTGAAAAGTAGGACCTGGACTGTCGGCGGCGAAAGCCGGCAGAGCCATCATGGTCACCAGCACTAGCCGCGTCATGAATTCCCTTCCTAGATCTGAAGAACTACCAGCAAGTATATTGACCGAAGGCGCGCGAAGCAACCGGGGGGGCCGGTATTTTGGCCCTCACGGCTGCGACAACAAGGAGTTCTTCGCAGCCGATTCGATTTGCCGCGAGACAGCAATTTTGTACTCCTTCATGTACATCTCGTGATTCCGCTCCACTTCGGCGAGACGATAAACGTAATTTACCATCAGGCCGGCTGAGCGCTCGATACCTGCCGCCGAGGTGTCACCCATCCCGTTGATTCGTTCCAGGCGAGCTCCGTTTCTCAGATGAAACCGAGCGACGGGATCGAGCGGCTCCTTCCCGTGCTTCGCATGCAGAAGATAGTACGCGCATAGTGAAACAAGCTCACGGTGTACCGCTTCGAATAACGGCCGGTCCTTCACCCATTCCGGTTCTGCCAGTTTCGACACCAACCCGGCCAGCGCCGTGTTTTTGGGGTGTTTTTCGTGCTCCTGCACAGTTCTTTCCAGCCATTCACGGAATCCGGGGATGGGAGAGACGGTGGCGAACGTCCTAATCTGCGGAAGCTCTCTGCCCAAGTCTTCCGCTACTTTCTTAATGAGAAAATTACCGAACGGAACACCCCGCAGCCCCTCTTGACAGTTCGTGATTGAGTAGAAAATCGCGCAATTCGCGGTTTTGGGATCCACCACGGGAGCCGTGGGGTCAAGCAATGGCTGAACCCTTGCGCTCATCGACCGCGTCAGCGCCACTTCGACAAAGATAATCGGTTCGTCTTGCAACGCGGGATGAAAAAATGCGTAACATCGGCGGTCCGCTTCCAGGCGGCGCCGGAGGTCATGCCAACCGTGAATCTCGTGCACCGATTCGTAGTGAATGAGCTTTTCCAAGATGATTGCCGGTGTGCGCCATTCAATGCGCTGCAAGATGAGGAAGCCGCGGTTGAACCATGAGTTCAACAAGTGCGCCAGATCGGACTCGATGGCGGTCCACCCGGGATGGGCGTCCAGTTGCCGTAGCAGATTACGGCGCATCTCCACGAGCGTACGTGTGCCGGCCGGCGCCATATTCAGCCGGCGGAAAAGCTCCTGCCGGGGAGGTTCCACGACGCGCAATAACCGGCTGAGATTCGCGGCAGACGGATCTTTCCGGTACGCTTCTCCGGCACGCTCCACTTCTTCCGGATCAGGTGAAAATTTCTCGACTAACAGATCGAAGAAGGCAGCGCGCGATGGTTCGTCGAGAGAGTGGTACGCTTCGAGCGCCTCGGATGCCAACCGCACTCCCGAAATCTCGCCGCGCTCGGAGAGAAGGGACCGGCAGAGCGACACGACATGCCGAACGGCGCGTGGCGCACCCGGCGCCGATTCATCGGGCCGGCGCGACCGAAACCTGATTAGCGAATTCAGCATCAAAACCGGCCCGCCCCGACCTTGCCACCATCCGTCGTGGACAGCGGTTATTCTACACCAAAGCCGCCGGCCCAGACCGAACGGTATTGACGCGAAGGCCTGCTTTCGTAGACAGTAAGACGAAGATGAGATTTCTCAAGATCCCAGGCTCCGTACTGGCCGCCCTGGCAACCAGCACGATCGCGATGTTCGCACAGTGGCCCGGCTACCCCACACCCGGCCCGAGGACGAAGGAGGGGAAAATCGACCTGGCCGCGCCGCCTCCGCGGACGTCTGATGGCAAGCCCGACTTCTCCGGGTTATGGGAACCCGCGCGCGGCCCAGGGGGCCGCGGCGGTCAATCGATGAACGGCACGCTTCCGTTGCCTTTCGCGATTCCTTCTTCGCCGGACGATCCTCCCGTCGCGCAATTCTTCAACATCGGCGCGGGCTTCAAGGAGGGTCTCCCCTTCACCCCTTGGGCCGCGCAGGTTCGCGCCGAAAGAAAAGGGAACGACAATAAGGACAACCCGGACGCGCTGTGCCTGCCGCTCGGCTTGACGCAGCTTCACATGCACCCGCAGCCCCGAAAGATCGTGCAAACTCCGCGCGAGATCGTGGTTCTTTATGAGGCGAACGGCAATGTCCGGCAGATTCTCACCGACGGCCGGCGGCTGCCGAACGACAATCCCGCGCCCTGGTGGTACGGGTATTCGGCCGGGCACTGGGATGGCGACGCGCTGGTCGTGGAGACCACCGGGTTTCGGGATGACGTCTGGCTGGACGTCGAGGGCAGCCCTCTGACCGGTTCCGGCAAGATGACCGAGCGTTGGCGACGCGTGAAGTTCGGCCTGATGCAGATCGATATCACTATCGAAGACTCCAAGGCCTACACCAAGCCATTCACCGTGCGTGTGAACCATCAGCTCATGCCGGACACCGCACTCATGGAGTTCGTCTGTGAGGAGAGAGACGCCATTCACTACGTCGGGAAGGGCGGGAGGAAATAGATTCATTAGTGGGCCGGCCGGTTTGGCCTGCCAGCCGCGAGCCTACTGGTGTGGTTCCGGAGCCGGCGGCGGAGGCGGAGCAAACGGGCCTCGCCCGGCTGGCATGGGTGGAGGCAGTGCGGCAGCGCCCCCGACCTCGAACACGAACAGCATGGGCGGATAATCGACCTTCGCGTCCGTGGGTCCCACGGTTTGCGGCGGCCGGCCCGTGCCGGCCATGAATGCGACGTACTGCTTTCCGTCCACCAGGTAGGTAATCGGAGGAGCGGCGCCGTTCCGGTTGGTTCGGACCTCCAGAAGCTTTTCCCCCTTGTCGGCGCTGTAGGCGAGCAGACGGCCGTCATTGAGGACTTGGAAAAGCAGGTTGCTCGCAGTGGTGACTGTGCCGCCACCGGAGGCGCCGCCGCCGGCCGTCCGCCAGACCAGCTTCTGATTCACCGGGTCCCAAGCTTCCAGAACCCCGCGTTGTCCGGCCAGCGGCTCTGGCCCGATGATGGTCGGCACGACTGGCTTGGCATCACGGCCAGGGAACGCGACCCCAGGGTGCCCGTATGGATACCCAACCACCTCATCGGCCGCCAGAAACGTGTAGCTCCCCTGCGATGCCGGAAGATAGACCAGCCCGGTCGCCGGGTTGTACGACATGGGCGCCCAGTTGTGCGCGCCGCCGCCCGTTGGGTAGATCTGCACGGGAGTCTTGTTGTCGTAGAAAGCCTCCTGGTTGATGAAGGGCCGGCCCGTTTTCTCGTCGAAGCCCTTGGTCCAGTTCACCTGCACGAACGGCGCTGCCGACAGGAACTCTCCGGTGACGCGATCGAGCACATAGAAGACGCCGTTCTTCGGCGCCTGCATGATCACCTTGCGCGTGCGGCCTTTGATCTTGAGGTCCGCCAGTATCAACTGCCCCACGGCATCGAGATCCCAGTTGTCGTTGGGGACGGTCTGATAATGCCACTTGAGCTTGCCGGTGTTGGCATCCACCGCGATGATGGAGCAGGTGTACAGATTGTCGAGACCCTTGGCGCCGCGGAACTTCTCCGGCCAGGGTTCGGCGTTGCCGGTGCCGGCGTAGACGGTGCTGGTTTCGGCATCATACGCCATGCCGTCCCACACCGATCCGCCGCCGCCCATCTTCCACCAGTCGCCGCCCCAGGTTTTCGCAGCGGCGCGCTGCGCGTCGTCTTCGAATCCTTTGGAGGGATCGCCGGGTACGGTGTAGAAGCGCCACGCACGCCTGCCGGTAGCGATGTCGTAGGCGTCGATAAAGCCGCGAGTAGGATGGTCGCCTCCGGCCACCCCGACTACCACCTTGTTGCCCGCGATCCGCGGGGCTATGGTCAGCGAGTACCAATCTTGCGGATAGGCGACCCGCGCTTCCCACGCGACCCTGCCAGTCAGCGCATCCAGCGCCACCAGGCGGCCGTCATTGACCGGCGCGAAGAGGAGTCCGTTCGCGAGTGCCAGGCCGCGGTTGAGCACACCGCAGCACATCCTCTGGCGGACCGCCGATTGGTTCACTTCAGGGTCCCAGCGCCACGCCGGCTTACCGTTGCGCGCGTCGACCGCGAATACGACGCTCCACGTGGTGATGCCGTAGATGGTGTGGTTCCACACCAGCGGCGTCGCCTCTTGATTGCCACCGCCTGCGCCCAGTTCATAGGACCAGGACAACCCAAGCTTGCCAACATTGGATGTGTCGATCTGTTTCAAGGAACTGTAGCGGGTTTCTCCCTGGGTCAGACCATAGGTAAGCCACGAGCCAGCCATCGGGTCGTTGGCCGTCCCGGCGGCCTTGAGAGCAGTCGCGTCCACGGTGCGCGGCTGCTGGGCGGTGACCGTGGAAATCAGAGTGAACGTGGCGGCGAAGCCACCGGTTAGAAGTGCCTTGAGGGGGGAGGTCGTCATCGGTTATGGGGTTACCCTTTCGGGTCGGCCCTGAATATTTTACTTTTCCTACCGGCCCGCAACCGCCACAACCGGGAGCCCCTTCGCTTTCATCAGGGATTCCAGCAGGGCCACGGTCTTCGGGAACGCATCGGCGCCGCCCTTCAGACCACCGGCGCCGCGGGCGACGTCCAGGGCCGTGCGGCCGTTAGCATCTTTGGCCGCCAAATCGGCCCCGTTAGCGACGAGGAATTCGATGAACTTGTCGAAGCCGTGTTCGGCAGCCCCGTGCAGAGCGGTCTGGTTCGGGACGGCGTTGGCGCTCGGCACCTGGCTGTCGCGGGTATTTCTCCGTAAGGCGGCCGAGGCGGCGCTGTCCCCAGGCTTATAGCCATTGCCGATACGGCGGTCCTCGAGGTCGTGGGCGTTCACGTTCGCGCCCGCTTTGATCAGCAGAGCCATGGTGGCGAGCACGCCTTCGTCGGTACGGTTCCTTCCGCGCGTTACGCGCAGGCCGTAGTCGACGCCGGCGGCGGCCATCAACGGCGTGATGCCTTCCTTGCTGGGCAGATCGACGATCGCCTTGTACTCCAGCAGGAGCGCGACGAACTTGTCATCGCCGGCACGCGCGGCGCGCAACAGCGGCGTGGCGCCCTGGGCGAGCATCTGGTCGCCGCCGCGATCCTGCGGGACGTCGCGATACGGAGGACGCCGCTTCAGTTGAATGTTCGCATTCGCGCCGCGTTCGAGCATAATGCGCGCGACATCGAGGGCACCTAGCTTGTCCGGACTCGGGAGGACAGCCACCGCACCGTTGCCTTTCGTCGGCAGCGTGTTGACGTCGGCGGCCATGTAGACCGGGGAACGGCCGAACAGGTCCCACTTGTCGAGATCGGCGCCGCCTTTGACGAGCACGGCGGCGGTGTCGAAATGCATGTTTTCAAGCGCGAGAAGCAGCGGCGTTTCGCGGTCCGGATCTTCGGGATCGGGATCGGCGCCGGCGGCCAGCAGGTTCTGCGCGCAGGCCGCGCAGCCTTCCCGTGCGGCATAGTGCAGCGGGGTAAAGCCGCCTTTGTTCATGTCCTTCGGGCGGGGTTCCTGGATGACCTTACGCTCCCACTGATTGATTTTGCCGTGATCGTTCAGGTTCGCGCCCTTCGAGGCGAGGAATTTCACCATGTCGGCCTGGCTTTGCGCGGCGGCCCACATGAGCGCGGATTGTTCTCCCCAGGTTTCCTTTGCGTTGATGTCTGCTCCCGCATCCAGTAGCGCCTTGGCCGCGTCCACCTTGCCGGTGCGCGCGGCTGCCATCAGCGGAGTTTCGCCATTCGGCGTCCGGAAATTGGGATCGGCGCCGGCCTTGAGCAGCGCGTCGATAATCGGCGTAGAGCCGATGATCGCGGCTTCGGTGACGGCCGAAGTGCCGAACTGGTTTTTCAGTTTCACATCGGCGCCGGCTTTGATCAGCGCGCGGACCAGTTCCAAATCGTTGTTGGCCGCCGCGTACATGATGGCCGTGCTGCCATCGGCCCCGGTGGCGTTCACGTTCGTGCCTTTCGCGCTCAGGAGGTGGATGGCGGTGAGGCTGTCGCCGGAAGCCGCCGCGTCGAGCAGCGTCGGTTCTGCGGCGGCCATGATCGACGCGCCGCCCAGCAGGACGGTAAGTGCCGCGATGAACCTGCGCATTTAGACCTCCGAGAAGCCTTGCGTGCTGTCGCCGATCGCTTTCACCGGAATGTCATTGCGCTCCAGCAGCGTGAAGAGCAGGTCGCCGTGACGCGAATCCTGCGGATACTTCACGTGCTGGCCGCCTTTGATCTTTCCGTTGGCGTGCCCCAGGATCGCGTTCGGCAGCGGATCGTTATTATGCTTATCGCTGTTGCTCATGTCGCTGCCGAAGAGGATGGTAGCGTGATCGAGCACGGTGCCGTCGCCTTCTTTCGCCGCGGCGAGCTTCTTTACGAATTCGGCAAAAACCTTGGTGTGGTATTGCTGGATCTGCACCAGCTTGTCCATCTTCTGCGGGTTATTGCCGTGATGCGAGAGGGGATGCCACGCCTCGGCAATGCCCAGATTGGTATACGTGCGCATGCTGGCTTCGCGATCCATCGAGAAGGTGACGACGCGGGTGACATCGGCCTGGAATGCCAAGGCCATCAGGTCAAACATCAGCTTGAGATACTCGCCGATCTCGTTGGGAGTGCCGATCGGGGCATCCGGGATGGTCAACTCAGTGTTGCTCGCCTTCTCGGCCAACTGCACGCGGCGCTCGATCTCGCGGACGGAGTCGAGATAGTCGCTGACGACGTGGCGATCGGCGAGGCCGAGACTGGCCTGCAGGCGTTGCGCCTCGCCCTGGACGCGGTCGAGAATACTGCCGGTTTCCGCAAGGATCTGGGCACGTTCCTGATCGGTATCGCCCTGTCCGAAGAGTCTCTGGAAGACGGCCCGCGGATTGCCTTCCTGGGGCAACGGCTGGGTCGGGGTGCGCCATGCGACCCGGGCGCTGCCCTGAGAGGCGGTGAGCTCGAGCGACGGCAACCGGGTCTCTTGTCCAACGTGGCGGGCAGCGATCTGATCGCAGCTCACGCCGGCGTCCTTATCGGCCTTGCCGAAATCCCAGGGCTTCACACAGGTCAACCAGCCCTGCTCGATGTAGGCGTGGGGTTCAGGCGTTTCCGCGGGCTTGTTGCGCAAGCCGGAAACGATGGTCAGATGCTTGCGGAACGGCTCCAGGGGCTGCAGGACGGGCGACATCGTGTAGTTCGCGCCGGTTTCCTTGGGCGACCAGCGATCCATGATGGCGCCGTGAGGGAAGCCCACGAAGGCAAAGCGTTTGGGGGGCTTGCCGGCGGGAGTCGCCGCCCACGCCTTGGCGGCGGGGACCATGGCTTCCAGGAGCGGCAGCGCGATGCTGGCTCCGACCCCCTGCAGGACAGTACGGCGTTGCACATGCTTTTTGGATAGAAACATGCTGTGGTCTCCTATTTATTACTCGCACTCAGCACCTGCGGTACGCGGCGCATCCTAAACTGATCGCTGTTGACCACCGCCTGAACGATGGCGGAAAACCGGTAATCCTTGGCCGCCGTGTCACGCACAATCCTGCGCACGGTCGGCATGTCATAATATTGGCGCTCGCGGCCCATGGCATAAGTCAAAAGGGCCTCTACAAAGGTCTGCACGAATTGGTCGGGACGGCGCAGCAGCGCGTTGCGCAGATCGTCCGGCCCGTTGATCTTCGTGCCATCAGGCAATTCGCCGGCGGAGTCGATCACACTGCCCGCATAACGGTCCTTATCTCTCCACATGCCGACTGAGTCGAAGTTTTCGAGCGCGAAGCCGAGCGGATCCATCACCGCGTGGCAGGACGCGCACGTAGGGCTGGCGCGGTGCTTCGCCATCATCTGGCGGACAGTGAGCGCCTTGGTGGTGCCGATGTCCTTATCATCAAGAGGCGGAACATTGGGCGGCGGGTTGGCTGGCGGGACGCCCTCGAGGTAATTCAGGATGAACTTTCCACGCAGCACGGGGGACGTGCGGTTCGGATAGGCGGCCGCCATCAGGATCCCGCCCTTGCCCAGCAAGCCCCATCGGGCGGAGTTCTTCAGTTCGACCCGGCGGAACTCATCCCCTTTCACATCGGGAATGCCGTAGAGCAGGGCGAGGCGCTCATTGACGTAGGTATGGCTGGCGCGGAGCAAATCCACCACGCTGCGATCCTCGCGGAAGATGCTATCGGTGAACAGTGCGAGCTCGGTGCTGAAATCCCGCCGCGGGTCCATACGGCCCGAGGCGTACGGGAAGACGTCCCGATCCGGAACGATGTCGTCGAGCCGCTTCATTTCGAGCCACTGAAACACGAAATCGCTGGCCAGCGGCTTGGATCGCGGGTCGGCCAGCATGCGATGAACCTGTTTATCCAGCGTCGCCGGTTCGCTGAGTTTATTCCGCATGGCGGCATCGAGCAGTTCCCCGTCCGGAATCGAGTTCCACAGGAAGAAGGAAAGTTTCGACGCCAGTTCGAGATCCGTGATCGCGTACTTCTCGCCCGGCTTCAAGCCCGCGGGAACGCGCTCGCCGCGATACAGGAAAAACGGGCTGGCCAGCATTCCGGTGATCCCGGAGCGAATGCCGGCCTCGAAACCGCCCTGCTTCACGCCGTCGGCGTAGTACTGCAAAAGTTCCGCGATATCGTCATTCGTCAGCGGACGGCGATACGCGCGCTTCGCCAGCG
>Ga0075030_100001359_pt1 | contig 22005 bp, 23 predicted proteins | sample LitLauG_LLR_2012_FD_71393 | JGI IMG/M metagenome (GOLD analysis project Ga0075030, IMG submission 71393) | Freshwater sediment microbial communities from Pennsylvania, USA - Little Laurel Run_MetaG_LLR_2012 | ecosystem: Environmental > Aquatic > Freshwater > Creek > Sediment | place: USA...
GGGCTGGGCGGGTGTGACAGTAAGGGGCGGCGACGTTTCCTGGAGTGCAAAGGGAGAACCGGGCACAGCCGTAAGCGCGCCTCCGGACCCGATGGAGAAGACGGACAAGTTGCCGGCTATGTTGAGGGCAGGATCGGTGTTGCTGACGAATACGCCTTCGTTGGCTACAAAGAGAAAGTGGGCAGCGGAATCCATGGCCAGGGCGATCGGACGGGTGGCTTTGCCGGCCGCTGCCACTGGAGTGGTCGCTTGAGCTGAAGCCAACGAGCCATCTTTGTTTACGGTGAAGGTGGAAATGTCATCCGACCCAGTGTTGGCTGTATAGGCAAAAGTTTGGGTGGGATTAAAGAGCAGGGCGCTGGGCTGCGTGCCAGTATTCGCAGCCTTGCCGATTGGTGTGAGTTGCCCGGTGCTGGAGCTCAACGTGCCCTTGCTCAGGTCGATCGAATAGGCAGTAACTGTACCCGGAGTGGTGCCTTGGCTGGCCAGGTAAAGGAATGCGGAATTACTGGAAGAACCCCCGCAGCTCAGGAAGAAGAGGAGCAACCACAGCACCGCGACACACCGAAGCCAGCCAGACCTGATCGACATTCCATCTCCTGTTGGGTATCTCAGGATCGCAAAAGCCCACGCGGGCCGCGCGCGATCCAATTTTGAGGGCTTTCTTACCTCCATTGGTGTATCAGGAAATTCCCGGAAGAGCAAACTGGCGCGAAGACTTATTGGAGTCTGAAGCAGGGCCCAGAGTTGCCTGACAGAGCAAATCACGGAGTTGCCGTTTGTGGGCCAGGGACTGTAGAGCGGGTCTTAACGGAAGACCTGAGAAGTTCAGGTCCACAGTTGGCTTCGTGCCGTTCCTATGACGGCGGGACGGCGGTTCCTTCGGGAGACTTGGCAGACATTTCGGCGGGGAGTTCAAAGTCCAAAGGCAGGCGGATTTCAACCATCAAACCGCCTTCGGGGCGATTGGCGGCGCGGACGGTACCGCCGTGGAGCCGCACGGCGCGTTCGGTAATCGCCAGCCCCAGCCCTACGCCGCCGGTCTGGCGTCCGCGGGCATCGTCCAGACGGTAGAAGGGGCGGAACAGCTTGTCGAGAGATTCTTGCGGGACACCGGGCCCGCGATCGGTAACGCGAACCACCGCTTCGTCCTTGCCACTACGGGATTCCCGCGCCAGACGAATCTCAACTTCCGTGCGCTCGGGGGTGTGCCGCATGGCATTGCGGACAACGTTTTCCACTGCGCTGTGTAGGAGCGAGGGACTGCCTAAGACCGTGGCATCGTCCTGAATCACGCAACGAACCCGGCATTGGCGACTCTGGGCTTCGAAGTCAGCGTCCTTGCCGATGTCGAGCACCAGCTCTTCGAGGGCGATGGGAGTGCGAGCGATGGCGTCCTCACCACCCTCGAGGCGAGCCAGAGTCAGCAAGCGGCCAATGAGTTCGTTGAGGCGGTTGGCTTCGAGTTCGATGCGTTCGAGAACGCTGTGGGCGTCAGGTCCGGTGCGCTGCCACGCCAGTCCCAAGGCCACGCTGAGTCGAGCCAGGGGGGAGCGGAGTTCGTGCGAGATATCGTTGAGCAGGCGGGATTGGGCGTTGACCAAGTCCTGCAGGCGTTGAGCCATGGTATTGAAGTCGCGCACGAGCTGCGCGATTTCGTCGCGGCGGCGACCCGGGGGCGCTTCTGCGCGTGCACTGAGATCGCCGGCGGCCAGTTGCTGAGTCGCAGCCCGCAAGCGAGTCACGTCGGAGGTCAAGTAGCGCGCCAAGAAATAGCAGACAATGCCGGAAACCAGAACCGCCAGGGCCAGAACGAACAGGCCGGTGCCGGGAGGCTTCTGGCGCAGCAGGGGAAGCCACGGACGGGGAGGAATCTCGGCGACCATGACGTAGCGATGCCCGTCCGCAGCGGATACTTGATGGGTCACAAAGCGGCGGCTGGAGAAACGCTGCGTCCAGCCGACGGTCTGCGGCTCAAGGCCATTACTCAGTCTGTGGGCCCAGGGCGGCGCCGTTCGTCCGGCCAGTTCCCTGCCCTGGTTGTCGAACAGGTACGCCTGAAACTTGAAGGTCGTGCTCAATTGGTCGATCTGGCTATTCAGTCGCGCTGAACCGCCCGTTTCATAAGCATCCACCAGCTGCTGCGCGGTGTGTTCCTTGATGTACTCCCAAAAGGGGGACTCGGTCTGAGGGCGAAACACGACGGTCGCGATCACGACCAGGGCGACGATGAGGGCCTGAGCCAGCCAGAAGGACAGGAAGATTTTGAGAAACAGGCTTTTCATCGAGAGCTCTTGGCCGCCTCGCGAGGTCTGGCAAGAATATAACCCACACCGCGCACCGTCTTGATGTGTTCTTCATCGCCATTCAAATCACCCAGCTTCTTGCGAACCTTGCTCACGTGCATATCGATGCTGCGGTCAAACGGCGAAAACTTGCGGCTGAGCACGGCGCTGACCAACTGTTCCCGGGTAACGACCCGGCCCGCTTCGCGCAGCAGGACCTCGAGGAGATTGAATTCGACCGAAGTCAGTTCAACCGTTTCGCCGGCATGGCGCACGGTCCGGGTAGCGGGATCGAGTTCGATGTCACCGACGCGAACGATTTCGGGAGGCCGCGGGGAGCCGAGAGATTTGGGGTCGGCAGCGCTGCGGCGCAGGATCGCGCGGATGCGAGCCACAAGCTCGCGGGGATTGAACGGCTTGGGGAGATAGTCGTCGGCGCCAATTTCAAGGCCGACGATGCGATCGACATCCTCGCCGCGCGCGGTGAGCAGGAGGACCGGGATGCGGGAAGTAGCCCGCAAACGCCGCAAGACATCGAACCCGCTCATGCCAGGCAGCATCACGTCGAGAACAACCAGCAGGTAGTGACCGGCGGAGGCACGCTGCAGGCCAGTTTCCCCGTCGTGAACCGACTCGACGCGAAAGCCCTCAGCCGCCAGATACTCGCTCACCAGGCTGCACAGTTCGAAGTCGTCATCGATGATGAGAATGCGGTCCATTGCCACTCTCTTTTTTACAACAGTTGATGCAGAAATCGGCGTAAAGAATTGTCAAATCGAGGCCTATCGCATTGACAAAACTTTACTCCGGTTGACCGATTCTTTACCACCATGGAGGTGAGAACCGTGTTTCCATGAGTGCACGACATTTCAAGGCCCGGTCGAGAGCCGGGGGGTTGGCGGAGGAAAAATGAAAGCGAGTCGATGGAAGATTCTGGTGGCGATATCGGTAGTCATGTTACTGGCGGCGATAGGGTTCTCACAAACAGCGGGGACAACGCCGGGGCCGGGCCATCGGGGGCGGCACTTCAGCAGGATGCTGGGCATCAGCGCCCGCCATCTCGACCTTACGGATGCTCAGAAGACGCAGATGAAAGACATCATGACGAAAGAAAAACCGACGATTCAGCCATTAATGCAACAGCTGGCGCAAAACCGGCAGCAGATGCGGCAATTGGAATCGGCGGGCACTTTCGACGAGACCAAGGTTCGCCCGCTAGCGACCCAGCAGTCGCAAACGATGGCAGAGCTGATCGTGCAAAAGGCGCGCATCAAGTCGGAGCTGATGCAGGTGCTAACGCCGGAGCAGAAGACCAAGCTGGCGGCCTTCGAGGCACGCCGGGTGGCGCGGTTCCAGAAGCACTTGCAGCCGGGACAGGCTGCGCCGAACGAAGCCGCACCGAACCAATAAGTTTGCAGTCTGCACAGGCGGGGGCGGGGCAGGCTCCCAGCCCGCCCCCCATTTTTCGAGCAACTTGAACGAGACTTACGGGTTTTCATAAAGGGAGCCTCTCCGGAGCAGCCAGCGAGTCTGGACAAGCACTGGGGAGGCTCCTGCAGTACCAGAAAGGCGGGTACAGGTTTGGCGACCGTAGCCACAGATCACGCGCTGATTGAAGCCATCGCGGCGGAAATGTCACAAGGAATTGATTGTGCGGTGAATTTCTGGATGTTGAAGATCGAAGAAGCCCTGCACGATCCGAGACTGACCACGCTGGGCCGCATGAACGCGGTGCACGAAGTTTTGCAACAGTACCGCAGCAGCAGCGGTGAGCCTGGTGGAGCCTACGATGGATACGTTGCGTAGCAGTTTTCGCTTTCTCGGAGTCGCCTTCATGAACAGCGAACTGGTGTACTCGTTCCTGATGGGAATGGGATGGTTTTTCCTGGCGGGGTGGGCCCTGGCCCTGCTGGTTGCCTGCGCTTCAGTTTTTCGAGCGGATCGAACGGTGCAGTTTGCCGGGTTTACGGAGAAGTTGCCAGGAGGCAAACTGGGGATCAAACCGGGGCCGCGGCAGGGCTGACGAAAATTGCGGAAAGCGCCGGAAAGGCCCACATCACGCGGCCGTGGAAAACACAAGGTTTCCTCGGACTGCGCTCAGGGCAGGCTCTCCGCTCGGCATCGCGCCGATCGGGATGACAGAGTGAAATTAAGGTTTGTGGGACCGCACGCCCTCAGCGCCTGGGATCGAAGGTAAATTCCACCTGAGTCTTGGTTTCTGCTTCGGCGGGAGCGTACTTCCACTTGCGGACCGCGGCGCTGGCGGCCTCCACCAAGACAGGGTTTCCACCGAGGGGTGAGATTGAGTCCACACTGCCCTTCGCCGAGATCACGATTTCCAACCTGACGACCCCACCGATATGAGCCTCCCGAAGGGTAAGAGGGTATCCGGGATTCTCCTTATAGACGATTTTCCTGGGAGTTTTGTCGGCCGCCCGGGCCAACACTGGTAAGGCGAGTGGAAGTGCCAGGCAGGCCAAGCCCACGAGGTTGGGCAAGCGGCGGACTAGGCGTGTGACGAACGGCGGGTATTTGGTTGACTTCGGCAAAAAGGCTCCAAGCGAATGACGAATTTCCCCGGGGTCGGCCCAACAGAGACGTTATGCCAGCCGCTCGTAACCCAGCAAGATTACTAACGTACTCGGGGGTTGCGGCCTGACGGTCCGAGGGATGTAGGGTAACGGTAGCGGTGAAAGCGGGCGGCCGATCGGCAGAATTCCTTTAGTGACAATCACCTGCACCGGCGGCTGGTAAAATCGCATCTACGAAAAGCGATGTTGCCGAAAAGTCTGCGTCCGCTCTATCCATACCTGAAGAAGTACCGCCGCGGCCTGGCGTGGGGTTCGCTGTGCGTCCTTTTGCTGAACGGAATCTGGGTGCAGTTTCCGCAGGTGCTGCAGCGGGCGTTGGACTACCTGAAGAACGGGGGCAGGGCGCCCCGCCAACTTGCCGTCTACGCGCTTCTGCTGGTGGCAATCGCGGCGAGCAAGGGAGTGTTCCAGTTCCTGACGCGCTGGATCGTGATCGGCATCTCGCGCGATATTGAGTTCGATCTGCGGAACGACATGTTCCGGCACCTGGAGAGCCTCTCCTATCCCTACTACCAGCGCACCCGCACCGGGGATGTGATGGCACGCGCCACCAACGATCTGAACGCGGTGCGCATGCTGCTGGGGCCGGCGATCATGTACTCGGCGAATACGCTGGTGTTCACGGCGGGTGCGCTCGCGTACATGGTCAAGATCAGTCCGAAGCTGACGGTGTACACCTTCCTGCCGCTGCCGGTGGCCAGCATCGTGATCCAGTATTTCGGCAAACAGATTCACGAACGGTTCGAGAAGATCCAGGCGATGTTCTCGGACATCTCGGCGAGGGCGCAGGAGAATTTCTCCGGGGCACGAGTGATTCGAGCGTACGCGCAGGAGGACGCCGAAGTTCGGCTGTTCGAAGGGGCGAACCGGGAGTACATTGCGCGCAGCCTGCCGCTCGCGCGGTTGATGGGATTGCTGTGGCCAACTCTCGAACTGACGCTGGGACTGGCGGTGGTGCTGGTGTTGTGGCTGGGAGGACGCGAGGTTTTGGGACACCGGATGAGCGTGGGCGAGTTCGCGGCGTTCCTGACCTACATGGTGCAGTTGACATGGCCGGTGATTGCGCTGGGCTGGGTAATCAACATCTTTCAGCGCGGGACGGCATCGCTGGGACGGATCAACGAGATCCTGCTCGAGAGACCAGAGATCGCTGACGACCCGGCGGTTGCGGAATCGGGGGCGGGGCCAAACGAACTGCGGGGCGAGATCGAATTCCGCGGGCTGAGTTTTGCCTACAACGGCGCACCAGTGCTGCATGACGTGAACCTGCACGTACCGGAAGGAAGCAGCCTGGCGATCGTGGGGCCGACGGGATCGGGCAAGACGACGCTGGTGAGTCTGATACCGCGGGTGTATGACGCGGCTCCGGGAACCGTGCTGATCGACGGGAAGCCGATTCGCGAGTTCCCGATCGAGTTCCTGCGGCGCAATATCGGGTTCGTCCCGCAGGAGACGTTTCTGTTCAGCGACACGATCCGAGAGAACATCGCGTTTGGGAAGGAAGACGCGAGCGACGGGGAGGTTCGTAATGCTGCGGATGCGGCCAACATTGCCGCGGACATCGAGGGTTTTCCCGAGGGCTATCAGACCGTGGTCGGCGAGCGCGGGCTCACGTTGTCGGGTGGGCAGAAGCAGAGGACGGCAATTGCGCGGGCGATCATCCGCAATCCGCGGATCTTGATTTTGGATGACGCCCTGTCGAGCGTGGACACGCACACGGAAGACAAAATTTTGAACCATCTGCGGGAGATCATGCGGGGACGGACCACGATCTTCATTTCGCACCGGGTATCGACGGTACGCAATGCAGATCGTATCGCCGTTCTGCACAGCGGGCGCATCGTGGAACTGGGCACGCACGATGAACTCATCGCACGAAACGGGTATTACACCGATCTCTACAACAAGCAACTGCTGGAAGAGGAGCTGGCGGAAGTTTGAAGGACTGAGCTTTTAGCCTTTGGCTGCTTGATTTTTCCGATCCCACTTGCGGGCCCCCTGCCATGAAGCGCATTCCCACTGTCGAACTCCTGGACAATGACGCCGGAACTGCGGCGGAGATCGCCGACTCCCTTTTGGACCTGCGGTGGTTCAACCGGTGGTTCGGAGGAATCACAACCACCAGGAAGATGATTCAGCGTGTGGCCGGGCGTGCTGGGCGGAAAAGCTTCTCCTTCCTCGAGGTGGCGGCCGGTTCGGGCTACGTGCCGCATTCGGCCCGGAAAACCTTGAGCAAGGATGGCATTCAGCTCGAGGTGACGCTGCTCGATCGCGCGGCATCGCATCTCAGCAACGGAGGCCGCTCGATCGTGGCGGACGCTCTAGCGCTTCCCTTCCGAGATGGCAGTTTTGATCTGGTCGGCTGCGGGCTGTTTGCGCACCACTTGTCCCCTGAGCAATTGGTCCAATTCGTAAATGAAGGACTGCGGGTGAGCCGGTGCGCGGTGCTGATCAATGACCTGATCCGGCATCGGGCGCATCTGGCGCTGGTCTACGCCGGATTGCCTCTGTACCGCAGCCGGATCACGCGTCATGATGCGCCGGCCTCGGTAATCCAGGCTTACACGCCGGACGAGATGGGCGAGATTCTGGGAAGGACGGCGGCGGCACGAGTGGAGGTTGGCCGCTCCTACCTGTTTCGGATGGGCGTGATCGCGTGGAAGGCACGGGCTTCGTGAGTTCATGGGATCAGCGTCAGGTCAGCTACGACCTGATTGTGGTTGGCGGCGGGCCGGGAGGCGCCGCCGCGGCGATCTCCGCGGCGCGCGCGGGGGCGCGGGTACTGCTGCTCGAACGGGGACGACTACCCCGGCAGCGGGTTTGCGGCGAGTTTGTTTCGGGGGAATCGCTGGAGTTGCTGGGCGGGCAGTTGGGCAATCGCGCCGACAGCTTGCTGCGGTCCGCGGTGCGAATCTCCGAAGGGCGGTTGTTCGTGGAGGGGCACACGATCACAGTTCCCGTTGATCCGGCGGGAGCAAGTATTTCTCGATTCGATCTGGACTTAGAGTTGTGGCGGGCTACGGAGGAGGCGGGCGTGCACGCGCACCTGCAGACCTCAGTGGAAAGTGTTGCGGGGGATGGACCATTCCGGGTTCGCACCACCACGGAGGAGTTTGAGGCGCGCGCCATGATCAACGCATCGGGGCGGTGGTCGAACCTCGACGGCAAACGCACGCCGCGGAAGGACAAGGCTGACCCAACCTGGCTGGGGGTGAAGGCGCACTTTGCTGAGCGTGACAGCCGGGCGTCGGTGGATCTCTATTTCTTCGAGGGTGGTTATTGCGGGGTGCAGCCGGTTACCGTGGAGGAAAACGGAGGTCCGCGACGGATCAATGCGTGCGCGATGGTCCGCTCGGATATCGCTCACAGTCTGCCAGAGGTTCTTGCGCGGCATCCTCAGCTGGCCGAGCGCTCCCGCCGCTGGGAGCCAGCCATGGAGGCGATCAGCACCTCTCCCTTGATTTTTCAAAGGCCGCAGCCCACCGAAGGCCGGATGCTGCGGGTGGGAGATGCGGCGGGATTCGTCGATCCGTTTGCCGGAGACGGGATTTCATTGGCGCTGCGCAGCGGGGTAACCGCGGTGGAGTGCTTGATTCCGTTTTTCCGGCATGAGATTTCGCTTGGAGCCGCGGTCGAGCGCTACCGTCGAGCTTACGAGCGCCGACTCCTGCCGGTGTTTCGGAGTTCGTCGCGGATTCGCAGGCTGCTGAAGTTGCCTCGGCCTATGCGCCACACGATCCTTCATTTCCTCGAAGGTGCTCCCGCGCTGACAAGATATTTGGTGACCGCGACGCGCTGACACCGAGGCCATTTCAGTCAGGGTGCGCAAAGCCAACCACCTGAAACAAGCCAGCTGGAAAACTAGCGCACGACCAGCACTTCGCGGATGTTGTCGCGGCTGAGGAAGAACTTGATGGAGGCGAAGTCGCGGAAGAGGTTTTCGATGTGCCGGTTATTGAAGACGCGCTGCAGTCGGAAGCCGGCTCCGATGGCGCGGTGGACGGCGCCGGTCGGCCCGCGGCGAACTTCGCGTTGGGGAACGATGGGCTGCATGTCGAGAACGTCAGGACCCATGATGTGATAGCGGTAACAAGGAGCATCGGGACCGGCGTCTCGGGTGTGGAAAAAAGCCAGCAGCATGCCACCGGGCTTCAAAACGGACCAGAGACGGCCGACCACGGGCTTTACCAGACTTTCGTCGAGGTAGTCAGGCAGGTTCCAGCAAAGCACCACATCGAATTGGGCGGCAGGATAGACGAGGTTGTCCTCGAGAAACTGGCGGCTGTTAAGGGTTACATGGCCGTGCTCGTCCTTGGTGATCAGTGAAGCATCCGTGGAAGCGGTGAGCAGGTCTTCGCTGTAGATTTTGTGGGAACGCTCGGTGAAGTAGCGAATATTGGCGGGCGAGGTAGCGCCCAGATCGAGAATGCAAAGGTTTTCCTGGGTTGACCAGTGGCGGGTCAACTCGCCCAGGCCGCTGGAGCGGCGGGAGGGTTTCTGACTGCTTGGAGCCGGGGACGAACCTTTGTCTGGTCCGGACGATGAGCCGCGAAACAGTTTCATGTAGCTCTGGAGTACGGCCTAATCTAGTTCTCGAAGTCGAGCAACCCGCCGGGCGCACTTGAGTGCACAAGGTATCGCTCTCATCTTGGGCGCCACCGCAAGAGGCAGATCGACCCGACGGGCTTTACAATCGTCAAGGTGACGATCAAACCGTGCGGAACGCCTACTTCGCGCCATCCTTGCTAATGTCGACTTTGCCTTTGAGGTAGGCGCCTTCCTCGATAGCAATGCGCTGGGTGGCAATGTCGCCCATCACGATGGCAGACTTGCGCAGCTCCACGCGATCGCTGGCATGAAGGTTGCCCTCGAGTTTCCCCTGCACGATCACGCCCTTGGCGTCGACGTTGGCCTTGATCTGGCCGTTGGGGCCAACCGTGAGATTGTTGCCCTTCAGCAGGATGCTGCCTTCCACCTGGCCGTCGAGATAGAGGTCCTCGCTTCCGGAAAGCTCTCCCTTGATGACGACCGACTTCCCTATATGTGCGAACTCCCCAGTCTTGGGCACATCCATGAGCGCAATCTCCTTGGGCTAGTTGCCGGGTGGTTTGCGGAATTTCGAGCGCGAGTTAAGTGTGTTTCGCCTTGTCTCCGGCCTATCCCCGGCGGCGCAGCCGGGGACCCATATTGGCGGGAAGCTAGATTCTAAACCATTCGCATCCAGGCCGTATGCACCTATCGCAGCTGCAGACCATCGGCACGGGATGCGCGGATAAGGTCAGGAACGTCGATCAGACTATACGCGAAACGGCGGCGCCGGCAAGTTGTTCGAGGGTCAGTGCAAACAGGCTGTTTCGCACAACGACGGCGGCGTAGAGTTCGACTAAAGGTACACTACGGTCAGCGGGTGGATGCGCATGGGGAATCAGACCGACTGGTGGCGGGTGGCGTTATTGGCCGGATGGGTGTGGTTCGGTCACTCTTCGCTGGGTGAGCAAGTACCATCGATTCCGCCGGGAGAATTCGTTCGCCGTACTGTGTGGAACGAGTTGAAAGCCTCGCAGGATGATTCTGTGCATCACATGTTCCTGTCCCGGAAGGAAACGGGCCACGGCTCGCAAACGAAACTGTATTGTGAAACAAAGGATGCCATGGCGGGGATGGCGGTCGCGTATGACGACAAGCCACTCACCCGCGATCAGCGGCTAGCCGAAGAGGCGCGCCTGGAACAATTGATGAAGGATCCCGAAGAACTGAAGAAGAAGCGGGAGCGAGAGAAGGAAGATGCCGAGCGGGTTGGGCGGATCGTCAGAGCGATGCCGGACGCGTTTCTGTTCGACTATGACGGGACCGAACCCAGCGCTCCAGGGGTAGGCCAGGCTGGCGATGAACTGGTGCGACTGAAGTTTCGGCCGAATCCGAAGTACGATCCGCCGACGCGGACCGAGCAGGTGCTGGAGGGAATGCAAGGCTACCTGCTGATCGATGCCGGGAAAAAACGCATTGCAATGATCGACGGCACGCTATTCAAGGACGTGGGGTTCGGCTGGGGAATTCTCGGCCACCTCGACCGGGGCGGACATTTTCTGGTGGAGCAGGGCGATGTTGGCGACGGCTCGTGGGATATGCGGCGGATGAGCCTCGCGTTTACCGGGAAGATTCTGTTTTTCAAACGGATCGATATCAAGTCGACCGAGGTTCTCAGCGATTTCCGCCCGGTGCCGCGCGGCCTGAGCTTCGCGCAGGGAGTGGACCTGCTGAAGAAGCAAGAAGCACCGGTGGCGAACAACGGGCACGTCGTACATAGCCAGAGATAACCTTGGGCACCGCTGATGCAGCGAGCCCAATCTCTACCCTGTGATGGTCTGCTTTCTTACGGTGATGCTTTCAATCTGATCTTCGCGCACCCGGTAGCCTGTGCCGGGTTCGTCGCGAACTGTGATGAGGCCTTCCCTCGACACTTCGACTTCCGGTTCAATAATGTCTTCTTTCCAGTACCGCTTCGAGGCGGAAACATCGCCGGGCAGGCGGAAGTTCTCGAGAGTGGAGAGAGCAATATTGTGAGCGCGGCCGATGCCGGACTCGAGCATCCCTCCGCACCAGACCGGGATGTTCGCGGACTGGCACGCGTCATGAACCTTCTTCGCCTCGCCGAAGCCGCCCACGCGGCCGACCTTGATGTTGATGATGCGGCAGGCCGCGATTTCTGCGGCGAAGGCAGCGTCACGAGCATGCTCGATGGATTCGTCAAGACAGATGGAGGTGCGCAGTTCCTTCTGCAGGCGGGCGTGATAGTAGATGTCGTCGTTCCAGAGGGGTTGCTCGATCATGAGCAGATGGAATTGGTCGAACTTGCGCAGGTGCTCGACTTCGTTGAGGGTGTAGGCGGAGTTGGCGTCGACGCTGAGTGTGATGTCGGACCAGCGCGCGCGGACCTTCTCCAGGATATTCACGTCCCAGCCGGGTTTGACCTTGATCTTGATGCGGCGGTAGCCGGCAGCGAGTTCGGTGTGGATACGGTCGAGAAGTTGTTCGGGCGAGTCCTGGATGCCGATGGAAACGCCGCAAGGAATCTCGCGACGGGTGCCTCCGAGAAGCTTCCACAGCGGCTGCTTTTTGATTCTGGCCTCGATGTCCCAGAGCGCGTTTTCGAGGGCGGCCTTGGCCATGCGATGGCCGCGAACCCGGGAGAGCAGCGCTGCGACTTCCCTGCCCTGCGACAGCGTACGACCGACCAGTGCCGGCGCGAGATGGCTGGCGATTGTCAGCCAGGCGGAGTCGATCCATTCGCTGCTGTAGCCGGGGGCTTCCCCGGCGACGCATTCACCCCAACCTTCCATGCCTTCGCAATGTACGGTAACGAGAAGAATACGGCGGCTGTAAACGCGGCCAAAACTGGTCTCAAAGAAATGGACCAGTGGCATTTGGATTTCGCGCAGCGTGATGGCTTCGATTTTCATATTTAACACGTAAGGTTGACTCAATCCCTATCGGCTGGATCATTCACTTGCGAATGACCAGGGCTCGTCCCAACGAGCGAGCAGGAATTTGCCGTCACCGATTTTGTCCCGCTCGTAACCGACTACAGCGAGGCCGTCCGCAAAAGCCTTGAGAAATTGCTCGCGGTTGCCCTCTTGTATCTCTTTGGCGCGGACGCGCGTGTCGGGAGAAGCTTTCCATTCGTAAATGGCAGCGGGCACCGAGATTGTTGTCACCGCCGGGATCGCGGGAATGGAGCCCTTACTTAGCAAGCTCTCCACCCGCTTCGACTTGACCCACCATTCCGCGATCAGGCGGTCGGTGGGCAAACCTCCCTGTAACGGGGAGGACGTGATGCCGTACTGGTTGATGGTGTAGCGGCGCGCGATGGCCCCCAGTTTTTCGATGTTGAGGTATGCGTTCTTGATTTCCAGCGGATCGAAGGTCCACTCGACGAGTTCGAAGCCGCGTGCGATGGCCTGTTCGCGCTGGAAGAGCTTGATGCGGCGACCGAGGCCGGCGTTGCGGAAGTCCTTGTGCACAGCAAGCATGTGCGAATGCAGGTAAGGATGGCCGCCGCGAACGCCTGGCACGGCCAGGGCGAAACCGACCATGTCGTTGCCTTCAAAGGCGCCAATGACCTGGCCGCCGACTTTTTCGGCCACGACGAACAGGCGCAGTGGGACGAGCTCAGCATCAGTGAAGTTCCAGACTTCCTTCTGCAGGGCCACCGCGGTGTGCAGTTCGTGGAGTTCGTGGCAATCGCGAATGACGATGGAATCGGTCTTCACGGGCGGGATTTTTCCAGTTGTTTGGCCTGCTGCCAGAGGGACTCCAACTCTTCGACGGTGGCCTGGTCCGGGGAGCGGCCGAAGATGCGGAGCTGGTCTTCCATCCATTGAAAGCGGCGCTTGAACTTGCGGTTCGTCTTCTTGAGGGCAGATTCGGGATCGAGCGAGAGGTAGCGGGCGATATTGACCAGGACGAAGAGAAGATCGCCAACCTCTTCTTCCATACGGGCGCGGAGAGCTTCCGGAACTTGCGGCGAGCCGGAACCGGCGATGCCGCGAGCCTGGGGACGGGGTCCGGGAGCGGGAAAGTCCTTGAGCTGCTCGCGGAGTTCTTCGGTCTCTTCGTGGAGCTTGTCGAACAGGCCGTCGACATTGGGCCAATCGAAGCCGACATGCGCTGCTCGCGCGCTGAGCTTGTGCGCCTCCAATAGGGACGGCATGGTTGGGGAAACTCCGGCGAGGATCGATTGAGGCGCTTCTGATCCTCTTGCGGATTTGCCCCCGCCCGCTGCCAGGCGTTTTTTCTTTTCTTCGGCTTTGATCGCTTCCCAGTTGCGGATGACTTCGGAGGAGGTTTCGGCCTGCACGTCGCCAAACACATGAGGATGGCGCTGGACGAGCTTGGTCGAAAGGCGATCCAGAACATCGTCGATGGAGAACGTCCCCTGCTCTTTGGACATTTCGGCGTAGAAGAGCACTTGCAGCAGCAGGTCGCCAAGCTCGCCGCCCAGTTCGTCCCAATCACGATTGTCGATGGCCTCGAGGACCTCGTAGGTTTCTTCGAGGGTGAAGGGCTTGATGGAGTCGAAGGTCTGCTCGCGATCCCAGGGGCAGCCGCCGGGTGCGCGGAGGCGATGCATGATGGCGACGGCCCGCTCGAAGCGTTCACCAGTTGTCGGGGGCATTGGCAACCAATCTAACCGACGTATGTGCGCAGGAGCAACGTAGGTTTTCGAACAGGAGTGTCGATTCCAGGAACACATGAAAGCTAACGCAGTGACAAGCGCTTTCAGGGGTTTCAATCTGTGCGGTATCGTGCGATGAATTCCCCCTATCTAATTCTCATATCGTGATTTACAGGATTACCCCGGTATATCCATAGTTCCTTTGGAGTGAGGCCCGAGGTTACTCATTTGTGAACGAATGCTGCAACACCATGGTGATCTTCCGTGACATGTGACCCGGAGGTAACACTCTATCTGGGGGAGTGCGCTCAGGCACGGACGCGGGCGGCCCCGACTCATCGCAATGAAATTGCCCAGCAATCATCGACAACCGCTGACAGGCCAACACTTTCAGGTGGCCGTGGTGGGTGGCGGCGCGATCGGAGTGGCGATTGCGCGGGAGTGTGCGCGGGCGGGCAAGCGGACGCTCCTGGTTGAGCAGAATGATTTTGCCGGAGGAACCACCAGCCGTTCCACCCGGATGTTGAGCGGGCTGCGGTCCCTGGAGCATGGCGACATTGCGTGCGCGCGCGAGTCGTTGCGCGAGAAGGAGCGGTTGCTGCGGGAGCGGCCGCACCTGGCGCATCCGGCGCACTTCCTGATGGCTTTGAGCGACCGGAACGGGCGCAGCGCCATGTCGGTGCGAGCCGCACTGTGGGTGTACCGGCGCATGGCCGGCCGCAAGGTCGATGCCGCCGGGTTTGAGATGGAGAGGAAGAAGCTGGAGCGGGCGCTCGACGCGGGACAACACTGGTCGCTGTTTGACTATGAGGACGCCCAATGCGAATTCCCGGAACGATTGGTGGCGGAATGGCTGGGCGAAGCGATCGCGGCGGGCGCAGTGGCTCGCAATCATACGCAGGTTTTGGCGGTCGATGTGGCCCACGGCCGGGCACGCGGGTTATTGCTCCGCGACTGGACGCGCAACGTCGAGGAGAAGATTGAGGCGACCTGGGTGATTAACGCGACAGGTCCGTGGGCCGACCGGACGTGCCAGCGATCGGGCATTAAGACACGACGGCCGATGCTGAGTGGGGTACGCGGCTCTCATATCGTGGTATCGAATTTTCCGGGCGCGCCAGGCGCGGCGGTGTACAGCACAGGAAAAGACGGGCGCCCCCTCTATGTGATTCCCTGGAACGAGCAGATTCTGGTGGGCCCGACCAACGTTGCGGACGCATCGGATCCGGGCAAGGTTCACCCTGCGCTGGATGAAATCGAATCCCTGATGCAATCGCTGCTGGGGATGTTTCCCAAGGCGCGGATCTCGCAGAGTCACATCCGCTATGCGCTTGCCGGAGTACGGTCGCTGCCCTACGAGGCCACGGTCGATCCGGGAGCGATCAACCGCCAACACATACTCCACGACCACGAGGATGAAAACGTCTCACGAATGATTTCCGTGGTGGGCGGAAGTCTGACGACAGCGGCTAGTGTAGCGCGCGACTGCGCCCGCAAGATCGGGATCCGGGTTCCGGAACCGAATGCGGTGGCCGTGGCGGACGCGGCCGTGATCGATCCGCTGCTCGACCACTGGGTGGTGGAGATCGCCGAGACCGGAAGCATCAGCGAGGATTCGGCCCGGGCGATCGTGGAATGGCATGGCAGGCGGGCGCTGGACATCGCCCGCATGGCGCTGAGCAGCGTGGAATTGCGTACGCCCATCTGCCCGCATTCGCAACATATCGTCGCTGAAGCCGTGGATGCTTACGTGAACGAGTGCGCGGTAACCCTGGGAGACGTCTTGCTGCGGCGAGTGCCAGTCGCCTTAGGCCCGTGCTGGTCGGAAGCATGCAGCCGGGAGGCAGCCTTCCGGATTGGTGCGGTGCTGGGATGGAATGAAGAAGCCACCGGCGGGAATTTGGAAGCGCTGGAGATGGAACGGGCGGCGTACCTCCGCAGGCCACGAACGGGCATGAAACTTGAGGTGGCGGCGGATTGAGAGAAACAGGTGTTGGGTCTTGGGTCAGTTATTAGGCGACAGGTGTCAGGTGTCAGGTCTCGGGGTTCAGGCCTTCGGTGGATGCAGCACTTCCAGCAGTAATTTCGTATCGTCAGAGATGATTCCGTCTACTCCCCAGCCTGTCAGGTTGAGCATGTCTTCCCTTCTGTTTACGGTCCAGACCAGGATTTGTTTCCCCGCCGACCGCAGAAGCTGACATAGAGCCTCGTCTACCAGGCTGTAGTGCGGCATGACGAACTGGACGGGTAGCTCCTTCCATGCCGCCAGCTGCGGGCGATCTTCACAGATCAGGCCGAGGGGAATCTCGCGGTCCAAGCGGCGGAGGGCGCGCAAGACTTCGGGCAGGAACGACGAGACGACCTGTCCGCGTTTAGGCGGATGCGCTCGAAGAGCTTCCAGCACGGTCGCTTCCGGACCTGTCGTCTTTATTTCTATGTCGAGGAATGCCGTTTGCGAGTAACGGGCGAGGACCTGTTGCAGGACTGGGAGGTCTTGCAAGTCGCCGGAGCCCGCGCGTGCCACCTCGATTCCGTGGACGACTGGGTCATGGCAAATCAGCGCGCGACCGTCCGCGGTCTGACGGACGTCGGATTCGAAGCCGTCGCAGCCGTGTGCCAGGGCGAGATCGAAAGATTCGACGGTGTTCTCAGGAATGGACCGGGTCGCTCGGGCACCGCGGTGACCCAGAAGCAGCGGGCGGGACATCATCAGTCCAGATCAAAATCTCGGATGGGACGGCCGGTGTCGGGCGTTTCTTTGGCTTTCTTTACGGCCTCCTGGAATTTCTTTTCCAGCAGGTCGGAAGCGTTTTTCTGGGCTTCGACCGATTGGCGGAAGATCGAGTCGCGGCGGCTGTCTTGTTCCTTCATGGCGCGGGCGGCTTCTTCGATGTCGTTGAAGGTTTTCGGCTTGACCGCAGCGGTATGAGCAATCACCGCCCTTGTGTCCGGATCGACCTTCAGGACCGCATTGCAGCAGGGGCAGGTCACTTCAAAAGCTGGGGCATTCTTCGCCATTGCAGCGAATCATACTCCAAAAGACAGTCAGTGAGAGAGGCGGATGGGGAGGATCTTGAACAAGTACAGCATCTCCCAACCGAGCAGGAAGACGGCGACGATCACGGTCAGGACGGCCATCATTTCGCCGAAGCTCATGCGGTTTCGGTCGGGATCGAAGCGTTTGGCCACGAGGCTGAGGATGTTGAGGGTGGCAAATCCAAAAACCACCGCCCAGAGCAGGTCATAGGCGTCCCCCTTCTTGCTGGAAGACTGGATGAGAAGGATGGTACCGAGGAAGGCGAGAGGCGACACGGTGAGCCCGCCCTGCATTAGGGTGAAAGCCCCGCGCACGCGATTGAACTGGCTGACCAGGGTGAAAAAGTGCAAGCGGCTTAGCCCTTTGCGGACACCGAAGGATGAACTCTCCGGCGTGAGTTTCGAAATAGGATATTACCCGTTTTTGGGGACGTGGTCACGAGTCGAGAAGGTGAACCGGAGTACGGCGGAACCGACTAAGGCACCGTCAAAGCGCTGCGTATAGAATTCCCTCATGTCGCAAGACCTACGATTTGTGTTCTTCGATGTCGGCAACACGCTTCTTTTCGCGAACCGGCCGCGGATTCTCGCTCCCCTGCACCAGCGCGGGGTTACGCCGACGGAAGAGCTATTGCGGCGGCTCGAAGCCGAAGTGAAGAACAAATTTGATGACATCGTCGAACACGGCGGGAAGGCTGATCACAGCTTCTGGGACATGTTCTACGGTCGGCTGTTCGAGGAACTCGAGCTTCGGGATGAGGATTTGCGGCAGCAGTTGATCGCTAACACGCGCACTTCCGCGAACTGGGACCAGCTGCGGCCGGGAACACACGAAGCACTGGCGCGGATCCGGGACAAATACAAGACGGCTGTGATTTCCAATGCCGACGGAAAGATCGCGGCCGTGCTCGCGCGCTGTGGAATTGCTGATGGCTTCCTCACTATCACTGACTCGGGCATCGTGGGACGGGAAAAACCCGATCCGGTGATTTTTGAGACTGCCATGCAAAGCGTTGGCGCGAAACCGGAAGAGAGCCTGTACGTAGGCGACGTGTATTCGGTGGATTACCGCGGAGCCACGGGAGCGGCGATGCAGGCCGTTCTCTTCGACGTCGCGGGGGCGTACCGCGAGAAGGATCTTCCGCGGGTGGAGTCGCTCGAAGAACTGGTAGGAATGATCGGGTAGAATCGCGAAATCATGATCGACTCGAGCAAGCTTGTGTTGTTCCTGACGGCGGCGCTCTTACTGGCGATCGCGCCCGGACCCGGAATGCTCTATGTCCTGGCACGAAGCCTGGCAGGTGGGCGGCGCGAAGGCGTGTTGTCGTCGCTGGGAACGTTTGCCGGCGGGATGGTGCACGTGCTGGCGGCGGCTGCCGGGGTATCGGTGGTACTGGCACGGTCCGCCGTGGCGTTCGCTACCGTCAAGTATGCGGGGGCGGCCTATCTTTGCTTTCTGGGGATCCGGATGATCCTCGATGCGCGCAAGGATGAGGGTTCCTTGCCTGCTCAGGCTGGGCTTCCTGCTCGCAATCCGTTCTGGCAAGGGATCGCTACCGAAATGCTGAACCCAAAGACGGCGCTGTTCTTTCTGTCGTTCATTCCTCAGTTCGTGGATCGGCAGAGCGGCCACGTCTTCGGGCAGTTTCTGGTGCTGGGAACGATTTCGGTGACCTTGAACACTACTGCAGATCTGGTGGTGACCATGTTCGCCGGGCCACTGGGAAATCGCATTCGCTCATCGGCGAGGTTCCGGCGGACCCAGCGGACCGCGACCGGCGCCATCATGATCGGGCTGGGGACTTACTTGGCGACGAGCAAGGCGGAGTAAGACTCATCCCATAAAAAGCGACATCTGTTTCCACTGGTGGAATCGCGAAATTACGCCAACAATCGCCGCAATCCGTCACGAAGGTCTTCGACGGAAGTGTCGGACTGCAAGCCTAGAAGCTCTTCGGCGGCATCCTTATCGCCGTTCCACCACTCTTCCGACTCGAGATGTTTCAACAAAAGATTCACTCCCAGGGGATCGTGACGCCGAGCCAAGCCCCAGATCGCCTCGCGCCGTGCTTCTTCGTACGAATCCTCCAGACGGCTGCGAAACGCTGCGCGGATTTCCGGGGAATCCAAGTAACGCCACGCTCCACTTTCCTTTACATCCCCTGACCCAAGCGCAAAGGTCGCCCAATCGCGTACTACCTCGTTACTGTCTTCCATGAGTGCAAGGAGAATGCTTACCCCCTCGGGATATTTTCTAAGCTCTATGCAACAAGCAACCGACTGCCTTACGTCTGGATCTGGGTGGTTTCTGAGTGCTATCACAGCCAGAACTGCTTCTCGAGTACCCAGATGCGATAAGGCCCAGGCAGCGCTGCGAACTGCCTCTTCGTCTGAATCTCGAAGATGGTCAATCGCAATGGATACGCTATCGGCCATGAACGGACGCTCCGCATCGGGCTTACCCGTGCCGAGTTGAGCCAAGACACTGAGTCCTCGCGCCCGTGCTTTCGGGTTCTCGGACTCGCAATAGCGTTTCGCCCATTCAAAGACCTCTTGCGTTCCTCGCAGTCGTAGCACGCTCACAGCTTCCAAGGCGGAATCAGCGTCATATTCACCTTCAAGCGTTACAGCAAACAATTCTTCCGCGCTCTTGCGTTCAAGTTCTGCACGCACGGCCGCGGCTTCATGCTCAGTTTTGGTTCCCTTACTGTTACTTTGCTCTTCCGAAGTCATAGACTGCTCTTCCCGACCCCGATCAGTCCACGCCTGTGCCCCCCCTTGTTTCACTCTTTCAGCAAGTGGCTTGGACCGAATGGGTCTGGTCAGATGTTAACTGCTGTAATCAAGGGCGGTTAAACCAAGTATCCTAGCCACCAAGTATGACATGGTGTAACCCGACGGGCGGAGATGCCCGTCGCTCCACAAGCAGCACCAAGCTCAGTCTAAACTAACGACCTGATGATCGTGGCAGCTGGTTTGCAGCGTGGTGTAGAGCGTGTTCAGAAACTCCACACCGTAACGCGACAGGTAGTAGAGGGCCGCGATCTCGCGTTCCTGGAGCGTTTTGTTCGGGAATAGTGAGTTGCTGAGTTGCTGGACATGGCGGCTGGCTACCTCGCTCTGGCGCAGCTCGGCTCGGGCGGCGCGGGTACGGAGGCTCTCCAGTTGATGCTGAATCTTAGAGCTGGCGTTGTCGGCGGCATCGACCAGCGTCTTGTCCAGTTTGGCCAGAGCCTCGCGAACTGCGCTCAGCGATTCATGCACCGTGGTATGCGCACGATCGAACGCCTGCTGCAATTCCGCGGGCAGAACTCTGGCGGCGATCTTCTCCCGCAAGACCTCCTCGCCGTGAAACACGTCAGGCAACGCCAGGCCGTAGCGATCCAGTAGCGCTTTCGGCTTTTGCTCTACCACGGTGGCGGAGAAGCGCGGGACGATCGGCGTCACGCGACCCAGGAGCTTTTCGTACACCACTCCGGCTTGCGCAAAGTACGCGACCTCGGCGGCTCCTCCGGTGTAGGCCAAGGTCGGCAACAGGTAGTCCTGTACCACCGGTCGCAACAGCACATTCGGACTGAAGTCCTGGGGAGTCGCCGCAATCTGGCGGAGCAGTTCCTCCTGCGAAAGCTTCTCGTCCCGCACCAGGAACTCCATCGTCGCAGGCGTACCGTTGGTGCGGCGGTGGATCGGGATCCGGGCGCCGTTCTTCAACGTGAAAAGCAGAGTGGACGACGGGGTGACCTTCACCTGCTGGTGATAGCCAGCATCCTCTAAGGCTTTGCCTCGCGCCAGAAGCGCATCGTCGAGTTCGGCGGCGCGCTCGATGGCGGCGCGATAGACCGGTTCGGCGACGGCGTGGAATTCGGGGTCGGAGGGATCGATGAGAATCACGCCGAAGTCTGCGAACAGGCGGGAGAAAAGGCGGGCGAAGGCGCTGCCGAGAGTTTCACCGGGGCGGTAGTACTCGCGCAGAAAGTCGGTGGCCTGGGTTGCGCCGAGAAGTTCGCTGGCCGACTGCACCGCGGCCTCGATCTCGGGGCCAAAGGTCACGGTACCGACCGGCGCCTCGTCGAGTCCGCGGCTTGCGGTAGCGATGGAATGGAGCGACGCTTCCGGGCCCGGGAGCAGGGTGTGATTCACCTCCGCAAGGTCGTGATCCGTTGTGGCCAGCCAGAAAATCGGGACGACGGCGATTCCCGCGGCGGAGGCTTCTTCCGCCAGCTTCACCGCGGTAAGAGCTTTCAGAATCGAGAAGAGCGGGCCGCCAAAAAGACCGACCTGCTGGCCGGTGACGACGGCGGATGCACCCGAGCGCAGGCGAGCGATGTTGTCCAGGGTGTTCTGCGAAGCGTTCCAGGCGCGGTTCTGGCGTTCGAGCGCGTCGCTGACTCGCCGACGCCGCGCCGCATCATAACGCTCACCGGGTGTTTCCTGTGTTCGCCATTCGGCGGGGCTGGGGGATCGCGGATAGAACTTCTGAAGTTGAGGAGAATAAGAAAGAAAATCCAGGAAGAGCCGGGTGGTATGGGGGATGCGAGAAAAAGGCAGACACTCGACCTTCACCGGCAATTCTCCCGGCAGCGATGGACATTCAGGTTCATGGTTGGCGACAGGTCCCATATTGTACAGGCTGCCTCTGGATGAGATGTTGGACGGATCAGCGAGATGCAAGTTAGTTGGAGCAAATGGCGGAGGGCGAGCGAGCACGGAAGGGATGGTCCGAAAGGCCCGAAAGCTGCATCTAATCAGGTGTTTGACTTCCTCTGGGTTGCGACCTAGATTGGAAGTGGATCTTTACAGGCCATCCCACCAGTGGGGGCGTCACGGCTTCGACGGAGATGCTTGCGGCCAAGAGGCATGCCGGGGTGCACACACCCGTAATCGTGGGCAAAATGATAATTGCCAATCAACAGATGGC
>Ga0075030_100001361_pt1 | contig 21991 bp, 20 predicted proteins | sample LitLauG_LLR_2012_FD_71393 | JGI IMG/M metagenome (GOLD analysis project Ga0075030, IMG submission 71393) | Freshwater sediment microbial communities from Pennsylvania, USA - Little Laurel Run_MetaG_LLR_2012 | ecosystem: Environmental > Aquatic > Freshwater > Creek > Sediment | place: USA...
TCGATCCCTTCGCAATCCGGCCGATGCTCTGGAGGATATCGCCTGACGGGGTTTTACGCCCGAATTCACAACACCGCGGCAGCTTAACCCGGTTTTCCGTTCCATTGATCCCCAACACCCTAGACCGACATGTTGCCGTGCAACCCGGGCAGCGTCAACTTGAGCCTGGCAGCCAGAATCGCAAGCACCAGCATGGCGGCGAACTGGGCGGGATGCCAAGAATGCATGTCTAGCTCCCCATAACTCAGCGAGGCCAGCCCACCCAGTACCCATCAGCCCGACGAAGAAGTTCGCGACCTTAGGCTGAGATTTCATAGTTCAACCTTCCTCTGGTTGACACTGTTTAGTTTTCGCCGTAGATGGCGACTGCGGTAGACTCCCCGGCAGGTGTACTGGATGTGCCCCAAACCACGCCCGTACCCCAGACGACGCCGTAGCCCTGTAGCGTATTCGTACCCCAGACGACCCCGCTGCCCCAAAGGACGGACTTGCCGCTCACGTCGGTGCCCCAGATAACTCCGGTACCCCAGACCACCCCAGTGCCCCACACTACTCCGGAGCCCCAAACAACCCCGGTGCCGTTCACCAAGACCATGTTTCCACTCGCATCTTTCGCTACCGCTGGCGACAGGGCGCTCCCCGCCGTGGTGGGAGCCAAGTCCGTGTTCGACAACGCGGCTTGAATGTCCAACAAGCCAGCACCCACGGTAAAGATGTCTGCCTGATCGTTGTAGACCAAGCCCGTCGTCGGATCGGTAACGGTGCTGTAAGGAATGAGGTTCTTGTAAGCCGTCTTCATCAGCCGCGCCTTGACTTGATCGGGCGTCAGGCCGGGTTTTTTTTGCAGCAGTAGAGCCGCAGCCCCGCTCACCACCGGTGTGGCCATGCTCGTCCCGCTGAGAACATAGTAAGTGTCAGAAGCCGTACTGTTTCCGTTCGTCTGGTACAGAGAATTGGGAATCTCATTGCCGGGGTAAAGGTGATTCAGATTCAGCCCTGCCGTGTACAAGGAGACGATGCGATTGCCCGGCGCCACCAGGTCAGGCTTGGCCAGGTGGTCGTAGAGCGTTGGACCCTTAGAACTGTAGCTTGCGATTACGTCGCCGGCACGATTCGGCGTGCCGTTGGTGTTCATCGCCCCCACGGTGATCACATATGGATCATTGCCCGGGGCGGTGATAGTGCCGTAGCCGTTCGTGTTCTTAGAGTTGTCGCGGCCGTCGTTGCCCGCTGCAACCACCACCACGATGCCCGCCTTCCAAGCCTGTTCCACTGCCTGGTCTAGTGGGTCTTTGGTGTAGCTCTCGTACACCGGCCTGCCCAGAGAGAGGTTGATCACTCGAATGTTGAATTCGCTCTTCAGTTGAATCGCCATCTGAATGGCTGCGATCACCTGACTGTCAGTACCGGCGCCGTTCTGGTCAAGCACCCGAAGATTAATTAGGTTTACGCTGTCGGCAATCCCCTTGAAAGTGTAGAAGTAGTTCGACCCTGCGGATTTGTTACCGGTTCCGGCGATGATGCCGGCAACATGGCTGCCATGCCCATACTGATCGTTGGCGCTGCCTGAAGTTCCGCCTACGAAGTTCTGGCTGAAGACGACGAGATTGCCGTTTTGGCCATGGAAGTCTGGGATGTCGATCATTCCGCTGTCGATCACAGCCACGCCGATGCCGGTGCCATTCAGGCCTTGCGCCCATGCTTGAGGAGCGTTGACAGTTTCGTTGTGGTAATCGAGGACGGCGGTCGGAGATCCGTTATTCGTGCTGCGGAGAGGGCGATCGGGCGAGATGTAGGCGACATCAGGATCAGCTGCTAGTTCGGTTAGCGCCGAGGCTGGCACCCTGTACGCGCCACTCTTCACCACGCCAAGCTCTTGCCTAAGCGTTCCACCACGGCTCAACACCTTCTGATGATGCAGCGCAGTCGGCGCCTGGTTGAACTGCACAATGACATCGACCTGGTCTGCGGCATTCCTACCCTCCAGGTCCTTCGATATCTTGCGCGACCCGGCAAAGGCCAGACTGGTGCTCAGGATTACCGCGCAGAGCGTCACGAGGCTCTTTACCCATGCTGCGCTCTGACATTGTTTGCGTTTCATCGTTGGACCCCTATTACTTGTCCTCTGCCGACCTCGCCTTAGTGGGCTGCGCAGATCAAGCGTTGTGCGACAGATATGGGATTGCACGCGCCGTTCCACACGTGATCGATTGTAAGTTGTTGATTGCTCGGCCTATAGGAGAGTGGTCCATCTGGCCATTGGGACGAGGCTGTCCCATGCTGGGCCAGGTGGGACAGGTGGTGTCCCGGGAAGGTAACCGTCAACTGATTACCGGCCGAGTTGTAGGCTCGCACCGACATTCGCGAGCGGGAGTTGACTTGTCGAGCCATAGGGAAATTCACCGAGTTGAAACTCTGACCGTGGTAACTTCGGTAGGATGGGACCGTCAGTTCTCTCATTTCCGGGGTCGGGCAGTAGCAGCAATCGAAATCGAAACTATTCTGCGAATGACTCTGGCGGCCTTGGCGGGACAGTCCAGCCCTCCTCTACCATCTTCCGATCAAGCCAACGCCATATTTCCTGACGAACAGCAGGACTGACATCGGTGAAAGTAATCCCGGCACGGCCGTGCTCCCCAGTCCACGCCAATCGCGCCCGCAAACCCACCGTAGTATCGGAATCGGGAAATCGGAAACGAACGCGCAATCCACACTGGCGGCCTAGGACTGAGGTCAAGCCTTCGACACCCATTCCGCTAGCGCTTAAATTGGTGGTCGTGCATGCCAGTTCCTGACCTTCTGCTGTCACAAGCGATGCCGAAACCTTTATTTCCGCGCGAAAATGCTGTCGTTCGTCGTCACTCAATGATCCTAGAGCAACCGGTGCGGCGTCGCGAGCAGAGGGGAATCCATACTCCCGCAGTTTTCGACTTAGAGTGCGGCGCGACATGCCGAGCTGCGCGGCGGCTCGACCTCGATGGCCGAGAGTCTTCTCCAGCGTTTTCTCGATCGCCTGTTGTTCCATCTGCACTCTCAGGCTGCCCAGTTGAGTGTCCGGTTGAGTGTTCTCCATTGGTCCGCAGTCATTTGCTTGGGCGTTTGTGAGTTCCTGACGAACTTCGGACTCTCCAATCTCTGGGCCGAGTGCAGAGATCATGACCTTGTTCACAGTATTCTGCAGTTCACGGACGTTCCCAGGCCAGGAGTAGGACTGAAGAATCCGCAAGGCATCGGGAGAGAACTTTAGGGCGTTCTCTTCCTGGGCTAGGAAGTGGTTGGCCAGGGCCGCAACGTCTTGAGGTCGTTCGCGCAGTGGGGGCACACAGAGCTCAAACTGACTGAGACGATGATAAAGGTCCTTACGGAATCGCCCCGCCCTCACTTCCTCTTTCAGGTTGCGATTGGTGGCAGCAACCACGCGCACGTCAGCGGTAATTTTGCTATGCCCGCCCAGCCGATAATAGGGTGCCCGGTCCAAGATGCGGAGCAGTTTCACTTGTACCTTGAGATCGAGTTCTCCGATCTCATCCAGGAAAATAGTTCCCAAGTGCGCCAGTTCGAAAAGTCCTGGCTTTCCGGCGTCGGCGCCGCTGAAAGCACCTTTTTCGTAGCCAAATAATTCGCTCTCTACTAGGTTCTCGGGTAGGGCCGCACAGTTGATCTCAACAAACGATTTGCCAGAGCGGAGGGAATGTTCGTGGATGGCGTGCGCGATCCTTTCCTTGCCGGTACCAGTTTCGCCAACAATCAACACCGTCCCAACATGGCGTGCGACCCGCTCCACCATGCCCATGAACCTGTGCATGACTTCGCTGGCCACGATAAACTGGGAACCATCAACCGGACTGCTGGAAGTTGTGAGCGTTGCCATTCAATCCCATCAAAACAAAGGTTTGCTAAATTGCTCCTGATCTGCGACCGTCAATGCCTACCCAACATCGGCATCCTTCCAAGAATGCCACAGTGATCCACAGGACAGCTACCTTTCGTGTCCGCCTCCTTAGTCACTTTAGTAACCATTGAAAATTGTGGCTTGAAGGCCGGACCGTTCCTTGGGCTTTCTAAAATGGGGTCGCGAGCTTGCGGATCAGCGCCTCACTCTGCTGCCCTCTCGTGCTGCGGGGCATAGCCGCGCCTGCACAAGGCCCGCAGTTCGCCGAACGGGAATGAGCTTGAAAAACCAAGGTAATGAGTGGGCCCTTTAAGCTGCTCTCATTCGGAGTTGTGCACCGATAAGATAGTGTTTTCATGCCCATACGTGCCAGAGTATTCGTCGCCGTTACCGCTGCGGCCGGGGCGGCGGTGCTCGCGACAGCCTTGCTGCACTTCCATTCCTACGATCGGATGCAGTTTGGCTGCTATCTTTTGATTGCAGCACTTGCTTCCACCCTGAAGGTCCGGTTGCCGAGCATCGACGGCACCATGTCAGTCCACTTCCTCTTCGTTCTGCTTGGCCTTCTGCAACTCTCTTTTCCCGAGACGGTGATCATTGGTTTAGTGTCGGCCTTGGTACAGAGTCTTTGGAGGCCAATGCATCGGCCGCACCCCGTGAAGGTAGTCTTTAACGTCAGCATGACCTCCAACGCCGTGTGCTTCGCTTACTTTGCCTACCACTTATCGGCGGGGCCTCTCAAGAACAGCATGCCTCTGATGCTAGGGGTAGCGGCTTGTGGATTCTTTTTGAGCAACACCGTACCGGTCTCCATCGTGATCGCGTTGACGGAGAGAACCTCGCCCAGCAAGATCTGGGCGGAGACTTATTTTTGGTCTTTTCCGTACTACCTGGCTGGTGCTGCTGTCGTGGGGTTGGTTGCGTTTTCCAATCGGTATGTCGGTTGGCAGAGTACGATTCTGGTTTTGCCCGCAATGTACTGGATCTACCACTCTTACAACCTTTACCTAGAGAGACTGGAAGAAGAAAAGAGACGAGTGGAGATCGAAAAAGAGCAAACAGAAACCGAGAAACGACATGCGGAGCAGGTCTCTGCTCTTCACCTGCGCACGATTGAGGCCTTAGCCCTCGCCATAGACGCCAAAGATCACACTACCCACGCACATCTCCACCGCGTGCGCACCTACGCAGTTGCGATTGCTAAAGAACTGGGGCTCGATGACCGCGAACTGGACGCTCTGCGAGCCGCGGCTCTACTGCACAACATCGGCAAGCTCGCGGTACCCGACCACATCATTAGCAAGCCCGGCCGTCTGACTCCGGAAGAGTTCGACAAGATGAAGATCCACCCGGTGGTGGGTGCGGAGATCCTGGAAAAGGTAGGTTTCCCTTATCCGGTGGCTCCGATTGTAAGGTCGCATCACGAGAAATGGAATGGCACAGGCTACCCGGAAGGGCTCAAGGCAGAGGAGATCCCGATCGGTGCCCGCATCCTCGCGGCCGTGGATTGCCTTGACGCAATCGCTACGGACCGCCAGTATCGCAAAGCCTTGTCTCTGGATGACGCAATGAAGACGGTGGCACACGAGGCTGGCACGTCCTTTGATCCGATCGTGGTCGAGGTTCTTCAACGCCGCTACATTGAACTGGAGAGACTCGCACAAAGCAGCTTGGAGTTCACAGAGACACCAAGGACCGACTACAAAGTTGAACGAGGTGGAAAACCAGCAGCAGGGTTTGAAAGTGGCTCCGAGCGTCGACGCGGTACCGAAGCAGATTTCCTCACTTCCATAGCATCCGCCCGACACGAAGCACACACACTCTTCGAACTAAGCCAAGAACTGGGAAGCTCGCTCAGTCTGGACGAGACCATTTCCCTGATTTCGGTGAGGCTCCGCAGGCTTGTACCTTACGATTCGATTGTCACGTACGTTCGAAAGGGAGATCTCTTGGTGCCGGCATTCGCGAGCGGTAATAACTCTCGCCTTCTCTCGGGGCTGGAAATCCCGGTGGGAAAAGGTCTGTGCGGATGGGTCGCCCAAAACTCGAGTCCGATCATAAATGGGAATCCGGCAGTCGAGGCGGGATACGCGCCGGATCCAAGCGCAGGGTCGGAACTGCGGTCGGCGATGGCTGTGCCTTTGGTGGGTGTCAGCGGTTTAGTAGGAGTGTTGGCCCTCTACCAGATCGAGGCGGATGCGTTTACCCGCGAACACTTACGCGTGTTGCAGGTCATTACTTCCAAGGTTTCTCTTTCTATTGAGAATGCCCTGAAGTATCGGCAGGCGGAGAGTTCTGCCACTAGCGACTACCTGACCGGGCTGTCGAATGCAAGGGGGTTAATTGTTGAGTTGGCTCGGGAGCTTGAACGGTGTAAACGTGAGAATTCAACCATGGCGGTGATGGTTTGTGACCTGGACGGGTTCAAACAGATTAACGATTCTTACGGGCACTCGGAAGGAGACAAGACACTCAAATTATTCGCCAAGTTGCTTTTGGGGGCGTTCCGTCAGTATGACATCGTCGCACGCATGGGAGGCGATGAATTTGTAATTATCGCGCCCAAAATGACGCCCGATAAAGTTGGAGAACAAGCGACCCTTCTCTGCGCACTGGCAAAACAGTCTGGCCATCAGGTTTGCGGCTACGAGCTACTCTCGTCGAGCACAGGGGCGGCCTACTACCCGCAAGATGGGTCGGACGCAGAGAAACTCATGGAGGTAGCCGATAGACGAATGTACGCCGTCAAGCAACTTCACCACGAGCGCTCTGAATTGCCGTATGCGGAACCAAATTTCCGCTCGGTTTCTGCGAACTAGTTCTACCAGAGGTACCATTCCCGCCATCGAGTGCTTCAGGGACTCACCGGCAAGTGCCGTCTTTGGATTTGCCCAGTCACATCGATTTATCTTGCCGCCGCGGAATCACTGACATTCGCAAAGGGTTCGATGGGTAGGGCTTGGATTTGCTGATCGCCCGATCTAGCGAGACCCAGATCTCACCCCTGCAGCTTGGTTCTTTTACCCGGGAGATCAGCACCCTCGACCCGTAACAATCCGATAACTTAACCAAGTAGCGTTAACCGTTACTTTCCCGAGCGCATTCGGGAGAGAGTTGCGTTATGATGCTCCCATTCCAATCCAAGAAATGTGGGAATGCCTAGCGTCGGGGCTGAAATGTCAAATCAACATATTCAAGCCGTCGGAATCTCTGCCGTCAGGTTTGTCAGGAAAGGCGAATTTGCGACACGGACAATCACTGGTGAGGTAGTGATTGTTCCCGTCCGCGGCCAGATCGACGATATCGATGCAATTTACTACTTCAACGACGTGGGAGCTTTTATCTGGAACCTTATTGACGGCAAGACCAGCATGTGCGACATCGCGCACGCTGTGTGCTTAGAGTTTGACGTAGCACTGGAGGATGCGGAGCGCGACGCTCTGGAATTTGTGGGTGCACTGGAGAGTGCGGGAATCATAGAGCCGTCAGTTGCCAAGGATTCATGATGTCTATAGCAACGGTGAAGACGAAATCGTATCAAGACTTCAGCTTGAGCTTGCACGAGCGGATGCAAGCCGAACGCGTGGCCGCCAGTGCAACCATTGAAATTAGCCGGCGCTGCCCATTGAAGTGCGTCCATTGCTACAACAACCTGCCCATGGGCGACATGGACGCAAAACGCGGCGAGCTTACCTACTCCGAGCATTGCCGCATACTGGATGAGCTCGCGGAAGTTGGCTGCCTGTGGATCCTCTATACGGGTGGTGAGATTTTCGCGCGCAAAGATTTCCTGGAAATATATACCTACGCGAAGAAAAAGGGATTCCTGATCACGTTGTTTACCAATGGCACCTTGATCACACCGGAAATCGCCGATTACCTTGTCGAATGGCGTCCATTTTCGATCGAAATCACGCTGTACGGGCATAGCCGGGAGACCTACGAGCGCCTCACTGGTATACGCGGGTCACACGACCGCTGCCTGCGCGGCATCCATCTGATCCTCGATCGCAGGCTGCCACTGAAGCTCAAATCGGTTGCTATCTCCGTGAACAAGCACGAAGTCGGCGACATGAAGAAGTTCGCTGCCGAACTCGGGGTCAACTTCAAGTTTGACGCTATGATGAGCCCGCCGTATTGACTGCTCCCAGAGTCCCTTGAAGGTCAGGCTGCAGCCTTGGGAGATCGTAAAGATGGACCTCGAAGACGAGCAGCGCGTGGGGGAGTGGAGGAACTTTGCGGCCCGATACAACGCCCCGATGCAAGAGGTCGGGCACAGCGACGAGCTTTACCAGTGCGGTGGGGGCGTTGGCGGTTTCGCCATCGATCCTGAGGGCAAGATGAGTATTTGCGTCCTCTCCCATTTTGAGCTGTACGACCTTCGACGGGGCAATTTCCGCGAAGGCTGGGATCATTTCTTGCGTCATGTGCGAGGGAAGAAGATTACGCGGATTACTAAGTGCACGACATGCAGGATCAAGCCGATGTGCGGTATGTGCCCGGCTAACGGTGAACTAGAGAACGGCGACCCCGAGGCGCCTGTGGATTTTCTTTGCCACGTCGCCCACCTGCGCACACACGCCTTAGAGCTGCCAGTTCCGAGTCATGGCGATTGCGAGTATTGCCCCGGAGGGGCGGATTATAAGGCACTGATGACTTCGATGGAATCGTTGCTAAGGCACAGGGGCGAGCAGTGGATGGATTTCAGTGATTCAGACCAACTCTTACCAATCTTGAACGAACGACAAAAAGCGGCTGGCGGGTGTTCTTCGTGTGGTCTTTAAAGCTCACCAGTTCAAGTAACAAAGATCGAGCTCAAACAAAAGAGGCACCGATGAGTGAGAAGTTGGATCCGAAAGCCCCCCAAAAAAGACGCCCGTACAAAAAGCCCGAGATGGTGCCGGTTTCATTGCGGCCGGACGAAGCTGTCCTAGGGCACTGCAAGAGTGGATCGGCGGCGGGCCCGGGCGGGTCCAGCAATTGTATGCCGGTGGGGCCCTGCTTCACCCAAGGGTCGTGAACCGACCAGCGGCGGGCATTTGACCGAGACCTACGAAGACACTACCGCGAGCAGGCGCGCCACTGATACGTTGACGCTCAGGGTCGGCGATGTCGCTGTGCGCATCAAGAGCGGCAATCCGGACATGAAGCTGCGAGTTAACAGAGTCGCAGAAAGTTTCCTGGTTTCCGATGGCCCTGCCGACGTAGAGGTGACGACCGCATGGGGCGACCTATGTCAGCCTACCCAGGCCAGCTTGGTTTTCGACTCCGGAGGGCTTTGGCGACTTTCCCGCGAGCTGGAGAAACACGTTTTCCATCTCACCTCACCGATGTACGGGCCGCAGCCTTATAAGAGGGCGACATTCAGTGTTGACTTTACCTGCGGCGAAGTTCTGCTCGAGCGCAGTTATTTTGACCGTCGTTATCCCGTGGATGCCCTAGAGTATCCGCTCGACGAATTGTTGATGATGAATTTGCTGGTGCGCGAGCGCGGCGTGGAGGTCCATGCCTGTGGGCTGGAGGATAGCGACGGCCAAGGCTATCTGTTGGTCGGCCATTCGGGGTCGGGCAAGACTACTGTGGCCGAACTATGGCAAAAGGCCGGGGCCGTGCGTGTGCTGAGCGATGATCGAATCATCTTGCGGTCCTGGTCAGGAACGCCTTGGATGTACGGCACGCCGTGGCACGGCGAGGCTAGATTCGCGCTACCAGCACGGACGCCGCTGCGGCAGATCTTCTTCCTGCGCCACGGCACTACTAATGAGATCGTCCCCCTTAAGTGCACGGAAGCCTTGGCGCGCTTCCTCGCGTGCAGCTTCGTACCGTTCTACAGCCGCTCCGGGCTGGATTTTGCACTGACATTTTTCTCGCAACTCATCGATTCATTGCCGTGCGCTGAATTGCGATTCGTTCCCGAAGAGAGTGCCATCGAGTTGGCCCGGCGCCGCGCGGCATGAACGCGCTCGATAGGTCTAACGTTTCCCTTGACTGGGGTCATGCTGACCAGGGCCCAAGCGGGTCGGTTGCGGCCGAGCAGATTCTGGGCAGGGTGGTCGCAGTGGAACGCGACGGTCGGTCCTCAATCTCTCGAGTCGAGGGGCGAAAATGGGGCACTCTATCAGGGTTCGCGCATTAGCAGGTTGCGGAAAAACTCCGATTGCTCGCGTTTCTGTGGAAGAGCGGCCCTTTCAGGGCCGCGTAAGCCACATGGAATCAATGCGGGATTCAGCCCTGTGGCAGGTTTTGAGCGTGTGAACGTAGTTTTTCAGCAGCCTGTTAGAGTGCAAACGATTCATGCGGATCGCCAAGCGTGCGCATCGGCCTTTCCGCCGATGCGTTGGTGGGCGAGACGTCGCCAGCACCGTCGATGAGCCAGCGCAGTCAATACTGACGATCAGAAATGCGGATCATAATAAAGGTGGTAGCCGTGGAGCTGGGGGCCAGAGGATTTGATCTTGCACTTTGGGGGGCCAGGGTGGTTCGCACTTTCCATATTTGCAGTTATCTGTGGTTAGTCGCGAGAGCACAGCTAGCGGGGTGAAGGTGAGGTGTATGTCGAGAAGCTCTCGTAGCATCCCTACGCTAGTCGGCCTGATTGTTTTTTGCGTGGCATTGCCGACTTTAGCAACCGCCGAAGTGGCAGTGACGAACGTCGCGACGGGCAACTACACTTCAGGGAACAACTGCAGCATTACCTCACTCAACGCCAGCACGGGCGGCCCCAATCTCATCCTTCTCGCAGTTGCGCTGATTAACGGCAGTGTGCAATCAGCACCGGTCTTTAACACGACTACTGCGCAAACCTTCACCTTGGTTGGAAGCCTTCTCGTGGGCGGCAACAATGGAGTACTTTATGTCTATCAGTTGGGGCCAAGCATAACCACAGGGACAGCCTCGATTACTATTTCCCTGAACGGCGCTTCCGGATGTGTCTCCGGAGCAGTTGCGTTTTCTGGTGTAGCATCGGTTGGTACGCGAAGTACTAATTCGTGTACTGCAAGCTGTACCACCACCGCTTCCGTAGCTGGCATCACGAGCCCTGGCACTGGCGGGGTGGTGTACAACGCACTCGTCGCTGGCTCGCCAAATACCGCCAGTCCCGGCTCCGGGATAACACAGGAGTGGCAGTGCTCGCCAGGTTCTACCTGTGCCAACAGCAAAATTCTGGGGGCAGGAGGTGTTAGCGGCCCCTCGACTTCGGCTTCTTGGACCCTCAGTTCCGCACCCTCAGCTTGGGCCATGATGGCGGTGCCGCTCATTCCGAGCAGCACCACCGCGGTAAAGGTCAAATCATTCACTGCTACACAGTACGAAGGCGGCAACCTGATCGAGCTGAAGACCGGACACGAAGTGTCCAGTCTCGGATTCAACCTCTATCGCGAGCAGAACGGAGAGCGGGTCAAGTTGAACCCTTCGCTGTTGGCCGGGACCGCATTGCTGGCGGGACCGAAGACGACCTTCAGCGCGGGCCACTCGCACGCTTGGTTGGACAAGCCCCCGGGAGGCGGTCAGGTTAAGTATTGGTTGGAAGAAGTTGACCTTAGTGGCGACAGTACGATGTTTGGGCCTGTCTTCCCAGAAGCGACCGCAGAAGCTAAGTCTGCAGCTTTGAGTCCGCTGATCGCAAAACCCGAGCGAAGTGGGCTGAAACCACAGCTGCTGAGCGAATTGGGAAGATCGCCGGCACTCGCGCCGGAGGGCGGCGTGCACAGCTGCCGCCCGGTCGATTCCGGATCTCGGCCGTTCCAGCGGACGGAAGGCCAACCACTCATCACGCGCCGAAACCAAGAACAGCAATACGCTCTAGCGGCCGGTCCAGCCATCAGGATCTCGGTTTGCTCCGAAGGCTGGTATCGCCTTACCCAGCCGCTACTTCTAGCGGCGGGCCTAAGCCCCGATGTCGATCCCCGGTTGCTGCAGCTATACGTCAACGGATTAGAACAACCGATAAGGGTGGCTGGGCAGGCCGACGGAAAACTAGGTCCGCAGGGCATAGTCGAGTTCTACGGTTATCCCCTGAACACGACTTGGTCGGGCTCGCAGGTCTACTGGCTGGTCGCGGGATCGACTGCAGGCAAGCGGGTGCCGACTGAGGCCGTCACCCCGGCCGATGCCGGTCCATCCTATTTCCCCGCGACCGCGGTGTGGAATCCGCGCACCGTCTACTTTGCGGCGCTGCTGAACGGCGACGCTGACAACTTCTTCGGACCGGTGCTTTCGTCAGGCTCGCCGGCCACCAATTCCTTCACCATCACCCACCTGTATAAGACAAGCACAGCCATGGCCGAAGTGGAAGTGTTGATGCAGGGCGTATCCAGCGGAGCTCACGTGGTCGGAGTGCAGTTGAACGACTACCAGGCCGGCACGATGACGTTTAGCGACCAGAACGCCGGGATGGCCAAGCTAGCGCTACCGATCTGGGCCCTCAAGGAGGGCTCGAACAATGTGCTGACGTTGACCGAGGAGGGTGGACAAGAGGACATCAGCGTGGTCGATACAGTGCAAGTCACGTATCCACACACCTACAACGCGGATGAAGACTACTTGCGCCTGACCACCACTGCGGGACTGAAGCAAACGATCGGCGGATTCAGCAATTCGGAGATCAAAGTGGTGGACATCACCAACCCGGACGAGGTAACGGCTTTGCGGGGAACGATTACCCGCCAGGGCGCCAGCTATGCAGTATCTGTTGTGCCGCAGGGATCGGGCACGCGGACGTTGCTGGCGTTTACCATCGCCCAATCGAGCCACCCGGCTAGTATGGTGTCCAATACCCCATCGAGCTGGCACACGCCCCAGGCGGGAGCCGACCTTGTCATGATTAGCAACGCGGACTTCCTGTCCAGTCTCAGCCCCTTGCAGAGGTTGCGGAAAGACCAGGGCCACACCGTGGCCATCATCAATGTTCAGGATCTATACGACGAATTCAATTTCGGAGTGAAGAGCCCATACGCGCTGAAAAAATTCCTGCAGACGGCTAAGGCGCAGTGGTCGCTGAAACCACATTTCGTGCTGTTGGTGGGCGACGCGACCTTCGATCCGCGGAACTACCTCGGAGTGGGCGAAGATGACTTAGTGCCCACTTACCTGATCGACACGCAGCTGCTGGAAACGGCATCGGACGACTGGTTCGCCGACTTCGACCTGGATGGACTACCGGAAATGGCGGTGGGCCGGCTGCCCGTGCGAACCGCCCACGATGCCAGCATGTTGGCTAACCGCATCGTGAACTACGAGACCTCGAGCTCCGGTGCTTGGACGAATCAGGTGCTCTTGGTGGCTGGTACCGACGACGCAACCGACCCGTTTACCTCCGATATCTCAAAGGTGCGGGCGCTGATTCCCGGCACGCAAACGGTTGCGGTCATCTCGCAAGGTAACGACAGCGATGCACACGGCGACTTAATTACGGCCCTCAACGCGGGGCAGTCGCTGGTCGACTACGCTGGTCACGGCTCGGACGAAGTGTGGGCGGGTGGATTGTTGAGTTCAAGCGATGTCGCCGCCATGACGAACGGTTCGCAAACACCGTTTCTGATCTCGATGACCTGCATGAACGGGTATTTCCAGGACGTCTATACGGTGAGCTTGGCGAAGGCGATCGTGCTCGCGCCGGCGGGCGGCGCGGTCGCGGCATGGGCCTCGTCCGGGTTGACCGACTCTGCCGCGCAGTCGATTCTGAACCTGGCGATGGTATCGGAGCTTTACCCCAACAAGTTGCGGACGATAGGCGAGGCGGCGGCCGCCGCCAAACGAGCGGTTCGCACTCTGGACATCCGGCGGACGTGGATCCTTCTAGGGGACCCGGCAACCAAGCTGCAGTAGAACTTGGTAACGCTGATGCTTGGAATAAGGATGATCGGCGGAAGGCCTTGAATTGGCGTCTTTTCTTTCCCTCTCTTTCGGAAGGTGGAAAGGCGGAATTTCAGGCCACGAGGAAATTGGACTGTGAAAAACGATGATCGAATCGCTGAAGCCTGAGCCATAGGATTCGCCCCTTACGTTCACCCAAAAAGGCGCTCACTGACCTCCGTGTTGCTCTCCGGGTCCACCTGTTTTCGCTCTGGGGCGCCTATTGCAGCTTGGCATACTCCGTCTTGGCTTCCCTCAGGATGCGGACGTCGGGGTCGGCGTCTCCCCACAGCGTGAGGAAGTCTTTGTAGGCGGCGAGCGCCCGAGCGCGAGCAGCATCGGCATCAGCGCCCTGCGCGGTTCTCGCCTGCAAGGCATTGGCACGCGCCAAGCCCAGATGCGCCAACGCTCCCGTCCAGCAGTTCCAGACGATGCCGTTGTGGTCGAGAATCTTCTGAAACTCGCCTGCTGCTGCATTACCTTGTCCTGCTGCCAAGTAGGCCTCCCCACGGATATACACGTGATAGAGACAGGAAACATTGGCGACGAACAGAATTTGCCCCAACTCGATCTGGTTAGCTGCTTGCAAGGCGTTGATGCTGGCGGCGGGATTCTTTCTGTTTAACGCCAGCTGCGCCTGAATCGCAGGCAGCCAAAGCGATTGCATCTGGGTGTCCAGTGGGAAGCGTTTCCCCAGGTCCTGAGCCAGCGCTTCGGCTCGCGTCGTATCGCCCGCCATGGCAAGGGCAAGCGCGGCTTCGGTTTCGGCCCCTTGACTGGCGGGAGCAAGTCTCAAAGCGGCTGTCGCCGTCTGCCGTGCTTCCGCAGCATTGCCATAACCTGCTTGTTGGACTGCGGCATTCGCCTGCCAGATGGCCCCACTTTCCTTGCTATCGGCTCGAATAGCGGCATCGACAGCTCGCTTGGTAAGTTCCCGCGCCTTGCCCAGGTGACCGCCATACGCTTCGGTGTCACTTGCAAGCGCCAGTCCAAAGTTCTCCTCGGGCTTGCCCGCAAACCACTGTTGCTGGCCGGCCATCGCCGCGGAGTCCGTTCCGAGGAATGCAAGGGCGTAAAGAAAACTGTGGAATTCGAAAGCGTCCATGTTCCGCATCTGCGCATCGAGGGTGATCCGCCGGGCCTCGTCGAAACGCTGCAAGGCAAGAGCGTAGCTGGCGAGATTTCCGGACGAGGCTAGAGACGTCGCAAGGCGCGAGCCTTGGGCGGTGACTGCAGCAGCCTTCTCATACTGCCCCTGTGCGGCGTAAGCTACGCCTAAACTCAAATGCGCTTGGTCATCCCTCGGGTAGCTGTCAATCCACTCCCTATACGTCTGGGCCGCTTTATCCAGTTCTCCGGTTACATTCAAGTAGTAGTCGGCGGCGATCGCCAGCTTCTCCCATTGGCTGGCATGGTCGCGCAACTGGAATGCCTTGCTGAAGTATTCTCTAGCACGTCCTGCCTCGCCAAGGTTGGTGTAGTCGAGGCCCAGTTCGTCGTATGCCAGAGCAAAATTGGAGTCAAGTTGGATGGCTCGCTGATCGTAAGGCAGGGCAGCGGATGAACCTCCCTGACCGAACGCCTTCAGTCCTAAGCTGTACACTTTCAGAGCTTCAAGCGAGGAGGTGGTGGCTTGCGCTAGCGGTACATCAAACTTCTGCACCGTGGCAAGCGATTCGCCAAGTTCGCCGCGCAACTTCGACGCCACTTCACCCAGCGCGTCCAGTACCTTCTCTTTTGCCGCCGCCGTCACTTGCTCCTGCGCCAGCGTGTCTCCGCTTTGGCAATTTACCGCCTTTAGCTCCAGCACATATTCGCTGCCCAGACTACCAATCGTTCCAACGATGTAAGCCTTGCTACCTACTCGCAGGCAAAGCTCGCGGGCCACATCGGACGTGAGCCTGGTGCTGGCTGGGCGGGTCATCTGTTGCAAGGTGGTCGCGACTTTGCCGTCGGGGACCACATTCAAAAAAGGAGACTGCCTCAAGGACACCGCGAGCGCTGTCTTCAGTGTGTCGTCGAACACCGTATCGCCCGTGCTGTTGGCAAAGTCAGCGAGAACGATGGTGTCTTCGGTCACGATTCGGGAGCTAGCACGCCGAAGATGCCATAATCCTCCAATGACTGCCCCAGCTAAGATCAGAGTGGCGGCGAGCCAAAGATATGGGTGTCGAGGGGCTCGGGACCTGATGGGGGCCATGGCTTGCGGTTCGAGCGGCGAAGCCACCGGCGCTACAAATCGGTAGCCCCGGCGGGGAACGGTTTCCACAAACCTGGGATTGTCGGCCGAATCGCTCAGGGCCTCGCGGAGCTTCCGTATCGCCGTGTTCAATGCAGCGTCAAACTCTACAAACGTATTGGCCGACCACAGCTTCTGACGGATCTCTTCCCTTGTGACGAGTTCACCGGGATGCTCCAGCAGCAGCGCAAGAATCCGAAACGGCTGCTCTTGCAGGCGAATCCGTCCCCCCGTTTTGGTGAGTTTACGTCCTTGGAGATCTACCTCGAAGGATCCAAAACGAACGAACCGACCGTCTGGTTGGTGCTGCTGCATGTCCCTGCTCTCGCTGTGTGCCCAAAAAGCGGGTCGGAAGATTTTAGCACTGGCAGATCATGACCCTGGGTAACTCCTCTCCCTGCTATGTGCTAGCTGGTTAGCTCGGGCTCATGAACAGGTTTGTTGCATTTTGCTCAAGGCTCCAGCAGATTGGTCTGCTGCGCACGAATCGGCGGCATTTCGTCTTCTTTTGTCTCGCCGGCCGGCACTGCGCGGGACTTGACGACTTGGGTTCGGACCGAATCTGGCTCATGCGGGGCTTTGAGGAATATTGCTGGGCTCGCCGTCCATCGGTACTTGTTAGGAAAGACGTCGCATCAAAAGGCGGCGTCGTTTGCAAACTGTAAAAACAGAACTTAAAAACGATTCCTAGGACTAAAGGGAGGGATGACTATGCTTCGGAAGTCTCTGGCTGCTTTAGGTTTGGTATTGGGGGTGTTCGTCCTATTCGCGACGCCAGCCATGGCGAACATTCTAACTCAGGCCACTGCCACCGCCAATTGTGCAGGTTATAGTCTCACCGTTGATGCAAAAGATTTGACTAAGGGGAAGTATTACACAATCAAGTACACCTTTACAGTGACCGCCGACGGAACGTCGAGGAAGTTTCCGGGCACCATCACCTTTACTGCTAAGGGCAGCACAGCCAGCGAGATGGCGTCGGGAACTTGGAACCTGACTGCCGATTCTACGGTGACCGGCTCGGCTACGCTGACCAGTTCGGGTTCTACGAAGTCTATTATCATTAACGGCTCGTCGACCGCCACACTGAACTGTGCGCCGCCGCCACCGGCATGCTCAACCGGACCGCAGTCCCTCTTATACAACGTCTCGGAGCAGAGTAGCAACGCTACCGAAATAGTCTGGTTCAATAGTCACTTCAAGCTGCAAGGGAGCGCGCCATCCACGGACTTTACGGTGAACGTGACGAACCAGTCCATCACTTTCGGCCCATCGACGTTGCCGGTACCGGACGCCGTGATCACATTCACCTCCTCGGTCGGTTGTGCTAGTACCAGCTTCAATACAACGGCGAGTCAATGGGAGACGCTCATTCCTCTCTCCTATGCGACTCATGCGGACGAGATTTTCTCCGCTGGCTTTGCTTACATATTGCCAGCCGGATTCCCCGGGAATGTAAACAACGTGACTTGGAACGCCACCTTCTCGTCCCCCACCGCTTCGTCGCTTCAGTTCCAATTCCAGTACGGAGCGGCGAATTATATGTCCAAGGACAACCAGGGCGACGTTTTCCCGCTGACGGGAAGCGGCCAGGCTGACTACAACGCGATGATGATCGATCCGGTACATAACGCACCCACCTGCAACGGCTACAACAACGGGGACCATTCCGGAACGCCCGAGAACCAAGAAGTCAAGAACTTGGTGACCGGCGGTGGAAGCGGTGGGGGAGGTTCGAATTGGACCGGCTCATGGAGTTCGACTCCGACATACGTGTGCACCGCGCCGTGAGTCTCCACGCTAAGGAAAAGGGGCGCTCTATCAAGCGCCCCTTTCTCATGGTTTGGGTGTCCGGAGGCTTACAAGGAATTGCGGGCTCGCCGGCCCGCGGGACTCGTTGGAAACGAACTTGCATCGAGAGATAGCGTCACCTGCACACTGCAAGAATTCTCAGCATTCGATTTCGAATTTTAGTAGTTAACATAAACTCGCTCAAAGTGAAGAAATTGCACCAAATCGGTTGGTCTGAAGTTCAGGATCGCGAACGGAGACGACTCGGTGGCCTGCATCCTGTGCATCGATGACAACCGGGATGTGCTGGGATACCTAAGGGGAGTCTTCCAGGCCTCTGGATACCGCACCCTTACCGCTTTATCCGGAAACCAAGGGATTCTCTTATCGCTTCAGAACTTGGTAGATCTGATTGTGCTGGATTATGAGATGCCAGGTATGAATGGCGATCTCGTAGCGCAGGCAATTCGACGATACCGGCCAGAACTTCCAATTATTTTCTTCACGGGTATACCGGATGACATCCCCGACAGTGCGCGACAAAATGTTAACGGAGTCGTTTCCAAAACCGATTTAAGCGGATTGCTCGCGGTTGTCGGCAAGCTGGTCAAGAAGCCTCCGGGCAAGAAAGAAGTGACATAAGCCCGTACTTGCGCGACTGCCGGCACGGACGGGGCTCAAGGTCCACATCTCCCCCAAAAACATCGACATGAGGCTTCAAGGGTTTGAGAAATATCGCTGCTGTTGGGAATGGTCACGTGCTCGGGGGGAGATCGCAACAAGTTAAGGGTACGTGAGCCGATTGCATGAATTCGGATAACCGCATCGCAACACGCCACGTATTTGAAGCGCGGATTCTGATCCGGTTCCTCCGAGGCAGCCAGAAATTTGCGGTCCAAGGTTGGGCTCGCGACTTGAGCGAGAGTGGTTTGGGAGCTTTCGTAGCAGAGAACCTCATGGTTGGTGAACTGGTCACACTTCAAATCCCGTTGGGAGTCTCTGGAAAAGAAGTAATCGCCGCGAAGGTGTCTCGCCAAGTGGGAACGCAATACGGATTCCAATTTACGGCGTTGAGCGCCGAACAAAGAATCCGGATCCAAGCATTGGTGAAAGGACAGACAACGATTCCAGGCTGGAGCAAAAATGACTGATCATTTGAAGGTTATCTTTGGGCAGATAGAGGAGAGGGGGCCTCTAAAGCATGGTGTCCGCGAGCGACAGGCAACGAATTCTTGCCAAACTCATCAATGCTTGTCACGATCTGGATGACGCATTGACGCAGTCGGTTCCGGGAGCGCGATACGCTCCCATAATCGTTCCTCAGGAATTGAGGAATGAGCTCTCCGTCCTGCGAGATGATCTGGCTCGCCTCATTTGCAGGCTGGAAGAGAGTTCCTTTGTCACTTCGTACCGGAAATGAGGCTCATTCTTGCGGAATCGACAACCGGCGTCTCGCAGGCCCGCATTCCTTGCGCCCCCCCGCCGATCGCCTTGCCAACCTCCACGACGGGCTTCCTGACGCGCACGTGCGATTCCGCAACGTGAATCAACGAGCAGGATATTTCGAGATGTTGCGCCCCACCCCCTAAAATGGCGAAGCCCACCCGCGCCACGAACCTCAAAAGTCTGGCGAGAAAAACCTCTTTCTGCACCCGCGAAGGGCCCGCCCCCGGCCGGTGAAAGGTAGAGCTTTTGGATGGAAAAGACGCGCGATTCATTTGGTCCAACCGGTCCGATTTTCAGAATCCTAGTATCCGAAGGAATTTCTTCATTCTTGGGGAAAAACTGGGTCCGGCAGGTCACGATCACGGTTCGAAAACCGCGAGCGACGTCTAGCAGCCTGCTCAGGCGTTCATTATGATTGCCGATGGCTTGTCTGTCTTCATCTAACGCATCGAGACAGAGTGCCGTTGCACTCCGATCTTCGAGAGGAATCCTCTGGATGGATTCGTCCGCATTCGGTAAGTTGAGAGGGATCAAAGAAAGTCGGAATTGGTTATGCTTCCTCGACCGCCACCAGCGAGAGTAGTAATTAAGAAGAAAGGAAGTCTTGCCCGTCCCGGAATCGGCAAGGAGCATAACGAACTTATGTTCGCCTGGATTCTCTATTAATCGATCAATGGCCTGAAAAGTGGTTCACGCAAGCATATCGATGCCCGCTGTTCCTCCGCGCCAGATGGATCAATGCTTTGGCACTCAGGCATTACGTAGCAAGTCGTTGCTTGTCGAATTTCCTCTACTGTATAAAGTTCAGCACCAACTCGCTTTCTAAGGGACCTTCGGTCGCACCATTCAAGCCAGGCAGGTTTTGCCCGGCCGAATACTTTGGCTACTGCAGTGCTAAAAGCCAATAGCACTCCAATCACGGCAGCAGCATTCCTTGCGAGTTCCCAGCCATGAATGTACGCGTAGAGATGGTTTGCGTGAACGCCGACGGCCGCGAGCAACGCCAGGACGTCCTGGCGATCGAGCGACAAGAACTGACGATGGAAAGATGGAAACGCTCTGCATGAGTCCGGCCGAGAGTAAAGCATTACTGGAAGGCGTGCAGAAAGTTCTGATCGTACAACAGGCAAGCGAAGATCTGGGGCAACGACGGGCGTGTCCCGACTGCGGCCAGCGCCACACGACCAAAGACTCTGGAAGCACGCCCGTGAAGACACTATTCGTTCCGGTTGACGTGCCGAACCCGCGGTGGAACCGGTGCGCCTGCCAAACCCACGGCCCGAGGACATTCCGGCCGACGAAGGCATGGCTCCACGGCCGAACCAGTGCGGAGATGCTTTACTTGGAGACCAAATGGGCTTTATTGATCCCCTTCGCAAAAGTGGCGGATTTGCTGAAGGATGTGTTACCAGTCGGCGATTCGATGAATCAGGAGACTGTCCGCAACCACCTGCACGTAACCGCCGAACGGATCGAGCAAGAGTTGGGTGACGAACGGCAACCGAACCTGTTCGAGGGCTCGGAAGAGGACTGGGAACAACAGCCTCTCCCCGATGGTCCGATCACGGTGGGAATCGATGGTGGATACGTTCGGGCGGCTCACAAGCAAGGATGGTTCGAAGTGATCGCGGGCAAGAGTGTCGTTGCTTTCCAGCGAGAAGAGGACGACGAAGTCCCGTCGGCGAAGTGCTTTGGCTTCGTGCAAACCTACGACCCAAAGCCTCGTCGGCGGTTGTGGGAATTGCTGAAGTCGCAAGGAATGCAAGAAAACCAGCAAGTTTTGTTCACGTCCGATGGCGGCGAGGATGTCCGCCGTGTGCAGCAGTATCTTCATCCGTTTAGCGAGCATTTGATCGATTGGTTCCACATCACCATGCGGCTGACAGTTCTGCAGCAGCAAACCAAGGCATTGCAGGAAGAGCGGTCCCAGACCGGCGACGACGTGTCGAAGCCGGTTGGAGAGCGTGAAGCATCTGCTCTGGCACGGGAACGCCGAGGTAGCGCTCGATCGACTGGCCGACCTGTCCATGGAGCTGAGCTTGATCCAAGCGCATTCCGTCCCCGCAGCGAAGGTTGCCGACGGACTTGCAGAGTTCGCGACGTACATACTCAACAACTGCGACTTCATTCCAAACTCCGGCGAACGGTACCGACAAGGGGAAACGATCAGCACGGCGTTCGTGGAATCCACCATCAACCAGGTGGTGAGCCGACGGTTCGTGAAGAAGCAGCAGATGCAGTGGACACTGCGGGGCGCCCACCTCTTATTACAGACGCGGACCAAGGTCCTCAACAATGAACTGGAGGAGGTGTTCCGTGGCTGGTACCCGCCTTTCCGGCCCCAAGCCGCCTGACCCCCGACTTCTTGACGCACTCGTACTTGGGGTCGGAACAGGATCTGAAGAATGCAGTCAATGACGCACTGGTATTTGAATGAGGCAGCGTGACAGTTCGCTGTTTCTTCGCCAAGTCAGTCTTTCCGTGACATGATTGTCTGGCGATGGCACAATTAACTAGGTGAGGCGAAATGACCTCCCAGGTCACTAGCTCCAATACCGAAGCGGCGATCCTCGCCCGTCTGATCCAGATTGGGGAGGAGCAGTTGTCGCGCGGCGCAGCTGAATACTTATTGTCGATTCGTTTTGGCGAGAGCGATATCGCACGCATGAACGAGCTATCCGAGTTGGCTCGTCAAGGGAAGCTGACGAGTCAAGAACAAGCTGAACTCGACAGCTATCTCCATGTCGGCAACCTCCTCGCCGTCATCC
>Ga0075030_100001364_pt1 | contig 21973 bp, 22 predicted proteins | sample LitLauG_LLR_2012_FD_71393 | JGI IMG/M metagenome (GOLD analysis project Ga0075030, IMG submission 71393) | Freshwater sediment microbial communities from Pennsylvania, USA - Little Laurel Run_MetaG_LLR_2012 | ecosystem: Environmental > Aquatic > Freshwater > Creek > Sediment | place: USA...
GCGCCGCGGCGCTTCCCTTTCCGAGCTTGGAATCATTCAAGACGGTGCCGTGCTCTGCCTGGGCGGCAAGATTGTTTCTGTTGGCACCACAAAGGACGCTCTGCACGATCCGTGGCTCAAGAAAAACCGTAAGAAAGTTACGGAGATCGACTGCGGCGGCCGCGTGGTTTTGCCGGGCTTCGTCGATCCCCATACGCATCCGGTATTCATGCAGCCGCGGCTGGTGGATTTTGAGAAGCGGATCTCGGGCGCCAACTACGAAGAGATTGCCGCGGCGGGTGGAGGAATTCGCTCCAGCATCGACGACGTGCGCAAGGCCAGCAGAACCGCGCTGACACAGAAAATTCGTGCCGTTCTGGAGGACATGGCCGGTCACGGGACTACGACGGTCGAGGCCAAATCCGGTTATGGTCTCGACTTCGCTTCCGAATTGAAGTCGCTCGAAGCTATCGGCGCGGCCGCGCATGAGTGGCCCGGCACGGTGGTTTCTACATTTCTGGGCGCGCACGTGGTCCCACCGGAGTATCGCGGACGTTCCCAGGAGTACGTTGATCTGGTCTGCAACGAGATGATGGCGGCCGTCGCGCGGCGCAGGCTGGCCCAGTTCGTGGATGTGTTCTGCGATCGTGGAGCCTTCAGCAGCGAAGAAACCGCGCAGGTCTTCATGGCCGCGGAAAAGCACAAGCTTGCGGTCCGCGCCCATGTAGGACAACTCAGCGAAACGCGACTCGGGCCGCTGCTTCGTCACCATCCCGTGTCACTTGACCACATGGATTACGTCAACAATGCCGACCTTTCGGCCCTGGCCCAGAGCGACACGTTGGCAACTCTTGTCCCAGGGGCAAATTATTTTCTTGGGTTAGCAACGTACCCGGAAGCTCGGAGGTTTATTGAAAGCGGGGTCGCGGTCGCCCTGGCCACGGACTACAACCCCGGATCATCTCCGACGCTCGCCATGCCAATGGCGATGTCGCTGGCCTGCACGCAGATGAAGATGTCGCCGGCGGAGACGATCGCAGCGGCCACCATCAATGGAGCCTGGGCGCTTCGGCTGGCCGACCGCAAGGGCAGGGTGGAGCCCGGCAAAGACGCCGACCTGGCCGTGTTTGACGTCAGCGATTATCGCGAGATCCCGTACTGGTTTGGCGCCAATCACTGCGTGCTGACGATCATGAATGGCGTGCCCTTCGGTCCTCTGACTTCGTGAGAAGGGTGTGGGAGAGTATGAAAACGAAGCTGAGAGAAACAAGCAGCGGGGAAATGGTTCGGGTAGTGTTCAAATTTTGGGTCACTACCCACCTTTGCGACAACTTTGAGAGATCGGCGCAGGGTTGTTATAATTCAATTGTCCCGCACGGTCCCAGCGCATCGGCTGTTGTGCTTCGCGGCATCCCGCCAGAAAGAGCGCACGGTGCACGGCCAAATTGGCCGCCAGTCGTTTTGCGAACAGGCGGTGGGGAAACGGAAGTGGCCAGGTAGCTCAGGTGGTAGAGCGCAGCCCTGAAAAGGCTGGCGTCGGCGGTTCAACTCCGTCCCTGGCCACCATCATTCTAAAGAACTTGGCGGAAATCAGGCGCCAAGAAACTGGCAAAATCACCCACGGTCGATCACCCACGGCTACTGGATGAGTTGTTGAGCGGTTTTCTCGTTCAGGCCCATGGCTTCGATCATCTTTGCCTGAGCCTCCATGCGCTTGTCCATGCGCGAGTGCGCGTAGACCTTGAGCAGGATTGAAGGGTCCGCCCAACGCAGCATGTCCTGAATAGTTTTGGAGTCGGTTCCGATCTCTACCAGGAACGAGGTTAACGCATGCCTGAGATTGTGGAAGCCAAACCTGTGGCCAGGTGGAATCTCGATCACCTGTTTGGCAGCGGGCCGGAGATGATCCTCGACCAGCATGTTCGGCACGCGCGGCCGCTTGCCCTTGAGCCGGTCGGAAGCGAAGACAAAATCCTCGTCTCCGGCGTGGGCCGTCGTCTCCCGCCAGTTTTTCAGCAAGCCCATGACAAGAGAATGCAAAACCACCGGCTTCTTCGAGGCGTGTGGTTTCGGTTCGCCAAACTCGCCACGGACGAAATTGGAGACCACGTAGATTCGGAACCTGCTCCAGTCGACGTGTTTCCATTTTAGCGCGAGCACCTCGCCAATTCTCAAACCTGTCACCGCAACCAGTAGGGTCAGCAGCCGCTCGAATGCTTGCATCCGGCAGATGACATCCCAAGCTTGCTGTGGCGTTACGAGAATGGCTTCGTAGTCGGTGGTTGTGGCGATATGAACGTGCATGACTGGATTCGCTTCCGCCGCGCGCGGAATCAAATCGTTCGCCTGTGCCAACGAATAGACTAGATGCATCACACGGCGGATTTTGTCCACCGTCGAATTCTCTAAGTCTTCCTCGTCTTGGGCAGACTCCAGCCACCCTTTGATTTGTTTGCGCCTGGCATCCGGTACATCGTAAAGGGTCATACACCGAAGTTTGTGTCTAGGATCGAGGAGCGCATCACCCACGTCCAGCCCTCGATGGACGTTGTCTCCATTCCGGCCAGATAATTCTGGACCGTCCTCCGGCATATCTCCCGATGAAATGATTACAGGAAAACGATCAATTTTGGCCAGACTAACGGAGCCACCCTTGATTAGCTTAGTTGTTGTGGGGTCTTAATCTATGAATGAGGCTAGCGTATATACCATTGAACGAGACGCATGGTCCACCGTAAGCCAACGTGATGTACATTTCCGACTGACCTATGAGCGCGAGTTCCTACCGGTTAAAGATCTCTGGCGGGATTTTCTGGTCCATTCCGAGGAGACGGGTTGACTCTCGCGGTGTAAAAGGGTGCCCCGGCGTTTGCGCTTCGCACACCGACAGCAAGACCCACGCTTCGCGGTTGCCAACCCAGAAACCAAGTCCAGATCTTCCTTTCCGAAGCCGACCGGCCGTTTGAACTGTGGGCGGCCTCCTGCACAAGGCGACTGGTGCCGAGTGGGGTACCGCTGAGCGACACACGGCTATTGGGCCGCTTTGCGTCCTCCGTTCAGAGTTCAATCGAAGTTCCCTCTTTGGCCAGGAAGCATGAGAACGCATAGTTCCGATCCGCAATCGTCTTCTGACAGAATTCCAGAATTCCATCCAGAAACGCATCGTCGTGAGAGGGATCGTGATGGAAGATGGCCAAGCGCCTTACCTTAGCCTGCGCGGCCCGCTCCAAAGCATCCAGGAAAGTGCTGTGTCCCCATCCCTTTTTCTGCTCATACTCTTCCTCGGTGTATTGCGCTTCGGAGATCAACAAATCCGCATTTTCGGCAAAATGCGCTATTTCCGAATCCTTTGGATTCGGATTTGGCCCGAACGGCGCCAAACGCCCATAGTTTTCATGATCGCTGATATAGACCAGAGATCGACCCGCAAAGGAGATGCGGAAGCCTACCGCAAGACCTGGATGGTTCAGAAAGACATAGGAAACTTGAGTCTCGCCCAAATGCACTTCTGACTCCAACTCGCAAAACTCCAGGTGTGCTTTCATATCGCTTAACAGGACTGGGAAGTAGTCACTGTCCATCTGTCCCCGGAACACTTTAGCGAGCGGTTTTTCGGCCCCGTGGAGACTGTAGATCGCAAACTCGTTGTTGGGATTGAAAGCCGGGGCAAAAAAAGGGAACCCCTGAATGTGATCCCAATGAGTGTGGCCTACGAAGATGTGTCCCTTGATCGGTCTTTGCTGGAACTCACGGAGCAGTGATACCCCTAGCGCCCGAATCCCGGTGCCGGCATCCAGGATCAGTAACTGTTCGCCGCACCGCACCTCGGTGCAGGAGGTGTTGCCACCGTACCTTGTCGTGGCTTCTCCCGGCGTCGCGATCGAGCCCCGCGTGCCCCAGAAGCGAACGGTAAAAGGCGGCCGTTTTTCCTCCAGAAGTTCAGAGATGGTATTCCAGAACTCTTGCAAGTCGTACGGCTTGCTCAGATAACGGTTGGCCCCGAGCCGGCGGGTCCGTTCAACATCCGACGAATAGGTTTTGGACGAAGTGACCAAAATCTTGACATGGCTTAAGTTAGGGTCGTTACGGATCTCTTGAATGAGGGTGTAGCCGTGCATCTTGGGCATCATCAGGTCTAGAACCACCACATCGGGGCGGTGTTCCTTGGCCATGTGCAGCCCATCTGCTCCATTATCAGCGGTAAAAGTCTGGACAGATTCTGTTTGCAGCCGATTGGAAGCGATGGTCAAAATCGATGGATCATCATCGACCACGAGAACTTTCTTCATGACATACCTCATCAACGCCGCACCGACGTCTTTCAACGACTGGGATTTGGCCATTCAGACGCCGGCTAAGCTCACTATGACATCCGCCGGGATTGATTTGCTGGGACGGATCGCCTTTTCGGCGAATTCCATTGCCACGTCCAGCACATCCATAAACTCGTTGATTTTAATTGGTTTGGTGAGATACCAGAAGAATCCTGCCTGCAGACCCTTTTCGATGTCGCGGGGCATGGCATTGGCGCTAAGGGCAACGACGGGAATATGTGCCGTTGCCGGGTCTTCGCGCAGGATCTTCAGAGCTTCGATGCCGCTGATGCCGGGCAGATTGATGTCCATCAGGATCACCTGCGGCTGATTCTCACGCGCAAGTTGGATGCCGAGGCTTCCGTTCACGGCGTTCAGCAGGCGCATATCGGAGCGGCGCGCGATGAGTTGCTCGACCAGTTTCAGGTTGGCCGGGTTATCCTCGACGTAGAGCAGTGTGCGTACCGGCGCGCCATGCTTGACTTGCGCTTGGGCCGCGACCGTGGTTTCGGTTTCGGCTTTGTCGTTGGCAACTTGTGGCGCCCCGACCGAGCTTAGTTCGACCGAACTCAGTTCGAACCAGAACACGCTTCCCGCCCCAACCGTGCTTTCCACTCCGATCACGCCTCCCATCAGTTCGACCACGCGCTTGCTCATCACCAGGCCGATGCCCGTGCCTTCCTCGGCGCTGCTCTCTTGTCCGAGACGGTTGAAGGGCTGAAAAAGTTGCGCCAGCTTTTCCGGAGGCAACCCCGCGCCCGTGTCCTTCACGCTGATTCGGGTGCGTTCCGGTGTTCTCTTGCTGCATTCGACGACCACCGTTCCTCCCGGCTGGTTGTACTTGATCGCGTTGGAAAGGAGGTTGATGAGAACCTGCTTCAACCGGGTCCGATCGGCGCCAACGAAACAAGGGACGTCGAATGGCGGAAAGGTCATTCTGATGCGGCGCTTCTGCGCCTGCGGTTCGATCATGTCCTGGCATTCGGCCATCACTTCGGCCAGCGACACTGGTTCCGGCGAGAGTGACAGCTTTCCCGACTCGATTTGCGCCAGATCGAGGATCTCGTTGATCAGCTCCAGCAGATACCATCCCGCGCGGAGAATCTGGTCAATGCTCGCCTTTTGCGAGGGCGTGGCCGGCGGGGATTCGGACTCCATCAACTGCGCGAAACCCAGGATTGCGCTGAGCGGAGTGCGCAGTTCATGGCTCATGCTGGAAAGAAAATCCGATTTCGCGAGGTTCGCTTTCTCGGCGGCGGATTTAGCGCCCTCCAGTTCGGCGTTCGTTTCCTGGAGCGCCTGCTCGATGCGCTTCCGCTCGGTGACGTCCCGCGCGGCGGCGAACATGCCCTGCAGCGTCCGATCCCGGTCATAAAAGGTGGTGGCGTTGTAGGACACCTCTGTCTTTTTGCCGTCGCGGGCGCACGCGGTGAGTTCGTAGTCGGTGACTTTTTTTTCGCTGAGCACCAGCTTGATGGCCGCTTCGGCCCGCTCCGGGTCGGTAAAGTAGCTCTTGAACGGAGCGCCGATCAACTCGTCGCGCGTAGAACCGGTGAGCGCCTCCATCTGCTTGTTGACGTCGGTGATGATGCCGTGCGGATCGGTAGCCATCAGGGCGTCGATATTGGCTTCGATGAGAGAGCGCGTGTAGAACTGCTGGTCGCGCAGGCGCTGATCGAGCTTCTTCTGCTCGGCTTCGACCTGCTTGCGCGCGGTATTATCGGTGCCGATCAATAGATAGCCGATGATGCCACCTTGCGCATCGCGCAAGGCCGTGACCGATACCACCGCCGGAAAGCGGCTTCCGTCCTTGCGGATATAGGTCAATTCGTAGATGTCTTCGATCCCGCGAGAGGCCTTGAAGACCAGTGCCTCAAACCCCGGAGTAATCGTGGTGGCCAGTTCGATGCTCAAGGCTTTGGCTCGGGCTATTAGCTCCTGCGAATCGGAAATATCGGCTGGAGTAATCTTGTTCAGCACTTCAGAGGCCGTGTAGCCCAGCATGCGCTCGGCGCCGACATTGAACAATTGAATCACGCCCTTTTCGTCGGTGGCGATACTAGAAAAGTTGGCGCTGTTGAAAATTGCGTCCTGCAAGGCCCCTGTTTTTTGCAGAGCCTCTTTTCGCTGGACCGCGGTGACGAAATCCAGTCTGCCGGTTGAGGTGTCGGCGATGGCAGAATCTTGAGGTTGCGCGGATGATCGCGCGGTCGAAGGCAGCAGCGCCATTTCGACCATGGCTACTTGATCCCGTTCGGCGAGCGCGCTCGTATTCGTAACCTGGTTAGACATACGTTCTCAGCGCGGATACGCGGCGAAGCGGGAGCAGCACAAGTCTAGATTCTGTCAGAAGGCTGACGAATGAAGATGTTCACTATTGCTCAGAACTGGATTCTCCAAAGATCGTCAACCTGTCGAACCCTCGACGAGCATGACTTAAACCTTATCTGATTCCTTGCCTCGCCTTAAGAGATTGCCAAGTGGCGCATGATTCAAATGCGCCCGAGAACCAGCAGGATGACAACGATGCAGAGGATGAGTCCCAGTCCTCCGGTCGGAGCATAGCCCCAGTCTCTGCTATGCGACCAACGAGGCAGCACTCCCAGAAGCGCCAAAATTAGGATTACGATCAATATAGTTCCAAGCATGAGTTGCTCCTTGATGATGAAAAACGCGGATGATGAAATCGCGGGGCAGCCTCTCCCGAAGCTGCACCCGCGAACAAGCTACATTGAGATGCTGATTGCCATGCCAACGTTTGGATACCTGCGATCGAAGAGGTAGTAGCCGTTATCGACGTAAACGACATAGACGTCGTCGGTGTCGTACCAATCACTCGCCCAAGATTCTGGATATGGGTCAACCATGCTGAACCAGTAGCCTTCGTATTGGAACCGGGGGTATCCGCCTACGACCAGGAAGGGGAGTCCGTAGATGCGGAAGTCATGGTCCTGTCCGAAGTATCCGCGGAAGCGGTCGTCGGGAATGCGGTAGCCGTTGTAGCCACCACGCTGCTGCCAGCTGCGGTGGTCGGAACCCCAGTTTTGTGAGCGATGCTGTTGCCAGGCAGTCTGCTCGACCCGTTGCTGTTCCTGAGTGCGCTGCGGTTGCGCAGTGCCCTGATTTTGCTGCGCTTGCTGTTGCTGATTGTTCTGAGCTGAGGCCTTCTGCTGTTGAGCGTGCTGCTGGCGCTGATTGGTCTGGTCTGGCGTCTTCTGTTGCTGGGCCTGCCGTGACTGCTGCTTAGTCTGACCTGAGGGCTTCTGTTGTTGGGATTGTTGCTGTTTGTTCTGGTTTGACGTTTTCTGCTGTTGAGCTTGCTGTTGTTGCTTGTTCTGGTCTGATGCTTTCTGTTGCTGGGCGTGTTGTTGTTGCTTGTTCTGGTCTGACGTTTTCTGCTGCTGAGTTTGCTGTTGCTGCTTGTTCCGGTCCGGCGCCTTCTGTTGCTGAGCGTGCTGCGGTTGCTGTTGTTTTTGCTCTTGCTGATGTTGCGGTTGAGCCTTCGGCTGCTCAGGTTTGGCTTGCTCTTGCTTACCCTGTTTCTGTTCGGGTTGGTCCTGCTTTTCGCCCTGCCGCTCCTGCTGTGCGTAGGCGGGAGCAACCACCAGAAGCAAAGAGAGAATGGTCGTGCCGGTGATTCCAATTATTTTCATAGGTGTTAGCCTCCAATTACGATTCGTGAGGTCCGCTTGCTCTAGCGCAAGCTTCCTGTGGTCGCATTGACCGGATTGCCAATGGCTTCGCCGGACACGAGAAGTTCCACTCTACGGTTCTGCTGCCGGCCGGACGAGTTGTCGTTGGAGGCCACGGGCAAAGTGTTGCCAAAGCCTCTGGCCGAAACCGAATTCGTCAACACGCCTTCCTGCACGAGATAGTCGCGTACCGATCCGGCGCGATTCTCAGACAGGGTTTGATTCATGGCGTCGCTGCCCACGTTGTCGGTGTAGCCGCCGACTTCAATGTTGAGTCCGGGGTAGGCGAGCAGAATGCCGGCGACTTTCGCCAACTTCTCGCGTGCGCCCGGTTTCAGCGAGTATTTTCCGGTGTCGAACAAAACATCGGACATGCTGACGATGAGCCCGCGCGCGCTATCGCGAGTTTGGAGAATGGAATTCAACTGTTCGGACAACTTTAGCCGCATGGCCGCTTTGTCGGTCTCGGCTTGTTGCGCGCTTGCCTGGGACTGCTGTGCGGCCAAGCGGGATCGTTCTGCGTCTGCCTGAGCGGCCGAAAGTGCGGTGGCCGACGAAGCCTGGCTGTCTGCCATATCGGATCTCACCTGAGCCGTCGCTGCTTGTGCATCTCCAGCGTCAGCGCGTGCCTTCGCGGCGTCAAACTCTGCCCGAGTCTTGGCGGCCTCAGCATTCTGCGCATCGGTTTCGGCCTGTGTTTTTGCCGCTTGAGCTCTTAGCGCATCGGACTGGGCTTGCTCTTTCTGCCGAATCGCATCCTGCGCCTGCCCCTGCGATCTTGCCTGGGCATCGGCTGAATCCCGGCGCTCATCGGCCAGTCGTAGTTCGTCCAGCTTCTTGACAGCAATCTCGCGGGCGTCTTCCGAAGTCTGTACTGCCTCGCGAGCGACTGCGATCAGCGGCTTTCTGTCGACGTGTTTTCTGGTCGCATATTCATCGGCGTTGTTCATCAACTGCACCGCGTGCCGATAGCTATCGCTGGCATACTGCTCGGCTCCCTCTGATTGCGCGATGCGCAGAGCATTGCGCGCTTCGAAGAATTCCAGCGGCAACCTGGCATTGAGAATCACCGGGTCAAACTTGTAGCCGGTGGGGATGTAGCCGCCGCGCTCCATCAGTTCGTACTTTGCCTTGACCGCTTCGCTGGTTCCCTTGGTGTCCTCGCGAACTACGTTCTCAAGCACAACCAGATTACTGGGCTGCCGCACCGCATAGTAGGGCTCCGCGGTAACGATCAAAGCGAACGCCTGCAGGTCAGTAGTGACGAGCAGCTTGCTGCGATGGTTATCTCCGACTAACACTTCGCCGAGATTGACGGCCCGGCCTTCGGGCGAAATCGCCCACAAGACATAGGTCAGATATTCGTTGCCGAAAGCCGTTGGGTTCCGCAGGTTGCCAAACTCGGCTTCGATCTCGATGGATCCCCGCTTGCTGTTGACCTTGGCTTCACCGTTGGCTGAGCCCATTAAGTCCGTGCCCGCGAAATCCAGCTTGGTGGCGCCGCTGCGGTGCCTATAATTGACGGCCTCTATGCTGCGGCTGACTACGTTGACCCGAAACGTGGGCGTATGAGCCATGGGCTCGACTACCATGGCCGTCGGGGAATTGGTTTGGGCGAATGCGCTCAGAGTGAGGGTGATTCCGACTGCCAACAAAAAACCCTTAGTTTTCAAATTATCTCCTCGGCAGATGTCTGCCAGATTGCATGGACTCGATTTTGGTATGTTGGCCTGTATGGCCGGCTGGCCTTATGTGCCAATGTGAATGCGGGACAATGAATGGAACATTCCGAACACATTCAGCAGCCACAGAACCACGGCGATGACCACGACGCCGTTCAAGATGGACTTGATGGATGCCTGCATGGGAATGAAGCGGTTCACCAGCCACAGGAGGACACCCACTACAATGAGAACTTCCAACAGTTGAATTAAAGGCATGATTTTGACCTTCCTTGGTTCGCGTGCTACCGCCTCTCATTGCCCGGGAGGCGTGGCTGTGATCTCGAAATGTACAAGACTTGTTAGGGTCGAATCCGTGTCTTGCCGCGAGGACTCGCGGCGCACACACGGATGAAGATCGCCGATTGTCTGGATGTGGTCGCTCACCGCGTTCAGGACGAACCTACAGCGACCCAAGAATCAAAGCTGCGAATCAGCGTTCGCGGGCTTTCTCTACACACTCAGTAGAACAAGAATGACAGGAGCAGACAATCGTGTCTGAGCAAGATAGCTCACATGTGGAGATCAGGATTGCGACTCTCGTACTGCGACCACATCAAATGCCGTCGCGTTCTGGTATCGAGTACCGTTTAGCGCGCATCGGGACTAGCCACGACACTCGACCGTACAGAGTGCATCAAGGCCCAGGAATACTCGAATTCCTCCCCGCACTTCAAGCAGACCTGGTACGTCCGCTTCCTGATTGTGAACACACCGCTCCGCCGGCGATGATGGCATCCGAAAGCAAACCGGAAAATCGAGAGTAGGGGCTTCACAAATCTTCCGCTCTCTGGCGGCGTTCGCAGCTCCCGTTGACATCCAGCCAACCTAGCAGCGCGCGCACGCTGGCTCGCGCCAAGGCGATGGAACAGTCCGCCGCTCCGTAGTAAAGATTGAGCGTGTCTCCGTCGGCATCCATCGTGTAGCCGCAGGGGAACACGACATCGTCAACGTCGCCGTGGCGTTCGTACGAGGCCTCGGGCCCGAAGATCCACGAATCTCCTCGCAGTAGACACCTTTCCGGATTCTCGAGATCGAATAGCGCCAGGCCCAAGCGATACAGACAACCCGAAGGCGTGTGCCGCACGCCGTGGTAGAAGACGAGCCATCCTCTGGAAGTCTCGATGGGCGGCGGCGACAGCCCGATTTTGTTGGCGTCCCACCAGGCGCCGCGGCGGGCCTCCAGCATGAGTCTGTGCCGGCCCCAATAACGCAGGTCGGGAGAATAGGAAATCCACATGTGCGCTCCGAGCGTCGTCATCGGCCGATGAATCAATGCCCAGCAGCCATCGATTCTCCGCGGCAGCAGCGCCGTGTCCTTATCGTCCGGGGGCATGATGACGCCGTAGCGCTCGAAGGTTCGAAAGTCTCTGGTCAAGGCCAGAGAAACCCCGGGGCCCCCGCGCGAATAGGAAGTGTAGGTGACCACGTATTGCTGCAACTCGGGCACGAACGTGATCCGCGGATCCTCGATACCCCAGATTTCCTCGGGATAATTCTTCGGATCGGGCATCAAGGTGGGTTCGTGGTCGATCTGCCATCCATCAAAGCCGTTTCTAGAACGCGCAGCGCACAAATGCGACAAGCCTCGCCGGTCTTCGATACGGCATAAGAGGAGGGTGGTCCCGTCGGGCAACAAGGTGGCGCCGGCATTGAACACGCTGTTGATGGAGTACGGCCAATCCTTGCGCGTGAGGATGGGGTTGCCCGGATGACGCAGAAGCAGGGGTGGGTAGTGCGTGCTCTCGACGTTGACAAGAGTTGTTTCGGGAGTAGTCATGAAGGATCTTTTAAACCTTTCAGTGGATGCTCGGAATTGTGCAGCGCGCGCATTTCCAGCAGTGCGATCAAAAACGACAGCGTTGACTCCGCTCCCTGGTTCTGGTTAGCGCGCTCGGGATGCAATCCGTCCCGGCAACCGCCGGTGACGGAATCATAAAGAGGAAGTTGCAGGTCATTGTCGCCCAGGAACCAGTTAAAGGCCGACCAAGCTTCGCCGTGCCAGCGGTGATCACCAGTGACCCGGTAAGCTGCGAGACACGCCGACACCGCGCCGGCAGCTTCAATCGGCTGCTGATCGAAGCGGGCTTTTTCCCCACCCTGGCGATAGAAGCCTTGCGATCCGATCGGTACAAAGTGATGGTTGGTTTCGCAATGTTGCCCTTTCAGGAGCCAATCGAGCGCCTCGAGGCCATCTGCAATCATGCGATCGTCAGAACAGGCGGAGCCCACAACCAGCATGGCTTGAGGCAATCTCGCATTGCCATAAGCAACGACATCTTCGAACCACTTCCAATCGGGCCTGCGAATAGACTCATACATTTCTAGCAATCGCCGGCTGAGCACGGATCTTATCTTGTGTGCGTCGCGATCTCCGGGATACGAATTGAGATATTCCTGAATTCCCAGCAGGGCATAGGCGCAAGCCCGGGGGCTGTAGAACTCGACCACCGGGGGCAGGGAAAACTCGAACAAACGCCCGGCAGCACATCTCAATCCCCGATCTTCGGACCGGCCGAGAACCGTTCCCAGGCTCCACAACGCGCGCCCGTGGCAGTCTTCAGAGCCATCGACATCGCGCCACCGGCGATCGTAGCCGAGGAAGTTTCTGAACCTACCCTTCGCTGGATCGAACGCATGCTCGAGGAACGACAAATAGCGGCAAGAGAAATCCGGACCATCTGAATCTACTTTTCCGCCCGGATCTTTACTCAGTTGAGACCGCAGCACCGCAAAAATCAGGGCGCGCGCGTTGTCGTCGGTGGTATAGCCCTCGGCTCGGTTGGGGATGGTAAATATCGCGTGCTGCAGCATTCCGGTGTCATCGGTGAGAGCATTCACGTGATTCAGGTTCAATTCCGGCAGTTGGTCCAGCGCTTTGGGAGCAGCCCGAGCCGAAAACTGGACGCGGGGACTTTCCGTTCGGTCGCTGCGGACCCGGGCGAAGCTCTCCATGTAACCTTGCGCCACTTTCTTCCAGATCATGTCGCGGGCAAACAGATAGGCGCGTTTACGCATAGCATGGCGGATCGCAGGCGTATTCAAGAGTTCGATTGTCTTGCCGGCGATAGCAACAGGGTTTTGGAATGGGACCAGCGCACCGCGGCGGTCGTCCAACAACTCAATCGCGTGCCAATACGGAGTCGAGATGATCGCCTTGCCCGCCCCGAGTGCGTACGCAAGCGTCCCGGAAACCACCTGCTCCTCATAACGATAAGGCGTGATGTAGATATCGGCTGCGCCAATGAAGGCGGCCATCTCTTCAGGGCTGGCAAAGCGGTCGAAGAAGATTACTTGCGATTCGACTCCCACCTCCTTCGCCAATGCCTGCAAACTGGCTCGATACTTGTCTCCCTCGCGCCTAAGAATATGAGGGTGGGTCGCGCCCGCGACAATATAAGCAACGTTCGAGTGTTTAGACAAGATCTGCGGCAGCGCTTGAATTACGTTTTCAATCCCCTTGTTGGGCGAGAGCAGGCCGAACGTGAGCAGGACCGCTTTTCCCTCTACGCCGAAACGGTCTTTGTAGAAATTGGGATCGAGAAAAGGCAGGTCAGGCACGCCGTGGGGAACCATGTCGATCTTGCTGCCAGGCACTTTGAAGATTTCCTGCAAGAACTGGGACGAGAGCTGGCTCATGACGATGAGGCGATCCGAAAGCTCTGCGATCTCTTCCATCACCATGAGCTGGTCGGGATTCGGCTCGCGCAGAACGGTGTGCAGGGTGGTCACTACGGGCATCTTCAAGCCGCGCAACAGGTGCAGAATGTGGCTTCCAGCCGGACCGCCAAAGATTCCATACTCGTGCTGCAGGCACACCATGTCGATATTGTTGAAGTTCAGGAATTCAGCCGCTTCCTGATACGAATTCACTTCGTCCTGGGCGAGCGACCAGCGCACTCGCGCGGGATAGTCATATCCTTGTTCCGTGTCGTTGACGGGCAGCGCCAACAGTCGGGCGTTTCCGTACTCCGCGGATATGGCCGCACACAGGTCGGTGGTGAACGTGGCAATTCCACATTGTCGCGGAAGATAATTTCCGATCACCGCGATTCGACTGGGGAGCGATGGCTTCGATTGCCATCTTGGAGAGGCCGCTGCAACCCTTTGCACCGAGGGGCGCGGGGGCACGACGACTTCGAACGGTCCATCCGGAAACACGGTTACTGGTGCCGACATTTGCCCCTCACTTCCTCGAGTACAAGTATTGAAAGGCTGGGTTGACAGACGTGCCCCCCGGGATTCCAAGCTGGGCGTTTCGTTCACCGGGAAACTTGCTTTTCGTTAGTATTCAACGAAAGAGGCCATGAGGACTGGTCAAAATTGACCACGTATAGATAGTCGCAATCCGGAAACATGGATCGGATCATTTTGAACAGCTGTGAACGCGCACCCGGTCCGCGCAACTGGTGCAAGACCACTGAAGCCTGCCCGTAAGATCACGAGAAGTCAGTTGATCATCAACCTTGAAAGAGTGTGCAAATTTGCACAGCCTGGGCGGGGACACATCACCGATCATTCTGACGTGGGAGCCAACCATGTCCAGTTACCCCAAGCGCAAGACAATTCTCTGCATCGATGACGATGACAGCATGTTGGGCTACCAACGAGCGCTGCTCGAAAGACGTGGTTTTGCAGTTCTCACTGCCGCCTCCGGGATACAAGGCGTACAGATTGCGCTAGCCTGCGCGGTTGCGGCAGTGATCGTTGACTACCACATGCCCGACATGAATGGACACGAGGTTGCGACCGAGATAAAGCGCCTTCGGCCCCAAGTTCCAATCGTGATGGTTTCCAGTGACGACGAGATTGCAGAATGCGCGTTGAAGGTTGTCGATGCGTTTGTTTCCAAGAACGAGGCGCCCAGCCGCTTACTGCCGGTGATTACCCGAATCTGCGGTGATAACGCCCCCGGTCCCGTGAGACCAGAATCACGGGCAGCAAATCTATAGGGCCATTTCACCAGCCCTCGTTTTCCTCAGGCTGCACTGGATTGAGCAATTTTGAACAGAATTGCCCCAAGTCTGCTTGTATATATAACAGGCATGGCTGCCAACAGCACTCTCCTTTGTATACACCGCGATCCGGCGCAACTGGGTTTGTTGAAGGAAAACGGATACGAACTGGCGACCGCGACCAACGGTTCCGATGGTCTCCGGCTCTTCATGTCCCAGCCCGTGCATGCAGTTGTCCTCGAGTACCACCTCGGCCTCCTCGATGGCACAACCATCGCCGATCAGATTAAGCGGGTCCGGCCGGAAGTACCGATTGTCATGCTGGTCGATCACGTGGAATTACCCGCCGACGCTCTAAAGTCCGTGGATGCGCTCGTGGTCAAGTCTGACGGGCCCCACTTTCTGTTGGCCACAGTTCACTTTGTACTGAATGTGAAGCCGGCGCAGTATCGTGAAGCCCAGCAGCGAACTCAAACGCCAGCGCATCTGCGGCGTCTGGGCAGGTCACGCGCAGGGCAGCCCAACCCTCCTCAACCAGTGACTGACGGGAAGGAAGCGCTCTTTTCGGGAGAGGTCTGGCGCGGCATCCGGAATGGGACATTGCAATTCTGAATCGATACACTCTCAATCCGGTCACAATTGACCAGATTCTTGCCGCCCCAATCCCCATGATGAAGTTATGAAAGCCGCGAAAGAAACTGCCCTGATTGTTCGATGTCCCACCTGTGGCGCCAAGCCGGGAGAAAAGTGCGAACTGAATACTGGGCTGCCCCGCACGGGCGCGCATCCGGCCCGGCGCGTGGCGGCTGAGGAAAAGTAACGGGTCGGCGCTCAACCTCTAGTCCGTGGCGCATCACGTTGGGATGATTGGCGACGGACTGGCGATCACCGAGCCGAGGACTGCCGGACTGACGATTGCCGGACTTCGGGGGCATCCAGGTAGCAGGTTTTTTGGACATGACGCGAATGTGCGGAAACGACGGCGTAGGGCAGACCCAGGAAATGCCGGGCAACGATTCCGGTCACTTCGAGGCCGTTGAAGTTTTGCTGACTTACCTTGCCTAGAATTCGATTCAGTGCGTGCTGGATCTTCTTCGTCCCAATCGCGCCAAAGAACATCACCTTCACTTCCGCCGCGATGAAAAAGAAATTCCATCCCGCGGCACGAATCTTGCGATCAAGAGCGAGGCCATTGAGCGCTTTGACTACGCTCCAATGCCCTGAGTAGCGCTCGCTCTCCAAGCCCTCGCACTCTAACCCCTCGCTCTTCGACCCCAGGAACTGCGGCCATTCCGACATCAGGATGGTTCCGACTTGAACTTCCTGTGGCATGGAAGACTCCTCCCGCGAGCCCGCCGCATCGTGGCAAGGACTCGGCTCCGCAGGAGATGCAGGCCGCCTGGTTTGACGGACCCGCCGCTCCTCGCAGTCTCAAGTCTCGTCTATTCTCTGTCGCGGTACTGTGCAGAATGGCTCACTTTCACAATCCAGCCAGAAGAGGCTTGGCAGCGCGTCGCAACAAATTTTTGTGGCACAATTCACCCTAGCTAGGTTTAAACTTGGAGCGATGGGTTCCCCTGTACCCGCTAAGAAGAACGGTCGCGTGTTCATTCCCGCGAACTTCCTTGCCACCATTGGCGACGGCAGGAAGAGCCTGACGTTCGACAAGAAGCAGGGAATCTTTGCGCAGGGGGATGCGGCGGACTCGGTCTTCTATATCCAAAAAGGCAAAGTGAAACTCACCGTCGTTTCCAAGACCGGCAGAGAAGCGACAATCGGCATGTTAACGGACGGGGACTTCTTTGGCGAAGGTGCGCTGGCCGGCCAAGCGCAGCGGATGGGATCTGCTTCGGCCATGTCCGATTGCGAGATTCTGCGGATCGACAAGAAAGCCATGATGGACGCGCTGCACCGCGAACACTCGTTTTCCGACCTATTCGTGGCGTATTTGCTGGCGCGGAATATCCGTTATGAAGAGGACTTGGTCGACCAGTTGTTCAATTCCAGCGAAAAGCGTCTGGCTCGAATCCTTCTTCTGCTCGCTCATTTTGGCAAGGAAGGCGTGCCCGAGACGGTAGTCCCAAAAATCAGTCAGGAGAGCTTGGCCGAGATGGTCGGAACCACTCGTTCGCGGGTAAGTTTCTTCATGAACCGGTTCAGGAAACTGGGATTTGTCGATTACTCCGGCGGTCCGGAAGGCGGGTTGCAGGTGCACAGTTCCCTGCTTGGTGTGGTTCTGCACGACTAGTTGGTCCCGCAGCGCAATTTCCCATGAATAGCGATAGCGAGGACTCGATATGAGGATTTTGCTGGTTGCAGGCCTGATTCTGGTTGGGCTGGGGATCGTCTCCCTGGTCGTACCCATCCCCCACACGGAGAGCGAAGGCATCAAGGTCGGGAATACGAATTTCGGCGTGCAGACCAAGCACAGTGAGCGAGTTTCGCCGATTGTCAGTGTTGTTTTGATCGCGGGCGGGATCGCGCTGAGCATAGCGGGCGCGCGTTCGCGAAACTGACGCGCGCGCGCCAGCCTTAACCTAAATGTAGGTGTGCTCCAGGGTTCGCGTCGATCACCTGCCGTGATTCCCATTGCGCAGGCGGAAAGTTGCGCGTCAGGCCGGGTTCGGTCGCCTTGCTTTGCCGATAGCCGCACGACAGGCAGATCGCCCCCACATCCCGGATGTCGGTTTCTTCCGATATTTCATTCTCTCGCACCCCCGTCGAGCCCGCTACGACTGGGCCGGCGCACTTGTCGCAGGAATACGCGGAGAGGTGCAGATAGTATCTTTTCATTTCGATCCTCGAAAGCTCAAGCCACGACTTTAGGCGACGCGCCGGCCGCTCACCAGGTTAATGACCAGCACCACCAGCGCAACCACCAAAAGCAAATGAATAAGACCGCCAGCCACATGGAGGCTGAAGCCAAGAAGCCACAGAATCAGAAGCACAACGAGAATTGTCCAAAGCATATCGATCTCCTTCGCTCAATTGCTCCAAATGGGCGTACCCGAAAAACTCATCTATCTTGCCGTGGCCGGCGCGAGCGACTTCCCGCACTCCAGGCAAGACGACTTCGACCGCGGCGTGATTAACCCGCAAAACGGGCACATTCGTTGCGAAGCATAGCCGCGAACCGGTGGCGTAAGTGTCGCGAACAGCTTCGAGATGGACGTAGTGACAGAGGCGAGGAGTCTACGAAAGCGATCGCGGAACTGGCGAAGAGCGGGTTCCATCAGCGACCTCCACCTTAGTATTCTTGTTGCCATACAAAGCCGATCCTCATCTCTCTTTCTGTCATACTGACAATGACATGTCCCGGCCAGCTATTCTGAGCAAGATTGCTCACCCCGTGGAGAAGTCGCAACGCGCTCTCGGCCAAAGTGAGCAATGTAGACCAGTTTTCTGCCGTCCGCTGAGCGATGATTACCGCTGAGACGAGTACTACTTCTCTCTCTTTCAGGTTATCTGAGCTAAGTCAGCCCATCTGAAGTCTTCTCCTCTTAGTTCCGTAACCCAAAAGGAACAATTCATGAAAAAGGTAATGTCGTTGCTGTTGATGAGTTTGATCGGTCTGGTTGGAACCTTCGCGTGGGCGGGTTCGGCCCGTGAAGACACCGTCGACCGCATGCAAAGATCCGTGGACGTTCTCCACTCGGTCATGTCCACCCCTGACAAAGGTATCCCGGAAGAAGTGTTAAGCGGCGCAAAGTGCATTCTCGTAGTGCCAGACCTGATTAAAGGCGGCTTCGTTTTTGGTGGCAAGCACGGACGTGGTGTGGCCACCTGCCGTACGCCTGAGGGCTGGAGCGCACCGGCATTTGTATCAGTTGGCGGTGGGAGTTGGGGATTGCAGATCGGCATTGAAGAAGTGGACTTGGTCATGCTGGTCATGAACGACCGTGGCCTGCAGCATCTGCTTTCCAGCAAGTTCGAACTCACCGGTGAAGGATCGGTTGCGGCAGGCCCGGTAGGCCGTCATGCTTCCGCCGGAACCGACTGGAAGATGAACACTGAAATGCTCACCTACTCGCGCTCCAAAGGCGTGTTCGCCGGCTTGACCCTCGAAGGTGCGGTAGTGGAGCAGGACAACGACTCGACGCGTGCTATTTACGGCAAGCACATGAGCTTCCGCAACATTCTTTCGGGCAAAGCAACCACTCCTCGAAGCGCCGAAGCGTTCTTGAAGGCAGTGGCCGACGCGGGCCAGCAGGCACACATCGCAGAAGTCAAAGAAGACAACAAATAGGTTTGACAACTGCTGCAAGACATCGTTCCAGCTGGCCGAGACCGCTTACCGGTTTCGGCCAGCTTTACCTGATTGCCGATGGTCGGCCACTTGGAAGCTACCCAGAAGTGAGTTCCTTGGAAAGCAGCAGCACAGGGCTTTGACCGTGGTTTTACAATCCAAAGGCACCGAACGCCGAGTACAGTGTCGCTCGACAGAGGTCAGGAATTTCCCAGAAGCGCGTTGACGTATACGCCTCTTACCAAGGATGGGTGGCGACAAAGCGGGCAGCAGTCAGCAACAATGATTTGGGCGACTCTGCCAACTCCCCAGCCTTGAGTGACTTGCCCGTTTCGCCCACGTTTCGTGTAGAATCCGCCGTGCGGTCGTGCAGGAACGGAACCACACCTCGCGAATTTCGGCCCTTAGACGATGGGAACCCTGGGGGACTTTCGGATTCATTGGATGGCTGTTCAACAACGAGGGTGATGGCTATCTCCTTGTAGCGGCGGCTAGGAGGGAATCTCTTGAAAACCAACCCGTTGTCCGACTCGCTGGCGTTTCTCTTCCACGGTGGATGGATCACGCTTGTTTTCTGGGTTCTGATCATCGGCAGTTTCGGCTTGGCGCTGCGCAACCTGCAACTGGACCCACAGCAAAGAACAGCAAAACACGTCTGGAACTGGATCGCACGCTTCTTTATCGGGGCATTGTGGTGGCAGCAATCGTTATGGAAGATGCCGCCCACCTACACCGACCAGGCGGACGGCTCCGGCGGTCTGCGTTACTGGATGGGCGAGATGGCCAAGTATGCCAGTAGCGGGTTGCACCAGCATTTCGTCAAGGACGTTGTGCTTGCCCATTTTTATTTTTTCGCTCCCCAGGTTTACCTGTCAGAAGTGCTGATCGCTGTCACGCTGATCCTCGGGTTCTTCAGCAGGCTCGGGGCCCTGGTGGGAACAGTGATGGCGCTCAATCTTTGGCTCGGGCTTTATCGGTCTCCCTCCGAATGGCCTTGGACCTATTTTTTTCTGGTGCTGCTCCAGGTCACATTCCTGATTCACCCGCCAGGACGCAGTCTGGGTCTGGACGCTATCCTGCAGCGGCGGCAGGGGTCTGACGAGCGCGGAATCTGGGGGCGCTTGGTGCGGGTTCTGTCTTAGGAAAACTCCGATTAAGCGTCGGCGCAAAGCGTAAACCACGGGGTACACGGGGGTGCACGGGGAACCCCAAGGACTTGATCAACCTCCCCGAGGCGAAGACTGTGCTTCACCGCGAGCCAGACAGGCAATCTGACCGCGAGCCGGAGCTTTGCCCAGTGGCATAACGCGGATTCTGTATCCCGAAGCCTTTGACCGTCATCGAAAGCAGCATCCGTTCAATTCACCGAGGAGGGAACTCAATGACAAAGACAAGTACGAACCGTGTTCTTGTGATCTGTCTTCTGAGTCTTGTAGTGCTAGTGCTAGCTGCAACTTCCTGGGCGCAGGCGCGCCCGCCCATCGCCGATCAAATCGCCAAGGCATATGGTTTTGATTCGTTCAGTCAGATTGAGCGGATCCGCTACACCTGGAGCGCAGATTTGGGCGGCGGGCTCAAGCTTTCTCGAACCTGGGTCTGGGAGCCGAAAACCGACCAGGTTTCCTACGATGGAAAGGACAAGGCAGGCAAGCCGGTGAAGCTTACGTACCTGCGCTCTCAACTCAGCAGCCAGCCCGCGGCCGTGAAGGACGAGGTCGATCCGGGATTCATCAACGATCAGTATTGGGTGCTCTTCCCCTTTCATCTTGTCTGGGACGGCAGCGCGAAAATAGAAGAAACGGGCATGCACAAACTGCCGCTGGGCAAGGGTTCCGCCAAGCGGGTGGTGGTGACTTATCCCGCGGATGTCGGCTACCAGCCCGGCGACATTTGGGAACTCTTCGTTGGCGCCGACAACCGTATCCAGGAATGGACATACCATCGCGCCGGAAGCGCAAAGCCGACTGTCCTTTCGACGTGGGAGGACTACAAGAAGGCCGGGCCTCTCGTTGTCGCAATGGATCACCGTGGAACGCGGCTGGGCAAGCCGATCCGCATCTCCTTTTCGGACGTGTCCGTGCAGTTGGTGGGAGGGGGGAACACCTGGGTGAACGCGCAATAGGTGAACGCGCAATGAGCGCGCGAGTGCGCTTGAGTGTGGCATGAATCCATCCACTGGGCTGGGCGAAGGTTTTCAGCAGGACGCCGACAAGTACGCTGCTTACCTCGAGACAACCGAGGGGAGGTTGCGGCTCGATCTGGCCTTCGCCAGCCTGGAAGAGTTCCTACCCGTTCCTCCGTCCTCAAGATCATTGCGGGCGTTGGATCTGGGGGGCGGCACGGGCGCGACTGCCGTGCGCCTGGCGCGCCTAGGAGTTCACGTCACGCTGCTCGACTCCTCCGCAGCGATGTTGCAGATTGCCGAGCGCAGCGCACGCGAGGCACAAGTCGCGGATAGAATCAGCTTGCGACCTGGGGATGTATCGGACGTCGCGAAGCTATTTCCAGCAGCTTCGTTCGATGTCGTCGTCTGCCATGATGTACTGGAATACGTCGAAGATCCGGACGCTGTGCTCCGCGATGCAGCCCGGCTCCTGCGGCGCGATATAACCTCCATACTGTCAGTCCTGGTGCGCAACCGGGCTGGCGAAGTGCTGAAGGCTGCCATCCAATCGGGTGACTTGGAAGCGGCGGACAAGGCGCTCACGGCTGCCTGGGGAGTTGAATCGCTCTATGGCGGACGGGTGCGCTTTTTCACTCCTGAAGATCTGCTGGTCATGGCCAAGGACGCATCGTTGGAAGTGGTCGCCCTGCAAGGCGTGCGGGTCGTAGCAGATTACTTGTCGCCACAGATCTCCCGCGAGACCGAGTATGCGCGGATCGTTGCGCTGGAGCGCGAACTGGGAAGGCGCCCGGAATTTGCCGCCATCGCACGCTATACTCAACTTCTTCTCCGTCCCGCGGAGTTGCCGCATCGGGAATAGCGCATGAATGAGTCAACCGGCATCTCCCCGGCAAGCGAAGCCGTTGGGTCGGCAACGAATGCCGGGTTCTCGCTCGGCTTGGG